>ERZ795048.71-NODE-71-length-104781-cov-14.431660_pt1 | contig 104781 bp, 95 predicted proteins | sample MGYA00375132_ERZ795048 | MGnify/ENA primary metagenome ERZ795048 (study PRJEB30177, sample SAMN05720225) | activated sludge metagenome | isolation source: Anaerobic digester | place: Hong Kong | collected 2014-12-17 ...
TACTTGTCGTGGCGGGACAGCACCTGCACCAGTTCCCGGATATAGACCATGCGCATGGGTTCGCCCCGGATGATGTCCGCCACCTGGTTCGGATTGATGGCCGAGCCCACGATGAAGTGGATGTCGTCCGCCCTGAGCAGGGACCGCGCGAGACGCGTCGAGGCGTCGTCATCCTTGGGCAGGTCGTAGACCGTCTTCGAAACGCGGAGGATCTCAGCCGCCTGGCCGAGGGTGAGGATTCCCTCGGTCACCAGGTCCACACCCTTAAGGAAGGCCATGGGAGGAGACCCCTTCTTCTGCCTGGGCGACCCCTTCTTCCTCTTCGCAGGGGGGATCCAGTCCACCACGAGATCTTCCTTGAGGACGCGGGCGACCATCTGGGCCGTGCTGCCGCCGCAGATGATCTTCTCTCCGGGCGCGCTCATGAACCTCTTCACGGCGAAATCGTCGAGATCCTTGTTCGCCGGGGGTCCCGTCAGCACGGTTGCGGATATGGCCGGGCGCACCTTCATGCAGATGGCCGTGGCATCGTCGCCGGGCTTGTCCTCGTACAGCTTGAGACAGGTGTTGGAGAGCGCCTGGGTCAGCTTGAAGGTGTCCACGATGCCCGCCTGCACGAAGCGCTGGACCGAGCTCGCGATGTTGGGCCACCTCCACCCCAGCCGGTAGATGCCGCCGAGGCCTGCGTGTTCATAGCCGTCGCTGATGAGGACCATGAAGTCGTTCTGCTGCAGCGGGAACCTCACCTCCCGGATCATCCGGTCTCCCACCATGCGCTCTTCCAGGGGAAGGTTCACGATGGCCCCGTTCCGTACGAGGATCAGGGGTGCGGAGTCGAACAGCACGAGGTGGGCTTCCTTACCCTCGGATACCGTGAGGACCGCGAAGGTGGCATAGGCGAGCTTCCGGACGCTGCACTCGGGCAGGGTCTCCGCAAGGGTCTGCATGACGTCTTCGATGGATGAGCCGGACTCGAACATCCGGGAGGCAATCTCAGAGGTGAGCGTGGAGAGGATGTGCGCCTTCACACCGCTCCCAAGCCCGTCGGACAGGACCGCCACGAAGGAATCGGGCTTGGACCTGATCATGACCGAGTCGCCGCACAGTTCTTCGCCGTATTTATTCAGGCTCGCCCATGAGAATTCGACGATCTGCCTCACACCCCTCATTCCTCCTCGAGCAGCTTGGCCAGATGGATGAACGAGGCCTTGCTCTCGGCCGTGGTCTCCCCCAGGAGGTGGGCGATCTCGTGGGCAACCCGCATCTGCTTTCCCACCACCTCGCGGGTGCGTTCCAGGGTTTCCTTCCGGATGGCCTTGTACTTTTCCCGTTCCTTCTCCCGCTTGGTCATGTCGCGGATGATCGCCACCATCAGGGGCTGCCCCTCGACCCTCACGATGTTCTCCTCGGCCATGATGTCTTCTCTGAGCCTGCGGGCCTTTCCCATGACTGGTTTGCCCGTGTCGCGCACCGCGATGAAGTCGTCCATGACCGATATGAGCTCGGAGAGGTGCTTGCCCTCCATGTCCGCCTGCGTGCACCCGAAGAGCCTCTCGGCCGAGGGCGATATGTCGTGGATGATGAGGTCGTTGTCGAAGATGATGATGGAGTTGGGCGTTACCTCCATGACCACCTGGCGTAACGACTCGGACCTGCTCCTCATGTAGGGGATGCACATGGTGGCCTCCGCCATGCCCCTCAGCGTCGCCACGGCCTTTTCCCGGCAGGTGGAATATCCGCAGGCACCGCAGTTCAGCTCGTCTTCCGGGGTGAACTTGTTCACACGGTGCAGGACCGCCTGGATATCCTCCTCGCTGAACTCCGGGACGTGCACCTTCCTGTCCCGATAGGTCCGCTCCATGGATGGCCACTCGTCCCTGGTTATGTGGAGGTCTTTCTTGTTGCGGGCATAAAATTCGATGACCTTCTGACGTGCCAGGTAGATCCCCCCCGACACATCCGCCATGGCCGGTCCGTTGACGCACCCGCCCTTGCATGCCAGGAGCTCCACCAGGCTTGCCTTGAGCCGGCCGGCACGGATGTCGGCGAAGACGTCATGGCATGCCTCGAGGCCCGAGGCCATGATCATGGAGCTCTCCAGGATGTCCGTATTCATCCTGGCGGTGCCCACGAGGCCTCCCTCGATGGGGAACAGCCGGGCCTTCTCGGGCGTTTCCCCCTCCACGATCTCCGGGGCCGGGGTGCAGGTGATGCCCGCCTCGCTCAGCCACTCGTGGAGGCCGAGGAAGGTCATGACGGCATGGATGTCCCCGGAGACCGCCTCGTCGTGCATCTCCATCTTCTTCGCAATGCACGGGCCGATGAAGACGATGTACGCCTCCGGCCCGTACTTCCGTGCAAGGATCCGGCCGTGGGCGACCATGGGCGAAACGATGGGCGCCAGGTGGCCGATGAGGTCGGGGTGGTACTGCTCGATGAGGTTGACCACCACCGGACAGGCGGAGGCGATGACCGGCCAGCGATCACGGGACCTTTCCACGTATTCCCGGTGAGCCTCGGCCACGATCTGGGCGCCCACGGCGGTCTCCTCGGCGGCAAAAAACCCGAGGTCCTTCAGCGCCTTCTCGAGGTCCTCGAAGCTGCCCATGTCGAAAAAGGCAGGGGCGGACGGCGCCACCGAGGCGACGATCCTGCGTCCCTCCTTCTGGGCGTTGATGATGTCCTGCCGGGCGCTGCGTATGCTCTTGGCCTTCTGGGGACAGATGCGCACGCAGGTCCCGCACAGGATGCAGAGCTCCTGCACCACCTGGGCCTGCCCTTCCTTGACCCGTATGGCCTTGACGTCGCAGTTGCGCACGCAGCGGTAGCAGTCGCGGCAGCGTGCGGGGTTCGTCATGATGACCGGTTCGTTCATGGATCACCTCATCGTTTCAGTAAGCCGGTATTCACCTTTCCCATGATTTCCTTGTAGAAAAAGGTTTCGGCGTCCTCGGGCCTGATTCCGCTGTACGCCTTGTCACCGACCCGCACGGACACGCCCTTGGAACAGGTGTCCATGCAGAAGGCGCCCACGATGTCCACCAGGCCCTCCAGGTTCTCCTTCTCGATCAGTCTCTGGATCTCCGAGGCGAGCTCATCCGAGCCGCGGATGCTGCACGAGCTGCCGACACATATGGTGATGATGAGCATCTCCCCTGTTCCCCCCTAGCGCTTCAGCGCACCGAGCAGCTGCACGAGATGGGTGTCGATGAAGCCGGCCACGTCTCCCGTATCCACCGGGCCGATGATCTTTCCGCCCACCACCACATTGGGTCCCCCGGCACACTGGCCGGTGCAGAATCTGGCCTTGATCCGGAACCGCTCGGACAGGCCCCTGCGCTTCAGATCGGCGGACAGACCCTCGAGGAGCCTCCACGAACCCTTGAGGTAGCAGTTCGTTCCGATGCACACACCCACATCGATGACCGGCAGTTCCCTGAGGGTTTCTTCCGCCTTCGTTTCCTCGAGGCGCATGGAACGTCGCCGGTAACTCGTGTGCAGGGCGTGGTGGGAGGTCTCGCTGTCGGGCCGGCCCAGCCAGTTCGTATAGATGGCCTGGACGGTGGGATTGTCCTGGCTCGTCCTGATGGGCGCATCCTGGTCCAGACGGTACAGCACCTGGAGCCGGTCCGCCGTGTCGCTGACGAGCTCCGGGGCCGGGTTGCCGGACCCGTTGATGCATCCGCCTGGGCATGCCATGACCTCGATGAGATCATACGGGGCATCACCCTGCCGGATACGGTCGATGAGACCCTGGGCGTTCTGGAGTCCGCTGACCACGGCCAGGCGCACCTGTGAATCCCCCAGGGTGACGGTGGTTTCCTTCACCCCCTGCAGACCCCTGACCCCGTCGTAATTGAAGCTGTCAAGACGTTTCCCGGTGACACGCTCGGCCGCCAGACGCAGTGCCGCTTCTGCGACGCCGCCGCTGGCTCCGAAGATGATGCCGGCGCCGCTCACCTTGCCGAAGAAGGCGTCCACCGGTACGGGTTTGATGGTGAGAGGATCGACGTGCCGCTCGGTGAACATCTCGATGATGTCGTTGGTGGTCAGCACCGCGTCCACGTCCGGGATGCCGTCGTTGCTGAACTCGGGACGCCTCGCCTCGTACTTCTTGGCGTTGCAGGGCATGATGGAGGCAAAGTAGAGCAGCTCAGGCCTGACCTTCATCTGCTTGGCGAAGTACTGCTTCATGACCGCGCCGAACATCTGCTGGGGCGACTTGCAGGAAGACAGGTGAGGCAGGATATCCGGGGCCACCTTCTCACAGTAGTTGATCCAGGCGGGGCAGCAGGAGGTGATCTGCGGAAGGACTCCACCTTCCGCGAGCCGGCTCAGAAACTCGGTGCCCTCCTCCATGATGGTCAGGTCGGCGGCCCAGCAGGTGTCGAAGACGAAGTTGAAGCCCAGCTGCTTGAGGCCCGCGGTCAGGACCGGCATGATATCCTCGTCGGTCAGACCGTAGTGCTGTCTGAACGCGGCCCGCACCGCAGGAGCGATCTGGGCCACCACGGTGAGCTCGGGGTTCTGGAGGGCCCGGTACACCTGGGGAAGCACGGGCTTCAGGGTCAGGGCGCCGGTGGGACAGACCGTGGCGCAGTGGCCGCAGGCCACGCATGTGGTGAGATCCAGGGGGCGGTGATCGTTGGGACCGATGGTCAGGACATTGTTGGTCTCATAGAAGCTCAGCGCCGAGACACCCTCCATCTCGCGGCAGACCTTCAGGCACAGCCCGCACAGGATGCACTTGCCGGCATCCCGCGTGAGGATGGGATGGTTGTCGTCGATGGGCAGCGGCCGTGCCGGTTGCGTACAGTCGCAGCGGATCTCGTACTGGCTGGCATAGTTCCTCAGGTCACAGCCGTACCGTTCGGTGCAGCCGCACGCCAGGCACCTCATCGCCTCGATCATGGCCGTCTCCGTGTCCCAGGTGGCGCTTGATTCGTCGAAGGTAGTCTTCCTATCCTCCGGTTCGAGGACATGGATCTCGGTGCGCTCGGCTTGCCTGACGCCCTTGAAGGTTTCAGCAGGCAGGTCGCGCCAGTCGCCCTTGGTGCACGTGTAGGGCTCAGGTGACGGGGCCACTCGGCCGGTCCGGACATACCGGTCGATGGCGGCCGCTGCCCGCTGTCCCGCACCAATGGCTGCAATGGCGATATCAGGGCCGGTGACGCAGTCACCCCCCGAGAAGATCCAGGGGACGGCGGTCTGCATGGTTGCAGGGTCGACCTTGATGTTCCCCCATTTGCTGATGAGGCTCTCGTCGCCGACGCAGTCCCCGTCCACCGCCTGGCCGATGGCGGAAATGATGGTGTTGGCCGCAAGGGTGAATTCGGAATCGGGAACGGGCACGGGACGGCGCCTGCCGCTCTTGTCCGGCTCGCCCAGGACCATGCGGTTGCAGGTCATCTGGAGCATGCCGCCAGCCGCCTTGATGGACACGGGTGCTGTCAGGTACTGGATGTTGACGCCTTCCTCGACGGCCTCTTCGATCTCCATGTCCTGGGCCGGCATTTCCTGTCGAGTCCTGCGATAGGCGATGGTGACGTCCTTTGCACCCAGCCGGACGGCGCTGCGGGCGGCATCCATGGCCGTGTTTCCACCCCCTATGACCAGGACCCGTTCTCCCACGGGCGGGCGCTTTCCTCTTGCCAGCATGGCGAGAAAATCAAGACCCGACATGACTCCCGGCAGGTCCTCTCCCTCCACGCCGATGGCCGTGGCCTTCTGTGCGCCCAGCCCGACGAAGACCGCTGCGAAACCGTCCCTCTTGAGCGAATCCAGTGAGAAGTCGCGCCCGAGCTTCCTGTTGTACCGGATCTCGACCCCGAGGTCGAGGATGACCTGGATCTCAGCGTCGAGCTGCTTTTCCGGCAGGCGGTAGTAGGGGATGCCCCAACGGAGCATGCCGCCGGCGGCCTCCTGCATCTCGAAGATCGTTACCTGGTGCCCCTGTCTCCTCAGGAACCATGCCGCGGTCAGTCCTGCAGGTCCCGCGCCGACTATGGCGACCTTGAACCCCGTGTCAGGAAGGCATTCCGGCTTATAGGGCGACAGCTGGTACTGGTCCCAGTCGGCGACAAAGCGTTTGATCCCGTTGATGTTCACCGCTCCGTCCAGGGCGTTCCGCCGGCAGTCAGACTCACAGGGGTGAGGGCATACACGCCCGCAGACAGCAGGCAGAGGGTTGCTTTCCTTTATGATCTCCAGCGCCTCGGAGAAGTTGCCCGACGCCACGTGGTAGATGTACTTCTGGATATCGATATGGGCGGGGCAGCGCAGGACACAGGGTGCGACACAATCGCCGTAGTGATTCCTGAGCAGGGCCTGGAGGTATATCTTTCGGTAACTGCTCAGGGCATCGGAGTCCGTGAAGATCTCCATGCCGTCGATGACGGCGGTCGACGTTGCGGAGACGAACCTCCTCTTTTCTCCTTCCCTGACCTCCACAAAGGCCACTTCCGTGGTGCTCGGGGGACTGACCCTCGGGTCGTAGCCCAGGGCAGGGATGTGGATGCCGTTGGCGCGGGCCGCATCGATGATGGTCATGGTGTCTTCCGCAGTGCATGCCTTGTCATTGATTCTGATTGTGAGCATCTCTCTTCTCCTGTCAAATGTCTTCATCGGGTCCTCTGTAGATGACATGCCTCCCTTAACCGCCTACACTGCACAGCACACTACCGCCTCTCCTCTTTCCAACGACCGGGTCCGGATCCCGCTTGAGGAACCGGCCGGCTTCACCGTCGTCACAGACCTCCCGGCTCGTCTCCAAGCGCAGGAATGTCTCGCACCTCTGTTTCTATCCGGGAGCCGGACATGCTGCAACGGAGATCTGGCGAACCGGTCATTCTGCACACCCCGACATAAACAGGAATAATTATTATTAATGACCTTTCGACCGTTGTCAACTCTCCCTCCCATTTGCAAGCATAAAGCAAGTTCTGTTCCAAGCAATTCCGGGGAGTGAGAGGACATTCTATCGGCATATTCAGGAAAGAATTCCTCCTCTCATTCCCCTCTCCGGATGACAGGTTCGCCCTGATTATGGCCGGATTATGTCGAGAAACGTTCACCCCCCTGCGTAACGGAAAACCCTACCCGTCTCTCCGTTTTGGTCTGACCACCCGAGAGATGAGCATGACACACCATAACCGATTAGGGTGCATACCCCAAAGTCTTCCCGTTCCCTTGCCACGGGTTCGTGATCCCGGCCATGAACCCGGGCGAGTTCACCATTGACTGCACGGGGGTATTCCCCCTACAAGAAGACATCATGACAGGAGTGGTCCTCATCGGAGGGAAATCCCGGCGTTTCGGCGAAGACAAGGTGCTCATCGAGTTCAACGGCATCCCCCTCGTAGAACATGTCGCCAACACACTGCGACCGCTCTGCGACGAGATCGTCCTCGTCGGGCACAGGCGCAAGGGATTGGAGCAATACCGGGTGGTTGAAGACATCAGGCCGGGGTGTGGTCCGCTCGGGGGCATCTATACGGCCTTGCGTACGACAGGTGCTGAGTTCTGCTTCGTCTGCGCCGCCGACATGCCGAACATGAATCAGGACCTGATCTCCCACATGATGTCCCTGTCCGGGGACCACGACATCATCATGCCGACATGGTCCCAGGGGCGGGAGCCTCTCCATGCCATCTACCGCAGCACGGTCGTTCCCCACGCCGAAGCTCTCCTGGTTCAGGATACGTTCAGGATCTTCTCGCTCATCAACAGGGTGAACACCCTGTTCATCACCGAAGAGACCATCAGACAGTACGGCGACCCCGGGGTCATGTTCTCCAATATCAACACCATGGACGACATGGAGCGCATGAAGCCCTAACTCTTTAATTTCCGCTTTAAAAACCCATCATGCTCCGTACCCTTTGAAAATCCTTCATCCCCTGTGCTATACAAACCCACATGGACGGCAGCCGGCTGCAGAGAAGCATGTATGAACTCATCCGCCGCACCTGCACCGAAATGCCCGGAGACATCATCGCCGCCCTTGAAAACGCCTGCAAAGAGGAGCTGCCCGGGTCCATCGCATATGAGACCCTGAACATCATCATCAAGAGCATATCGCTGTCTCTGGAGAACACCCTGCCCGTCTGCCAGGATACCGGTGCGCTGCTGGCAGTCATCCACTCCAGGCCGGATGAGGGATTCTTCCTCGTGGAAGAAGCCATCGTAGAAGCAGTCAGGGCCCTCACCCGGGAAGGCATTCTCAGGCAGAACTGCGTGGACCCGCTGACAGAAAAAAATACAGGGGACAACACGGGAGACCATGTCCCCCAGATCCACTTCGAACCTGCGCACGGTCCTACAAGGGTGGGCATCATGCTCAAGGGGGGAGGTTCGGAGAACATGAGCGCCCAGTACAGCCTCCCCGTGACCGGCATCTCTGCGGGCAGAGATCTCGACGGGGTACGGCGATGCATCCTCGATGCCGTCCACCAGGCCCAAGGCCGGGGATGTGCACCCGGGATACTCGGCGTGTGCATCGGGGGTGACCGGGCATCGGGGTATCGACTGTCCAAGGGGCAGCTCTTCCGGAACCTGCAGGATCTCAATCCCGTCCCTGTCCTGGCGTCCCTGGAAGAAACCATCGTGAACCAGGCGAACGAGCTCGGCATCGGTCCCATGGGTCTGGGTGGAAAATCAACCCTGCTGGGTTGCAAAATCTGCACCGCAGGAAGGCACCCGGCCAGCTATTTCGTCACCGTGAGCTACTCCTGCTGGGCCACCCGGCGGTACCAGGTGGAGCTCGATGAGAAGGGGGACATCGGACGGTGGATATGAGGCGCATCATCTCCCCGATTGCACCCGGGGTCATACGGGATCTCGCCGTCGGCGACATGGTGAGCCTGTCCGGCAGGATCGTGACGGGCCGTGACCGGGTCCACAGGTACCTGGCCTCCGGCGGCACACCGCCCATCGACCTGAGCGGCCTGGTGATCTATCACTGCGGCCCGCTGGTGGTCGAAGAGGGCCGGCATTGGAAGATCACCGCCGCCGGGCCCACCACCTCCATGCGTGAGGAGCCCTACGAGGCGGATGTCATCGAGCGCTTCAGGCCCGGCGCCATTATGGGAAAGGGGGGCATGGGAGAGAACACCCTCAGTGCCCTCAAGGACCACGGGTGCGTGTACCTCCATGTCACAGGGGGAGCAGCCCAGTACATCGCCGACCGCATCGTGCGCGTCGAATCCGTGTATCTTAAGGATTTCGGCCAGCCTGAATCCATGTGGGTGCTGACCGTTCAGGACCTGCCGGCCCTGGTGACCATGGACTCCCATGGAGGGTCCCTCCACGGCAGCATCCGGAGGGAGTCGCTGAACAGGCTGAACACCCTGCTCGATCGGCGCTTCGATGAAGGCCGCCGCACATGAGCGAAACTAACCACCACAAGGAGGATATTCCATGAACGTGAAGGAGCTGTACGACCTCAAGGGCAAGGTTGCCATCGTCACCGGAGGAGGCAGGGGTATAGGCCGGTTCATCGCGGAAGGTCTGGCGGAGGCCGGGGCCAACGTTGTCATCGCATCCCGGAAGCTGGCGAACTGCGAGAAGGCTGCCCAGGAACTCGCCAAGCTCGGCGTGAAGACACTGGCCGTCAAGTGCGACACCGCGTCCGAGGAGGATATCAATAACCTGGTGGATGCCGTCATGAAGGAATTCGGAACCATCGACATCCTGGTGAACAACGCGGGCATCACCTGGGGCGCCCCGACCCTGGAATTCCCCCTGGACAAGTGGGACAAGATCTTTGCCGTGAATGTGCGCGGCGTGTGGATCCTCACCCAGAAGGTCGCCAACGTCATGAAGGACAAGGGCGGCGGCAAGGTCATCAACGTCTCGTCCATCTTCGGGTCAAGGGGCTCCATCGAGGAAGGTCACCCGGCGGTGGCCTACAATCCCTCCAAGGCCGCCATCGAGGTGCTCACCAAAAACCTAGCCGTGAAGCTCGCGCGCTACAACATCATGATCAACTGCATCGCACCGGGTTTCTTCCGTACCGACATGATGGAATACATCTTCAAGCCGGAGATGAAACCCATCCTCGACCTGACCGTGGCCCAGATCCCCCTTCTGAAATACGGGGAGGAAGACCACGTCAAGGGCCTTGCGGTGTTCCTGGCATCGGGTGCATCGGACTTCATGACCGGGGCCATTATCCCCCTGGACGGCGGGATGGCGGCGAAGTGATCCCTGCGGGTGGGGAGAGTCCGTATGGACCTCCCCCGCCCGTCTCCCGACGGTTCAGTACCAGAGCCAGAAGACCCTCTTCCTGATCTGCGGAACCATCTCCATGGCGGCCTTGTATCCCTCTTCGATGAAGACGTCGAAGTGGTTGAAGTCTGACCAGGGATAGGACCCGATATTCGGCCTGATCACGCAGTCCATTTCCTTGGCCAGGTAGATGTTCATGTATTCCTTGGAGATGTCATAGCTGCGGAACACCACGTCCAGACTGTGATGGATGTCATTTTCCGCATCGATGGGATCGATACTCCGGGATACGTCGACCCCGATGATGTAGTCGGGGTGGAAGGTCCTGGCGGTATAGTATGGAATCATCTCCGCGACGCCCCCGTCCACGAGCTGCATCCCGTGCAGCTTTACCGGAGGGAAAAAGCCCGGTGTGGCGCAGCTCGCCGTGAGCGCCTGATGCAGCTGGCCCTCGGTGAAGATGATGGGGTTGCCGGAGATGAGATCCACGCTGGTGCATTTGAACGGGAGGTGCAGGTCCGAGAAGGTCTTGTCGCCAACCAGGGATTTCATGTGCAGGACAAAGGTCTCCGGCGTGACGAAGGACTTCCTCAGCAGGGCACGCGTATAGAAGTAACCGTGCTTGATGGTCGCCTGGACCTGTTCCAGGAAGGAACGGGACTTCTCGGAATCGGGGAGTTCCATGTCATGCATGGTCTCCTGAAAGAGGGGCGATGCCATGTATGCCTTGAGGCTCTTCTCCACCTCGTCGATATCCATGTAGAGGCTGTACAGCGCGCCGATGATGGAGCCGAAGGAGATGCCCGCAATGCAGTCGATGGGGATGCCGGCATCCTTGAGTGCCCGTATCACCCCGATATGGGCAAGCCCCCTTGATCCGCCCGCCCCGAGGGCAAGCGCCACCCTCTTCTTCCTCCTGAGCATCAGCACTTCCTGAACGTATGGATATCCCTGTCCATGTCCTGGAGGTAGACGGCATAATACCTGTGATCCGCCTTCTCGAACCAGCTCATGCCCTGGTCGCGGCAGGCATCGCAGGCCCCGTGCGGTATGTGGACGCCGAGGATGTGGTATCCCGTTGATGCCGACGAATCGATCCTGAACGTCCCGGGGCATGCGTCGCAGTACCGGAAGACCTCTTCCTGGTTCTCCGAGATGCCGTCGGTGTCGTAGTAGATGTTCCTGGATCTCTCCACAAAGGGTCTGCGTTCCGGCTTCAGTTCAGACCTTGAACGCCACATCCCGTAAATCTGCTCGCACAGCCGGCTGATGTAGTCCGTGATCCTGGGGTCCTGCCTGAGTGCATCGGCGTCGTAGTCGGGCTCGCGGATGTAGGAATAGTCGACCCCTGCCAGCGCCAGGATGATACCGGTATTCACGTACGGCAGGGCCCCCTCTATGGAGTAGCCTCCTTCCAGGACGCAGATGTGGGGGTTGAGCATCTCGTTGAGCCTGGCATAACCTCCCGCCGAGAACGACATGTTGGTGATGGGATCGGTATAGTGGTTGTCCTGCCCGGCGGAATTGATGACGAGGTCGGGTTTGAAGTCTTCCAGGACAGGCATCACGGCATTCTCCATGGCGCAGAGGATCCCCTCGTCGCTGGTCCTCGGGGGCAGCGGTATGTTCAGGGTAAGCCCGGCGGCATTGGGTCCGCCGTATTCGGCAGGAAAGCCGGATCCGGGATACAGGGTCCTGCCGTCCTGATGGATGGATATGTAGAGCACGTCAGGATCATGCCAGTAGATGTCCTGGGTCCCGTCGCCATGGTGGCAGTCGGTGTCCACGATGGCGATCTTCCTGATCTTCGGATAGTGCTTCCTCACCCACTCCACCATGACCGCCTCGATGTTGATGTTGCAGAATCCTCGTGCACCCTGCACCACCCGCATGGCATGGTGGCCGGGCGGCCTGACCAGGGCGAAGGCGTTGTCCACGACACCCTCCAGCACGAGCCGGGCGGCCTCTATGCAGCCGCCTGCCGAAACGTTGTGCGACGGGGTGATGCGGGAGCCGACATCCGGGACACAGAAGTGCGCCCTGCTGATGTCATGCTCGTCGGCGAGGCCTGCCTTGAACTCACGGATCCCGTCGATGTCGAGAATCCCTTCCTCCAGCACCTGGTCCTGGGTGTAGAGGAGCCTTTCCTTGCGCTCCGGATGGGTGGGCGAGATCTCCCAGTCGTATGCCGGGAAAAAGATCAGTCCTGTCTTCCTGAGGGCCTTGATCATTGTCCTCTCCATTCATGCAGTATCCCCGGTCTGGTCTGTATCTTGACCCTCATATTCCTGCCCACCGTGGAAAAGCCCCGGATCATGTTGAAGCTCTGTTCCTCGATCACCTGGGCCTCAACCCGGTCGGACAGGCCGAGCATCGCGGCGTTGTCCCGAATGGCATTGAGCCCCAGGGTCTTGAGATCTTCGATGTCCATGCTTGTGGGCGCCTTTTTCTCCATATTGAGCTCGGGGCAGGTAACCTTCCCTATCTGGGTATCGGCGTGAAGGGTTATCTGGGCAGTGGTCCTTGCCAAGGCTGCACCAAGGGCATTGGCCACCATTGCCTGCCCGGGAACCTCACATTCAAGGCCGAAGGCCTCGGCAATGTAGGGTTTGAGCAGGGCGGCAGGCCCGCCTATGAGGATCACCCGGTCGGGCTGCACAAGGTCCGGGTGGAGCATCTCCTGGATCGTATAAACCGGGTGGCTGTTCACCTCTTCAATGAACTCGGAGGCCTTCTGCCTGATGTTTTCCACCATGTCGGCAATGATCCTGCTGCTGAACTGAGAGATGTCCAGCGACATCCGTTCTGCAAGGGGGGCGAGAATCCGGGAGGCCGCCCGGGCGTCTCCATCGTATTTTCCCAGGACGGTGAATGCGTCCATGGGGGTCGGGGAGGACCCTCCCATGCATGCAGGCGGTCCACTCCTGCCGGGCCCGATCAGAAGCTCGTCACCTTCGATGCTTACGCATGAATCACCACCGGCGCCGACCGAGAGCACCTTGAGCCCCCTCACCAGGGTCCTGACCCCCCCGATGTCGACACCCGTCGGCTCCAGGAGAGGGATGCCGTCCACCAGGATGCCGATGTCCGTGGTGGTGCCTCCCACGTCCAGCACCAGGACGGTTCCCTGTGGACGGGAGTTCAGCGCCACGGCACCCATCAGGCTCGCTGCCGGTCCTGAAAGGATGGTCTCCACCGGAAGCCTGCTTGCTGCAGCGGATGCATACGTTCCGCCATCCGCCTTGAGGAAGAATAACGGGGCATTGATGCCTAGGTGCTCCAGTGCCTTGGTGACCGATGCTACGAAGCGTTCCTGAACGGGCATGACCGCTGCATTGAAATACGTGGTGTTCAGTCGCCTGGGGAAATTGAGGCTCCCGCTCATGGTATGCCCGAGACAGACATGGCTGAAAGAATCCTTGACTAAGGATGCTATCGCAGTCTCATGGGCGGCGTTCCTGACCGAGAACTTGGAAACTACGCCGACCCCGGTACATCCGGACTCCTTCATCCGCTGCGCGGCATGGAGCACTTCACCCCGGTCGATGGGGATGTATTCCCGACCCCTGTGGTCCATCGCTCCGTGCACGTGATGGAATGCCTCGCCGAAAAAGAAGCTGCCGGGGTCGATCCCGGGGCCAGCCGAGCAGATGATACCGGTCTTTGCATGCTTCTTTTCGACAATGGCATTGGTGGAAAGCGTGGTGGAAAGCACCACCCGCCGGATTCCATCATGCGATATCCCGAGCCCCTTGATGGCTTCCAGGATTGAGCCGACCAGGTCTTCACCGGTCAGCGTCTTTATGGTGGAAAGTATGGTGCCGCCCTGAAGGCATACCGCATCGGTATGCGTACCGCCGATGTCAATACCCAGTATCATGCTGGCTCCTCCATCCGTCCCTGGGTATGTGCCCGGGGCTGAACACATACCGGATGCATACACATTGAAGTCCTTACCTGATCATACCAATTCACACATGAAAAGACAATCAGAGGGGAGAGTTTGCACATCCAGCCTTTTTCAAGCGATTCCCGGCCGGGATGACACCCGCAAGGCGACCCTGGGCCCGAGAAACGCATCCATGAAACCGGCTATTCTTGCACTGATTTGACGGATCTGATAGATCACTTCAGTGATGTGTTCCCGGAGGTGCCCTTGAAGAACATACTGAAATCGTGCTTGGCCTTGCTTTTCATCCTTGGATGCTCATCATCGGATCCCACCCTGACGGACATGAGCATAACCGACGATTCCGTTGTGACCGGCCAGAGAGTCCTGGCCTATGTCTACTCCATTACGGATTCCCCTCCCCTGTCCTACGAATGGTCCGCCACCGGCGGGACCATCGAGGAAGTTGAGGACGTGTCCTACACGGCTTACTGGACTGCGCCCGAGGTACCCGGAACCTATGCCATAACCTGCACCGTATCCGACGATGAGGAGAATCGGTCGAGTCATACATTCACCGTTGAGGTTCACGCCCGGGAACTGGAAAGCGACCTCGTCGGGGCAGACAGCGAGGTCATCACCCTGACCAAACAATCCGACTCGAAAATCGGGGGCATCTGGGCCTCGGTCAGGGATGACTATCTGAGGTTCATCTCTTCCCAGTCAAACGAAGAGAGCGTGTGGAGCGAAAATTTCTTTGTCATGCTCGCCAGGACCGACTCTTACACCGGTATCTATACCATCTGGGGAGCCGTATCGGAGGGAAGAGATATAATCCTGCTTACCTCCAGTGCCGAAGCCACCCTCACCTGCGAATCCTGCCTTACAACAGACACCATCCATACGCTGGCCAAGGACGTCCTGGATGACACCATCCTCTGGGTGGGGGCGGATTCGAACCTGTGTTACTATGACCAGACCAACGACTACTGGGACAACTACCTGTTCACGAAGACGTATGACCTCTCGGAGGGACCGGACTATGTCTATGCCGCCACCAACTATGGCATATACAAGCTCAACGGGACACTGGAGCCGATCTACAGCGGCGATACCCGGGCCGTTCTCGCTGTGGAGGACGGAAGCGACACGGTCGTATGGTCGGTGACGGGAGGGCAGGTAAGGAAGAACGGAGAGGTCTTAGCCCCCCAGCCGCCTGTCGTGATGGCAAGCCTTGATCAGGACATCGCAGGCAACATCTGGTGCGGCAAATACTGGTTCGACGGTTCCGGATGGAATCTCGTTCCCGGTCTGGAGGACGTAACGATCGTCAAATCGGTTGCCAGCACGGAGGGGCTGATCTACCTGCTGTCCGACTCAGGGGTTTTGTACCGCTGGTGAGTGTGTCCGCGAGGCGATATCGGCGGCGACATCCCTCAGGATGCCGTTCAGGACCTCTTCTATATAGGGTGAAGGGACATCGACCATGCGAAGCCATGTCATGTGGAAGGCACTCTTCCCGGAGGATGCCTTTACCGTCCTGAGAAATCGTACCCGTGAATCGGATGCACTGGCCACCTGAACCGATAGAAACACCGTGGTGGGTCCGTCACTACCCCCATAGGACACGTGCTCCAAGGTACCGGTTACAAGGTAGCCGGTCTTTGGGTGGGAATCGTCACTAAGGACAACCTGGCGGAACGCTCTGCTCTCCATCAGGTATTCGGTCAACCGCCGAGCGGTGTATACACCCCAGTCATCGTTTTCCTTGGCATCGAAGGGGATGACCGCCGCAGTGCCCAGATATGCACCTGAGAGTCCACAGTCGACCGGGGTGACCGTTTCGAATGATCTGTTCGGTTTCACAACGGCGCAACCGGCCATGAACATATGAAGAACGAAGAGAATACCTAGTGATCGAAAGAATGAAGTTTTCATCCCAGACCGATTTACCGTTATCCTCTCAGGACCCCTGTCATCTCAGGCTGTTCCACAGGTCGTTGTTTGCCGCCACAGCCCCGCCACTGAGCGTTCCCCGGTTCCCATTGGAATCAATAGCGAAGGTATAGATGTCTCCTGTCTGTTTGTTAATCGGGGCCGCAGTGGCGATGAAACCCTGGGTGTAGGCAACAAGGGGCCCGACTGCGATATTGTAGTTTCTGTTCGTATCGGCATTCGGGTTCTGAAGCCCCCGACTGGCGATGAGATTGGCAAGGGTTTCATATGAGTTCGTCTCTGCAAAGGCCTTTTCCTCGTACAGGGCCACGGTCTCAAGGGCTGTGATCGCATCCGCCCTCCTTGTCCTGGTCACGTATCCGGTATAGGAAGGGATGGCCACAGCGGCAATGATGGCGACGATCACCACGGTGATCATGACCTCCATAAGGGTAAACCCTCTTCTGTTCATTCCTCTCTCCTTTGGTGGGTAGGACTCACCATACTTTATCGGCTGTTTGGGCCGGATTCAATAGGGGATTAAATACACCCTGCCCGGTACCCGGCGATTCCCTTGACTCACCGGGTACCAGGATATATGGAGTGGCACATGAACGGCCGCGTCAAGATATTCACCTACGGGTGCCAGATGAACGATCTGGACAGCCAGAAGTTGTACTCCGAGTTGGCAAAGAAGGGGTTTCTCCCCACGGAGGAGACAAAAGATGCGGATGTCATCGTTATCAATACATGCTCGGTGAGGCAGAAGGCATATGAGAAGGCCATCAGCAACCTGGGGAGACTCAAGGCGCATAAAAGGGTCAAGCCTTCGCTCATTATCGCCATAACCGGCTGTGTCGCCCAGCAGGAAGGCGAAGGCCTGAGGGAGCGCATGCCCCATATCGACATCGTCCTCGGCACACATCAGCTCCATCGCCTCCCGGATCTTGTCAATCGGGTCCACAGGCATTCCCTGCCGGTAGCCGAAACAGCCTTTTCAGACTGCATTCCCTTTCTGGACACCATCCCTGGTGCCGCCTTCTCTAACCAACCCCACCGTGCCTATATCAACATCATGCAGGGATGCGACAACTACTGCTCGTACTGTATCGTTCCCTATGTGCGGGGCCGTGAGATCAGCAGAGACTACAGGAAAATCCTTGATGAAGTCCGCCTCCATGCCCGACGGGGCGTCAAGGAGATCTTCCTCCTGGGCCAGAACGTCAACTCCTATCAGGGAGGCATGGCTTTCCCCGAACTCCTGCGTCACATCCACGGAATAGAAGGGATCGAGCGCATCCGCTTCACTACATCCCACCCCAAGGATGTCAGCGATGACCTCATTGCCTGCTTCAGGGATATGGAAAAGCTGTGCAGCCATATCCACCTTCCCTTCCAGTCCGGGTCCGACAAGGTGCTCAAGGCCATGAACAGGCACTACACCCATCGATCGTACCTGGACCTCATAGCAAGGCTCCGGGACGCACGTCCCGACATGGCCTTCAGTGCGGATGTCATGGTCGGCTTCCCGGATGAAAGAGACGTGGATTTCAGGGATACGCTGGACATTCTTGAATCTGTGCGGTTCGATGTGCTCTATTCATTCAAGTACTCCGTCCGGCCCGGCACTGCTGCGGCAGAGCTCGGAGACAACATTCCCGTTGAGGATAAGGTCGAAAGGCTGAGGGTGCTTCAGGCCATGCAGAAAAAGATCACTATCGAAAACAACCGGCGCCGCATCGGAGGCACCTATGCCGTTTTGGTGGATGGCAACAGTCAGAAAAACTCCGAGCAGATATATGGAAGGACCTCCCATAACGCCATCGTTAATTTCACCGGTGCCACGGCCCTCATCGGAGAGATCGTATCGGTGAAGATCACCAGGGCAAACCCCAATTCGCTCACCGGTGAAATATCGTGACGGCTCTTGCCACTGATTGGGTTCTGACAATCATTTCCATTGGATTTCATCATATCGAGGTGATATGAGCGTTTCCTATGGAACAGCCCAGACGGTGGCCCACCATTCTGATACTCATCGCCATCCAGATCGCCTGGATCATCATCGTAGGCCTGTGGGTCGTATGGTATCTCCACTACCGTCACATACGCATGCAGCCGATCGGGGTGTGGGACGTGGTCATCATCACCGAGGCCTCAGCCCTTTTCACCCTCATTCTCGCAGGCATCTATGTACTGTTCATACTCTACCAGCGGCAGCTCACCCTCATGAGAACCCAGATGCACATCATCCAGTCGGTCACCCATGCGTTCAAGACACCCATCGCCACGATGCAGCTCTATCTCGAGACCATGACGAAGCGCGACCTCCCGGAAAAAACCAGATCCGATCTCTTAAGCGGCATGATAACGGCGAACCAGCGACTGAAATCCCTGGTCTTTAATTTCCTGGAGAGTGCACGTCTGAGCTCCAACCGGCGGCACTACAACTTCTCCGTCATCTCCGCCCCACAGCTTATATCAGCCTGTATTGCCAATCACCAGGTCTTCTTCAAGGACGTTGAGGTTACCATTCATACTGAAGATAGAGACATCCCCATTTGCGTCGATGCCGATGCATTTGAAATGGTCTTCTCAAACCTCATAGAGAATGCGGTCCACTATTCCACCGATATCCCCCGGGTGGATATCAAGCTCAAGAAAGATGAGAAGTGGGCTTATATCGATTTTTCTGATACAGGGATAGGCATACCCAAAGACCGCTACCGGGACATCTTCAAGATGTTCAAGAGGCTTCCAGATGCAATGAGCCTATGGGGGTCAGGTACCGGAATGGGATTGTATGTGGTGAAGGGCATTATAAAGGCCCACGGTGGTACGATACGGGTAAAATCCCCGGACATGGCAGTCGGTAGTTCTTTCAGTATCAGGCTGCCCCTTGCACACCCATGACGATAAAATGGCGTATCTTGATCATTGAAGACGACCAGGCCCTAGCCCTGGGCCTGAGGATCAACCTTGAAGCAGAAGGGTATGAGATCATCCACACCCCCAGTGCGGAGGAAGGTCTGGCTGTGCTCGAAAACGCCAGTATGGATCTGGTCGTCCTCGATCTCATGCTGCCCGGGATCGATGGACTGGAGGCGCTCCGCTGCATAAGGAGCGAGAATCTGAAACTACCGGTTCTCATTCTCACGGCACGTTCAGCCATGGATGATAAGGTGGAAGGACTGAGGGCCGGCGCCGATGACTACCTCACAAAACCATTCCATCTTGAAGAATTACTCCTGAGGGTACGCAGGATGCTCGACCGCTACCAATGGTACAAGCCGGAAGATGTCCTGCAGATAGGAGAAACAAGGATCGATTTCAACACACTGGAAATCTCGGATGTTAACGGCAAGGTATCCCGTATAACCCCCCATGAGGCAAATCTGATCCAGTATCTGAACATCCACCAGGGCCGCATCGTGACCCGATCGGAACTTTTGAAGAATGTCTGGGGGCTCGACCCTGAAATCGAGACGAGAACCGTAGACACCTTCATCTCCCGTATCAGGAGGTACATTGAGAAGGATCCTTCCAGACCTGAACACGTTATCAGCATCAGGGGCAAAGGTTACAGGCTGCTGCCTTGAAGCACTCTACCGATATCGGCACCAGACATGCCAGTTGAAATGAGGCGCACGTTTCCTTATCATTTATACAAGGGAATGTTTATATATGAGGAGCACATCACCATGAAAGCCCGTAATTTTCAGACCTCATCCATAATCATGGGGATCATGACCATGCTTCTGGTCCTGCTCGGCGGGTGCGCTACGGCACCCTACACCGGGAGGCAGCAACTCCTTCTTATTTCAGAAGGGGAAGAGATGGCACTGGGAGTTCAGGCCTATCGCGAAGTCCTCAAAAAAGAGAAAATATCCACGGACCCGAAAAGCAATGCATTGGTGAAAGGAGTGGGAACCCGTATCGCCGCCGTTGCACAAAAGCCGGGATACTCCTGGGAATTTACGGTAATCGATAACGCTAAAACCGTCAATGCATTTGCATTGCCCGGAGGCAAGGTGGCGGTTTACACAGGCATACTTCCCTATACCCAGACTGAAGCCGGTCTCGCCTTCGTGCTCGCGCACGAAGTCGGACATGCCCTGGCCCGTCATGGAGGAGAAAGGATGAGCCAGCAGCTCCTCCTTCAACTCGGACAGCAGGGACTCAACTTGGCCATAGCCAGCAAAAGCCCTGTAGCGATAGATGCCATCAATACAGGATATGGCCTGGCATCTACCGTCGGGGTAACCCTGCCTTTCAGCAGGGAGCAGGAGTATGAAGCGGACAAGATCGGCCTTATCCTCATGGCAAAGGCCGGATACGACCCCCGAGAGGCTCCGGCATTTTTTGAACGTATGATGCGGGCTTCCAAACAGGCATCTCCTCCTGAGTTCCTCTCCACCCACCCCACGGATCAGCATCGCATCCGAAACCTCAATGCCATGATACCGGAGGCCATGCGGTATTATAAAAAGTGATTACATCCACCCCCAACGATTGCGTCCGACTTTTCCCCAGTTGAAGTGCCCTTCGTGAACGGATAAGGTGCATAATGCAGCATAACTCACCTTTGACACATCTGATGGAATGGTCTATAGAGTCCATCTTATAGTTTAACTTTATGCTTAAGAGGTGCGGGAGATGGGATTGAAGATCGGTGAGATCGCCAAGAAAAGCGGAGTAGCCCCCTCGACCATACGCTACTATGTACGCCAGGGGCTGCTGCCGGAGCCGGACAAGGTCAATAAGAGCATGGCATACTATGATGAAGAATGTATTGAGAAGATCCGAGCCATCCGACACCTCCAGGAGCGTAAATACTTCCCCCTCTCGGTAATCAGAAACATACTTCGTAGGATGGACCTGGGCATGAGCCTGGATGAGGCCGAGGCCATTGAGGATGCAGTGTTCGGGGCCCAGGAAGGCACAGCTGAAAAGCTTATGGATAAAACAGAGTTCATGGAGGCCACGGGGCTCAGCCAGGAAGAGCTGCAGACAGCCACCAGGATAGGGCTTCTCATACCTTACCTCCAGGAAAAAGGCCGTACACTCTTCAATCAGGAGGATGTCCTCTTTTCCCGGGAGGTACTCAAAAAGATCATTTCCTTCGGCCAGGATCTGCACGACCTGAGCTTCTACGTGGACCTGGGAAGACAGATCGTCGATCGTGAGATGAGCCTTCGAAAAGCGGTTGTCAGGAACAGGGCCCCCCAGGAGAACATCCGCATTACCGCAGAGATATCCAAGATGGCCGATCTTCTCAGGGGTTATATCCTCAGACGGCTCTTTCAGAGAAGGGTGCAGGCTGCCATTCAGAAAAGCCTCTCCGAATGAACTTGCCGACCCCAGTTCTTGTGTATTAACGCCCTTCATGGAAAGCGGGAGACAACCATTCTGAGAGGCACTCTCTCAAATACGAAAAGCATGACATTGGATAGTTTCTTTCCACAATGGAGGGTAATTGTTTTCCAAATTCATCTAAAGCATCTACGTAAGGCATCGAAACTTAAGACCTGTACCATGAGCATGATTTTTGCAACATGAGTATTTAATTGTATATTTTTATTTATAGTGTTATTGGATCAAAGAAACATCTTAGAAAAGAATCATGCATGTGAGGGGTCAACACGGGCATCGTTCATGACCCTTCCCCGGCGTCCAACAAATGTTATGTTTTGTCCACCCAGGGCATGTGGATAAAACTCGGACTAGTATCTAAGGATCATGCATAAGGGACCATGCATCTTCAGAGAGAGGGAGGAGTATACCGCATGGAACGGTATAATATTTTACGAAGGTATAGCCTGTTCTTTCTCTCATCCATAATTGCACTGCTCATGCTTGTCCAGGGATGCCACAGCGGCGGGGGTGCCGGACCCATTGCCGCTCCGGAAGGTACCTACCAGGTGGGGTACTTTCTCGACAGCCCCGTGGAAGGCCTTGAGTACCGATCCATCTCCTGGTCAGGGATAACTGATTCACAGGGGAGCTTCTATTACAGGGCGAGTGAGGAGGTCACTTTTTATCTCGGTGATGTCATCATCGGCCGTACATCTGCACAGCGGATCATTACACCGGTGGATCTCGGCGGCGTTGCAGCGAATACCGCCAGTACAAAGGTCATCAATATCGCACAGTTTCTCCAGTCCCTCGATGAAGACCAAATGCCATCCAACGGGATATATATACCCCAGGAGGTCCGCGACGCCCTTGAAGGTATTGTCGTGGACTTCACCCAGGACGACCTCAACAACGACGCCGGGGTACAGGAGATGTTCGACCGTCTAAATGGTATGGATATCTACCCCGAAGAAAACATCGGTCTCATTTCCGCCGAAGAGGCCCAGATCCACCTTGAAAATACCATAACCCAGATCGAGACGGAGGAAGCAGAGGCAGAGGAGGCGCTCAATAATCTCAGTTTGTCGGCGTCCATCGGCTTTCCCTATTCAAGTGTCCTCATGATCCAAGGCCAGTCCATCAACCTGCAGGGGTACGTATACGGCGGGAAAACACCCTACACCTATGCTTGGCGGATAAACAGCGAAGAACCTTTCTCCACGAGACTGAGCCCGGGGAAATATACGTTCAGGACGCTGGGATCCTATACCATCACCTTTACCGCTACCGACAGCACAGGCGATGTAAAGACCGATATACGACACATCAATGTATTCGGCTCCGAGACACAGGAAGGGGACTTCCCGGCCGATTCCATCCCATCGGTCGGCATCGTCAGTCCCCCTTCCGGGAGCACCACATTCAGTGCGGGAGACATCGTGACCTTCCAGGCTTTCCTCAATAACGGGAATACACCTCTCTACTACGGTTGGTCAGTGGGCGCTGCCCCAGATAACACCTATGACCCAAGGTCCGAGATCGTCACCTACATCTCTCCACGCACCTTTATCGTCTCGCAAGACATACAGCTCAACGCACCGGGCGAGTATTCCATTTTCATCCTGATCCAGGATACGCCCGTAGGCAGCAAAGGCCCTGACCAGCACGCTGCAAGCACGTGGGTAGTGGCGGAGTAAGCTCATACCACGAGCAGGAAAACACCTTGACAAATACGGACATTCTCCTGTATTAACCTTATAGTTTAACTTTAATCTTTAATAACTCATGGGGAACTATCGCAAGGTAGTCCTCACCACAAAAACATTATCAGGGAGTTATTGTATGAAGACACGCATTACCGAGCTCTTCGGCATTCAGCACCCCATCATTCTCTCAGGCATGAGCTGGATAAGTGTCCCTAAAATGGTCGCAGCGGTATCCAATGCGGGAGGCCTCGGCATTCTTGCCACGGGACCATTTGATGCACAGCAGACTCGGGCTGCAATCAAGGAGATCAAGTCGCTCACCGACAAACCCTTCGGCACCAATACCACCCTGCTCTTCCCCGGTGCTGCCGAAAATGCAAAGGTCGCCCTTGAAGAGAAGGTGCCGGTTATCAATTTCTCCCTGGGCAAAGGCGACTGGATCGTGAAGGCCGCCCATGAATACGGCGGCAAGGTCGTTGCGACCGTCGTTAATGCCCGCCATGCCAAGCGCGCCCAGGACTATGGCTGCGATGCCCTCCTGGTGACCGGGCATGAGGCGGCGGCTCATGGCGGTGATGCAACCACATTCTGTCTCGTGCCGAGCATCGGGAATGCGGTCACTATACCCATAATCGCTGCCGGAGGCATTGCCGACGGGAGAGGACTCGCCGCAGCACTGGCACTCGGTGCAGACGGAGCGGCGATGGGCACCCGGCTCATGACCACCAAGGAAAGCCCTCTCCATGAGAACTACAAACAGCTCTCCATCCAGAAGGAGGTCTATGACACCCTCTATTCCACCCGCTTCGACGGACTTGGCTGCAGGGTTCTCGACACCAAGGCGGCCAGGGATGCCATCCGTCAGGGCTTGAACATCAGGAAGCTCATAGAGGCATTGCCGAATTCCATGATCATTGCAGATCAGCTTCATCTCCCCTATTTCAAGCTGTTCCTGGGGGTCATGGCCTCCGGATGGAAAAACGCCAAACAGCTTGCCTTCATGGCCAATGCCTTCAAGGCCATCCGGGTGGCCACTGAAGACGGTGATATCAATAGAGGCGTGCTCCCTGTCGGTCAGGCAACAGGGCTGATGAGAGATATCCCGACCGTGTCAGAGGTCATAGAGCGGACGGTCAGGGAGGCTGAAGCGATTGCATTGGAGCTTGCGCAGAAAACAGATGGGAAAGTGGAGTCCAGTCCCACGCCAGCGAAAAAGACAAGGGTTCCTCGGGCACCTCGAAAGACCGCACCGAAGAAGTAGAGAACATCTCGGATAATATAAAGACAATGAAGAAGCGGTCATGTCCGTTGACGGACATGACCGCTTCTTCATTCATCCTGGGACTACTGTATGAGGCTTGAAGCTTTTTTCAGATGATCAGCCGCTTCATCGTGCATGCGTTCGAGAAGTTCCCTGCAGCTGATCACATCCCGGATATGACCTATGGACTGGCCTACCATGAGGGGAGCATCTTCCACATCCCCTGTTTCCCATGCCTTCTTGATGCGCTGCCCAGCGATGAGCGGTATAAGGGCTTCAATTCCTTTCCCCGCCTCTTCAGCTGCAAGCACCTCTGATATGATCTTATTCTTCAATGCCCTGCCCTGAAGGCCGATGGTCTTGCAGATGAGGGTGGTCTCGTTTTCCTGGCGCTTGATGAGTTCCTGCTTGATGTTTTCGTGCACAACACAATCAGTGGTGGCTATGAACCTGCTGGCCATCATGACTCCCTGGGCACCAAGGGTCAAAGCAGCCGCCAGTGACCTTCCATCAGAGATACCGCCCACCGTGACCACCGGGATCTTTACGGAATCGGCAATCCTCGGGGTCAGTACCATGGTGGTGACATCATCACCCAGAGGATGTCCGCCCTCTTCGAAGCCTGCCGCATAAACACCGTCATATCCGGATTTCTCTGCATGTACAGCATGTCTCACCGAGCCGACCTTGTGGAACAATTTCACACCGGCATGCTTCAATTCGTCCATGACGTTCTTGCCCAGGGCCTTGTCCAGAGGAGTCCCGGAAACCTCGATACCTGCCACACGCTCCTCGATGCACACCCTGGCGTACATGGCATGATGTTCGGAGGTGATACGTACCGAGGGAAGGATGGTGATGCCTACCATGAAAGGCTTGTCGGTGAGCTTCTTCGTCTCTGTAATGGCGGCACGGAATTCCTCCTCGGTCTCATAGTTCCCTGCCGTGAGATTCCCCATCCCGCCGGCATTCGATACTGCCGCACACAGCTTCGGTGTACAGAGCCACATCATGGCGCCGCAGATGATCGGATATTTGATACCAAACATTTCCGTTATAGCTGTCTTGATCATATCCCCTCCCTGTGGTGATAAAAGGTTAAAGTTGAACTTTATGCTTTATAATAGGTACATGCATCCGGTCACCATGTCAATACTTTTCTTGCAAACCTTGTCCTGCAAGTATCATCCCCCCCTCCCCGTTGACGACGTAAATCCCAGTCCCGGCCTGAAGATCCGATACTGAATACATCACCCTGAATCTTGTCCTTTCCAGATCCCTGTGGTAGGAATACCCTGCACAATGGACCACAAGGAGGTATGCTTTGCAGTACAAGTTCAACAAAAGTGACTACCTGATCTTTCTTCTCAGTTATGTCTTCTTTTTCCTGTATATAGCCGATGCCCTGGAACTGTTCCCCCTTTCCATCCTCACCGCTATGCCTTCATGGATATATCTTGTTGTCGCCGTTGTACTGAATGTCTGGGTCCTTCCCCTGCCGGGAATACACCCCAGATTGCCTGACAGAGAAGCGACCCCTTCTCTGCCTGCGCCGGCCGAAGTCCTTGAAATCCCAAAGGCACCGGTGGAAGCGGAGGTCAAGAAGGCACCACCTGTACCGACGCCTGAAGAGAAACTAGGCAAGGGCCTTGCCAAGACCCACAGAGGTTTTATTGACCGGATAACCGCAGTCTTCAAGCGCTCGTCCGCCCTTGATTCCACCCTGTTCAACGACCTTGAAGAAACCCTTGTGGGTACCGACATCGGGGTACGAACAGCTTATGCACTCTTCGAGTCCATCCAGAAAAAGTCGTCTTCACTGAACGGTCCTGACTCGGCGCTGAATGCCATACGGGAAGAGGTGGAGAGTATTCTTCTTCGCCGTGAAGCACCCCTGGTCATTCCCGAAGGGAAAAAACCCTATGTCATCATGGTGACGGGTGTGAACGGGTCGGGTAAAACTACAACCATCGCCAAGATAGCTTACCATCTGAAGAACGATGGGAAATCGGTTATTATCGCCTCCGGGGACACCTTTCGTGCCGCTGCAATTGAACAACTGGAGCACTGGGCTAACAGGGCAGGAGCTGATTTCGTCAAAGCCCAGGAAGGCGCAGATCCATCGGCTGTCGCCTTCGACGGCCTTCAGGCAGCAATTGCACGGGGTCACGACGTGCTCATCATCGATACGGCGGGAAGGCTCCACACCAAGGAGAACCTCATGGAGGAGCTCAAGAAGACCCAGCGCGTCCTGGGGAAGAAACTTGAGGGCTCTCCCCACGAAATACTCCTGGTTCTGGATGCAACCATCGGCCAGAACGCCATAGAGCAAACTCGGCAGTTCAACAATGCCTTGGGTATTACAGGGATAGCCCTGACCAAGCTTGACGGTTCATCCAAGGGAGGGGTTATCGTGGGTATTGCCAACGAGTTTCAGATCCCCATCCGCTTCATCGGTATCGGAGAAGCTATGGACGATCTCCAGCCGTTCCATGCAAAGAGCTTTGTGAACGCCCTTTTCCTTGACAATTAGGTAAGCAACTCCCATAGTTATCCGATGCTGAAGATTGAGAAAGACAGACTGAGACTCATCTTCGATGCCATGCTCTCGAAGAGTATCATGGTCATCGGGGATCTTATGCTCGACGAGTATATCTGGGGAAAGGTGGAGCGCATATCCCCCGAAGCGCCGGTCCCTGTTGTTGAGGTTTCGAGCGAGCTCTTCAAGCTGGGAGGATCAGGCAATGTCGCCAACAACCTCCTGAGCCTCGGAGCCGGGGTGATCATCAATGCGGTCAAGGGCAATGACCGTCACGGCCTTATCCTCCAGGACATCCTTGAAGAGATGAAGATTCCCGATGACTCCGTGTTCACCGACCCCAAGCGGGGCACCACGGTAAAAACCAGGATCATAGCCCACACACAGCAGGTTGCAAGAATCGATAAAGAGAACAAGTCCCTCATCTCAGATACCATGCTCAGGAAGATAGTCACTTCCTTCCGGAACAGCCTGAAAAAGATTGATGCCCTCATCATCTCGGACTACGGCAAGGGGGTGGTGAGCAGGAGACTGCTGGCACAGGTGGTCCCCCTTGCCCGGGAAAACGATATTCCGGTGTGCGTGGATACCAAGGAAAGGAACTTCCCACACTATAAGAAAGCAACCGTCATCACGCCCAACCTCAAAGAGCTCAGCTTCGGGGCCGGCATCAAAATCGAAGAATATGCAGATATGGTCAGGGCGGCCCGCAAGGTGAAGGCCATGCTGGATTGCGACATGGTGCTGGTCACCAGGGGAGAACACGGCATGAGCCTTTTTGGAAGCGACGGCGACCCCATAGACATCCCTACCAATGCAAAGGCCGTGTATGATGTAACGGGTGCCGGAGATACGGTCATCGCATGTTTCACCCTTGCCCTGGCCTCAGGTGCGACTCCGAAAGAGTCTGCCATTATCGCAAACATGGCTGCGGGTCTTGTCGTAGCAGAGGTCGGCGCCGCAAGCGTTCCCCGGGACAGGCTCTATAAGGCATGTATGGAGGAGCTCAGTGGGTAGAGCCTCCAAGCCGGGCAAAGCCATGCTCTTCTGCAGCGTACTCTATAACATTGAAGCGCCAGTTGATCAGGTAATCCATACATTGACCCGGGAGTTCGGTGAAACAATCCTCAGCACGGAACCCATGGAATTCACCTATACGGATTATTACCATCAAGAGATGGGAAAACACCTGTATCGTGTTATCCTAGCCTTCTCCAACCTTGTGGAGCGTGACGCCCTTCCAGACATAAAGACCCACACCAACGAGATCGAGAACACCTATCTGAAAGAAGGAAGGAGGCAGATCAATCTTGACCCCGGATTGATGACCCTCGAAAACATCTGCCTGGCCACAACCAAACCGTACAGTCATCGAATGTATTTGAGGAAAGGGATCTGGGCCGAGATTACCCTTATCTACACAGGCAATTCTTACAGAAAACTTGAATGGACCTACCCGGACTATGCCTCGGATGAGCTTGTCAGCCTCTTCAACAGACTCCGGGAAGACTATAAAAGGAGGGTACAATGCCTTCAAGCATGACCGGATTCGGCCTGGCCGATACCCACGGATACCATGTGGAGATCAAGGGGGTGAATCACCGGTACAAGGATATCAGGGTCAAGATGCCAAGGGATCTGGGCGCCTTCGAAATGACGGTCCGGGACATGGTCTCCGAGGCGGTGCAGCGGGGCAAGGTCGATGTCACGGTGAACAGGACAACCTCCGTGGAGACCCAAGAGAAAATGGCTGTCAACTGGGATTTGGCAAGGGAATACCATGCTGACCTCTGCATCATGGCCCGGGACTTCGGGGGCGATGTATCATTCCGTGACGTCCTGCTCATCCCGGGTGTCCTGATCGAAAGCTCGGGACACAAGGAAGATCAATTGCCGCTGATTCAGGAGGCCGTGCGGGAGGCACTGGTGTCTTTTTCCCGGGCCAGGGAGAATGAAGGAAGAAACCTGGCTAAGGATATCAGTTCGCGGGTGGCAGCCCTCTCCGGCATGGTCGAGACCATGAAAGACCTTGCAACGGACATGACAAACGTATATAAAGACAGGCTGCATGCTCATTTGAATGCGCTTCTTTTGGACAAGACCTCAGTAATCGATGAGGGGCGTCTGGAACAGGAAGTTGCACTCTTGGCGGACAAGAGCGACATCACCGAAGAACTGGTGAGACTGAACAGTCACATCCGCTTGCTTGAGGAGACAATCACAGGCCGGAGCGGCCCCATAGGGCGACAAACTGATTTTATCCTCCAAGAGATCAATCGCGAGATCAACACTATTGGTTCAAAGAGTCAGATGAACGCCTTGAGCCGTCTGGTGATCGATGCCAAGACTGAGCTTGAGAAGATCAGGGAGCAGATTCAGAATATCGAATAGCGAACGGCTGAAGGAGAAAGGAGAGCGTGTATGAGCAAACATGACACCAGACTTCTCAATATCGGCTTCAACAACGGGGTCGTTGCATCAAGAATCATTGCCATTGTTAATCCGTCATCATCCCCGATGAAACGACTCAGGGAAGAAGCCAAGGAGAGAGGACAGCTGATAGATGCAACACAGGGAAGAAAGACGAGATCAATCATTATAACCGACAGTTCCCATGTCATCCTCAGTGCCATTCAGGCTGAGACCATCTCCAATCGCCTTTCCGACGGAGGCAATCCCAAAGAGACGTCCATCCCGAAGGAGTAACGGTGAGGATATTCATATCCGGCCCCTCCGGAGTCGGAAAATCCACGATCATCAAGGAGATACTCAAGAGAAAGTCCGACATTGTGCTCTCTGTTTCCTATACGACCAGGTCCCCTCGCCCTGGAGAACAGGAGGGGATCGATTATTTCTTCACCGACAGACAGACCTTCGAACAGATGATCCGGTCCGGAGCCTTTCTTGAGTGGGCTCAAGTCCATGACAATCTCTACGGCACCTCCCTTGAGTGGATCGCCAAAGAAGAGCGGGAAGGTCTCCATGTCCTTTTTGATATTGACGTCCAGGGGGTCACCCAATCCAAGGGAAAGGGATCTCCCGGATGTTTCATCCTCATCCTCCCGCCCAGCATGGATGAGCTTGTGAGGCGATTGAGCAAAAGAGGTACGGAAAATCCCCAGGCTTTGACGACAAGGATTGAAAACGCCAAGAGTGAACTCAGCCACTGGAGTCTGTATGATTATCTGGTGGTGAATGATTCCCTGGAAACAACCATCCATACCATAGCCACCATCATCGAAGCCTACAGGTCATCCAGAGAGGTGGTCATCGGAGAATTGCCATGGCTCAGAACGATCGTATAATATTCGCCCTCGATGTAGGGGATATGGACTCTGCGAAGAAATGGGTCCATACCCTGAAGGACTCGGTGGGTTGGTTCAAGGTGGGACTCGAACTCTTTACCGCCACGGGACCCGATGTAGTCAGGCTGATAAAAGATCAGGGCATCAAGTGCTTTCTTGACCTCAAACTCCACGACATCCCGAACACGGTGGCAGGGGCTGTCCGTAGTACCATCAGAACAGGAGCGGACATGATGACCGTCCATCTCTCCGGTGGAAGGGCCATGGTGGAAGCGGCACTCAAGGCTGCCGAGGAAGAATCCCGCAAGCTGGGCATTGCAAGACCCAGGATCGTGGGAGTGAGCGTCCTGACGTCCTTGGGAGGAGTGGACCTGAAGGAGGTCGGTATTGAACGACCACCGATGGAACAGGTGGCATACCTTGCCCGGTTCGCTGCATCCTGCGGTACCGACGGCATGGTATGTTCCGCCGAAGACCTTACCCATATCCGATCAAGCGTTCCGGCATCCCTCATGCTCATCACCCCGGGCATCAGGCCGAGTTGGTCAGGGAAAGGTGACCAGAAAAGGATAGCCACCCCCGGGGCGGCCATCAAGGCAGGGGCCGATCTCCTGGTCATCGGGAGGCCCATCAGCGAGGCGCCTGACCCTGTTGAAGCCGTATCACGTATCGTAATGGAGATGGAATCAGCCTAGCCGAAAACCGCTTCACGAGAAACCTGGGAGAACACAGGTTTCCCCAACTCTCCCGTGTTGACCTCATGCCGTTTCTCCCCTATCCTTGAGAGGCCATGGCCATCAGGATATGCGGAGGCAGGTTTCGTTCTATCAGGCTCGCAAGCCCGGGCGGCAGGGTGCGCCCCACTACCGACCGGGTCAAGGAAGCCGTATTTTCAACCCTCATGCATCATCTCCAGGATGCACACGTCCTGGATCTCTTTGCCGGCAGCGGCTCTCTGGGGTGCGAGGCTCTCAGCAGGGGTGCTGCCAGGGTCACGTTTGTCGATCAGTCCAGAGAATGTACCGAGATCATAAGGAGAAACATCTCATCCATCGGGCTACCAGGGCAGGCATCCATCATCAAATCAGATGTAAGGATCTTCTTGAACACATGCCGTGAGAAATATGATCTGATCTTCATGGATCCTCCCTACCATAAAGGCCTTGCTTCGGATTTGGCCCCTCATGTATATAACCTGCTCAACCCAGGAGGGATATTGGTAGTCGAGCATGAAACAGGCGAGGAGATCCCATTGAACCCATGGAAGCACAAGCAATACGGGGACACCTCCATTTCATACTTTACCAGGAGTGATCAATGAAGAATGAAAAGATCGCGGTCTGCCCTGGCTCCTTCGACCCCATCACCCACGGACACCTCGATATTGTCCGCCGCGGCCTGTGTGTGTTCGACAAGGTAATCATAGCAGTGGGGCTTAATCCCCTGAAGAAGGACCTGTTCTCCACGGAAGAGAAACTCGATATGATCAGGCGCTCTGTGGAGGGCAATCCCAGAATCGAAGTTGATTTTTTCGAAGGGCTGCTTGTGGATTACCTCAAACAGGTAGGTGCCTGTGCCATCCTGCGGGGCTTGCGGGTCATTTCGGATTTCGAACTGGAGATGCAGCTCGCCCTCATGAACAGGAGACTCTGCGAAGAGGCGGAAACCTTCTTCCTCATGACCGACTACAACCACCTCTTCGTCAGCTCAACCATTGTCAAGGCCACCGCCGCCGCAGGCGGCTCCGTGGAGGGTCTGGTTCCGCAACCAGCCCTTGAAAAGCTCCTGGAGAAATTCCCCCACATGAACAACAAGAAGCATCCGTAGGGAGGTTTTGCATTGAAGATATCACAACTCGTATCCAAGATTCCGGGCTCAGCGACCCTGGCACTGACGGCCAAGGTCAATGAACTCAAGGCACAAGGCAAGGATGTCATCGGTTTCACCGCGGGAGAACCGGATTTCGATACCCCTGAGTACATCAAGAACTCTGCAATCGAGGCATTGGGCCGCGGGAGCACCAAGTATACGCCCGTAGGAGGCACCCCGAAGCTCAAGGAGGCCATCTGCGCAAACGTTCAGAAGGACTACGGGATCACGGTGAAGCCCGAGAGCGTCATGGTCTCATGCGGAGCCAAGCACAGTCTCTACAATCTCTTCCTCACCCTCTTCGAGGCAGGGGATGAAGTAATATGTCCGGGCCCCTACTGGGTCTCATACCCACCCATGATCGAGATGGCGGGCGCACGGCCGGTGATCATCGATACAAGGCCCACAGGCATGAAGCTTCATGCCGATATGGTTGCCGAAGCTATTACGGATCGTACCAGAGGTATCATCATCAACTCGCCGTCGAATCCCACTGGCATGGTCTTCGAGAGGGTGGAGCTGGAGAAGATCGCCGAGCTCTGCATTAAGCACGACATCACCATAATCTCCGACGACATCTACCGGAAGATCATCTTTGACGGTCTGCAGTTCTTCAGCATTGCAAGCATTTCGCCCGAGGTTGCACGGAGGACCTTCATCATAGACGGATCCTCCAAGACCTATGCAATGACCGGGTGGCGCATCGGGTACTGCATAGGCGACAGCAAGGTCATCAAGGCCATGGAGAGGCTTCAGAGCCAGAGCACGTCGAATCCCGTCAGCTTCGCCCAGGATGGTGCGGTGGCATCTCTGATAAACGAAGAATCCCAGAAGATAGTCGAGGAACGCAGGAGGATCTTCGAAAAACGCAGGGACCTGATCGTAAGCAAGTTCCGGGAAATCCCCGGAATAGGAATCATCCCGCCGAGCGGTGCATTCTACGCTTTTCCATCCATCAACGGGTACATGGAGCGTTTCGGCAATGCAACGGCCTTCTCGGAGTACCTCATTGAGCATGCCCTTGTAGCCCTGGTTCCGGGCGGTGAGTTCGGAGCCCCGGATCATGCGAGGTTCTCCTTCGCCACGTCCGAACAGAACATCATTAAAGGGCTTGATCGCATCAAGGAAGCCCTGGCAACCCTCTAATAAAGATCCAGGTGACAGACCTCCCGGCAGCGGGATCTGTCACCTGTGCATCAATATCCAGAGACCACTTATGAGATTCGATCAGCATCCTCCACGTCACAGCAGCTTTTTATACTGACCGGGTGCGGATCGATCCGAAGGGAATCCATTTGCTTGGCAACTCGCTCTAAAGAAAAAAATACCATCACCGATAATAGTTGTAGGATGCAGTGGGGAGGGGTCCTCAATGAACATGAACATACAAGGCTACCAAGCATATAAGAAAACCCAGATCCAGACAGCTGATCAGGGCAGTCTTATCCTCATGTGCTATGACGGAGCCATAGGATTTATCAGACAGGCTCAGAAGGCTCATGGCAATAAAGAGTTCACGGTAATGCATGAACTCCTCAACAAGGCTCAGAACGTATTATGGGAATTGATAAACGGTCTGAACTACGAAGCCGGTGCAATTGCACATAACCTCGATGCACTCTACAACTACATGATCAGACGCATTATCGATGCTCAGTATCACTGCACCATCGAACCAATGAATGAGGTCATCAACTACCTCCAGGAACTCCGAGAGTCATGGCAGACCATCATCCAGAAACGCTCTTGAACCTCCTGAAATCCTGGCGGACGGTCCTGAACAGACAGTCTGAAGCCCTGGAACAGGGGAGTATGCAGGATCTTGCAGATCTCGTAAGGCAATCATTGACGATTCAACAGAAACTCGAAGGGATGCTTTCAGCATCGTGTCCGACAACCAACAGGAAGATGGTCAGTGATCTCCTCAGCGACATCCACAAGCACCAGAACATCTTAATCGAAGCATTGAAATGCCAGGCTGGGGAGCTTGCCCATGAGATAGGAGCACTGCAGAAGAACAAGTCCTCTCTCAAGGGTTACAAGCAGAAGAAAACCTCGATTCCCCGTTTCATGAGTGAGCACACCTGATATTCCCTCAGCGCGTACGTTGACAGACCTTCTTTTTTCTCCTAGTCTGTGAGCCTATGCAGGTACTCCTATCATCCGGATCACCGAGAAGAAAAGAACTCTTCTCCCTGCTCGGCATTCCTTTCCTGACAAAAGTCCCGAACATCCCCGAGGTCCAGTTCAAGGGGGAAACAGCCCGGAAGTTCTGTTCCCGTATCAGCAGGGAGAAGGCCTTGTCCATGGCCCGGCACTACCCCGAGGCGCTCGTCATAGGCGCCGACACGGTGGTGGTTGTAGACGGCCGGATCCTCGGGAAGCCTTTGGATGAGAACCAGGCCAGGGAGTATCTCCTCCTCCTTCAAGACAATACTCACGATGTCTTCACCGGATATACCATCGTCTGCGGGAGCCATACGAAATCCAGAGTGATCCGGACCAGGGTCAGCTTCAATCCCATGTCGCAGGAGGAAATATCTTGGTACATTGCAAGCGGAGAACCCATGGACAAGGCGGGGGCCTATGCAGTCCAGGGTATCGCATCCATGTTCATTGCAGGCATCCAGGGTTCATACACCAATGTCATTGGATTGCCCGTCTCAGAGCTCTATGAAGACCTGAAAAGATTCGGGCTCACATTCCATGGTACTGAAGGAGGAGGTTCTGCATATGAAGAAGCATGTACTGACCATTGACCAGGGCACGACTGGGACCAGGGTCATGATCGTGAACCAGGAAGGGGATGTGGCGGGGATGGCTTATTCAGAATTCCCCCAGATATACCCTCAGCCGGGTTGGGTGGAACATGATCCGGAAGTGATCTGGGAAACGACACATACGGTCATGAAGAAGGCCCTGCTTGCCGCATCCGTGCAGCCCAAGGATATCATTGCAATCGGCATAACAAACCAGCGTGAGACCGTTGTCCTATGGGACAGGAAGACGCTGAAGCCCGTTTACAACGCCATTGTCTGGCAGTGCAGGAGATCCGCAGCCATCTGCGACGAGCTTAAATCCGACGGTCTTGAGCCCCTGTTCCGGGAAAGGACGGGGCTGGTTGTTGATGCATATTTCTCCGGTACGAAGGTGAAATGGCTGCTCGATATGATCCCTGGCCTCAGGGCCAGGGCCCTTTCCGGCGATATAGCCTTCGGCACCATCGATACATGGATTATCGCCAAGCTCACCAGGGGAAGAATCCATGCAACGGATTATACGAACGCCTCCAGGACTCTGATGTTCAATATCCATGAAAGGAAATGGGACAAGGAGCTCCTCAGGGTGCTTGATGTTCCTGCAGCCATGCTTCCCGGTGTCGTCTCATCGGCCGGGGTCATCGGTGAGAGCGATGTTGAGGTAACGGGAGCCGCAATCCCCATAGCGGGGATAGCCGGTGACCAGCAGGCCGCACTCTTCGGCCAGGCATGCTTCGACGAAGGGCAAGCCAAAAATACCTATGGAACGGGATGCTTTCTCCTGCTCAACATAGGTCATAAGAAAATCGACCCGACCAACGGCCTCATCCTGACGCTCGCCTGCGATGAAAAAGGCGGGCCGTGTTATTCCCTGGAAGGGTCGGTCTTCATCGGCGGGGCGGTGATCCAGTGGCTCAGGGACGGGCTGGGCATCGTAGCTGATGCATCCCAGACGCAGGAGATCGCCGAGAGCGTCCCTGACACCCATGGAGTTTACATGGTTCCCGCCTTTGCAGGCCTAGGGGCGCCCCATTGGGACATGTACGCACGTGGAGCAATCCTCGGCCTCACCAGGAGCACCACCAAAGCACACATCGTGCGTGCGGCCCTTGAGGGTATTGCCTACCAGGTGAAGGATCTCATCGGTGCTTTCGAACAATGTAAAGGAGAGGCCTTCAGCGGGCTCAAGGTGGATGGTGGTGCATGCAAGAACAGTTTCCTCATGCAGTTTCAGTCGGACATCCTTGGGTGCCCCATCGACCGTTCACACCACATCGAGTCCACCGGTATGGGTGCCACATATCTCGCCGGAATTGCCACAGGATTCTGGAAAGCTGGTGACCAGATCCGAAGTCTCAGAAAATCGGACATGATCTTTGTCCCCATGGTCGACGATCAGACCCGGCAGAGGCTCTATACAGGATGGAAGGACGCCGTGACCAGGGTAAAATCCAACGAAAACTGATATGCGTATGGTCGAAAACATAGGTAGAATGACCATCTCCTTCCTGGAGGAGCTGGGGGCCTTCTTCATCTTCTTCTTCCAGGCCGTCTCTCAACTGGCGAGGCCACCGATCTTTCTGAAGCAGTACTTCAAGCAGATGGAGTTCATCGGGATCCGCTCCACCCCTGTAGTCATGCTCACCGGCATATTCACCGGCATGGTAAGCGCCCTCCAGACCCATCACGGATTCAGTCTGTTCGGTGCGGAATCTCTCGTCGGCTCTACGACGGCCCTCGGCCTTCTCAGGGAGCTCGGACCCGTACTTGCCGCACTCATGGTCACGGCCCGTGCCGGATCGGCCATGACCGCCGAGATAGGCATCATGCAGGTGACGCAACAGGTGGACGCATTGGTCGTCATGGGGGTCAACCCCTTCAAATATCTGATCATCCCGCGTGTCGTGGCCACCGTCATCATGATGCCCATGCTGACCCTCATTTTCGATGCCATCGGCATGATCGGGTCCTATATCGTGGGGACCGTCATCCTCGACATCGATAAAGGCGTATTCATGGCACGGATCATGGAGTATGTCTCCTATGAGGACCTCTTTTCCGGCCTCATCAAGAGTTGCTTCTTCGGTGGTATCCTGGCGGTCGTGTGCTGCTTCAAGGGGTACAGCACCAGCGGAGGGGCCGAGGGGGTTGGGAAGTCGGCCACACAGTCCGTGGTCATCTCATCGGTCAGCATCCTGATCGCCGATTATATGCTCACCGCCATCATGTTCTAGGTAACGGATGAGTACATGGTGATGGCTTCCACTGGACACTCCAGTGAGCAGAATCCGCACCCGATACATGCCTTTTCCTCCTTGAGGTAAGGATATCCATGGGGATACCCGCTGTCATGGGCTCCTGAGAGTGCAAGGCAGTTCACCGGGCATGTCTCGATACACATATTGCATGACATGCATTCATCACTGTTCACCCGGGGCTTTTTCCACTGGCTCCTTTTCACCATGGCGCACAGGTTTCCGAGCTGATCAAGAACCGAGGTATGGGGGCATATACGGCCACAGGCACCGCATTCAATGCATACAACCGGATCAATGACATGGATCTCTTTCTTCTCACCGGATATGGCGTTCACAGGACAGATTTTCTTGCACGCCTGGCAGCCGACGCATGATTGGGTGATCGTAAACGGCATATCTTTCCTCCTGCGTTTCTCAGCTTACTTCAATGCCGAGCCGTATCAGAGTCTGGGGTGTCGGCTTCCCCGTAGCCGGATCCCACCCCAACTGCGCCCAGTAATCGCCCATCATCTTCTCAATGTCCACGGTCCTGCCCTTGTTGGCCCCCTGAGTCAGAGGAGGCCTCCCCACGGCCCTGTCATGCACCCTGTTCTCCTTGGGTTCTATGCCATGTTTGACGTTGAATGCCTGTCTGAGAGTCTGTATGCGCTGTCCGATCTCCATATACTGCTCGGGTGTCTTGGACCAGCCGGTCACGGCATTGAGCCAGTCAAAGGTCGGGGTCCTCGTCACCCCGAGAAAGCTGCCGAACATGCAGAGCCCGGCCCCGTTCACAACGGCCATGTACCTACTGCTGGAGGCTTCTTCCTGGGCCTTCTTCTCGTCAGCGATATATCTGCTGTTCTTGGTGTAGATCTGAAATGGCAGTTTCTTCGGAATGCCCTTGACCCTCTTCCAGAGCTGGAACATCTCATAGTAAAGCTGGGAGCCGATGGTATGCCTGCCCGGAGTCGGCTCCACTGAATAGTGCACAGCGAACCCGGGATCCATCCTGCCGTCGTGCATGGCAGGCTCCTGCCCTCCCGCATGCACGGCAAATCTATCCGATCCCTTCCCGATCCTTCTTGCTGCAGCCCTTACGCCGTCCGCAAGGACATCGCCGATTCCCTCACGATCCACCATCCTGCGGATCAGCTCCGCTATCGCACCGGCATCACCCCATGACAGATCGAGCCCTCCTGTGTCTTCCTTCGTCAGGATCCCCTGCTCGTAGCACTCCATGGCAAAGGCAACGGCGGCACCGGCAGAAATGGTGTCCATACCGGCCCGGTTCAGATACTCGTTAAGATCAAAGAGGCTCCCAGTATCCTCGTTCATGCACAAGCCTCCCAGCGCGAGGATCGATTCATATTCCGGCTTGTGCCCTTCCTTATACTTCCCGGGATACCTGCAGATACCCCCGCAACCCAGGGGACACGAGTAGCAGTGGTACTTGATGACCTCATAGCCCTTTACAAGATCGGGATGAGCTGACTTTGACCTGCTTAAAGGCCAGTCGACATTGCTGCCCTTCCAGTTCTTCACAGGGGAATCGCCCCACTCCGGAGACATCTGATTGAGTCCACCAGTGCCCCACTTCCTGAGAATGTTCTTATACACATAACCATCCATGGCCATGGCGGTGGGCAATACCCTGAGCAGGATGCCCAGGAGCCCCAATCCTGTCCCAGGTCCAAGGGGAAGTTGCACCTTGACCCACCTGTTGCATATCCTGCTCAGCCTGTTGACCTCCTGGCGGTCATACACACGGATGCGTTTCTTCCCGTCAAGAACAACTGCCTTGAGTTTCTTTGACCCCATGACCGCCCCAAGGCCCGAACGCGCCGCCAGCCGCCCCTTGTCGTTGCAGACACCTGATATCAGAGAGAGCTTCTCCCCCGCAGGGCCTATGACTGCCACACTTGCATGTTCGCCGTACTCCTTTTTCAGAAGCTCCTCGGACTCTACGGCATCCTTTCCCCAGAGGTGGGAGGCATCCCGCAGTTCCGGCTTTCCGTTCTTTATATAGAGGAGTACAGGTTTGTCACTGATTCCGGAGAAAAAAATGCCGTCATACCCTGAGCGCTTGATGGCAGGGGAAAAGGTGCCCCCGCAGTTGGCATCACCCCACCCGCCGGTCAGGGGAGACTTGCCGACCACCATCCAGCGTCCTGAAAAGAGGCTCCCGGTTCCGGTCAGAAGTCCTGAGACAAAACCGAGGATATTCTGAGGGCCGAGAGGATCTGCTCCGGCCGGTATCCTATGGTAAAGGATATGGGAGGCAAGGCCCATGCCGGACAGATACTTCTCGTAAATCTCCTCGGGTATAAGCTCGTCTTCCATCGTAGAAGATCCCAGATCCACCATCAGAATCTTCCCCATATACCCTCTGTCCATACATCCTCCTTCTGGAGCAGGTACAAAAATCAGACGAACGTGCTGAGTCTCTTGATTCTGTGTCTCATTACATTCACACTCGGTAGATTAATATCATAATATTGTAAAAATTTACAGTGCTAAGACCGCATTCATCCATGGAACAATCCTTACCTGTGGCAGAGATAATCCTGAACAAGACACATTGAACATCTTGACAACAATCCACAACAACGCTACAGGTTAACACTGTTACATTAACATTGTTATCCTTATCAGGAGGCTTATATGCCAAAGGCTCCCAGGAGTCAAGAAGACATCGATTTCATTCGAGGCAGGATCCTTGATGAAGCACTTGCCATCATCTCGGAACAGGGATTCAAGCAGTTCAGCATGCGCAAACTCGCATCCCGCCTGGGCATGACTGCCACGACCATATACAACTACTACTCCAGCAAAGACGAACTCTACCTCATGATCCTCACCAAAGGTTTTGATGAGCTGGCCCAATCCCTTGAGAAGATCGACAGGACCGTTCCTGTCCCCAGGGACAAGATCAGAGACATGATCCGTGCCTATGTGGATTACGGCATCGGGAATTCACATTACTATAATATCATGTTCACCTCCGATGCCCCCAAGTACCGTGACTATGTCGGGACAACCCTCGAGCCGGTGGCGTCTTTTGAAAAATCGACCGCGCTCAAGCTCATTGACATTACTTCAGGGATGGTCAGGGGTATTCTTCGTAAAAGTGGTATCCCTGACGAAACCATAAGATACTCCATACTCAGGCTCTGGACTTCTCTGCACGGCATCATAGCCCTCTATAACAGCAGGGTGCTCCATGAGGTGGAAGATGATCCCTCAACCACGGTCGAGCATATGGTGAATGACCTCATCACATCCTTCCAGGACCTTTTTGCCAGAAGAGAATCACTCCAGGAAAACAGGAAAAACAAAAGAATGCCGGTCGGCTGACCGGGGAGGCTGATCCATGAACAAGATAAATGCAGCAAACATAGCCACCAATCTTGTCCTGCGCATCATGGCACTGCACTTTAACCTGTTTGACAAGTTCAGAAAATATCTCAGGTCTGCAGATGGCTGGATCAACTTCACCGTGGGGCTCAGCACCGAAACCGGCAGCGTCAGGCAGGCCATCACCTTTTCCGAAGGGAGAGCCCGGGTGCCCCGGAGGATTCCAGAAAGGGTGGACATTGAACTCGTCTTCATGGACAACGATGTCCTGGCAGAAATGACCAAATTGCCCCCCAACGAAGTCCTCAATCTGATATTGAAGAACAAGCTCACCATAAAGGGAAGCCTCGTCTATGCACAGATTTTCAACTTCTTCATCTCGCTGCTCATGAGGGGCAAGCAGATCAATATGATGAAGAAACAGGTCAAAGACCACATGAAGGAACTGTGCTCGACCATGCCGGAGCCGAATGAAAAAAGGCCGCCTGCCGGAAAGGCAAACATGAAGGCCGACATGGTAGATCCCGGGGTGCGATTCATCACCGATGACCCCTATCTTTCCGGATTCTCCCTTGATGATTTTCCCAGGTTGAAGAGGTTTCTTGATATCCATCTCAATGAGAAGCCCTCCATCTGCCACGAACGACCTTTGTTGCTGACCGAGTGGTTCAGAAAAAACGGTTTTGAGACGGACAGCTCAGGTAACCCATGGGTTCCGGAGTTGAGGCAGGCCAATGCGTTCAAACACCTCATGGAAAACCGTAAGCCCATCATCCGCAAGAATGACCTCATCGCCGGTACCACCACCACCAAGGAGATCGGGGTTGTGATCTATCCCGATTCGCATGGAACCATGATATGGGGGGAGCTTCTGACGGTTCCGTACCGGCATCTGTTCCCCTATGACATAACAGAAGAGACCATATCCACTCTGCACCATGAAGTGTTTCCCTTCTGGACTGACAGAAACTTCAGAGAATGGGTGCGGAACACCTACAAGAATCCGTTATGCCAGCAGCTCGATGAAAGATTTGCCGTCTACTTCCTCTGGAAAACTGTGGCGCTTTCCCACACGGTGATCGATTATCCGAAGCTCCTTCGGATCGGCGCCCGGGGAATCATACAGGAGCTCGAGGAAGAGCTTCTCCGTAATGAGGGGGCGGACCAGTTGAAGAAAGACACCATCCAGTCCATTATCCTCTGCTATGAAGGGCTCATTGCCTACGCCCGGAATCTGTCCGCCCAGGCTCGGTATGAGGCAGCGCGTGAACCGGATCCAGCGAGAAAGACTGAGCTTGAGAGGCTCTCCGAGATCTGCTCCAAGGTCCCCGAACAGGGGTGTGATACCTTGGACGAAGCAGTCAACGCCATCTGGATCCACTGGGTGGGTGTCCACATGGAGAACACCAATGCAGGGTTCTCACTGGGCCGGATGGATCAGTGGCTGCAGCCCTTCTTCATTTCCGACCTGAAGAAGATCAGATCCAAGGCCAAGAAAGAAGCATACATCAAGCATGCCATAGAGCTTATAGGCTGCTTTTACCTGAGGTGCACCGACCACCTCCCCCTCATCCCGGACATCGGAAACTACCTCTTCGGGGGAAGTTCCTCGGATCAGGCCGTCACCCTGGGTGGCATCACACCTGAAGGGGAGGATGCGGTCAACGACATGACCTACATCTTCCTCAAGGTCACCGAGATGCTGGGGATACGTGATCCGAACGTCAATGCCCGGTACAATAGGGAAATGAATTCGGCCACCTACCTCAGGAGACTCTGCGAGGTCAACCTGAATACCACGGCAACCCCATCCATCCACAATGATGAGGTTGTGATGGGTTCGCTTCGTGAGTTCGACTATCCCCCTGAACATCTCAGGGACTGGGCGGCCACCGGGTGCGTCGAACCCACGCTCTCCGGCCGGCACCTCGGGCATACCAACTGCATGATGTTCAATATGGTGGCTGCACTGGAGATGTCCATGTTCAACGGCCACCATCCCCTCATGCGATGGAACGTGGGGCCGAAGACCGGAGACCCAGCTGACGGGTGCTTCAAGACCTTCGATGACTTTTTCGAGGCCTTCTGCAGACAGCTCGACTTCCTCGTCGACAACGTATGTGAGTATAACAGGATGCTTGGTGAGGCACACAGTGTCATCAGACCGACACCCTTCATCTCGGGCCTGATCGAAGGCCCCAGGGCAAAGGGCCGTGACGTCACCAAGGGCGGCGCGCTCTATAATTCTTCAGGCACGGCTTGCATCGGTCTGGCGGATATAACCGACTCCCTCCTCGTGATCAAGAAATTGGTCTTCGAAGAGAAAAAAACAACCCTTGCAGAGATCAAGAAGGCTGTGGAGACGAATTTTATCGACAATCCAGTTCTGCACTCAATGGTGCTCAAGAAGGTCCCTCTCTTCGGTTCAGGCAATGAAGAAGCCGTGGACATGGCAAACCGGATCACGAAGTATATCCATGACAGATTCGGCGAGAAGGTGAACTACAGGGGAGGCCAGTATACGACGGGTTTCTGGTCCATGTCCAACCATGTCGCCTTCGGGACACTGACGGGTGCGCTTCCTTCGGGAAGACTCGCCTACAAACCCTTCACACCCGGACTTACACCCGAGGCACATGCTTCGAGGAATCTACTCGACAATATCCGCGATGTGGCTCAGCTGGTGCCCGAACACATGAACAACAACATCGCGTTCAACGTCAAGGTCGTACCCTCAGCCAAGGACGGTCATGATACGACTGTCGACCACATCTTCGCATATGCCAAGACCTACTGCGACCTGGGCGGCATGCAGATGCAGTTCAATGTCGTCTCGTCCGACACCCTTCGTGATGCCATGCGCCACCCGGAGGAATACAGAAATCTCATGGTACGGATATCCGGATATAATGCATACTTCGTGACCTTGAACAGGGATATGCAGCTTGAGCTCATCGAGCGGGCAGAATACGGTCTCTAGCATATTCACGGGATGAACCGGTTGATCTGCCTCTCCAACTCCTGCTGGGGGAGTGCCCCCTGAAGGGTATTGACGACCGTCCCGTTCTTGAAGAGGAACATGCTCGGTATGGATCGGATGCCATACTTCGATGCCGTGACTGGATTCTCATCCACATTGACTTTAACAACCTTAAGCCTGCCGGCATAGTTGGCGGAAAGACTGTCCAGAACGGGAGACATGGTCCTGCATGGACCGCACCACGGTGCCCAGAAGTCGACCAATACCGGGGTGCCGCTTTGTAAGACCTCTGCGGTGAATGTTATGTCGGTCGCTGCGACCGGTTCATTGATACCCTGGAGAGTCAGCCTTGCATGACATTTCCCGCACAAAGGCTTCTCGTGCAGCCGCGCCTTGGGAATCCTATTCCTGGAACCGCATGTTCTGCATGTTATAATGATGTCATCAGCGCCCATTTTCCCTTCCCTCTCTTCTGATCCCCGAGATCTTTAGGTACGTTTTCCATATTTCACCTGTAGTGCCTTTTGAACCGGATTCCAAGGTCAAGGACTTTTTATCTCTCCAGAATGGAGACATGTTTCAGGCTCAAGATCAAAGGCCGCCTGGATCTGTAAGGATCCTTTCCCTTCAGTAGCAGGCAAGTGAAACGTTGCCACACATGCCAAAGTGCAACCTGTACACCCTTTCCTGGATTTGCATATACGTACCGCATGCTGGCATGAAGATGCAGGTTGCCATACCGTCACCATATCCTGCCCCATCCTCTGAGACATGGTAAATTTTTCAAATATATATTGACGCCTGTATCAATGAATGCTAGATATTTTCTGATATGTATGTCAAACAAACGCACTTATCTAACTGTTATCATGTGATATTCAGAAATCTTCGGATTACTGTGTAGGCGAACATCCGACAAAAGGAGACTATACTATGACGGCCTTCAGAGAAATCACCATGGGAAACCTCTTGAGAGAGACTGCATCAAGATTCCCTGACAATGAGGCACTTATATATCCCGAAACAGGGCTCAGGCTGAGTTACCTGGAACTGCTCGAGAAGTGCACAGGCGTCGCAAAAGGATTCATGGCACTCGGCGTGAAAAACGGAGATCATGTCTCCGTATGGACGACGAACCTTCCCGAGTGGGTCTACCTGCAGTTCAGTCTCGGTATGATCGGTGCGGTTCTTGTCACCGTGAACACAAATTACAAGTCAAGCGAACTCGAATACATTCTCAAACAATCGGACACCACGACCCTTGTTCTCATGGAGGGATATCGAGACACGAGTTTCTATGACATCACCAGAGAGGTCATTTCGGAACTAGACACCACAGTCCCCGGCAAACTCAACTCTCCGAAGCTCCCTTATCTGAAAAACGTCATTTACATTGGGACAAGAAAGGATATCCCGGGGATGTTCTCCTTTGACCAGATCTTTGATCTGGGAAAAACTATTCCCGATGAGGAACTCGGAGAAAGGGAAAAGGCCATCCACTTCCATGATGTGGTCAATATGCAGTACACCTCAGGGACCACAGGGTTCCCGAAAGGCGTGATGCTTACCCATTACAATGTCATCAACAATGCACGGATGGTGGGAGACGTTATGGGCATGACGGAGAAAGACCGTCTGTTCATACAGGTACCCCTCTTCCACTGCTTCGGCTGTGTGATGAGCACCCTCAATGCAATGGTGCACGGCTCAACCATGGTGATCATCGACGCCTTCGATCCCCTGAAGGCCCTGAAATACGTCGACCAGGAAAAGTGCACGGCCATCAACGGCGTTCCCACCATGTTCATCGCCATATTGGGACACGAAGATTTCAACAAGTATTCCACCACGTCTCTAAGGACCGGTATTATGGCAGGGGCCCCATGCCCGGTGGACACCATGAATCAGGTCCGGGATGTCATGCATTGCCCTGAGATCGTCATTGCCTTCGGCCAGACGGAATCCTCCCCGGTCATGACCATGACACGCAGGGATGACCCGGTCGACCTCCGCGTCTCCACAGTTGGAAGGCTTCTCCCTGATATCGAGGGAAAGATCGTCGACCCCGGCACGGGAGAGGATGTCCCGTGCAATGTCCAGGGCGAGATCGTGACGAGAAGCGCATGTGTCATGAAGGGTTATTACAAGATGCCCGAAGATACGAAAAAGGCCATCGACAAGGATGGGTGGCTCCATACGGGAGACCTTGGCACCATAGATGAGAACGGCTACTTCAAGGTAACAGGCCGGATCAAGGAAATGATCATCCGCGGCGGCGAGAATATCTACCCGCGGGAAATCGAGGAATTCCTCCGCAAGAATCCCAAGGTCAGAGATGTGTATGTTGTTGGCATCCCTGATAAAAAGTACGGTGAACAGGTCCTTGCTGCTGTCATGCTCAAACCTGGAGAAAGGGCCTCGAATGACGAGTTCGTCTCGTTCTGCCAGGGCAGGATCGCTCGTCACAAGATACCCAGATACTGGGAATTCGTTGATTCAGTCCCCATGACAGCCAGCGGCAAGGTCCAGAAATTCAAGATGGTGGAGCAGTATGCCCACAAATACGGGAACTGACCGGTGAGATGATCCTTGCCGGCAGAGGGTCACGCCTTCTCGCGAGATCCTCTGCAAACAGGGAGGCGTTGTCGTTCCTTATATCCCCAGCGGTCAATTGAGGATCTGCTTCTTCATATATGACACCATAATCAGCAGGGCTCCTGCGAGACCATGGGAGAGCAACGGGCGGAAATCATACCTTTCCGGCTTGTCTGACACGATTGTCATCTGATGATCCAAGGTACTACCCGGGTACAGGAGCGCTGACTCCTGCACCCGGTGTTAATTTCTCAGGCAAAGCTTTCCTCGGGTATCTCTACAATGGACATGTCTTCATTCTTCATGGCCTTCACCACGGCATCCACCTCGGGGAGCACATTCCTGATGAAATACTGGGCAGATGAAATCTTCCCCATATAGAACGCCACATCCTTGCTGGATTTCGCAAGATCGGACATGGCCGCACTATCCAAACCCTTGATGCCGGCCTGCCGGACAAGTACATCGAGCTTTTCCTTTGCAATCCCCGCCTGCCAGAACAGGAACCAGCCGGACACGACTTTGCCCATCATCATGAGGAACGGATAGGCATTGTTGATGGGGACAAGGAACTTACCGGCCTTACCGCACGAGGCAAAGTACACCGCCGTATCAGCCAGGACATTTACACTTGCCTGGACGGCATCACCGAGTTCCTTCAGTCCCTCGATCTCCTTGTACTTGGTAACGGTGGAACCCATGAGACCCAGGAGGTTCATGAAGTATGTACCTTTCTTCATACCCAGCTTCCTGCCGATGAGATCAAGCGCCTGGATGCCGTTGGCCCCCTCATAGATGGAAGCGATCTTCTCATCGCGCATAAACTGCTCCACGGGGTACTCGCTGCAGAAACCGTATCCGCCGTAGATCTGCATGGCGTTCTCAGTGACCCGGAAGCCGATGTCCGAACAGTATGCCTTCACGATGGGCGTGAGCATCTCTGCATAGCCTATCCACTTGTCCTTTTCCTCTTCATTAACCCCTATGCGGTGCATATCGAAACACAGCGCCACGAAATAGGTGAGCGCCCGCATGCTGTCTACGTTCGACTTCATCCACAGGAGCATCCTTCGCACATCCGGGTGCCTGATGATAGGAACCCGGGGCGCCTCCGGATTTTTCATCTCCATAATGGATGATCCCTGGAGCCTTTCCTTGGCGTACTTCAGTGCGTGCAGGTATGCTATGGATGCGCTTGCAAGGCCCTGCATGCCAACGGCAAGGCGCGCCTCATTCATCATCTGGAACATGATCTTCATGCCATCGCGCTCATTGCCCAGGAGTTCTGCGTAGCAATCATTGTTGTCTCCGAAGTTGATGAGACAGGTGGCGCTGCCGTGGATACCCATTTTCTCCTCGATCTTTGCGATCTCGTAGTCGTTTCTCTTCCCCAGGGTCCCGTCGCCGTTGACAAGGTACTTGGGCACGATGAATATGGAAATACCCTTGGTGCCGGCAGGGTCGCCCTCGATCCTCGCTAGAACCGGATGGATGACATTCTCGACGAGATCATGATCCCCCCCGGTGATGAAGATCTTGGTTCCCTGGAGCTTGAAGGTCCCGTCGGGCTGTCGTATGGCCTTGGTGCTCAGATTCCCCACATCGGACCCCGCACCCGGCTCGGTGAGCGCCATGGTCCCGCCCCATACACCCTGGACCATCTTCTCCATGTACTTCTTCTTCTGCTCATCGGTTCCATAGGTCAGGATCAGATGGGCCGCACCCTCGGTGGCAAAAGGGTACGCAATGAAGGCAAAGTTGTGGTAGAACCACTCAATGGCTGCGATCTTCACGCTCTCCGGCATCCCCTGGCCCCCTTCCTCGGGAGGGAAGGACATGCCGATCCAGCCACCCTCGCAGAACAACCTGTAGACGCGCTTGAAACAGTCCGGCACATGCACCTGCCCGTCGACAAGCCTGCACCCCTGACGGTCGCTCTCCACCAGTGTAGGAAGGATCTCTTCCTCGGCGATCTTCTGTGCCTCGGTCAGGATCATGTTGAATGTTTCTTTGGAAAAGTCTGCAAACTTTTCATTCCCGCAGACCCTTTCCGCCTCGAGCATCTCATAGAGCACAAACTGCTGGTCCCTCTCATCCAAAATCATGCTTGCCATACAATCCCCCTCTTTCGTGTTCGTGATACGGTACACCGCATTCTGGTGTTCCTTTGTTTCCCTGTCGACTCAATGCCGGAGAATGAGACCGTACAGGTGCGGCTCATTTACTCATGGCAAAATAATCAGAATCTCCTCAGCTGCCAGGTGCCCCGGACACTGCAGCAGACCTGCCCGCTTTCATCCTTTATTTCGAGTTCCATGGTCCAGTCCTGTTTTCCATGTGATTCTGCCGAGTTCTGGATCCCGTCGACCTGCTCAGACGAGAGCTCCACATCAAGGTAGACATCGCCTGTCGCGGGTCTGCGATATTGTATGAAAACCTCTTTCACGATGGGATAGAATTTCGTGTGATCAAAGGATACATAGTAGATGACTCCGCCCGAGAACTCAGCCAGGATGAACAGGGAGCCTCCGTAGATCGTACCGATATGGTTGATGTTAGGCTCGAACGGGAGCATTATCCTCGCATATCGTTTCTTCAGGGAGACAATCTTCACCCCGGTCTGACTGATGATGTTCACTGCCTGTTCGAGAAAAACAGCCCCCTCCCTGTACTGTTCTTCTATCATTGAGTCCCCCCGTTCCGGCCTGAGAATAATCTGCAATTTAAGATAATACAATCTTACCGTATTATTTTAACAATTTCCCGATAAATGAATCAAGCATTCATTTCAGAACAGGCTTCACCCCTGTGTGGAATACGACGTGCTATGCGTGCAGATAAGATGCGGTCAGCCAGGCAATAGCTTCAGGAATTATATACAGCCAACCATCAAAGTCCCTTGAGGATCTCGGCTTTCTTCTGCTCGTAATCCTCATGGGTAATCAGGTTCTTGTCCAGAAGGTCTTTCAACACTCTGAGTCTGCTTTCAACTTCTTCTGAAGCCCCCTCCTTACTTATCGTCTGAGGTATCTTATCGGAAGGACCTTCTTTCTTGTCTTCAGGCCTTACGTACCTGGAGGTTACATCAACTATTTTCTTGGGCTCAACAAAGCTAATGCTGCTATAACTCCGATTGTCAAAATCGCGAAGGACCTGCTCTCGTGTTGCCTCCGGAGAATCTCCTGCAAGACAGGTGTCGCATGCACCCTTGGTACATCCTGATGAAACATCCTCAAAATAGATGACGACCACCTGCGACTTGTTACCCAGGCCGGCATTCTTTGCAAGGTATTTCGTCAGATAGCAGGGAGAGTCCGGTCCGGATGGAAAGACCTCCTGCTCTTCCGCCGTGAAGACACCTGTGCGGGTATAGAGGAAATAGTCATATTCGTCGTTCATGATCTTTACCAAGCCTGAATCAAGGAGATTCTCCGTCTGCTTTACCGTCTCGTCCTGTTGCCTGGCCTTGCTCGGGTCTCCCCTGACCACTGTCAGCCGTATGAGAATTCCCTTCAGGAGCCTGCCCTGGGGATCAAGATCCCCAAAAAGATAGGATGACGTGCTGTCCTGTGAATCATTGTTGGGGTGGGTGGAGGGGTCTTTCGCAGTAACCTCGGCACTGCCGATGTATTTCAGTGAAGGATCGATATAAACCCTGAGCTCGGGAAAAGAAGAGTACAGCGTGTTGCCTTCCACGATTCTCTGGGTTTCGAATTGCTTGAGTTCAGCACAAGCGCAGAGCGTAAGAACCATTAATCCCATAAGTGCGTATCGAATAAATATATTCATCAGGCTTTTCCCCATAAAGAGCGGTCTGTTTGACAAGTATGCACCGAGATAATTCCCTTTGTCACGAGTTGATCTCTACCCGTATTTCAGGGAGATGGTCAAGGTTGATTTGATTGAGCCTCCATGGGACCCAGCTGTTCACATTCCTGGAACGATTCAGAACGGTCGAGGGGGAAGTCCTTCACCCGGCAGGGCATCCTCCCCTATTGTTGTAATTACTACATCATGAGAAAGATAACCGATGCAGATTTGCAACATATTCTCAACCCCTGTTTCGGTAATCAATGAATTTTCTGTTAATATTGCATATGGTACAATTATTGTATTGACCTAGACTAAAAATTCGTTAGTAAGATACTGTTCAGGGTATGAGAGTGCTTTATTTTCAGTTTAGCGAAGATGGGCAATGGAGTTATTCCCCTTGCCGCATCCTCTACATCATCGAAAAAAACCATTTGTAGGAGGAAGTCATGAGGAAATTTCTGATGTTTCTGATGGTGTTGGCACTGGCGTTCACCTTTGCCGTTCCTGCATTCGCCTTTGAGAACATCTTCGGCGGGTACTGGAGGACAAGGGCGTACATGGACAAGAACTTCACCGGTGAGGACCAGACCGAGGCGGCTGATGTGACAAAGGTTGATACAAGAACACGCCTCTATTACACGGCTAAGTTCAGCGACAACTTCAAGTTCGTGAACAAGTTCGAGATGGATGCCACCTGGGGCGATGCATCAAGCGGTTATGGTGACATCGGCGCCGACGGCATCAAGGTTGAGGTCAAAAATTCCTATGCTGATATGACCTTTGACAAGACCAATGCGAAAATCGGCGTGCAGGGTGCGACCATCTGCCGAGGCTTCATCTTCGACGACGACTTCGCCGGCGCGGTGGTGGCCTACAAGGCCAGCGACACCCTGACCCTTCCCTTCATCTGGGTCAAGGCCTATGAGGGCGGTTATGGCAAAGATGCCAATGATTACGATTTTGATTACTATGCCATCTACCCCACCATCAACCTTGGCAAAGCAACTGTGAATCCCCTTCTGATGTATGCGTACTCGAAGGATGCTTCGAACTATGACAACTTCTACACGAATCCCATCGCAGACCTTGGTCTTGATCTTACAAAGATCAGCGTGTACTACCTTGGTGCAGATGTGGATGCCAACGTGGGCCCCGCTTCCGTGTGGTTCACCGGCATTTATGAAGGCGGAAAAGTTGATGTGGTTATTGAGTCAGAGACCGAAAGTGTCGATGTCAAGGCATACCTCCTTGCCCTCGGAGCAGGCGCCGATGTTGACAAACTGAATGTCCATGGCCAGGTCTTCTATGCAAGCGGTGCCGATGACAGCAGCGATTACAAAGGATTCTGGGTTCCCGCCGGCCAGAGCTACTACTGGGCTGAGATCATGGGCTACGGTATCTTCGATAACCAGGTTTCGAATGCTTCCTGCGGTGATCAGATCAGTAATATCATGGCACTGAACCTCGGGGCTTCCTTTAAGGCATCCGATAAGCTGACCCTGAATGGAGACCTCTGGTTCGCCCAGCTGGCGGAAGACGACGCCAACGGCAACACAGACCTCGGCACCGAGATCGACCTGACCGCCAATTACAAGCTTCTCGACAACGTCACGCTGGATGTCGTTGCCGCCTACCTCGTGGCCGGCGACGCCACCACCCTGGAGTCCGATGACGAGGCTGATCCCTTGGAAATCGGTACCAGGATCTCCTTCGGTTTCTAAACTCCGATTCCCACTTACATCGGCAGGAGGGGGCTGGTTCATGGAACCAGCCCCCTTTCTTTGTCGATTCAATCCCGCTAACCTCGGCACAACAGGATCCCCCACCATCTGCTGTCCTCGGTCTGATCATGGGTCGGGGGATGCCTGAAGATTATGATGCAATTATGCATATATGGTGCATACTTGCATTACATTTCAAGACATGCACTTGCAAAGTTCCACCGCCTCGGGAACCTGCCTGCACGATGACTCGAGGATGGAAACAAGCTCTCCCCACAATGGTATCTCACAATGCCTTGATATAAAATGTCTTATCATTGAACTCAACGAGGTGAGTCATGGGGGAAGACTGCACTTTGTTCATCAACAAATCGTCTCCAAGGCTATCTCCACAACTTGGTACGGGGTTTGCTGTATCTGAGATAAGAGAACGCACACTCTCTCTTAACAAGATACCCTCCACCCTGATGCTGGTATGGCAACCATACCAGCTTTTTTTACGTAGCGATGCAAGCTTATCAGCAGGTTGCAATGGTTACACAAGTGTTGAACTCGCCGTTGGCGAACACGGAAATGTTTTACCGGCACGGATCGATAATACGGAAGGAAAACCAACCAGGAAGAAGATCAGACCTTGAGGTCGATCTGCTGGATGGTTCCCACTGACCCATTTTCGTTGAGGAAGATACCGCTGGACTTCACCCGGCCGAGGAGTTCCCCACTCAACTGATCCTTCATATCAAACTGGGTCAGGCTGGAAGACGTATAAATCGCCCCGATACCCACGTCCCGGATACCTTGGAGGATCTGTTCTCCGGATTCATTGAACCTCAGTACGGAGAGCCTCTGGTACACATCATCACTCTCATCGATCCATCCGTTTCCATCAGTATCATAGGCTGAGAGCTCGCTGAATCCGTTGCCGGTAGACGGTCCGAACAGCTCATTTCCGTTGTTGATGATCCCATCACTGTTGAGGTCGATGGCAAGGTACCCCTTGCCGGCTGATAACCCGGGAAGACTCTCCTCAATGCCGTCGGCATTGATATCAAACCCGAACGTGCCGTTCGCGAGTTGGACCGCAGTTCCGTCAAAGTTGATCACGAGAGGGTCCTTCAGGGCATCACCGGCCTTGATGCTGATGCTGTTCGTCTCCACATACTCCCGGCTCATGTCCAGGTGCAGGGTAAAGTCCAGGGTCTTGCCGTCGGAGGTCCTGATGACCCCCTGTGCGTCCATAGAGACCGCTTCCTTTTCCCGGTACGTGGTCTCATGGGAATAATCGAGCCCCCAGCCCGCGGATGTCTGCCCCGATTCCTCCGGTCCGGGTGACTCAGCAGCAACACCGGTATTATCTCCCCTTGTAAGATCCTCGGTCCTGAGGACCTTGACCCTCTTTCCTGAGAGAATCTCCGTAATGAGCCTTTCAAGGGAAACCTCGAGGCTCATGTCCTGCATGAGACCTTCTTCCCCCTCCTGTAATTCACACTCCGCACATGCACGGGCCTCCTGAGAAATGCTCACCCGATCATTGTTGGAAGCTGTGGACTGATCGACCCAAAACCTTAACTCTGTCTTTTCTTCGAACGCTTCGGAATAGGTACGCTGGGAACCCATGAGTATTGATGATTCGGCTATCTTCATTGAAAGCTCCTCTTCCCTGAAAAGCTTCTTTAGGATTCTCATCGGCAGCGTGCCCCGAAAACTCAACATGCAATAATGAGAGGCCCATTCGAAACAGGTGCTGCCATGGGTTCTTGACATACCCTCGCCTATCCTGCATATCCCTGAGAGGTCAAACCTGTTCCGGATGACAGCACCAAGGCCGAACCTGTATGCCGTCTCCGAGGAGGGTTTTATGCAAGAGATCCTGATCACGGCTGGCCATATCTACGTCCGTGCAGTTCTCAGCAACTCCCCGACTGCACGAGAGATAGGAAAGGTTCTCCCCATACACGGCATCACGCAGACCTGGGGAGAAGAGGTCTATTTCACCATCCCCATCAGGGCCGAACTCGAACCCGATGCAAGGCAGGATATCGAGGTCGGCGAGTTGGGCTACTGGCCGACAGGACCTGCCTTCTGCATTTTTTTCGGCCCCACACCTGCAAGCACTGGAGGAAAGCCCAGGGCATACAGCCCGGTGAACATCATCGGCCGGGTAAGCGGCGACCCGAGCGTGCTCAAGGATGTTCCCGAAGGGGCTGTAGTCGTGGTGCAGGCTGTTGAAGAACACCCTTAACGGAAAGGAATCGATGCAGAGATGAGTACCGAGAAAGGATACTGCATGGCCCTGTGCTCGTGCCCTGACGACGGTCATGCCGAAAAACTGGCCGGATCGCTGGTGGAAAACAGATTGGCCGCCTGTGTCCAGATCACCCCGATCAAGAGCTGCTATGAATGGAAGGGAAAAATCTGTCACGAGGAGGAACGGCTCCTCATCATCAAGACAAGGACATCGCTCTACGGGAAACTCGAGGACTTCATCACCAGGAATCATCCCTATGAAGTCCCTGAGATCGTGAGATTCGATATAGCCGGCGGGCTTGAGGGGTACCTTGCCTGGATCGACGGAGTGACCGGAAAACTACCTTTGTGAAGCGGAGGCTTGCATGAACCATGTTCATCATGTTCATCTCTTCGCCTCGGATCTCGAGAAAAGCATCGCATTCTATCGTGAAGGATTCGGCGGCGCGGTGATCCTCGATATGGACCTGGCAGGCGCCAGGAACGTATTCATGAGGATCGGCACCGGGAGGATCCATTTCTATGACCAGCCCCCTTCCAATCCGGGCAGGGGAAGCATCCATCACTTCGGCATCCAGACTGATGACATCGAAAGGGTCGTGGCACGGCTTAAAGGCATGGGTGTCTCTTTTTCCAAGGATATCACCGACCTCGGGGTATGGAAATACATCATGGTCCCGGCCCCGGACGAGGTAATCATTGAACTTTTCCAGGTAGACAAAGGGGCGATCCCTGCGGAGTACAGCAGCTACTTCGATTAAGCTGCCGGCTGAGTCCGGAGACCGCCGACAACAGGCATCGGGACATGCTTTGTTCATTGACACACCTGCATGGTTTCCGTATCGTTGTGACATGATTCGTGCGGGCACCGCACATGATGCAGTGAATTCTTCTTCCAGGGGAGAACATGATCATCAGCTTTGTCCAGACAAAGGGCGGAACCGGTAAAAGCACACTTGCACTGAACACGGCTTTCTCCAACCACATGAACTCTGCCTACGGATCCGTAGCCCTCGTGGAGCTCGACCCCCAGGGGACCCTGAGATCATGGTGGGATGAGAGATCCGAGCTCGGCAGGGACTCCGGCAGGGTATCGTTCCATCACATATCCAGCACCCAGAAGGAGGTCTTTGCAGACGGCATCAGGTCAATTGCCGCACACAACGACCTGATCATCATGGACATCCCCGGGGAAAGCACGGGCAAGCTCCATACCCGCTTCGCGTGCGCCGTATCGGACCTCGTCATCATACCGATGAGGACTTCCACCAATGACGAGGCGGCATTTGCAGACAACCTCTACCCCATCATCAAGGAGATCATCAAGATCGATCCCGCGAAGAAGAGATGCTTCCATGTCCTGCCTTCCTTTACACACCCCAAGGCCAACATCGACACCATCGTGGGATATTTCACCGACATCCTGCCACCCCTTGTAGGCTGTCTGAGGGCGATCTATCCGGACAGGTCCGTGTACGAGAATTTCAATCGTGACGGCACCACACTGGAAGAGTATGCGCATTCCGTCAGAGACAATAAAAGGAATCTCAAGCAGGCCGTCTCTGCAGCAGGCGATGTGGAGAGGATAGCTGAAACCATAACTCAGATGCTGGAGAAGAAACATGTCACTGCCCAAAAAGAGAAAAAAGCTCTTTGAAAGCCAGTCCCCGGGCAACGGGATACACGGCGGCAAAAAGAGGGACGTGGCCCCTGAGCAGTCTCTGCAGCATGCACCGGCCAGGGCAGCGCAGATGGAGAGGGCCTTCGAGATTGTTGATCACATAGAGCATGTCCATGGAAGTCCCGACAGGCCGAATACCCGGTCCGGAGCCGTCCAAACGGACCACCCTGCCCTGTCTGACCTAAAAGGAATACGACTGAGGGTCTCCCTCGGATCGGAAGCCCGGGATGAACATGGTCTGCAGGATGGATCGAAGGACACGGCTCCACCGGTGATCGAGGTGAAGATTCCGATCCCATCCTTCTTCTGGAAGGTCCCCGTACTGGGTGGAGCAGCCCGAAGCCTCATCAGAAAGCTTTCGAAAAAACAGGCCTGAGAAGACCTCTCCTGTTAAGAAGTGTCCCGTGTTGACCGAAGGGGTGAACATGCACCCTCCGGACAGGAGTGAGACCCCATTGAGTTTTCACCTGGGAATTGTTATAAGACCCAGACACTGAATCCTCACAAAGCGAGCCCATGAACAGGAAGACACGATACATACGCATCATTGCCATTGTCATTGCATGGTTCATTGCAGCATCCTCCATCAATACTCCCCTTGCGGCATCAGCATCCCTGAATCCGGCGGACTATGCAAAAAACATCACGCCATTGGCGGAACACAGCCGGGTGGCCGTCGAGATCGTCAGGGACCTGAAGAGAAATCATTATCGGAAGGTCTCCATCGACAATGCCCTCTCGACCAAGGTGTTCGACCGCTTATTGGAGGACATCGACTCATCGCATGCCTACTTCCTTGCGTCCGACATCAGGGAGTTCGAGCCGTATCGATACCGTTTGGATGATGGGTTCCTCAAGGGCGACATGTCCCCTGCCTTCAGGATCTTCAACCGGTACCAGGAGAGACTCGCCCAGAGGCTTCTTTTCATCATCAACCTCACCGACAGCGGCCTCAAGACTCTGAACCTGGATAAGGAAGAATACTTCGAGACCGATCGCGAGCACGCCCCATGGCCGGCTTCACGTTCCGAACTCGAAGATCTGTGGCTCAAGGCGCTGAAGAATGAGGTGATCAACATGCGTCTCGAGGGCAAACAGATGGACGAGATCGCCAAAGACCTGTCCAAACGGTACTGGAACCAGCTCAAACGCCTCCGCCAGAACACCAGCGAAGATGTGTTCCAGCTTTCCGTTAACGCCTTGAACGAATGCTACGATCCCCACACTTCGTACTTCTCCCCCCGGTCATCCGAAAACTTCAACATCAACATGAGCCTCTCCCTGGAAGGTATCGGTGCCATGCTCACTGCGGACAACGAATATACCAAGGTGGTTCACCTGGTCCCGGGAGGCCCTGCCGACAAGTCCAACCTCATCAAGACCAACGACCGTATCATCGGCGTGGGTCAGGGCGCCGATGGAGAGATCGTCGACGTGGTAGGATGGCGTCTTGACGACGTGGTGGCCCTCATCCGAGGTCCGAAGAACACCTTGGTCAGGCTGAAGATCATCCCGGCCTCTGCTAGCGATGAGCACCAGACCAAGGTCATCAAGCTGGTTCGGAGCACGGTCCGGCTGGAGGACCAGGCTGCCGGAAAAGATCTCATCGAGATCAAACGGGGTGACCGGACGTACAGGATCGGGGTCATTCATATCCCCACCTTTTACCTCGATATCAAGGCCATGCAGTTGAATGCAAACAATTACAAGAGCACAACGAGGGATGTGAAGCGTATCCTGGAGGAATTTTCGGAACAGAAGGTGGACGGGGTGGTCATTGACCTGAGGGACAACGGGGGAGGACTGCTCCATGAGGCAAACACCCTGACCGGCCTGTTCATCAAGAGCGGCCCGACCGTACAGATCCGTTCTGCGGAAGGTGACATAGAAACCTTGTACGACCGTGACCCGTCCATAGCCTACACAGGACCCCTTGCCGTAATCATAAGCAGACTGAGCGCTTCCGCATCCGAGATATTCGCAGGCGCCATACAGGACTATGGCAGGGGTATCATCATCGGAGAAAACAGCTTCGGCAAGGGCACAGTCCAGACACTGCTCTCCCTGTCCAGGGGACAGCTCAAGGTCACCACATCGAAGTTTTACCGCATATCAGGCGAAAGCACCCAGCACCGCGGGATAATCCCGGACCTTGACTATCCGAGCATGTATGACAGGAAGGGCATAGGAGAAAGCACCCTCAAGGAAGCTCTGCCATGGGACGTCATCGGCTCGGTGCCACATTTCACCTTCGGCGACCTCTCCCCGTACAAGCCTCAACTCAAGGCCCTGTACAAGGCACGTATACAGAAGGATCCGGATTATACATACACCCTCGCCATGAACGATTACCTGGAAGACGCCAGGGCAAAGACCAAGGTATCCCTGAGGCTATCCACGCGGATCAAGGAAAAGCAGAAGGCCGAGGAAGAAAGGCTGACCCTCGAAAACAGGCTCAGAAAGGCCAAGGGGGAGAAACCCGTAACATCCGTGGACGATCTGGACGAGGACAAGGAAGATCCCGATGCCCCGCGGACAAAACCGGCCAAGGACGACGCCGAACTGGTCGAAGGCGGGAACGTCCTGGTGGATTATATCACCATCAAGGGCAGGGCCGGGAGTGCTGGGCAGTGAAGAATCCTCTCTGGAAGGTGTGACATGAGAATTCTGGTGACAGGAGGGGCAGGATATATAGGCAGCCATACCTGCGTGGAGCTTCTCGATGCAGGCCATGAGGTCATGGTTGTGGACAACCTCATGAACTCCAAGGAGGAGTCACTCCGCAGGGTGCAGGAGATTACCGGCAGGCCTGTCTTTTTTCACCGGGCAGACCTCCTCGACCGTGCAACCCTCAAAGACATCTTCGCCTCCGATCATATCGATGCCGTGATCCACTTCGCTGGCCTGAAGGCCGTAGGAGAATCGGTCCGGATCCCCCTCAGGTACTACCTTAACAATATCACCAGCACGATCGTGCTCTGCGAGGTCATGGCCGAGCATGCAGTGAAGAACATCGTCTTCAGCTCCTCCGCAACGGTCTACGGCGACCCGGCATCGGTGCCCATCAGGGAGGATTTTCCCCTGGGTCCCACGAACCCCTATGGTCGCACCAAATGGATGATCGAGGAGATCCTGAAGGACCTTCATTCCTCGGATCCGTCATGGAACATCGTGCTCCTGCGTTACTTCAACCCCATCGGGGCGCACGGGAGCGGCCGCATCGGAGAGGACCCTCAGGGCATCCCCAACAACCTGCTCCCGTTCATCTCCCAGGTCGCCGTGGGAAGGCTGTCGGAGCTCCAGATCTTCGGAAACGACTACCCGACACCGGACGGTACGGGGGTCCGCGATTATATCCATGTCGTGGATCTCGCCAAGGGTCATCTCTCGGCCATCGAGAGGAGTTCGGAAGGAGGAGGTGTATCCGTCTACAACCTGGGTACCGGCCGAGGCTACAGCGTCCTCGAGGTCGTTGAGGCATTCGAACGTGCATCCGGCAGGAAGGTCCCCTACCGCATCGTCGGCAGGAGGGAGGGGGATATAGCCGTATGTTATGCCGATCCTTCCAAGGCGAACCATGACCTCGGGTGGAAGGCCGTCCATGGGATCGATATGATGTGTTCCGACACATGGAGATGGCAGTCAGGCAATCCCCAGGGGTATTGATCCATCGCTTCCCATGGGATTCATGAGAGATATCCTCAGGAACGGCAGAGACAAGGCCTTCGCTGCCGCAATCAGGATACTGGCCGAAGAGCATGTCCGGAAGTACGGCCTTCTGAAGAGCCTCGAGATCAACTCGTCGCAAGGATCCATGGAAGCGGAGATTCTCCTCCATGGAGAGACAGAGCCTGTCACCTTCAAGATCGATCGGTTCGAGATCATCACTACAGACGGGGAGCACAGGATATGTGCGCACGGCGTCAGTGTCTCCCGTATTTGGATGGACACCCTGGCCAGGGATTTCCTCGAAGGCCGGGCCGTCAGGGTCCCTTCTTCTGCCGCGCATGCATTGACAGTACTCCTTTGAAGCGATTCTTGCAATTTATCGGGATCTTTAATAGGGTTGGTGCCGTACCGGTTATTCCATGCGGGAGGATGCTGCTGGCATGCTGTTGAAAGATATCCTGAGCTGTACACCTACAACCTTCAGCTTCGAGTTCTTCCCCCCCAAGACCGATGCGGCCTGGGAACATCTGTTTCACACCATCGCCGACCTCATGCCGCTCAGGCCGTCATGGGTCAGTGTGACCTACGGAGCCGGTGGCTCCACCCGTGAGAACACACATCGGCTTGTGGTGAGGCTCAACAAACAGACCGACCTCACGGTGGTGTCCCACCTCACCTGCGTGGAATCCACAAGAGAGGATATCCACACGATCCTTGACCGTTATGCAGCCAGCGGCATCGAGAACATCCTGGCTCTGCGGGGTGATCCTCCCGCAGGACAAGGCGGGTGGTGCGCGCCTACCGACGGATTCCATTATGCCATGGACCTGGTCTCCTTCATCAAGTCTCACTTTCCGCGCATGAGCATAGGGGTCGCGGGGTTCCCCGAAGGCCATCCCGAGACACCGAACCGCCTCAAGGAAATAGACCATCTCAAGGCAAAAATCGACGCCGGGGCGGACTACATCATCACCCAACTCTTCTTCGAAAACAGGGATTACTATGATTTCTGCGAGCGTTGTGAGCTTGCCGGCATCAATGTTCCCATCATTGCCGGTATCATGCCCATCATCACGAAGAGTGGCATGATCCGCATGGCCGAACTGGCGGCCGGATCGCGTTTCCCGGCAGGACTGCTGCGCGCAGTGAACAGTGCGCAGACCCCGCAAGACATCGAGAAGATAGGGGTGGAATGGGCGATGAAGCAGGTTCGTGATCTCCTTGACAACAAAGCGAGGGGCGTTCATTTCTATACACTCAACAACGCCAGGGCCACGCTGAGGATCTATGAAGGCCTGGGCATCTCTGGCTCGTGCAGCACAGGGTCCTGACCGACCCATTCATGCACCCGGCCATGGAGCGAAAGAAAGAGACCCTCGATCCCGTCGCCGTGAACGATGGTCGAGATCCCAGAGATGGGGACGAAATCGGTGAAGAATTCCATGAGCTTGTCGTGGACGGTGTCCTGGACCTCCATATGTTCCGCCCCGGAGACATCAAGCTCCTGATCCCCGACTACCTGGAGGAATGCCGGGAGAAGGGGATCCTATCGGTCCGGATCATCCACGGCAAGGGCACCGGGACGCTGAGAAGAACGGTACATTCGATCCTTGAACGCCTCCCTTGGGTGGTATCTTTCGGGCTTGCCTCCGAATGGGAGGGGGGATGGGGGGCAACGGTCGTAATTCTGAAACCATGACGGCACGGTCCCCGGAAGAGGATGATTCCTTCTTGATCCCGTCCCGGGAAAAGGGGTAGTATCTATAGGGTGAAGTAAATCTTATTTATAACAAGAGGAGGGTACTATGGATCTGAGAAAAGCATTTGTCCTTGTGTTTGCAATGTTCTTCCTGGCTTCTTCGGCATTCGCGCTGGATGCGGCGGGCGTCGCTCTGCCCGACACCCTGAAGGCTGGGGACCAGGATCTCGTGGGCAACGGAGGCGGAAAACGCACCAAGTTCGGACTGAAGGTGTATGTGGCGGCCCTCTACCTCAAGCAGAAGAGCGGCGACGCCAACGCGATCATCAATGCAGACGAGCCCATGGCCATAAGGCTGCAGGTTACATCCGGCCTGGTAACTCCTGAGAAAATGAAAGCGGCCATAGACGAAGGCTTCGAGAATGCCACCGGGGGCAACGTCGCACCTATCCAGGCAAAGATCGACGCATTCACCGCCAATTTCAAGAACCTAGCGAACGGCGATGTGTATGACTTCATCTATGTTCCCGGTACCGGTACGGAGATCTACAAGGCAGGCAAGCTTTCCTCCACGATCCAGGGGCTTGACTTCAAGAAGGGCCTCTTCGGCATCTGGCTCTGTGACAAGCCGGCACAGAAGGATCTGAAGGAAAAGATGCTCGGCAAGTAACCCGTTTCCTTGAAACCTCGGGGCCTGTGTGTCGTTATCCGACCACAGGCCCCTCTTCTCTCCGGAGACCGGCCTTACATGGGCGCATGAGGAGAAATATCCTTTGATGACAGCCTTTGCAGCCCTTTCCCTGTACCCTTTGTTCTCCCATGATCGACACCTTAAGTCGCCCGGGGCGAATGACGAACAGTGTGCCATGCTGACAACACGATGCCTACCCCGGCCCGGTGAGATGAAATGAAACAGATCCTTCGGAGATGGGCAAAGTACTACTTTTCTGACCCCCAGGTCATGATACTCATCATCCTGCTCCTGGCGGGATTCATCCTCATCATCGCCTTCGGCAGGATGCTCATACCGGTGTTCGTCTCGATCATCGTCGCACTGCTTCTGGACAGTGTCATTACATGGCTTGCACGGTTCAATGTGCGAAGGAATGTGGCAGTCTACCTGGTATTCATCCTCTTCATGATCCTTTCCCTGGACCTGTTGATCATCCTGCTCCCTCTCACCTCTCACCAGGTGGGCCAGCTCGTTGAGGACCTTCCCGGAATGATCGCCATGGTTAAGGCGGAGCTTCTCCTGCTGCCCCAAAAATATCCCGGGATCATCTCTGAACAACGGGTCACCCAGTTCCTGTCCGTCCTCAGCTCGGAGTTCAACAGCTTCGGGAAAGATATCATCAAGATCTCCGTCTCTTCGGTTCGGGGACTGGTCGAGATCCTCGTCTATATGATCCTCGTACCATTCCTGGTCTTCTTCCTCCTGAAGGACAAGGAGACCATCCTCAGCTGGTTGAGGAAGTTCATGCCCGAGGAACGGGGGCTGGCTGTCCTGGTTTGGAACGAGGTCTATGACCAGTTCTTCAACTACCTCAGGGGAAAGGTCCTGGAGATCCTCTTAGTCTGGGCCATCAACTACGCTGCCTTTGCTTTCCTCGGACTCAAATATTCCGTCATTCTCTCCATGTTCGTCGGCATAGCGGTCCTGGTTCCGTACATCGGTTCGACCGTGATGTTCGTGCCGGTGGTACTCATTGCGTTCTTCCAGTGGGGCTTCGGCGCAAAAACGATCACCGTCATGTTCGCATATGCGTTCATGCATGCCCTGGACGGTAACATCATCGCACCTCTCCTCCTCTCAAAGGTGGTGAAAATCCATCCCATCGCCATCATTATCGCCATTCTCATCTTCGGCGGGATATGGGGCTTTTGGGGCCTCGTCTTTGCGATCCCCCTCGCAACGCTACTCCATGCCGTGCTCAAGGCGTGGGTAAGCACTGCCGCATCTCTGGAGCAGTCCTCCTGATTATCTCGCTGAAGAACGGCCTTTCTGATAAGACAGCATCGTCCTCCCGAGCCATATCATCCAGGGAAACGGCTCTCGCCTATGGTTCGATTCATGGAATTACGCTTTCTTTCCGATAGGGAAAAGGGGCATGATAAATTGTGTTTTTATAGGGTTAGCATGATCATGAACGAGAAGAAATATTTCCTGTATGGTGGTTGATCCGGCTATATGAGCGGCAGTATCGGCCTCCCCAAAGGGATTCATATTCTTGTTGCTGATGCCAGCGCAGTGGTGCGCAGCATTCTGTCCAGCGAGCTCGAGAAGACGGGTGCCGTTCTCTCCCTTGCCGGGCACGGTGAACAGGCCTTTGAGCTGGCGGTATCGGGTGATTTCGATCTGGTGATTGCCGATGCGGACCTTCCCGGAATCAGCGGCATTGATCTATGCAGAAGACTCAAGACGAATCATCGCACCCAGCAGGTCCCCATTGTCATCCTGGACTCTCAGAACACGGAAGAGGCCATCAAGAACGTATATCATGCCGGTGCCGCGGCCTGCATCTCCAAGACACAACCGAAGGAAGCCCTGCTGGACGACGTCGCTCACATCCTTGAAAAGGCGACGTTCCAGAAGGGTCGCCTGATCCTTGTCGTTGACGACTCCCTCACCGTGCGCTCCCTTGTCGGCAAGAGCCTGAAGGAAGTCGGCTTCACGGTCATCCAGGCGGAAAACGGCAGAACAGCCATGGACCTGCTGAGGCACAACAAACCGGACCTCATCCTCAGCGACATCGACATGCCTGAGATGAACGGCGAGGCCTTCTGTCAGGCGGTTCACGCAGACCCTGTGCTGGCAACGATCCCCTTTGTCGTGATGAGCGCCAATAACCAGCGACCCATCATGAGACGTATGCTCCAACTGGGGGCTGACTCCTATCTGGTGAAGCCCTTCAATGTCGAGCAGCTCGTGATCACCGTGGAAAAGCTGCTCTCGGACCAGCTGCTGCTGCTCCATAAGGAAAAAGAGCGTCTCGAAATCGAACAGAGACTCATCCTGGCAAGCATTACGAGTCTGTGCAACGCACTGGAAGCCCGTGATGCCTATACCAGGGGTCATTCTGAAGCGGTCTCGGATATAGCGAGCAGGATCGCCATCCAGATGGGCATCTCCAAGGAAGAGATCGAGCTCATCCGCCTGGGCGGAAAGCTGCACGATCTCGGCAAGATCGGCGTCATCGACAGCGTCCTGTTGAAGCCTGGCAAGCTCTCCGATGAAGAATTCGCCATCATCAAGCGGCATCCCGTGATCGGCGGTGAGATCCTTCGACCCGTCCCCTCCATGGCCCCGATCCTTCCCATCGTCTTGTACCACCATGAACGCATCGACGGGAAAGGATATCCCGAGGGGCTCAGGGGGTCATCCATCCCCCTTTGGGCAAGGATCACCGCAGTGGGAGACACTTATCATGCCCTGACCAGCGACCGCCCCTACCGCAAGGGCATGCCCAAGGACAAGGCCATCGAGATTATCCAGCAGGCAAGCGGCACCCAGCTCTGTCCCGACTGTGTGGAGGTCTTCATCACCATGGAACTCTGGGACAGGCCGTCATCCCCACCAAGAGACGAATCGCCGTCCGCCGGTGACGACCTCCCGGCAAGGTCCGTCACCGGGTCCTGAAGAAAGTCCCGGGAAAGCCGGGAGACCAGGCTCCCATGGAAGATTTGCCTCAAGAATTGCATTGCATTCGCCCGATCTTTTGTTTATGTATCCGTACAAGCAGCCCTAAATCGGCTTATACAGCGATCATTCGGGGCCACAGGGGATAAGAGAACCATGAGAAGGAACATCGTACACGAAGGAGCCGAACAGCTTACCTATGAAATCCGGCAGATCGTTGCCGTCGCAGAGGACCTCCAGAGGCTCGGTGTAGACATCACCTGGGAAAATATCGGTGATCCCATAGCCAAAGGGGAAAAGCTCCCCGGCTGGATGAAGGACATCATCAGCTCCCTGGTATCCGAAGACAAGACCTACGGATACGTCGCCACCCAGGGCGTCAGCAATTCCCGCCAGTTCCTAGCGGACTTGGTGAACAAACGTGGCGGATACCAGGTCACCCGTGACGACATCATCTTCTTCGACGGTATCGGCGATGCCATTGCCAAGATCTTCGGATATCTGAAGCGCGAGGCCCGGGTCATCGGTCCATCGCCTGCATATTCCACCCATTCCTCCGCCGAGGCGGCGCATTCCGGGTACGAGCACCTCACCTACGATCTCGACCCGAACAACAACTGGATGCCCGACCTCGATGACCTCGAGAACAAGATCAGGTACAACGACTCCATCGCTGGTATCCTCATCATCAACCCCGACAACCCCACCGGTGCGGTGTATCCGAGGGAACTCCTCCGGAGGATGGTCGATATCGCCCGCCGCTATAAGGTGTTCATGATCTGTGACGAGACCTACATGCGGCTCGTCTACGGAGGCGTAAAGACCGCCCACCTGAGCGAGGTGATCACCGACGTGCCGGGTATCGCCCTGCGCGGCATATCCAAGGAATATCCCTGGCCGGGGGCACGCTGCGGATGGATAGAGGTCTTCAACCAGGACAAACTGAACTTCAAGCGCTATATCAAGAGCCTCGTGAACGCCAAGATGCTGGAGGTCTGCTCCACGAGCCTGCCCCAGTACTCCATACCGCTGGTCATGGGCGATCCCCGTTACGAGGAGAACCTGCAAAGAAGGCGCTCCGAATACGAGCGCCGTGCACAGGAGGCGTGGGAGATCTTCTCCAAGGTCGAGGGTCTCCGCGTGAACAAGCCCCAGGGGGCCTTCTACATGTCCGTGCTCTTCGAGGACAACGCGCTGAACAACCGGCAGACACTGCCCATCGAGAATTCCAGGGCACTGGAGTATGTCGAAAACAAGGTCAAGGGCGTGGAGGTGGACAAGCGCTTCGTGTATTACCTGCTGGGATCGAAGGGCATCTGCGTCGTCCCCCTGACGGGATTCTGCTGCAACAGGAAGGGGTTCAGGATCACCCTGCTCGAGACCAATGACGAGAAGCGCCGGTGGACTTTCCGGACCATCGCCGAGGGAATCAGGGACTACATCGCATCCACCAGTACGAGCTCCGTCCCCACCCAATCGGCCGGATGAGGCCCTGCCGCGAGCAGGGATGAAATGCAGGCAAGGACATACGGGCTCTGCCGCCTTGAGGTGACATGATCAATGGGTTCCCGCAGGGTATCGATCTCTCTTCTGTCCCGCTCCGACACAATCACCGGGGTACTCACCCTTCCCGATGCGCGTGAGCCGGTACCGGCCCTTGTCCTGTGCCACGGGGCCCTGGGCTTTAAGGAAAATCTAGCCGAACTCGGCGAATACCTCTGCTCCCGGGGCATCGCCTCCCTCGCCTTGGACATGCACGGCCATGGCGCCAGCGGCGGCGAGCGCTGTCACGTGAATATCGGCGACTGGGTCTCGGACATCCGATGCGCCGTTGACTATCTCCGGACAGTCCAAGAGATACGAAGGGATGCCATTGGCGCCTTCGGGTTCTCCTCGGGCGGGACCGCCGTCCTGGAGGCCGCAGTCACTGACTGCAGACTCAGGTGCATAATCACCCTCGATGCAACGGTAAACAACACGCTGGGGCTCTTCGATACGGGCATCGTCTCCATCCTGAACACCCTGGGACGGATCAAACGCATGATCACCGGAACAGATCTTCGGCTCTCCATGGTCAAGGCATTCGGCAAGGTGCCCGCCGCCTCCGACCCGGAGGTCGATCGCTCCTGGCAGGAGGACCCCAGGGTCCGTCGGATGTGGTCATCGGTGCCCTTTCCGGGCTTTTCTCCGTCCTTCACGGTGGATACCATCAAACGGGTGCACCGGATCCGGATGCCTGTCATGGTGCTCCATGGAGAGGATGACAGGATCGACGACCCTGAATCGGCGCGGAAACTCCATGAGGCGCTCACCTGCCCCAAGAGGCTCCGCATCATCCCCGGCAACGGACACATGGGACACCGGGACAGAAACAGGGAAGAAGTGTTCAGGCTCACCGCCGACTGGGCCCTGGCACACCTGGTTTGAGAAATCACCGCCTCTGTGCTATCGTGCCCTGCAACCCATGTTCCTTCCAGCCACCCGTGAAGAGATGAACGCCCTGGGCTGGGACCGGCTCGATGTCGTCCTGGTCACCGGAGACGCCTACATCGACAGCCCCCATATCGGGGTTGCCGTCGTGGGTAAGGCCCTCCTCAGGGTGGGGTTCCGGGTGGGCGTCGTCTCCCAGCCCGACACCTCCTCTGACATGGACATCCTGAGGCTCGGCGAGCCGGCGTTGTTCTGGGGGGTCACCGGAGGCAGCATCGACTCCATGGTGGCCAACTACACCCCCCTGAAGAAGAGACGGAAATCCGATGACTACACTCCCGGCGGCATGAACACGAGGCGGCCGGACCGGGCGGTCATCGTCTACACCAACCTCATCCGCAGGTTCTCCCGGTCAAGGGCGCCCGTCGTACTGGGAGGCATTGAGGCAAGCCTGCGGCGCATTGCGCACTATGACTTCTGGTCCGACGCCGTCCGGCGCTCCATCCTCTTCGATGCGAAGGCGGACATCATCGTGTACGGCATGGCTGAGAACCCGGTGGTGGAGCTTGCCCGGAGGATTTCGTCCGGGAAGGACCATCGGGACCTGCGGGGTATCTGCTTCATCGGCAGGGACAGGCCGGACGGATACGAGGAGATCCCTTCTTACGAGGACGTCAGCACCGACATGGACGCCTTTCAGGACATGTTCCACGCCTTTGCCCGCAACAACGACCCGGCCACCGGCGTCGGCTTCTGCCAGCGGCATGGAGACCGTTTCCTTATCCACAACCCGCCGTGGCCGGTTCTTGCTGGAGAGGAACTCGACGATATCTGCGCCCTCGAATTCGAGCGGGAGGTGCATCCCCGCGATCGTGCCTTGGGCGAGGTGAAGGCCATGGAGACCATCCGCTTCTCCATCACGACTCACCGGGGGTGCCTGGGGAGGTGCAACTTCTGCTCCATCGGCGTGCACGAGGGTACCGTCGTCGTCTCGCGCAGTGAGGCATCCATCCTCCTGGAGGCTGAAAGGATCGCCGGACATCCCCGGTTCAAGGGCATCATCCGGGACGTCGGGGGGCCCACGGCCAACATGTACGGGATGGGGTGCACCCGGGGGGCTGCAGGATCGTGTCGGGACAGGCGATGCCTGTACCCAGGGGTTTGCCCCGCTCTCGACATCAGCCATGAGCGCCAGACCGGGATTCTGAAACGGCTGCGCGCCATTCCGGGCATCCGTAAGGCCTTCGTGGCTTCAGGGATCAGGCATGACCTGGTCTGTTCGGATGTACGGCACGGTGACGCTTATCTGGAGGAGCTGACCGCGCACCACGTTTCCGGTCAGCTCAAACTGGCCCCCGAGCATTGCATACCCGCCGTCCTGGATCGGATGGCCAAGCCGGGCACCGACGCCCTGCTCACCTTCAGGGACGCCTTTTCACGGCTGAACCGTCTGGCTGACAGGAAGCAGTTCCTCACCTACTATTTCCTCGCCGCCCACCCCGGGTGCACCGAGGAAGACATGAAGAGACTCAGGGCCTACATCGACAGGCACCTCAAGCTCACACCCGAGCAGGTACAGATCTTCACACCCACACCGTCGACCTACTCGACGCTGATGTACTGCACCGGGCGCGACCCCTTCACCGGTGAACACATCTTCGTGGAGAGGGACCCGCGCCGCAAGCAGCGGCAGAAGGACATACTCACGGAAAGGAAAGGGAAGGCCGGCAATGAAAGACGATCACAGATCAGATGACGATCTTCTTGAGCCCGCAGAACCGAAGAAGAGCAAGACCCAGCGCAAGAAGGAGATGATCGAGCTGCAGAAGCTCGGGGTGCGGCTGACGGATCTCCCCGACGGCTACCTGAAGAAGTCGGGCATCCCCGGGGATCTCCTGGAAGCGGTTCTGGCCGCCAAGAAGATCACGGCATTCGGCGCCAGGAAAAGGCAGCATCAGTACATCGGCACCATCATGCGGGGGGTCGACCCAGACAACATCAGGCGCGTGCTCGACGACTTCGGCCGGCCGGGCATGGTCGACAGATCCCATGAAGATGATCCTGAAAGGAGGATACCATGAGAAGGATGGTACGATCTCACCGGTGGATACCCGTCATCCTGACATGCCTCTTTGCCCTTGCCCTGTGCGGCTGTGAGGGTGGCGATGCACGGAAATCCGTTACCGACACCGTGAAGGATCTTGCCGGGAAACAGGTGATAGAAAAGGGCGACCGCATGAAGCAGGACATCGACCGGGCCATGAAGGACGAGGCCCGGCGGCTCCTCAGGATGGGGGAGAGGAAGGAGGGCGGTAACCCTGAAGGTGAGGAGGAGAATGGCGGGAAGTCGGCCTCCGACTAATAGGCCGCTCCTCCTCCAGCGATGCCCCCTTGCCGAGGCCGTGCCCCAGACGGTATAATACCTCAGGATGTCCGGGTGGTGAGCTCGAGAGGGGGTGTGGGGTATCCGACCTCTCCCCGCCCGACACCGCCATTGATGGAATGATGATATGGGGAGGATTGGCGTCATGACCTATCGCGACAAGGTTGTCTGGATAACGGGTGCATCATCGGGCATAGGAGAAGCACTGGCATACGCATTCGCGGAACGGGGGGCGCATCTCATTCTCTCCGCCCGCAACGAGCAGCGTCTCATGGAGGTCAAGAGCCGGTGTGCGTCGCCGGAGAACCATGACGCTGTGACCCTTGACCTCGAACATTCCGATGCCTTCGAGCCCCTGGTCCGGTCCGTCCTCGAGAAATACGGCCGGATCGATGTCCTTGTTAACAGCGGCGGCATCTCCCAGCGGGGTCTGGCTGCCGAAACCGGCATGGAGACCGTCCGGAGGGTAATGGAGACGGATTTCTTCGGAACCGTGGCCCTCACGAAGGCCGTCCTGCCCTCCATGCTGGAGAGGGATTCCGGCCACATCGTGGTCGTCAGCAGCCTCATGGGAAAATTCAGTACGCCGCTACGCTCAGCATACGCCGCATCCAAGCACGCCCTTCACGGCTTCTTCGACGGCCTGAGGGCGGAGCTCCACGACACAGGCATCCGGGTCACCATCGTGTGCCCCGGGTTCATCCGCACCAACATCTCCATCAATGCCCTGTGCGCCGATGGATCATGCCACGGGGTCATGGACGACGCCCAGGCTTCCGGCATGGCGGCATCCGTCTGTGCGGAGAGGACCATCGCGGCCCTGGACAAGGGCAGGGACGAGGTCCTCATCGGTGGGAGGGAGATCATCGGCGTGTACCTGAAACGTTTCGTGCCGGGCCTCTTCAACCGTATCATCGCTCGGGCCAAGGTCACGTGAGGAGAACTGCCGTGCACAGACCGCGGATCCTGGTCATCGGTGCGGGTATGGTGGGCTCCACGAGCGCAGCCTCCATTGCGGCCAGGGGCCTCGGCACGGTCTACCTCCACGACGCGCTGGAAGACCTCGCCCTCGGCCGTGCCATGGACATCAACCAGTCCCTGCCGTCGAGCAGCAGCGATTCCTGCGTCATCGGGTGCAACACCCTGGCGGAGGCCGGCAGGGCTGACATCGTGGTCATTACTGCAGGACTGGCCCGCAAAGCGGGCATGACCAGGCTCGACCTCCTCAGGCACAACGCCTCTGTCGTCGCCACCCTGGCGCCGGTCCTCGCCTCCCAATGCCCCGACGCCCGGGTGCTGCTCGTAACCAATCCCGTGGACGTCCTCACCTGGCACCTCAAGTCACTCTGCCCGGCCATGCACATCATGGGGCTCGGGTGCTCCCTTGACATGATCAGGCTCAGACACTTCATCGCCTGGGCCGCAGGAGTCTCTGTAGATTCCGTGGGAGCCATGGTGATCGGCACCCATGACGACAACATGATCCCGCTGGCAGCCAGGGCGTCCATCGCCGGCACCCCTGCAACGTCCCTGATCAAGTCCGCAGACCTTCCCGGCATCATTGAGCGGACGAAACACGCAGGAAGCACCATCGTGAACTACATGAAGGCCCACAGCGGGCACTATGCGGCAGGCGAGATCGTCTCCCTGATCGTCGAATCCATGGCACTGGACAGGGGCATGGTCTTCCCGGTGAGCGTGTGCCTGAACGGGGAATACGGCTACCGGGACATCTGCCTCGCCCTTCCCTGCATCATCGACGGAGGGGGCATCCGGCAGGTCATCGAGATGGAGCTGGACGCCCGGGAAAAGGATTTGCTCGATGTCTGCGCCCGTTCCATCAGCGAGCAGATCGGGCAGCTCTGAGGAGGAGCAACGACAGGACATGCCGGTATCCCTGCGATGGATGGGCACGGCACACATCGAACTGAGCCATGACGGCCGGGTCGTGCTGGTGGATCCCTACCTCACGAGACCCCCGAAGAGCGCCATCTTCTTCCGGCGTCTCCGGCCGGACCCGGATGCCGCGAGGGCCTATGCGGAAGGCCTTGACGGTACGGTGAAGGCCATCATTGCGAGCCATACCCACTTCGACCATGTCCTGGACATCCCGGAACTCGCACGCCGCACCGGCTCTACGGTCATCGGAAGCCCCAGCCTGGACGCCCTCATGGGCATCTCCGGCCTCCCCGGCAGGATCACCATAGCCCGTCCCCGGGAAGCCGTGCACCTCGTCGATGGCCTGACCATAACCATGATTCCGTCGATCCACGGCCTCATCATGGGCCGCACGCTCCTCATGGAGGGAGACATCGACAGGACCCTGACGCCGCCGCTGCGTACCCACCGGTACCGGCTGGGCGCCATGTATACGGTGAAGGTGGAACTGGGGGGCATGACCTTCCTCCACGTCGGCAGCGCGGGCTTTCTGGAAGAGGAACTGGCAGGCCACACGTGTGACGTGCTCTTCCTCTGTGCGGCCGGGTGGAAGAACACGCCGGGATATCCCGAGCGGGTCGTCGACATCCTCCGGCCGTCCTGCGTGGTGCCCATCCACTACGACGACTTTTCCCTGCCCCTGCTGCCGGGCAAGGACTTCAGGGTTCTGAAGTCCGCCGATATCACGCGCTTCATCGAAAAGGTAAAGAGAACAGGATCTTCTCTCGAGGTACGGCAGATCGAGCCGTGTGTAACAACGTCTTTCTGAAAGGGAGCGACATATGGACAGGAGAAGGATCGGATGGATCGGGACAGGGGTGATGGGAACCTCCATGTGCTCGCACCTCATCGGGGCAGGCCATGAGCTCTCCATCCACACCAGGACGAGGAGCAAGGCATCGAGCCTGCTGGACAGGGGCGCGTCTTGGTGCGGTTCCCCTGCGGAAGCATCTGAGAAGTCCGACTTCGTCTTCACCATTGTGGGCTACCCCGAGGACGTTGAAGAAGTGTACTTCTCGGATAACGGGATTCTTGCGGCAAGCAGGACCGGCACCGTCCTCATCGACATGACCACCTCCAGGCCGTCCCTGGCCCAGAGGATCTACGCGGCGACCCGACAGAAGGGATGCCACAGCCTCGACGCACCGGTTTCGGGCGGTGATGTGGGCGCCAGACAGGCCACCCTGGCCATCATGGTGGGGGGTGACCGGGAGGTCTACGAAAAGACGCTGCCACTCCTGAACCACCTCGGGAAGACCGTCTCCCTCATGGGCGGGCCGGGTTCCGGCCAGCATACCAAGATGAGCAATCAGATCGCCATCGCCTCAGGCATGATCGGGGTGGTGGAGGCCCTGCTCTACGCCGTCAGGGCAGGACTCGACCCTGCCTCCCTCCTCGACATCATCGGGACGGGAGCGGCCGGATCGTGGTCCCTGAACAACCTGGGCCGGAGGATCGTGGGTGGCGACTTCAACCCGGGGTTCTTCATCAAGCACTTCATCAAGGACCTGGGCATTGCCCTGGACGAGGCCCGACGCATGCGGATCGCACTGCCCGGCCTTGCCCTCGCCCATCAACTCTACGTGGCGGCATCGGCCATGGACCTCGGTGAGTTGGGGACCCAGGGCCTCTACAGGGTGCTCGAACGCCTCAATGGCATGGGATAGTGAGGAGGGATCGACAGACCCTCTTCTCCAGCAAATTATCGTCTTGTTTCTCAAGTCCTTCCCCGGAGGTTCCTCCTCCCCGCTTTTCGTGTCATGTTTCCATTTCGATCTGTCGATGAGAACAGCAAGTTCGGTGCAGGGAGTTTCCCCATGAAAAAATCTTTCTTCGTTCTGTCGGTCTTCCTCGGAGTCATGCTCTTCGCCTGCGGGGGCGGAGGGGGCGGCGGCTCTACGAGCAGCGGAGACGACGACCAGACCGTCAATACCCTGGAGTACGTGCGTGACACCTCGAGGACCTATACCTTTCACGAAACCCAGTCTGCCACGGCCAACGGCCAGAGCGCATCGGCCACCCTCACCAAAGTCTTTTCCTACGAGCAGGTGAGCTCCGTCCCCGCCGGGTACGGAGACTTCGACGACTATACCGGACCGTACTACCTGGAGATCGTCTCAAAGGACGGGGAGGAAACGGAGAACACCTACACGGACGTTGATGGAAACGTCCTCGTACAGGCCGATCCGAGCACCTTTACCCGTATCTATGACAATGACTATTCAGGGGATGGTATCCCATCCTCAGTGGTCCTCAACAGGACCTATTCCTCCACCGCGAGGCAGATCCTCTACAACGCCGACCTCGATGCGGGGTTCTGGGGTGAAGAACTGGGCTTCAGCCTGACCACGTCGTCCACGAAACCCGTGGCCGTGGAGAACGTCACCGTCCCGGCGGGCACCTTCAGCGCCCTGAAGTTCCAGATCAATCAAACCATATCCATAACCTTAGACGGACAGACAAATTCCACCACGTATACGGGGTATCAATGGCTCGGCAAGGACATGGGCCTTATCAAATTCTTCCTATCCTATTCCCAGACGATCAGCGGTGTCACTGTCCAGTACACCATCACCGATGAGCTCTCCTCCGTGAGCGACGGGTAAGGCGGACAAGAAAGGAAAACCCCTATGCCCGCTCGGGTAAAAGGGTGTACCATGGGAGACACCTCAATGAAGAACGCTCTCCACAGGGAGGACGACGTATGAACAGAAAGATCTTCAAAAAATCGGTTCTTTTCCTCTTGGCAGGCCTTGTGATCCCCTCCTTCCTCACATCCTGTCTCGATGTCGGCGAGAATGACGATACGCCGGACTTCGGCGTCTACAGCACCTTACCCGAAGAAGGGGCTACGGATGTCACCCTCGACTCCGCAGTCGTGATCACCTTTGAGACCGATGTCGACCCGGACACGGTGACCACGAGCACCTTTGTCGTGCGGGACGAGACAGGTACGGCCGTCTCAGGGGACGTCTACGCCGAGGGCGTCGTAGCGGACTTCAGGGCCGACGGATACCTCGAGGCGGAAACGACCTACACCGTGACCCTGGACGAGAGCATCGCGGACATCTATGGAAGGACCCTGGGCGATTTCCTGGGCTCCGATTATACCTTCAGCTTCACCACGGGCGTCCAGACCTCGGAGTAAACCGAACAAGCGGCGTCCCTGCGCGAAGTAATACATCGCGCGGTGTACCGCCGCAAGCCAGACGGCATTTCCCTAGACGCCGTTTCCCCTGAGTTCTGCCAAGTCCTCGCTCATGACCACCCCGGCGATGACCAGAGCCGATGCGACGTACTGCACGGCCGTGAACCGCTCGCCCAGGATGATCCATCCGAAGATCACCGTGAGCACCGGGATGAGGTTCACGAAGGCCGATGCCCTGCTCGCCGGGACCTTGCTCACCGCATAGTTGTACAGTCCGTAGGCCCCCATGGTGACGAAGATGCCGAGGTAGACGATGCTGAACGCGGGAACCGGTTCAAACCTCGCGGGCAGGACCGTGGAGGGCAGGAAGAGGAAGGGAAGGAAGAAGAGGCTGCCTGCGACCGCCTGGGTCGCCGTGAGGAACAGCGGCTCATAGCGAGAGGAGAGCCGCTTCAGGGAGATCGTGTATCCGGTGGCGCAGACCATGGCGACGAACTCGAAGAAATTCCCGAGTACCGGGTTGGGCGCCTCATGGTTCGACCGGGCGGCGAGGCTCAGCAGGCATGCCCCGATGATGGCCAGGAGAAAGCCCAGGACCGTCTTGACGGTGATGCGTTCCTTCAGGTACAGACCGGCGACGATGCCCACCATGAGAGGAAGCATGGCCGTTATCATGCCCGCCTGGGATGCCGTCGTGTTCTTCAGGGCGGCAGCCTCGAAGAGGAAGTAGAGGCAGGGCTCGCACCCCAGCATGAAGAGGAGCGTCGGGATATCCTCCTTCCTCGGGATATTCCTCTTCACCATGCCGGCAAAGGGGAGGAAACAGACCGAGGCGGTGACCATCCTGCCAAAGATCACCACCATTGGGTCGTAGCCGCTGAAGGCGAGCTTCAGGGCAATGAAGGAGCTCGCCCAGAGCACCATGGCTCCGAGCAGGGCGAAGACGGGGATAACGACTCTCTGCTGCATGCTGTCTTCCTGAGTCCGGGGCCTTCTGAAGCCCCGGCCGGCATCAAGACATACCATGGGTGTATCTTCGGAGAAACTCCAATCTTTCAGACGAAACCGGGGTGGGAGACAGCTGACCTGCTCATTCCGTGCATCCCGCATAACAATACATCTCACGTAATGTGCGGGATACACGGAATGAGCAGGCCGATCTTTAGCCCGTCACTGAAATGCTTCAGGCGGCCGCACCCGTGGCCTTATCGGGAACGAACCCGTTGCAGGTGCCTGCGACCGGGTGTATACATGCTGTCCATGTCGTTGTCATGACCTTCCATCGAAGAAAGGTGAAATGCCATGAAATTCTGTCCCCTGTGCGGAAAAGGGTTGACCAGCCGGGAGATCGACGGTGTCCGGCGGCTCGTTTGCTCCTCGGAATCGTGCACCTATGTGTTCTGGGACAACCCCACCCCCGTGGTGGCGGCCGTCGTGGAGCTCGACGGCAGCGTGGTGCTCGTACGAAACAGGCTCTGGCCCGAGAAGATGTTCGGCCTCGTCACCGGATTCCTCGAGCGGGGGGAGACCCCGGAATCAGGCGTGATCCGTGAGGTCAGGGAGGAGCTCGGCCTGGAGGGTAAGGTGGAGGGCTTCATCGGGTACTACAGTTTCTTCGAGATGAACCAGCTCATCCTCGCCTTCCATGTCCGCGCCCGGGGGACCCCGGTCCTGGGGGAGGAGCTCGCCGAGGTCAGGTATGTGAACCCGGACAGGCTGAAGCCCTGGCCGTTCGGCACGGGACACGCGGTGAAGGACTGGCTCGCGAAAAGGTCCGCATAACCCCGGATCACCCGCTATCATCACCGAACAAGGAGAAAAGTCATGGAAAGGAGAATGTTCTGTCTTATGATGATCATGTTCAGTCTGCTCAGCACACAGGTGCTCGCCGAAGAGAACCCGAGGGTGGTTCTGGAGACGGGCATGGGAAACATCACCCTGGAGCTCTACCCCGGCAAGGCCCCTGCGACGGTCAAGAACTTCCTGGCCTATGTGGATGACAAGTTCTACGACAACACCATCTTCCACCGGGTCATCAAGGGCTTCATGATCCAGGGAGGCGGCATGACGGCCGACATGAAGGAGAAGACCACCAGGACCCCCGTCATGAACGAGGCGGACAACGGGCTGAAGAACGACCGGGGGACCATCGCCATGGCCCGTACCCCGGACCCCAACTCGGCCACGGCCCAGTTCTTCATCAATGCCAAGGACAACGCCTTCCTGAACTTCCGTGCAAAGACCATGGACGGCTATGGGTACTGTGTCTTCGGCAAGGTGACCAAGGGCATGGACGTGGTGGATGCCATCGAGGCCGTTGCCACCGGCAACAAGGGCTTCCACCAGGACGTCCCGGTCAAGCCCGTGGTTATCCTCAAGGCGTACCGTCTCAAGGAGAAATAGGACGCAGCCCCGGAAGTCCATCCTCGCCTGGGCGCTGTACGACTGGGGGAACTCGGCCTTCGCCACCACGGTCATGGCCGGGTTCTTTCCGGTCATGTTCAAGGAGTACTGGAGCGCGGGCGTCGATGCGGCCGTGAGCACGGCCAGGCTGGGAGCCGCCAACTCGCTTGCCGGGATCCTCGTGGCGCTGGCGGCCCCTTTCCTCGGGGCCGTGGCGGACAGGACCTCGGCGAAGAAACGCTTCCTCTTCTTCTTCGCCTCCCTGGGGATAGCGTCCACCCTGTGCCTTACCCTGGCCGGAAAGGGCGACTGGGCCCTTGCAGGCCTCCTCTATGCTCTCGCCCTTGCCGGGTTTTTGGGCGGAAACGTGTTCTACGACTCCCTGCTCAAAACCGTCTCCGAGGGGCCTGCCATGGACAGGGTCTCATCTCTGGGCTATGCACTCGGCTACCTCGGCGGCGGGCTGCTCTTCGCGTTCAACGTGTGGATGACCCTCGATCCCCGGCGCTTCGGCCTTGCCGGTGCGGCCGAGGCGGTGCGCATCTCCTTCCTCACCGTGGGCCTCTGGTGGGCGGTGTTCGCCGTCCCGCTCATGGTCATGGTCCGGGAGCCCCGTAGTACATCCATGGGGATCGGGAACATGGTGGCCGAAGGCATCTCGCAGCTGGGCCGCACGTTCCGGGAGATACGGCACCTGAAGGTCATCATGATGTTCCTGGCCGCCTACTGGCTCTATATCGACGGGGTCGACACCGTCATCGTCATGGCCGTGGATTACGGGCTCTCCCTGGGATTCCATCAGAAGGACCTGATCCTCGCCCTGCTCCTGGTGCAGTTCACCGGCTTCCCCTGCGCCATCGCCTTCGGCCGCATCAGCGGGGCGATCGGCACGAAGAAGTCCATCCTCATCGCCTTGGGCGTCTACCTCTTCGTCACCGTCTGGGGGGCCTTCATCGAGAGACGCTACGAGTTCTACATCATGGCGCTGCTCATCGGCATGGTGCAGGGAGGTGTCCAGGCGCTTTCCCGGTCCCTCTACGCACGGCTCATCCCTGCGGACAAGGCAGCCGAGTTCTTCGGTTTCTACAACATGGTGGGCAAGTTCGCCGCCATCGTGGGGCCGGTGCTCGTCGGCACCACCGTGCTCCTCGCCCGCGCCTGGGGGGCTGGACCGGGCCTGGCGCCGCGGTTCAGCATCTCGTCCATCGCGGTGCTCTTCCTGGCCGGGGGAGTCCTGCTGCTGCTCGTGGATGAGGAGAGGGGTGTCCGGGAGAGGGGGTTCCTGGAACGGTGAGTTCTTGCCTTTGGAACAGGGAATGCTATTGTAGGAGCAGGAGGTTACCCATGAAACACGCAGGAATGAAGCTGATTCTCATCGTGATGCTTTCACTCTCCCTGTCGGGCTGTGCGCTCCTCTACAACGACGTCAAGACCCCCCTGCCCTCGCTGAGCGTCAATGCCGACACCCAGAACAGGACCAGCACGGGCAAGGCATCGTGCGCGTCCTACGTGTGGCTGGTCGCCCTGGGCGACTGCAGCGTGGAGACCGCCATGAAGAACGGCAACATCACGAAGGTCCACCACGTAGACTCGGAGTTCACGAGCTACTTCTTCGGGATCTATACGAAATTCACCACCGTGGTGTACGGAGAGTAGGAAACGGAGCGTGCCGGGCACCCAGTCGTACGGGATAGCCCGGCACGGAATGATTGTCTACAGGATGGTCCTCTTGCCGTTGTACCGCTCGATGTCGTAGTACTTGTCCACGTCCACGATCCTGAGCCGGTCGATGACCTCCTTCATGGGCACCGAGGTGATCTCGCCGTGGAGGTAGCTCACCATCCTGCCGAAGTCCTCGTTGATGATCATGTCCACGGCCGCGATCCCGAACCACCGGGCCATGAGCCGGTCGCGCGCCGACGGGGAGCCGCCGCGCTGGAGGTGGCTCAGGTTGACGTAGCGCGACTCGAACCCGGTCCTCTTCTGGATCTCGTCGGAGATGTACGAGGCGATGCCCCCCAGGGACCGGTGGCCGAACTCGTCCACCTTCTCGTCCTTGAAGAACTCCTGGGTGCCGCCGAGTTTGGCCCCCTCGGAGACCACGATGATGCTGTACTGCACCTCGCGCCCCCTGCGCTCCTGGAGGAGTTCGCAGATGCGGTCGATGGAAAAGGGGTGCTCGGGGATGAGGATGATGTAGGCGCCGCTGCACTCGCCGCCGTGGAGCGCCAGCCAGCCAGCATGCCTGCCCATGGTCTCCACCACGAAGATCCGGTTGTGGGAGCCCGCCGTGGTGCGGAGCCGGTCGATCTCCTCCATGATGATGTTCACCGCCGAGTCGAACCCCAGGGAGTACTCGGTGCCCACCAGATCGCCGTCGATGGTCTTGGGAATACCCACCGTCTTGATGCCGCGCCTGTAGAGCTTGTACGCAACCCCGAGCGTGTCCTCCCCGCCGATGGCCACCACCACGTCGATGCCGAGCCTCCTGATGTTCTCGATCACGGTGTCCGACCGGTCCTTCTTCGGGTTGAAGGGGTTGGTGCGCGAGGTGCCGAGGTTGGTCCCGCCGTAGCGGTCCCAGGTGCGGACCACCTCCTCGTCGAGCCGTATGGTGTGGTGGGCCAGGCTCTCGGGGTCATCGGGATTGACATACACGAGCCCCTTCCACCCGTCCTTGATGCCGACGACGTCGCACTTGAACGACCTGCGCTCCTCGAGCACCGGGTCCAGGGCCGTCTTGGTCACCCACTTCACCGCACCGTTGAGTCCGGGACAATCTCCGCCTCCCGTCAATACCGCTATCCTCATGTTCGATCTCTCCTCCTGCTTTCGGACACACCGGCCGACCGCTTCTCTGACGGCCTTTCCATCATTATAATCATGAAATACCCCTCGGCAAGGCAACGGGAAATATTGAACCGGGGTCCGTGTATGTTGCGAAAACGACCCCGTTTCCTGTATGAAGAGCATGAGAGGAGGTGCCCATGAAGGTCATTTTCCATGAGGACTTTTACCAGGTCTACACCTCTGACCCCGCCTCAGACATGGGAAGGATCGAGGCGGTCGTGGAGGTCATCAGCCCGCACGTGGAGGTCGTCACCGCCACCGAGGCTTCCCTGGGGGACATCGAGGCCGTCCATACCCCCGCCCATATCCGGCGTATCCAGAGCATGGGCCTCCACGAGATAGCGTCCCTGGCGGCCGGCGGCGCCATCCAGGCCGCCGAGATCGGGATGAAAGAGCCCTGCTTCGCCCTCATCAGGCCCCCGGGCCACCATGCATCGGCGGACTCGGCCTGGGGCTTCTGCTTCTACAACAACATGGCAGTGGCCATGGAACACCTCAGACGCGCCGGAACCATCGATCGCGCGCACATCCTGGACTTCGATCTCCACTATGGCGACGGCACGGTGAATATCCTGGGCAAGAAAGGCTACGTGACGATCCACAACCCCTCCTCTCACGACCGGGCCTCTTACCTCAAGGAGGTCGATGCAGAGCTGTCACGCGTGCAGGCCGATGTCATCGGCATTTCCGCGGGGTTCGACAACCACGAGCAGGACTGGGGCGGGCTGCTCACCACGGAGGACTACCGCCTGATGGGGTCCATGGTGAGGGAGGCCGCCATGAAGACGGGGGCGGGGTTCTTCGCCATCCTGGAGGGAGGCTACAACCACAGGGTGCTCGGGCACAACGCCTGGGCATTGATCCGGGGCATGGACGGAGAATAGACGCAGAGCGGAGGGAGGGCACGCATGAAGGTCAGCACGGTGGCTCAGATGAGGGCCATGGACAAGGCGGCAGTAGAACGGTACGGCATACCCGAGGCCCTGCTCATGGAGAATGCAGGCCTTGCGGCCTTCAACGTCCTGAAGAGGGAAGTAAGCATCGAGGGCAGATCCTTCCTCGTGCTCGCGGGCGTGGGCAACAACGGTGGCGACGGGTTCGTGACGGCGAGGAAGATCCTCTCCGCAGGCGGCACCGTGAAGGTCCTCATCCTGGGGGACAGGTCCCGGTACCAGGGCGCGGCCCGGCTCAACCTGGACATCATCTCCAGGATGCCCATCACGGTATCCGAGGTCACCAGCATCAGGGTCATCAGGCGGGAGCTCGCCTGCTGCGACGTGGTCATCGACGCCGTCTTCGGTACCGGCCTGACCCGAGAGGTGGGAGGCATCCACCGGCAGGCCTTCGAGGCGGTCAACTCAAGCGGGAAGACCGTTCTCAGCCTGGACATACCCTCCGGCGTCTCCGGGGACACCGGAGAGGTCCTGGGGTGCGCGGTGCGGGCGGACTTCACCGTGACCTTCGGTCTTCCCAAGCCGGGCAACCTCCTCATGCCGGGGCACCGCCTCTGCGGCAGACTCTTCGTTACCCACATCTCGTTCCCGCCTGACCTCTACGATGCAGCCGACCTCCGGATATCCCTCAACACCCCTCCCCCGCTTCCACCCCGGAACCCGGACGGGCACAAGGGGGACTTCGGCGAGGTCCTGTTCATCGCCGGTGCCCACGGCTACTACGGTGCGCCGGCCTTTGCCGCCCTGTCCTTCCTCAAGGCCGGTGGGGGATACGCGCGGCTCGCCGCCCCGGAATCGGTCGTTTCGGTCATAGCCGCACAAAACTCCGAGATCGTCTTCCACCCCCTGTCCGAGACCGACTCGGGGAGTCTGTCTCCGAAGAACAAGACCCGGTTGCTCGAGCTCTCGGACAGGATGGACTTCGTCGTCATGGGCCCTGGTCTCTCGCTGAACGAAGAGACCGCATCCCTCGTCAGGGAACTGGCCCGCAGGATCGAAAGGCCCCTGCTCATCGACGGAGACGGGATCACGGCCGTTTCCCTGGATCTCTCGTGCATCAGAAAGAGGAAGGCCGCCACGATCCTCACGCCTCACCTGGGAGAGATGGCGAGGATAACAGGCATTACGGTCGGGGATATCGAAGGGGACAGGATCTCCGTCCTCAGACAGAGCGCAGCCGACCTGGACGCCATAGTAGTGCTCAAAGGGGCGCACTCCCTCATCGGATACCCGGACGGCGCCGTCTCCATCAATGTAAGCGGCAACTCCGGCATGGCCACGGCGGGATCGGGGGATGTCCTCACCGGATCCATTGCCGCCATGCACGGCCTCGGTCTTCCGATCGAGGCCGCGGTTCGCACCGGGGTGTTCATCCACGGGGCGGCCGGGGACTTGGCCGCGGAGGGAAAAGGCGAGGACGGGATCACGGCCCGGGACATCCTCGAGGGGCTGCCGGGCGCCATGGCCCTGTACCGGCAGGGTTCCCTCGCCCCTCGGTACGACCTGCCCGTTATCTGATGGAGGCATCGGGGGAAAGTTCAACTCTTTCTGTTAAGTCTCCCGAGGTTTGTGCCGATAGGTCTGTTAGCCAGAAAAAAGTCAACACTCTCTTCGTAACTGCCAGGCCTCAACAGCTTGGCATTTTTTTTGTCCGGAAACTCCATGTTAGTTGAGTGAGCGGTAAAGACGCTGCGCCTACGGCGCTGGCCTGCTCATGCGGAATATCTCACCACCTTCGGCCTTTGTCCTTATAGATCCAGCATTGCATCGCCTCCGGCGCTGGCTTCTCCATGCCGAGTCTTGCAGCGCCTCCGGCGCTGGCCTGCCAGTTTCGTTCACCCGCCGGAAAAGACGGCGGGATGAGCGGAACTGGCAGGTCGATTGTCTCCAGAACTACGGGTTTGGGGGGTTCAGGGTCGTGGGTCGGTGACCCTGCCCATGAAGAGGATTGATCCTGTCCGGTGCTCCCGGATCAGGAAGAGGAACGGGTGGTCTGCATGGAATTCCCTGACCATGTGCATGGACTTGGTCATGATCACGGCTGATGCAGCCGCAGCCTCGGTACCCTCCTCGTTCACCTCTACGAAGGCCTTGTGGATCACGTTGCTGATGAAAAGCCCCCGGGAGCCGGTCATGCCCGAGAAGTCGGCAGCGTCACCGAACGCCTCCGGCATGCCCATGCGGGAGAGGGTCCTGGACAGATCGAACTCCGCACTCACCTTGAATCGGGGAAGCCGGACACGGACCTGTACGGGATTCGCCCCGTCGATGTCGTCCATCCACTTTCCCAGGACCGAAGGGCTGAGTGATCCTTCGACCTTTGAAAGACCTCCTTTGGTTTCAGGCAGGACGACCACCATGGACAGCCTGCTCCCGGAGTAGGGCATCTCCAGGATCTTCATATCCGCCGTCTCGAGATACCTGAAGTCGCCGGTCTGCTCCATCATGTCCACGTCGGCCGCATCCTTTGATGACAGGATGAATCGTCCAGTCCGCGTGTCCTGGCGGGAAAACTGAGCTGCCCACAGACCCTTGAAGTAGATGGCGTTCGTCAGGACCAGCCTCGTTTCCGGCGTCAGGACACCCGGCCCGATGAGATCCCTGATGAGGCCGGCTGTCTTCTCCTGAACCCAGCCGTTGATGGCGCTGCGGGCGGCCTCGGTTTGGCCGGAGAAGTCCACCCGCCTCAGTTCGGACAAGTGGAAGGTCTTCAGGTCGTTCAGAAACCCCTGCAGGAAGGGGTACCCCGACTGCCCCCATAGGGCGTTCGCCGTGTTCAGCGTGATGCCGTCCTGCCCTGGTTGACGGGTTGATCCCGTGGCGGTCTCCGTAAGAAAACCATGGAACCGTTGGCTGTCCAGGGGGAAGTGGAGCACGGCGGCCATCTGTTCGCGGGTGGTGCCCCGTGCCCCGTCATAGGCCATGGCGAGCACGGACGAGATGCTGGAAGGAGAAAAGGTCAGGTTACCCTGCCCAACCTTCAGGGCCTTGTAGAGAAAGACCGCGAAAGATCGGGGGCTGTCGTTTCCTTCCGGTGGTCCGGCCGGATGCTCCCCGGTCGCACCACCTGCCGCGCATCCCATGAACAGGGACACGATGACGAGAGCCTTGAACAACGCCCGAACACGTAACACCGTCGCTTTCATGGTATCCCTCCTCGCTCTACATCGAGATCTATACCCCTTTTCCGCATCTCCTGTCGAGGGAAGTAGGCATGATGACTAGAGGGAAAATGAGCCTGCGGGCAATTCGGCCTTGCCATATGCATCAAACTGTGTTTAAAGAAACGAAATTTTCGGGGCATGGATCATGGGTCCCGGACATTCCAGAGAGAAGGGGGAGGAATGGGGGCAAGCCAGGATCAACCGCAATCCGGGCCTGATCTTTCAAAGAATGCTCTTTTCAGGCGGTTCTTCATCGTTCTCTCCCTGTTCGTGGTCCCCGGAGCCATCCCGATCGTCGCCTATTCGAAGGCAAGACAGAAGGGGATGACCAGGACCATGACCCTCTGCATCACCATCGTGTTCCTTATCCTCATGTTCGTGGTCGCCGGCCTCACCTGGGCGCACTGACAGACCACCGCACCAGGACCTCCCTGAAGCCCTCATCAGACCCTTTATAGATGTGCCTTCGCCGCATCCTGACCTAGGAGGGCATGTTCATTTCTGCGGCAAAAATTTGTCTTGCTTATCTTGACATTCCGTCTTACCATCTTACTATTGCTAATGTGAGTTATTCTGGGGCGATAGCATCCTTGAACGGCACCAGACCTCTCAGGGTCCCCCTTTCTCGCATCGTGGAGTTCACCCTTAATTATCGCTGTCTCATGAACGTAAATGCATTGCTGTACCCGGTGAGGTGATGGTATGGACATGAAGCGCGATTACTACGAGGATATCGAACTCTTCAGCAGCGGCACCATCCTGTTCTGGTCCGTGGCCTTCCTGGTTCTCCTCTTCACCCTGCCCTTGTACATCCCTTCATACAATATCTACCTGCTCAACATCATCCTGGTCCATGTGATCCTGGCCGTCGGGCTGAACATCCTCGTAGGCTACACCGGCCAGATCTCACTGGGTCATGCCGGATTCTTCGCCATCGGGGCCTACGGAACGGCCCTGCTCATGATGCACCTCCATATGCCGTTCCTGCCTGCTCTGATCGTTGCCGGACTCATCGCCGCCTTCTTCGGCTTCATCATCGGCTTGCCGGCGCTGCGCCTGGAAGGCCCGTACCTTGCCATCGCCACCCTGGGATTCGGACTGACCATCATGCACATCATCGGCAGGTGGGAGATCTTCGGCGGCAGGATGGGGATCACTACGCCGCCCCTGGACCTCGGCCTCCCGGGATCCGCGTACAGCCTGGTGATCGAGGGCGACGTGAAGATCTACTACCTCATCCTCGTCATCTCGGTGCTCATGGTCATCGGCGCGCGCAATCTCATGAAAACCCGCGTCGGCAGGGCATTCGTGGCCATCCGCGACGATGACATCGCAGCAGAGGTCATGGGTGTGAACCTTACCGTCTACAAGACCATGTCGTTTGCCGTGAGCGCATTCTACGCCGGTGTGGCCGGCGGCCTGTACGCCTTCGTGGTCGGTTTCTTCGACCCCTTCACCTTCAACCTCATCCTGTCCATCATCTTCCTGGTCATGGTGGTGGTGGGCGGTCTCGGGTCCATACTCGGGGCCGTCATGGGCGCCGCGCTCATCACCTACCTGCAGTTCGACCTCCTGAAGAACGTGGAGGAGCTGCCCTACCTGGGAGAGTTCCTCGTGCTCATATCGCGGAAGTGGCTGACGGTGATCGGGCTGGCGAACTTCGGCAGCATAGCGCTGGGGCTCATCATGCTCGGCATCGTAATCTTCGAGCCGCTGGGCATGTTCGGGATCTGGATCAGGATCAAGAAGTACTGGAAGACCTGGCCGTTCTAGATTGAAGGGATGGAGTCGATATGATCGAGCAACTCTTAATCGAAGGCCTGGCCATCGGGGCATGTTACGGCCTCTTCGGTGTTGCCGTGGCCATCATCTACAAGACATCCGAGGTCGTGAACTTCGCCCAGGGCGAGATGGGCATGATTGCAACCTTCGTGGCATACCACATCCTGACCGTGTACAACGTGCCGTTCTGGCTCGCCTTTGTCATCACCATGGTCTTCGCGCTGGCGCTGGGCATGCTCATCGAGATCTGCTTCCTGAGGCCCGCTAAGGACCCCACCGTCCTAGGCCTCATCATTATCACGCTCGGCGCGGAGATGCTCCTCATGGGCCTGGCCGGCTGGAAGTGGGGCGCCGAGCAGAAGGACTTCCCCTTCCTACTCTCGGTGCAGAAGACCCACGAGATCCTGCCTGGTCTTCTCTTGAACGAGTGGTCCATGGGCGTCTTCGTGCTCACGGCCGTGATCATGGTGTTCCTGTTCCTCTTCTTCAGGTACTCGAGGCTCGGCATCGCCATGCGGGCGACCCAGCAGAACGAGAACGCGGCCAAGATCATGGGAATCAAGGTGGAGCGGGTATTCTCCATCACCTGGGCCATGAGCTCGCTCATCGGGGCCGTTGCGGCCATGTTCTTCGCCGCCCGATCAGTGCTCGACCCCAACTTCATGATGGAGCCCTTCATGAGGGCCTTCGCCGCCGCCGTCCTGGGAGGCCTCACCAGCATCCCGGGAGTGGTGATCGGCGGCATCCTCCTCGGGATCATCGAGAATTTCTTCGGTTATGCCTGGCCGGAGTGGAAGCCCATCGTGGCCTTTGTCGTGATCATCGTCATCATCACGGTGAGGCCGAGCGGACTGTTTGCACGACATTACGTCAAGAAAGTGTAGTCCCGGTGAGCCGGATACAGGGTGATATGAAGAGAACAATATCCGTCATCGCTTTCGTGGTCATTCTTCTCGGCGGCATTTCAGCCCTTGCCCTGTGGGATGCGCCGAGATACAGGCTTGAGCTCTTCCTCGAGCGCGACGACATCGAGCGGACCGCTATGGATTACTTCCAGGCCGAGATGGGCCGGGACTACAGAAAGGTCTACGAGTGCCTGGCGCCGTCTTCCACCTACCGCCGCACGCATACCTATGAGCAGTTCCTCCAGGATGTCTCAGATTCGCCGGTGGGCATCAAGACCTACCGCATTGTGGACATCTACAGGCTCCGGGGCAACCACGACCTTGCGACCTACCCTGCCGTAAGACGCTTCGTCCAGGTGGAGGTGGATGTGGATGTGGGCTTCGCCGATACCGGCGCCACGAGTACATGTAACTACTGCTTCACGTTCCTCAAGGAGGGGAACCGCTGGTACAAGGGATGAGGGGAAAAGGGATACGAACCAGCCCGGTGTCAGGATCCGTGGCTGACAAGAACCGATCGAAAAGGAGGTTTTATGAGGAGACTCATTTTTGTATTGGTGGTTTTCTGTACCGTCGTTATCGCAGCGGGTCCCGCATCCGCCGCCCGTCCCGGGTTCGACGCCAAGGAGATCCGCATCGCCCAGTGGGGCCCCCAGACCGGCCCGGCCGCGCCCTGGGGCTCCGTGGCGAGGGGGAGCGACCTGCTCTTCAAGATGGTCAACGATGAGGGCGGCATCCACGGCCGCAAGATCAAGTACTACATCCGGGATGACCAGTACAACCCCGCCCAGACCAAGGCCGTAGTCAAGGAGCTGGTCGAGCGCGAGGGCATCTTCTCCTTCGTGGGCGGCGTGGGGGCGGCCTGCGGCATGGCGGTCAAGGATTATCTGGCCCAGAACAAGATCATATGGGTGGCACCGTCCACGGCCATCGAGGAGTACGTGTTCCCGGTGGATCCCTACCTCTTTGCTGTGTACCCCCTCTACGACGACGAGGCAAGCGTCCTGACCAAGTACGTGGTGGAGAAGATGAAAGCCGCGAAGATCGCGTTCTTCTACCAGAACGACGCCTATGGCAAGGCCGGGCTCGACGGGTGCAAGACGCGCATGGACGCCCTGAAGATGAAGCTCGTGGAGGAGATCTCGGTGGAGCCGGGCGAGAAGGACCTGTCCTCCCAGATGCTCAGGCTCAAGAATTCCGGGGCCGAGGTGGTCATCATGTGGGTGAATCCCACGAGCGCCGCCATCGCGCTGAAGACCTGCCAGACCATCGGATACAAGCCCAAGTGGGTATCCTCCAACACCCTGTCCGACTTCCCCCTCATGAACAAGATCACCGGCGGCCTCTGGGAGGGCGTGATCACCGGCGGTTTCGGTATACCGCCGACTTCCGACGACCCGCGCATTGTGCGATACCGCGAGGCGGCCAAAAAGTATGCGCCGGAGGAGAGGTGCGGCACCTTCTATCTGGCGGGGGTCCTTTATGCGGAACCGCTCGTCGAGGCCCTCAAGAGGGTCGGGCCGAACCTGAGCACCGAGGCCTGTCTGAAGCAGCTCAATTCCATCAGGAACTTCCAGGGCATCGGGCCGGTGATCAACTGGTCGCCCACGGTGCACCAGGGCACGGACTCGGTCCAGATCCAGCAGTGCGGGCCGAACTCCAGCTACATCATCCTCCAGGACTGGACGGTCAACGACCTGGCCAAGTGGAAGAAGAAGTAAGGTAGCGTCTGCGGCGGCATGTCATACCCCGCCGCCGCAGACGGCGTTCCTGAAGAACCTGGCCGGGGGCCGCTCCTAGGCTCTGCGGACATCACGGGAAGGGGTGCTTGCACATGGCACACTTCAAGATCGAGAACCTGGGTATCAGCTTCGGAGGGATCAAGGCCGTGGCCTCGGCGAGCTTCGAGGTGGAGAAGAACTCCATCTTCTCCATCATCGGCCCCAACGGCAGCGGCAAGACCACCATCTTCAACATGATCAGCGGCATCTACAGGCCCGATTCTGGCAGGGTCATCCTGAACGACGAGGACCTGGTGGGGTACCGTCCGGACAAGATCGCCCGCAGGGGCATCGCCCGCACCTTCCAGAACATCCAGCTCTTCGGCAACGCCACGGTCATGGACAACCTCATGCTGGGCAGGCACATCCACATGAAGACCGGGATTCTGGGCGGAGCCTTCATGTGGGGCAAGCACTCGGGCACTGCCAGGGAGGAGGTAAAAAACCGCGAGATCGTGGAGCACATCGTGGACTTTCTGGAGCTCCAGTCCGTGCGCGACCAGTTCGTGAGCAGCCTGCCCTACGGCAAGCGCAAACTCGTGGAGCTCGGCCGGGCCCTGGCCCTGGAGCCCAAGGTGCTTCTCCTGGACGAGCCGTCCGCGGGCATGAACACCGAGGAAAAGGACGACCTGCGCATCTGGATCAAGGACATCCAGGAGGACTACCAGGTGACCATCCTGCTCATCGAGCATGACATGAACATGGTCATGGGGATCTCGGACAGGATCCTGGCCATCAACCAGGGGGTGAAGATCACCGAAGACATTCCGTCCGAGGTCCAGAAGCACCCGGACGTCATCGCAGCCTACCTGGGCGAGGAGGAATGATGCTCTCCATCAGGAACATCGAGACATGGTATGACCTGATCCGGGCCCTGCACGGCATCTCCTTCGAGATCAAGCAGGGAGACATCGTGGCCCTGCTCGGCTCCAACGGTGCGGGCAAAACCACCACCCTGAAGACCATCATGCGCCTGCTGGACGACGACCAGCCCGAGAAGGGCACCATCGAGTTCATGGGAAAACGCATCGACCGCCTGGACACCGAGGAGATCGTGCGCCTGGGCATCAGCTACGTGCCCGAGGGACGGGAGGTGTTCCCGGAACTCACGGTCATGGAGAACATCCTCATGGGGGCGTACACGAGGAGGGACCGCAGGGGCGTCCAGGAGGACATCGAGTCCGTCCTGAAGCAGTTCCCGATCTTGAGCGAGCGCAGGAACCAGCAGGCAGGACACCTGAGCGGGGGCGAGCAGCAGATGCTGGCCATCGGCCGCGCCCTCATGAGCCGCCCCAAGCTCCTCATGCTGGACGAACCGTCCCTGGGCCTGTCCCCCCTGCTCACCAAGGAGATTTTCACCATCATCCGGGACATCAACGCCCGGGGCGTCACCATCCTGCTTGTGGAGCAGAACGTGAACATGGCGCTGAAGTACTCCACCTATGCCTTCCTCATGGAGAACGGCAGGATCGTCCGGGCGGACAAGCCCGAGGTGCTCAGGGAGGACGAGGATGTGAAGGAGTTCTACCTGGGCATCGCCACCGAGCAGTCGGTGAAGGGCTACAAGCGCTACCGGAGGAAGGTGAGGTTCAGGTAAGTGCGACTACGGCGAGAGAAAAGGAGCTTCGCATGGATGAGGTGAAGACCCTGCCCCAAGCCCTGAGGAAACTCGTGATGCAGCAGCCCGACCGCGTGGCCATGCGGATGAAGGACTACGGTATCTGGCACGACATCACGTGGAAGGCGTACTACGAGAATGTGAGGAAGGTGGCCATGGGCCTGCACGCCCTGGGCGTGCAGCGGGGCGACCACGTGGCCATTGTGGGCGAGAACAAGCCCGAATGGCTCTTCTCCGCCCTGGGGGTCATGTCGCTCGGCGCCACCTTCGTGGGCGTCTACACAACCAATCCCGCTGCGGAGTGCGAGTACGTGGTGGGGCACTCCGAATCGGTGGTCTTCTTCTGTGAGGACGAGGAGCAGTTCGACAAGGCCCTGGAGTGCAGGCCGAATACCCCCAGGCTGCGCAAGGCCGTCGTGTGGGACATGGAGGGGCTCAGGCACTTCGAGGACCCCCTGCTCATGAGCTTTACCGACCTCCTGGAGCTCGGCGCGCGGACCGATGCAGCCGATCCCGGCCTGTTCGAACGGATCGTGGATGAGGGCAAGAGCGAAGAGATCGCCTCCATCATCTACACCTCGGGCACCACCGGACCGCCCAAGGGCGCCATGATCGCCCACGGGAACTACCTGTGGATCGCCAAGGCAAATCTGGAGATCACCAGGATGCGCATCGAGGACGAAACCATCTCGTTCCTGCCGCTCAACCACGTGTACGAGCAGATCTTCGACCTCATGATGCACCTGAGCGTGGGCCACATCGTGAACTTCACGGAGAACACGGACACGGTCATGAACGACCTGCGGGACGTGTCCCCCACCCTGTTCCATGCCGTGCCGAGGATCTGGGAGAAGTACCACTCGGGCATCGTGCTCAAGATGGCCGACGCCACCTGGCTGAAGCGGATGGTCTTCGCCGCCGCGTTCAGGATCGGTTCAGCCTACAATACCTACAGGCTTGCCAAGAAGCCCGTACCGCTGTACCTGAACATCGCCTACGGTCTTGCCTACTTCTGCGTGTTCTGGAAGCTCAAGGAGCGCCTCGGCTTCGACCGGGTGCGGTTGGGGTTTTCCGGTGCGGCCCCTATCTCCCACGAGATCCTCAAGTTCTTCCAATCCATCGGCATCCCCATCCGGGAGGGCTACGGGCTCACCGAGACAACGGGCATCACCCACATCTCGGACGAGGAGCACTTCAAGCTGGGCACCGTGGGCAGGGCCCTGCCGGGCTCCGAGGTAATGATCGCGGATGACGGCGAGATCCTCATCCGCCACGGCGGCATATTCAAGGGCTACTTCAAGGAAGAGCAGGCCACGGCGGCGGCCCTGGAGGGCGACTGGTTCCACACCGGCGACGTGGGGGAGATCGACGCGGAGGGTTACCTCAAGATCACGGACCGCAAGAAGGACCTCATCATCACGGCGGGCGGCAAGAACGTGGCGCCCCAGTACATCGAGAACCTGCTCAAGTTCTCACCCTACATCAACGACGCCGTGGTCATCGGCGACCGACGCAAGTTCATCACCGCGATCATCGTCATCGACGAGGAGAACGTGGTGAAGTACGCCCAGGACCACAAGGTGCAGTACACGACCTTTGCCAGTCTCACCAGGACCGAGGAGGTCATCAAGCTCATCGAGGAAGAGGTCGCCAAGGTGAACAAGCAGATCGCCCGGGTGGAGAACATCCGCAAGTTCCGCCTGCTGGACAAGAAGCTCTACACCGAGGATGGAGAGGTAACGCCCACCATGAAGGTCAAGCGGGCATCCATTGCCAAGCAGTACAAGGATGTCATCGAGGAGATGTACCGGGATGAGTGAGCCTGGGAGTGTTCTCTTTTCCTCCTCACCTCCTCAAAGAGGAAAAGAGAACCGTTCCCGCATATATGTGGAAACATTTTTCTCATGTTCACCGGTTGTTCCCATCCCTGCTGGCGATAACCTATTGAAACATCTAGACGCACATGATTGCATAATTATTGCTTCAATAATTATGCTCTTGTAGTGGAATGTCCATGAATTCAGAGGGGGGAAGCCACAGGCAGTTCCCCTCCTCTTCCATTATGCAGGATTGAGTACGTAAGGGTATGGGGGGCTCGATGGTGAAGGTCCGTACCACCGTCATCACAACTACTGGTTTGATCCTCTCTCTTGTCCTCGTGTGCGCATGCGGCAAGGATACCGGCGGAGGGGGCTCCGCAACCCCTGAAGAGCTCATGACGAGCATATCCGTGAGTGCGGGGGAGAATCACAGCCTTGCCGTCAACACCGACGGCACCCTCTGGGCTTGGGGGTTCAACTCCAACGGCCAGCTCGGGGACGGCACCTGGGTAGGCACCAGTACGCCCGTCCAAGTGGGAACCGACACCGACTGGGTCGCTGTCAGCGCCGGCAGTTACTTCTCCCTGGGGCTCAAGTCCGACGGCACCCTCTGGGCATGGGGCTCCAACGGATCACTGGGCATAGATTCCTGGGGTAACCGGAACATACCCGTCCAGGTCGGCACCGATACTGACTGGGTCGCCATGAGCGCCGGGGGCGGGTTCTCGCTGGCCCTCAAGTCCGACGGATCCCTATGGGCTTGGGGCAGAAACACCGACGGCCAGCTCGGCATTGGATCACTCGGGACCGGAACGACACCGGTGCGGGTAGGGACCGGCAAGGACTGGGTACTCGCCAGTGCCGGGGCGGACCACAGTGTAGCCTTGAAAGCCGACGGCACCCTCTGGGCATGGGGAAACAACTACAACGGCCAGCTCGGCATAGGCAGGGGCTATCCGGAGCCCAGCCCCGTCCGGGTCGGAACCGACCGTGACTGGGTTTTCGTCAGCGCCGGGGGCTCCCACACCTTGGCCGTCAAATGGGACTTCTCTCTCTGGGCATGGGGGAACAACGATTTCGGCCAACTGGGAGACGGCTCGACCACCCTGAGCGATTACCCTGCAGCAGTCGATGCAGGATCGGACTGGGTTTTTGTACATGCATCCCGCGACTTCAGCATGGGTATCAAGTCGGACGGAGCCCTCTGGACATGGGGTTACAACTACTTCGGCCAGCTCGGAGACGGGACGAACGCCGACAGCCTTGTGCCGCTCAGGATCGGAACCGAGCGTGACTGGTCCGTGGCTGACGCCACCTATCATCATGTCATCGCGCTGAAAACCGACGGTACCACCTGGACCTGGGGTGCGAACTGGGAGGGCCAGCTCGGCAACGGCACGAACACGGACCTCAATATACCCGGAGAGGTGGGATTCTGACCGGGAATATGATCCGGTGAAGCGGCACCGTACTCAGTGCTCCTCGAGGATATCCCTGATCCTCTTCGAGAGCTCCGCCATGGTGAAGGGTTTCTGGATGAACCCCTTGCAGCCCCTGGCCATGATCTCCTTTGCCTGTCCGTCAAGGCTGTAACCGCTCGAGAGCAGGACCTTCACGGTGGAGTTTTGGCGTCGGAGCGCCTCGAAGGTCTCCTTGCCGCCAAGATCCGGCATAATCATGTCCAGGATCACCAGGTCGATATCCCCCTTGTGCTGATCGAAGATCTGCAGCCCCTGTCTCCCCCCGTTGGCGCTCAGGACCTTGTATCCGAGGGCTTCGAGCATCTGGGCGCCTACCTCCACGATCATCTCCTCATCATCGACCAGGAGCACCGTCTCCCTGCCCTTGTGCACCTTGTCTGACTCCTGGGTTTCATAAACGATTTCCTTGTCCGATATGGGGAGATACACCATGAAGGACGTGCCGATGTCCTTTTCGCTCTCCACCAGGATAAACCCGCCGTGATTCTTCACGATCCCGTACACCGATGCCAGGCCGAGACCCGTGCCCCGTCCTCGTTCCTTGGTGGAGAAGAACGGCTCGAAGATGCGGGCCCTGGTGACCTCGTCCATCCCGACCCCCGTGTCGGTGACCGTGAGCTTCACGAACCTCCCGGGGTCGATGCCGTAGGGGTTCACCTCCTCATCGGACAGCTCTACGTTCTCCACGGACAGGTACAGGTCTCCCCCGCCGGGCATGGCCTGCCAGGCATTCACGAAGAGGTTGAGCAGCACCTGCTCCATCTGGCCGCGGTCCACCTCGACACTCCAGAGGTCCCGGGGAGCCTTGTGGTGGATGCGGATCTCCCTTTTCGTCCTGCCGAACATCTCCGCGCTCCTGCGGGTGAACTCGCCGAGATCCGTGGCCTTGACCTCGTACTTCCCTCCCCGGGCAAAACCCAGGAGCTGCTTGGTGAGATCGGAACCGCGCTGCACGTACTCCTCCATGCTCTTGAGCCGGTCATGGAACGGGTGAGCTTCCTCGAAGTGCATGAGCATGAGCGAGACATTCCCGAGGATGCCCATGAGCAGGTTGTTGAAGTCATGGGCTATGCCTCCGGCCAGGGTCCCGATGGCCTCAAGCTTCTGGGCCCGCATGAGCTGCTGCTCGAGGGTCTTCTTCTCGGTGACGTCGATGAGGAAGCCGCGCAGACCCACGGCTTTCCCCTCACGATAGATGGCCGTGGTATGGATCAGGACCGGGAAGGTGCTTCCGTCCTTTCTCAGGGCAGTGTATTCCTTAAGCCCCAGGGGCGCTCCTTCCATGCTCTTCCAGTAGTTCGCAATGGTCTTTTCGTGATCCTCCGGGGCAATGACATCGAGGACGTTCATGCCCCTGTCGACCTCCTCACGGGTATACCCGAACCGTTCCAGGGAGATCTGGTTCACGAAGGTGAACCTGCCCTTCTCGTCCGTCTCGAAGACCGTCTCCGGCAGGAGGCTCGCCAGATCCCGGAAACGCTCCTCGCTCTGCTTCAGCGCATCCTCCGCATACTTCCGTTCTGTCATGTCGATGATGGACGCCACGCTCTCCCGGGTATCCGGGATCATGGACACGCTCATGAAGAGGTTCCGGACCTCACCCGATCTGATCCTTGCCTTGAACTCATAGACACTCGGTGCCGATCCGGGCTCGGACCTCCGTGCCCTATGGTACTCTATCATCCTTTCCAGCTCTTCCGTCACGACAAAGTCGGTCCAGCGTATCTTCCCTTCGAGCTCCTGACGGGTATAGCCGGTGAGTTGCTCGAAGTTGCCGTTGGCCAGGAGGATGGTGGTATCTTCGGCAACGATGATGTTGGCCGTGGCCGTGTTCTCGAAGATGGTCCGATAGCGCTCCTCGCTCTTCCTGATGGTCTCCTCGGCCCGTACGCGCTCCGTCACATCCCGCAGCGTCCCCTCGTGGATGAGAATACTGCCCTGTTCGTCATGTATGTAGCGCCCATGGTCTTCCACCCAGATTTCTGAACCGTCCCTGCGGCGCATGCGGTAGACGTCCGTTTCCTGATGACCGGAGTCAATTAAATGGCTGCCTCTATCCTCAGGTGTAAAGTAGAGTTCTTTTGCGACATCAATCTGCAGCATCTCCTCTTTGCTTGAATAGCCGAACATCTCGACCATGGCGCTGTTGATGTCCATGAACCGGCCTTCATGGGTGCTCCGGTATACGCCGTCCAGCATGCCGTCAAAGAGGCTCCGGTAACGCTCCTCGCTCAGTTTCAGCGACTCCTCGGCCTGCTTCCGCTCGGTGATGTCCGTCTGGGTCCCGATGATGCGCAGCGGCCGTCCGCCCTCGGACCACCGTATGACCTTGCCGCGGTCGAGGATCCACTTGTAGGTCCCGTCCTTGCATCGGACCCGGTGTTCGCTGATGTAGACGGGTATCTCCCCCCTCAGATGACGGTCCAGGATCGCATCGGACTTCTCCCTGTCCTCGGGATGGATGAGATTTACTCCCGCCCGGGGGCTTTCATCGATATCACCTTCTCCGTAGCCGAGCATCTCTTTCCATCGCCGGGAACGGTAAACCCTGTCGTTCTCGATGTCATAGTCCCAGACACCATCGCCTGCGCCCTCCAGGGCGAACTGCCACCGCTCCTCGCTCTCGCGGAGCTGCATCTCGGCCTGCTTGCGATCGGTTATGTCCCGGCTGATGCCCAGGAGCCCCTCGGGCCTGCCCTCTCCGTCGTAGAGGATGCTCACCGTGACATCCGTCCACACGGTGGACCCGTCCTTACGGAGCAGCTCGAGCTCGAGGGTCCTTGCCCATTCTCTGCCGTGAGTATGGCCATTCCTGACGGAATTGCTCTCCTGGGCGAAGGCATCCATGGCCTTCCGGTAGGACTCGGATGTGAGGATCTGGTCCAGGGTCTGCTGCATTGCCTCTTCCGGGGTATATCCCCGGAGCTGCATCACCGAGGGACTGACATAGACATACTTGAGGTTTGTGTCCAGGACCCAGATCACGTCCTGCAGGTTCTCGGCCAGCAGCCGGTACTTCCGTTCGCTCTCCCTGAGGGCCTTTTCGGCCAGGATCCTGTCCGTGACATCTCTTCCCACACCCCTGAATCCTATGGGCTCTCCTGAGTGACCACGTACGAGCGAAGCGGACATCTCCACCATGATCTTCCTACCGTCCTTGCAGGACACCTCATAGTCCAGCAGGGTTTTCTTTTCACCGGTATGGTAGATCTCGTTGAAGACCTGGTATGCCCGGGCTGCGGTCTCGGGTGATACGTATGACCGGTAGTTCATTCCGACGAGTTCGTCCCTGGTATACCCCATGAACCTGCACTGGGACTCGTTGACAAAGGTGTAGTTGCCCTTGAGATCCAGCTCGAAGTAGGCCTCGTCCATGCTTTCCAGAATGGTGCGGTACTTCTCCTCGCTCCTGCGAAGGGCCTCTTCGGCCTTCTTGCGCTCATTGATGTCCCGGGACACCCCGTGCAGCCCTATGATCCCGCCATTCTCAGCCCTTATGGCGCTGACCATGCTTTCCAGCCAGATCCGCGAGCCATCCTTGTGGTAGTATTCCGTCTCCATGATGATCGTCCGGTCCGGGTCCACACCCGGCTTCCCGTCGCGTTCCAGCTCGAATGCCATGATGCGGCCTGTCTCGGCCAAGGATTCGGCGGTCATCTGGTCCTTCGGGTTCTGAGCCATGCGCTCCTCGGGTGTGAACCCGAGGACCTTGGCGATGGAATGGCTGACATAGGTGGTGTGGAGGTCAAGGTCCAGGGTCCAGACGATGTCGTTCATCTTCTCCGTGAGGAAGCGGTACATGGCCTCGCTCCGGCGCAAGGCCTCCTCGGCCCGCTTGCGCTGTGTGATATCCCGCACCACCCCCCTGAACCCAGTGGGATTGCCCTGGGCATCGCGGCGCAGGGACACGGAGGCCTCCACGAAGATGCTCCCTCCCTGCTTGTCCCTGAGCTCCCAGTCGACCCCGGTGATGGGCTCGCCGGTGAGGAAGACCCGGTGGTAGGCGTTGAAGACCTTCCTGGCGTTCTCTTCGTCCATATACTGGCGGTAGTTCATGCCGCTGAGTTCTTCGACGGTGTAGCCGAGGCGGTTCACGGCCCGGGAGTTGAAGAAGGTGAAGTTGCCCGTGAGGTCCACCTCGTAGTAGGCCTCCTCCATGTTGTCCAGGATGCCCCGGTAGCGTTCCTCGCTCCTTCTCAGCTCCTCCTCGGCCTGCTTCCTCGGGGTCACGTTCCTCACCAGGGAGCGGAATCCCACCTTTCTGCCCGAGGCATCTCTCATGAGGGAGATGGTCGACTCGTGCACCAGGACCGTTTTGTCCTTGGCGATCACCTTGTATTCCGTTACCAGTTCGGGCTTCCCGGTCCGGTACACCCTCTGGAACACCTCGACCAAGCGCTTTAGTGTCTCCGGAGGGCAGTACTCCCGGAAGTTCAAGCCGAGAAGCTCTTCCGCACTGTAGCCCGACATCCGTACGGCCGCATCGTTGAAGAACGTGAAGTTGCCCTTGAGGTCATACTCGAAATAGGACTCCTCCATGTTCGCCAGAATCCCGCGGTACTTCTCCTCGCTGAGACGGAGGGCCTCGATGGATTTCTTTTGCCCGGTCACATCCCTGGCCACAACCCGGAAACCCGCGATCTTCCCCGATGCATCCCTTAAGGGGGCTGCGTTCATCTCATGGGTCCGGGCCTCGCCGTCCCTGCGGATCACCTCGTAGTCCATCAGGAACTCGGGTTCCCCTGTCCGGTAGATCCTGTTGAACACGCTTGACATGTACTTCGCTGTTTCAGGAGAGGTATAGCGACGGTAGTTCAGCCCGATGATCTCATCGTGTTCATACCCCAGCATCCTGCAGATGGCCTTGTTGGCGAAGGTGATGTCCCCTTTGAGGTCCAGCTCGACGTACGCCTCGTCGATGCTGTCGAGGATCCCCCGGTACTGCTCTTCACTCGCTCGCAGTGCCTCCTCGGCCTGCTTGCGTTCGGTGATGTCCATGCAGGAGGCGATGATCTCACCGGTTCCCGGGGCCGTGCCCACGTTGAGGAAGATGTTCCTGATATCACCGGAGCGGGTCTTGAACAGGAATTCGTAGGAACCAGGGGCTGAGGCGGGGTCTTCCTTCCGCATGGCATGGTAGAGCTTCATCCTTTCGAGGTCTTCGTCCGCGATGAAGGCCGTCCAGCTCATCCTTCCTTCCATCTCCTGCCGCGAGTAACCCGAGAGCTTCTCGAAGTTGGAGTTCGCGATCAGGATGATCGAGTCCTGCCCGATAATGATGGATGCGTTGCCGGTGTTCTCGAAGATAACGCGATAGCGTTCCCCCCTCTCGCTGACCGCTCCCTTTACCTCGGCATACTCCTGTTCGAGCTCATGAAGTCTCTGCTCGAGTTCGGCTTTTGTCGGCCGTCTGCTCATAACCACCTGATCTCCTTGGGCATAAAGGATTCATTGCCACGTACCCATATGTTCGGCACAGAAATCCGCATGCCTCTCTTATCGGCTTTCTCCCCTGTGAAAATTGAGCACGGAATATGGTCCACAAACCGGCCTTCCATGCGGTCCGGTGAACCCCGGCCGACTACGGATTACTGACGGTCCAGGTACCCTAGGCAGTTCAGGTGGATGAGCACGAGCACGGCCGTGACCACCACGATGGAAACGATGAGGATCTTGAGCATGGTCATCATGAGTATGGGATTACCCCTTTTCCCGGATACCTGCAAGCCCGGGAAGAGTCCTGAGAGAGCCTCAGGCCTTCCTTCCCCACAGCAGGTCGTTCAGGCCGGAGGTGCGCTCCGTCCTGCGCGAGACCGCCTGGATGAAGATCCCTTCGCCCGACCAGATCTCGAGGGAGTCCCTGGCCCTGGTGATGCCGGTATAGACGAGCTCCCGGGTGAGCACCGGGGAGTCGCGTCGGGGCAGGATGAGAAGGACGCTGCCGAACTCGGAGCCCTGGCTCTTGTGCACGGTCATGGCCCATGCCGTCTCGTGCCCGGGCAGCCGCCGGGGTGAGAGCATCCTGACCGCACCGCCCCTGTCCCTGAAGCAGGCCCTCAGCTCCCCGTCCCCGGACCGCAGGACGATCCCGGTGTCCCCGTTGAAGAGCCTCAGTGCATAGTCGTTCTCCGTGATGAGCACGGGCCTGCCGTGGTAGTGCTGGCCCGACGGATCGACGAGGCCGGCATCGCGCAGGATGCCTTCGGCCAGCCGGTTCATGGCCTCCACCCCGCAGGGGCCTTCCCGGACCGGGCAGAGGATGCGGAAGCCCCCGAAGCGGTCCAGGGCCTCACCGGCATCTCCGGCCTCGAGGTACGGCCCGTACCCCTGGAGCACCGCAGACCCGGCGCGCCCCCTCAGCTCGGCGGCCCCCGGAAGATCCGACCACAAGAGCTCCGGTCCGGTGCTGTCGTGGAGGATGTCCAGGGCCGCCGGGGCATTGCCCCGGTTTACCTCGACGCTGAGGCGGTGGATGGGGCTCTCCGGGGTGAACCGGTACGTGGTGGAGAGCTCGGCCAGGGAGTCCTGCATACCCGGTGCGTCTCCTGCCGGGATCGGGCACCCGGCGGTGCGCTCCACCAGGGTTGCGAACTCCCGTGAGTACGCATGGCTCGTGCCCGTGTCGCAGATGTCGCCCAGCACATAGCCCGCCGCCACGGAGGCGAGCTGGTTCCTGTCCCCCAGGAGGATGAGCCGGGCGCCGGGCTTCAGGGCCTGCACAAGGCGGGCCGTGAGGGCCAGGTCGGCCATGGATGCCTCGTCGACGACCGCTACGTCCGCAGGCAGCGGATTGCCCGCATGGTGCCGGGGCCGGTTCGACGCGGGGGTGATGCCCATGAGCCGGTGGATGGTGAGGGCCTCCCGGGGTATGCGCCCCGCAAGCCCGGACGCGATGCCGAGCAGATCGAGGCCCCTGCTTATGGACTCCTCGATCCTCCTGGCCGCCTTGCCCGTGGGTGCGGCCAGAACGACCTTCAGGCCGGGCTCGTGTTCCAGGAGCAACGAGAGGATCCCGGCCACCAGCGTGGTCTTGCCCGTCCCCGGCCCGCCCGTGATCACGCACAGGGATTTCGAGGCCGCGATCACGGCCGCGACCTTCCGGGCGGGATCGCCTCCGGGGAAGAGGCGGGCAAGTGATTCCCTGAGTAGGCCCTCGTCGAACGGCCTGTTCTCCGCATTGAGCCGGAGCAGGCCTTCAGCCAGGGATCTCTCGTCTTTGAAGGAACGGTGAAGGTATAGCCTGCCCGCATCGTCCAGGATGAGGGGGGAGTAATCCCCTGGGCCGCCCACCACAGGGGTTGCCGTCAAAGCCTCGATCCAGGTCCCGGGCGACGGCAGGTCGAAAGCGGCGGCCGGGTCGTCACCGTCCGTCAGGATAGGCGGCGAGTTAAGATCCAGGCAGGTGTGGCCCTCCCGGCTGAGCCTGCTCACCAGGGCGGCGGCAAGGAGCAGTGCCGGATCATCCATTCCCGAGAGCCGCGTCATGAACCGGGCGAAATGAAGGTCCACTGCCTGGAAAATGCCTTCCGGCGGGAGCGTGGCTTGATCGCGTTCCGGGGAAGGGGGTGAAGGGCGGTGCGTCACGGGCTCGGCTCCTCGGCCCAGGGACCGGTACAGCGCGGGTTCATGGCTGCCGTGCCTTCTTCGCGCCCCTGCGGGGAGGTTCGCCGACGGCGTGCAGGGCGAACTCCAGGTCGCTGTTCAGGAGCTTCCTGAGAGCCTTCACGCCTTTTTCCACATCCCTGGTCTTGACGGATTCATTGATCTTCCTGAGCTGCACGAGAGTCTTGCCGATATTCCCCACCCGCTGCTTCAGGGCGACATGGTGGATCCTCATGAGGCCCGGCACGAAATCCATGATCATCTCCTTGAGGAGCAGGTTGTCCGTCACCTCGAGGGCGGCCAGGGCATACTCGAAGCGGGCGTTGTAGTACGCCTGCTCGTCGCCTGCCCGGGATATGTCCTCGATCCTCTCCAGAATGGCGTCCAGCAGGCCGATGCGCTCCCGGTCGGCCTGCGCGATCAGCTGGCGGACCACGAGGGTGTAGAGCTCGAAGATGATGTCGTAGAGCCACCGCACGTACTGCCCGGAAAGAGGCGCCACCTTGGCTCCCTGTCTCGGCACGAGCTCCACGAGCCGGTTCTTCCTCAGGACCTGCAGCGCCTCCCTGATGGGTGCGCGGCTCACGCCCAGCTTCTCGGCCAGGTGGGCCTCCATGATGCGCTCGCCGGGCCTGAGGTCGCCGCTGATTATCTTTTCCGTGAGGTACCTGGTGATCTGGTCGGGTAGACTGTCTGATACGAGAAAGGTCATTGAAGGTCTCTTCCCCTGCTCTTGAAGATTTCTCCGCAGCACCGTCATGATGCCGCAGCCGGTGGATGCACCGCCCCCGCCTCACACCGGCGAAGCCCCGGCTTCCCAATAATACGTAGAGTTTTAACCTTGTCAATGGGCTTGTGCATCCCGGGAGCATGCTTGACAACCCCGGCGTGAAATTGTAGATTGTCGACAATCTACAATTCAATGCCCTGCAGGAGGCTGCGATGAACGATGTCTACTCCCTCAAGCCCTGGCTTGGATCGTACGACAGAGGCGTACCGGCGACCATGGAGTACCCGCATGTCTCCTATGCGGACTACGTTCGGAAGGCCTTCACGTCCCTGCCCGGCAGGACGGCCCTCCAGTACATGGGCACCGCGCTGTCGTACCGCGAGCTCGACGCCCTGTCGAACCGGTTCGCACACTTTCTCCGCGAGCAGGACGCCTTTCCAGGCGACTTCGTGGCGGTCCACCTGCCCAACATCCCGGCCTGCTACATCGCGCTCATGGGCATCCAGAAGGCGGGCTGCGTGTACCAGGGCACGAGCCCGCTCCTGACCCCCGAGGAGCTCGACTACCAGCTCAACGACTCGGGGTGCAGGGTGATCGTGACGCTTGACCTCCTCCTCGAGCGGGTGAGCCGGGTGGTGAAGGACACGAAGGTGAAGACCGTGGTGGTCGCATCCATCGCCGACTACCTCCCCCTGGCGAAGAAGATCCCCGGCATCCTGCTGAAGAAGATCCCCACCGCGGCGATGCGGCCCATCCCCGGCATCACCGTCCTGCGCTTCGGAGAGGCATTGAAGGGCAGGCCCGAGGACCTCGTACGGGTGGAGGTCGATCCCTCGAGCCCCTGCGTCATGGTCTACACCGGCGGCACCACGGGCAAGGCCAAGGGCGCCCTGATCTCCCACGACAACATGGTCGCCCACATCCTGCAGAACCAGACGTGGTACGGCTTCCTCCAGGGCGGGGAGACCACGCTCTGTCCCTACCCCATGTTCCACATGGCAGGGTGCTTCATCTCCATGACGAGCATCGCCATCGGCGGGACATACATTCTGGTGCCCAACCCCAGGGACATGCGGTCCATGGTCGCCGCCGCCGGGAAGTACCGGCCCACCGGGATCCTGGCCGTGCCCACCATCTACATCGAGCTCATGAAGCTCGACGAGTTCCGCAGGCTGGACTTCTCCGGGATCAGGCACTTCATCAGCGGATCGGCGCCCTTCCCTGCGGAGAACATCAGGGAGTTTGAGACCCTGGTGGGCAGCCCCCTCATCGAGACCTACGGGCTGACCGAGACCACCACCTGCATCGCGGCCCCGCCGCGCAACGGGACGAAGAAGGTGGGATCCGTGGGCGTGCCCATCATGGACACTGAGGTGAAGATCGTGGACACCGAGACGGGCGAGCCCGCGCCGACCGGCGAGCCCGGCGAGATCCTGGTGAAGGGTCCGCAGGTCTTCGCCGGGTACCACCGCCAGCCCCAGGAGACCTCCGGGGCACTGAAGGACGGGTGGTTCCACACCGGTGACGTGGGCGTCATGGACCAGGACGGCTACCTCTCCATCGTGGACCGGATCAAGGACATGGTGAACGTGTCCGGGTTCAAGGTGTTCACCCGGGTGGTGGACGAGGTGCTCGCGGAGCACCCGGCCGTGGCCATGGCGGCGACCATCGGCCTGCCCGACGAAAAGCGCCCGGGGAGCGAGATCGTAGCCTCCGCCGTGGTGCTCAGGCCGGGACACGCCGCAGGCGAGGCGCTCAAGGCCGAGATCACCTCCTACCTTCAGGAGCGGCTCGCCCCCTACAAGGTCCCCAAGCGCATCGAGTTCGTAGAGGCCCTGCCGCTGAGCAACGTGGGTAAGGTGCTCAAGAGGGAGCTACGGACCGTCATGGGGGTGCCCGCATGACGGATGCAGCGGCGACCAAGCCCCTGGCGGGCATGAAGATCCTGGACTTCTCCTACCTCATCCCGGGCCCCTACGGCACCATGCTGCTCGCCGACATGGGCGCGGACATCATCAAGGTGGAGAACAGCGAGAACCCGGACATCGTGCGCCTCATGCCGCCCATGGTGGACGGCATCAGCGCGGTGTACGCCCACCTCAACCGCGGCAAGCGCTCCCTGTCGCTCAACCTCAAGAAGCCCGAGGCCCGGCAGATCATCCACCGCCTCGTCAGGGAGTACGACGTGGTCATCGAGCAGTTCCGGCCAGGCACCATGGCCCGGCTCGGGCTCGGCTACGACGACCTCGCAAGGATCAACCCCTCGCTCATCTACTGCTCCCTGTCCGGCTTCGGCCAGACCGGCAGCTTCTCTGGCCGGGCGGGCCACGACATCAACTACCTCGCGCTCTCCGGCGTGGAGGCCATATCCGGCAGGAGGGAGACCGGACCGGTCCTGTCCGCCATCCAGATCGCGGACATCGCCAGCGGTTCGAAAAACCTGGTCATCGGCGTGCTCTCGGCGTACATTCACCGGATGCACACGGGCAGGGGCGACTCCATCGACGTCTCCATCACCGACGGCGTGTTCGCCATGTCGGTCTTCGCCGTGGCGGGATTCCTGGCGGGCGGAACAGAGCCGCAGCGCGAGGACTTCCTCAGCGGCGGCTCCCTGTACGACTTCTACGCCACTGCCGACGGCGGCTACCTGTCCGTGGGACCCATCGAGGGCAAGTTCTTCGCGGCATTCTGCGAGGGCATCGGCTGCCCTGACATGGCGGAGACGGGCATCATCAACTGGAACCAGAAGAAGCGCGTGGCCGGGATCATCGCCGGCAGGCCCCTGGCGCACTGGCGTGAGAAGTTCGGCGACATGGACGCCTGCGTGGAGCCGGTGTACTCCGTGAGCCAGGCCGTCTCGAACGCGCCGCTGTGCGAGCGCGCCATGGTGGTGCCGGTGAGGACCGTTGCCGGAACCGAGGTCAACCAGATCGGCAACCCCGTCAAGTTCGGGTCCGGCCACCACTACGCGGGGACCGCGGGCGTGCCGCTGGGCCACCACAACGACGAGATCCTGTCGCGGCTGGGTTTCAGCCCGCAGGATATTGACATGCTCAAAGAGAGCAGTGCAGTGGGCAGATGACGGACATACCCCATGCCAGGAGGCTGCGTGGGAATAACGGACCCTGTCATCCCGTCCGGTGGATGCCATCCCGACGGGCATGTATGATCCCGACCGGCACATGTCATTCCTTCGGGCATATGTCATCCCTTCGGGGTACATGTCATACTGACCGACTCATGTCATCCCGACCGCAGGGAGGGATCTTGATGCAGGATTTCTCGCTCCGCTCGAAATGACATTGGTTGTGT
>ERZ795048.74-NODE-74-length-102933-cov-9.695115_pt1 | contig 102933 bp, 89 predicted proteins | sample MGYA00375132_ERZ795048 | MGnify/ENA primary metagenome ERZ795048 (study PRJEB30177, sample SAMN05720225) | activated sludge metagenome | isolation source: Anaerobic digester | place: Hong Kong | collected 2014-12-17 ...
AGGTACCTGTACTGTCACGGGAATCCGGTGGTGTATAAGGACCCGACGGGGCATGTAGTTGAAATGGTCTGGGATGTAGCCAGCCTTGCAATGAGTGTTGGTGAACTTGTTGATGCTGTTAAGAGTGGGAGTAAAACAGACGTCGCAATCGCAGCAGCTTCTTGTGCAGTTGATTTAGCGGCAGTATTGTTGCCCGGTGTACCCGGTGGTGCAGGTGCAGCAGTTAAGGCAACCAAAGAAGCCGGGAAAAAGATTGGCAAGGAAATTGCTGAGCAGGCTGTCAAGAAGGGAGTTCAGGAAGGCGGAGAAAAAGTTGTTAAGGAAGGGACTGAAAAATTAGCGAAAGATGCTGCAAAGAAAGCAAAGCCGGATTTTTATGTAACACCTTCAGGGGATGCGATACCAGGTGAGTTTCATCGATATGCATCATCAAAACATGCGCCAATAAAAGACGCGAAAAGTGGAACGTTGCCAGCAAAAAGAGGTGGTACATATGTTTCTTTTGATAAAATTGATGATGGGATTGTCGCATAAGGAAAAATGGAAATACCTTATAGACCTGATTACCGTGTATCAGGAGATTCATTAGACATTATTGATAGAATGAAGATACCTAAAGGAAAATTTGGTCAGGCTGATTATACTGAACCTTTAACAAGAGATTATAAAAAATTTGGCCCAGGGAAAGCAACGCAGGTTGTAGTTGAAGGCAATATTCCAGTTGATCCTAGCACACTAAAAAAATTGGATTAGAAAATGGGTGATATTGATTTTATAATTAAAGAAATATTAGTGTTATTGAATTCAGAACTGCCTGATGAACTTCAAGAATATAAAACGAAGTTTGAGGATTTAGTAAATAAAAACTTACTACGAGCATCATATGATGTTATAGATGAGTTGTGTAGACAAAAAAAATGGAAGGTCCCCATTCAATTGAAAGGATTGCTCGATAAATATAAAGCAGTATTTTAGTCAAGTAGTTATAGGATGTAATAGTTAAGATAATATCTGACACATGCAGCATGGGGGTGGCCCTGAACAGGGACGGGTAATGGCCTTTTCTCTGCATCGCCCAGAGCGACCGAGCGAAGCGAGGAAGTGCCGTGGTAAAAAGGCCGAAAAGAGAGGGCGGTCGCTCAAACGCCGCGACAGGCTCCGGTCGAAACTCGCCGACGTCGCCTCGCTCCTTTCGGCTCAGGCAGACGCCCGATTGGTGTCCGCCTAACGGCGGACGGAATTTGAAAAAGATTGTGGCCGAAATCTTGCGCTATGTGTCACGCACCCGAAAAGAATGTGTCCGTCCGCAGCTTATATCAACGCGCCCGGCCCCAAGAGCAGCATGTTTTTGATGCTGTTGAAATTGAGTGCCCTGCTTATAATGGCGCTCTGGGGATATCTGATGTCATCCCCCAGCGCCCAGAGGAGTTTTTCGAGAAGGTAGTGCGCCCTGCCGGGGCCCAGAATCCGGGACGATATATAGCATCCCTGGCAGTAGGTGAGCACGTTCTTCATGCCGCTTTTTTTAATGTCGTCACGTTTTACGGTGCTCGTCTTGATGATGCCCGCTACCGTGCCTCTGTTGAAATAGCCTATAAGCCCGCAGCAGGCATTGTTGTCCCTGTTATGTTCGAGTTCCACGCATGAAAATCCCGCAGCGCGGTACAGCCGTTCTATTCGTGCAAGGTATTCCCCGCCGAATTCATAGCCGTGGCATGAATCCGACAGGCAGGCATCGCTTTCTTCTGCGGGGACCTGCCGCTGTATCGCGGCCTTTCCTGCACGCATTCGCTCCTCGATATACTCATACAGGGAAATTACCCTGAACGGGAATTTCTGTCCCAGGTAATGGGGCAGGGCGACCTGGAACATTTCCTGGCATGAGCCGCATGCCACGACAAGCCGCCTGAATCGTGATTGTGACAGGCGTGCGACCAGTCTTTCGATGATAAAACACGATTGATCGAAGAGGCCTCCCCTGCACGCGAAAAGGCCGCAGCAGTCTTCAGCGCCGCCGAATTTGGGAAGGTCAGCAAGGACCTTCGAGTGTTCTATATCATAGGGGAAAATCCGTGTCCCGCATCCGCAGAAAAGCATGTCGCCGCTGCCGCAGTTTTTTGGTTCAGACCACGCGTCAAGGGCGCGCTTTTCATCAGCATCGAGGTCGGTATAGAAGTCCTTGAAGAGGTTGGGGCGCCATCCACGGTCAGCCATGCCGTTCAGCGCGTACCGTATCGGTTTCGGGACCACCTCTTCACTGCTGCGCCGGTCTCTCAGCCGCTGCAGCATCAGCGCTGCGGGAACAGCCTGGACCGGGCAGCGGTGGTTGCATTTAAAGCAGGCGACACAGCGGTCCAGAACGTCCCGGTACTCATCTTCATTTTCCCTGCGGAGGCTGACAATGGCCGCAGCAGCGCCCCCCTCGGACAGTTCCATGAAAGGGCACCCGGCCAGGCATGCCCCGCATTCAAGGCACTCGTTGAAATGATACGCGTCCATGTAGGTGCGGTACCCGTTCCGGGTACCGCTTTTTTCCGGCAGACTCCCTGCCTCGGCGCGGAAGTTTGCATTTGAATCAGGGGAGCACCCTTCAGCGAAGAATGTCATCCCCCCTGCCGCGCCTGTCTTCAGCAGCCTGCGCCTGCTTATGCCTGAAGCTTCATTTTTTGCTGGCATTACTTTTTTCCCATATGCTTACTGCAGAGTATTTATACCATTGCAGCTTCTAACTTTCGTTCAGCGCCCTGTTCTTTCAACAGGTGTTTCGCGAGCCGTTTCCCCAGGCAGACCAGTGTCAGCGTGGGAGGAAGGCCCCACGGTTCAGGGATGACCGAGCAGTCACACACGTAAAGATTTGAATACCGGGTCATCAGGTCTGAGTCAAGGAATTCGCCGATTTTGACGGTTCCACCGGGATGGGCCGCGAGATACCAGGTTTTGAATATCCCCTTCGCTCCGGCTTTTTCCAGTATTTCCTTTGCCCGCCTGTATCCTTTTAATAATTTCTGCCGGTCAACTTCAGCGAGTTTTTTTCGCACCTGTCCGCTTTTGGTGATCCGTCCTCCCAGGGTGTCTCGTGCCTTGATCATGATGCGCAGGGTTTTCTTTTGCGTGAAGATATGGCGAAACCTGAAGACCTGGGCTGAAAAAATCGCCTGGATCGCGGGCGGAAGTGACATGTCGGTCATCATGTATCCTTCATCCGCCATGTGCACGCCCGCTGACATGGGGATCTCATTGCCGGCCCTGAGGTCTTTTACCGTACCGCACACTGAAATGAGAGGGTCGAAGAAATAATCCTCTCCCACGCCCGTGAATCCGCTGTTCCTGAGAACTACCGGTGTGCCGATCCCGCCGGCGCTGACAATAACCGTTGGAGCGTAAGCGCGCAGTGTTTTGCCATTATGCTTGAATTCAACGCCAGTCGCTGTATTGTTTTCAATTATGACTTTTTTTACCCTGGCTTTGTTGAGCAGGACAGCACCATTGCCGATTGCTTCCTCCACATACATTTTGGCGCTCCATTTGATATCATGGGGGTCACCGTAGTAGCCGAATTTCTTGTCCGGTGTCCATCGGTCCTGGTACATGAACTTGTCGAGTTTCTGCCAGTTGTAGCCCAGTGCCTGGGCGCTTTCCATTATTCGCGTGGCCATTGGTGTCATCATTTCATCTTTCAGCGGGGCGACGGGAAGCTCTTTCCTGGCCTCATCAAGTTCTTTGCGAACATCAATGCCGTATTTGTTGAGCATGTCCACAGGAACAGGAAAGCAGGTGCCATAATAAAACAGTGAACTACCGCCGGTTATTATGCCGCGGACCATACCGAGAAATTTATTGGTCAGTAACAGGCTTTTAAAAGGGATGAGTTGATACAGCAGGTATTGATAGAATTTTCCTTTTAATTTCGGGTTGGGGCCCCACTCAAGAATCAGTACTCTTTTTTTCTTTTTTGAAAGTTCCTTGGCTACTGTGGCTCCACCCGGTCCGGAACCCACGATTATGGCATCATAGTGCTCCTGTTCAATATTCATATTGTCCTCCTGGTAATAGTGATTTAAGGGAAAAGATTATTAGATTTATCGATTGTCGACAATCTACAATATATTCTTATAATGCTTAAAAGTCAAGAAAAAACCAGCCAGCTGGTTTTTGTTTTGAAGAATTATGAAAAAAAAATGGCTTTTTTTTGCTTTTTTATCACTGAAAAGCAAAAAAATTGAATAAAACTGCATTTATCTGAATAAGGCAGCTGCTTTTTTTAGTTTTGTTTTTTGGCGGATGTCAATCTGCTGGTCAGAAGAAAGCGCGGCATTGCCCAGGTGAAAAGTTTTCGGTTTTTTTACTCCCCAGACGTTTCGTGCAAGGTCTCTGAGTGGTTTGCTCCAATTGGAGGCAAACAGTTTAACAATGAACCCGGGCGCGCCACTTGAGGTGATGATAATTATTTTTTTTTGTTTTATACCTTTTCGTGTCTTGGGATAAGGAACTTCCCATGGCCAGTATGCGTATGGGGCGAGGCGTTCCATGAATCGTTTCATCAGGGCAGTTGGTGAATACATATTGATCGGGGATGCCAGAATGATGGCGTCAGCGCTGTCCAGTTTGTCAAGGATCCCTGGCATGTCATCACTGATGACGCATTTACCCCTGGTTTCTTCAGGGCCTTCCTGCATGCACGCTCTGCAGTTCGTGCAGAAAGATATATCTGCGTCAAGGAGATCAATTTTTTCCACATTTACGCCATTATTTTGTGCCGCATCCAGAATAACATCAACCGCTTGATGTATTATCCCACCCCTGCGGTAGCTTCCTAAAATGGCGATAATTTTGTATGACATTATTTTTTCTCCCCGGGATAATGATACTCACCCAGTATGAATGTTGAGCGTGATACAGGGATTTGCATTAAATACATTATAAATGCACCTGCGGGTCAATAATAAAATAACGAATGATAATGCGGGCCATTCTGCTTGACAAAAATAAACATTGTCCTATTATACGTGGATTCTCCGTGTCCGCCCATACGGGCCCGGCAATCATACCTCGGGGAGACTATCCATGAACCACGAAAGATGCGGTAGCACCAGAAGGGGATTTTTGCGGCGTTGTCTGTATACTCTATCCCTGATTTCATTTCCCGGCGCGGCTCGCCTTTTGGCAGGGAATATCGCCGAACATCCCATGAAGAAGGGGCCGGTCAAAAAAGTGCTCGTTATATGGTACAGCCAGGCCGGGCACACCGAGCGAAACGGAAAACTCATCGCCGCCACCCTGGCGGCCAGGGGACTGAAAGTCGAGGCGACCGATTACCGCAGCTTCAATTCCGCAAAGCTTTCCGGTGCTGATCTGATAATCGTGGGCACCCCGGTTTATTATTATGATGTCCCGGTTAACGTGCGGCAGTGGATTTCGTCCCTGCCGGAAATTACAGGAATACCGGTAGCGGCCTATGTGACTTACGGCGGAGAAGGCGGAAACCAGTATAACGCGTCATGCTCTCTTGCCGAACTTCTCGCTTCCAGGGGCGGGGTCCCCGTCGCTATTGACACTTTCCGCAACATGTCGACCTATCCTCCAACATGGGCTGCGGGCCATGAGCAGAGAGTTCTCGACTACAGCTATCTGCCTGACCGTAACACGTATAAACGGGTGCGCGCGTTTGCCCTGAAAGCCGGGAAAAACGCCGATGAAGGCAAAAAGAGCAGTTTTTCCAAGATGTTTGATTTCAGGGAAGCGATTAAGGGCACTGTCGTGATGTGGGCAGGGTTCAAGCTTTTTTCCGGCGGATACGCGATTGATAAAAAGACATGCACCCGCTGCGGAATATGTGTGCGCAAGTGCCCGGTCGGCGCCATTGACCTGTCAGCCTGGAAGATCAACGAAGATACCTGCATCGCCTGCATGGGCTGTGTGAACAACTGCCCGGTTGACGCGGTTGATATCACCTTTATGGGCAAGCGCCTGTACGGATTTTTTAGTTTTCTGAAAAAGAAAAACATCACCATAAAAGAACCCGTTACGTGAAAACAAAAGCGCTCATCCCCGGAGCAACTGCCGCATTCAGCAGGTTCGTTGACACCTCATTGTTTAATCTTCTCGTGAACCCCGGAACGCGCAGGGGCTTTCAGGAAGTAGTTCTCAACCTCCTCGGCGGGGTATAGCCTTTTCAATTTTGCAATAAATTTTTATCAGGGAGCACGCAATGATACAGTCAATTGCTTCATTGATCATTTTTATTTTTGTTTTTTTGGGGGGCGGATGTTCATCCGACAGCGGACCTTCCCGGGATTACCGGGAGGACATGCGCGCCTTCGTGATCGCGCTGAGCGAGTATGCGCGCACCATTGATCCCGGTTTTATCGTCATCCCCCAGAACGGCCATGAACTGGCCACCCTTGACGGCGAGCCGGACGGCGATCTGGCGGATGACTACCTCAACGCGATCAGCGGCGGCGGTCAGGAGGACTTCAATTACGGGTACGAGGATGACGGCATTGCAACCCCTGCGGATGAAAAGGAATGGATGAAAGGCTTTCTCGACGTGCTGGAAGACAATGGAAAAGAGGTGCTGGTCACGGATTACTGCATCGGTGATATGCAAATAATGGATTCATATGTTACAAATAATTCTTACGGCTATATCGCCTTTGCCACAGAGGACCGTGATCTCGCAACTATCCCAACCTGTCCGGTTGCGCCGTATAATGGCGATAACAGTGATATCACCACTCTTTCCGAGGCCAAAAATTTTCTGTATGTACTTGATCCCGAACCCTTCGGCGATAGCGCAGCCTATCTCAGCGCATTGCAGGCAACTTACCATGACCTGCTGATCATTGACTTATTTGACAGGGATGGTGTGGCGCTCGAATCGGCGGATGTTTCTTCCCTGAAAACAAAAAACGGGGGCGGGGCCCGGCTCGTTATCGCGTACATGAGTATCGGCGAGGCCGAGGATTACCGCTATTACTGGCAGTCCTCCTGGGAGCCGGGAAGCCCTGACTGGCTTGGCCGGGAGAACCCTGACTGGGAGGGCAACTATAAAGTTGAATTCTGGGACACCGGCTGGCAGGATATTATTTTCGGAAACGATGATTCTTATTTGAAAAAGATACTGGATGCGGGTTTTGACGGGGTATACCTGGATATCATTGACGCGTATGAGTACTACGAATAGGGGATAAACATATATTTTTTGTTTTATTTTGGTGCTCTGACCCCCCTTTTGATAAAAAAATAAAAATTCCTGTAACTTTAGTGTTATTTTTGAACTAATTTAGTATAAAAGTTTAAAAATAACACTGAGGTCCCCATGAACAGGGAAAAAAAGTTAACAATCCTTAAAACAGCAGAAAAGCTTTTTAACCGCTTTGGCATTAAAAAGACGGCAGTGGATGATATTGCCGCCCTTGCCAGGGTGGCTAAAGGCACGATCTATAATAATTTTGGAAGCAAGGAGGGCGTAATCCATGAATTAATTCAGGAGAAAATAAATGCCTTTGAAAAGAAGCTCGAAACAACCCTGCAGGGCATCAAGGACCCGGTGGAAGAACTCAAGGTCGTTCTTTCTGAAAGGATAAAGATCATTCTCAACAGCCCCTTTCTCTGCGACAGGCTTCTCAGCGTGGATGAACTTACTCTGCATTCACTCACCGACGAGCTTGACCGCAGGCTCCGCCAGGTTATCGGGCGCATACTGGCAAAAGACCTTCCCGTGGTCCTTGCTGCTGCCGAACAGAGTAAAATTCTTAACGCCTTGATATATTTTCTCCGCGGAATGGAGCAGTCTATGCGTGACGCTCTGCCGGGGATTGATACCGAAAAAATTGAGCAGGAACTGGATTACCTTATCAGGCGCATGGTTCCTCAATCTGATGTTAAGTAGATCAGGGAGGACACGATGACGATTGACATCCTTATTTTTCACTTTTTTCTTTTCGCGATCTTCGGATGGTTCATTGAATTCATCTATCGTTCCCTGCGGTACGGGAAACTGGTCAATCCCGGGTTCAATTACGGGCCGTACGTCCCGATTTACGGCGCGGGAGCGGTTGTCTTGATAATCACCTATCACCTGGTAAGCGGCCAGAACGTTTATTTCAGGGCGGGTGTCTATTTTCTGGTGACAACAGTTCTCGAATATATTACGGGCGAAACGCTCCTGTATTTTTTCAAGAAGAGATACTGGGACTACCGGGAAAATTTCAAGAATTTCAGGGGGATGATCTGTCCGAGCTTTTCACTTGCGTGGATCGGCGGCGCTTTCGTGTTCGAGCTGGTGCTTCATCCTCTCGCGTCCCTTGTGACTGCCGAGATGGGGCTGCTTGAGATAAGGATTTTCAATGTGCTCCTGCTTTACACCCTTACCCTTGATTTTATATATTCCTCAGGGCTTTTGCAGCGGGCGCGCGAGGTCAGGGAAAAAAGTGCCCTCGTGTTCAGGGGACGCTTGAAGCCTGCGCTGGCCTCACTTGGCGTGCGCATTGAACTGCCGCCGCTTGATGCGGCAAGAAAGCGGTTCGCCGCGATCAGGTATGAGTTGCCCGCGGCAATGGGCCTTTTTCGCAGGTATCGTTTTTATCTGGACGAACTCAAACGCAGGGGCATCGTCCGCTGGAGAATGAAATGAACCGTGATATCCAATGCGACGTGCTGAAAAAAATGCGGCTCATTCCCGAGGTGAATGAGATCCTGCAGCATGAGCTGTTCCTGTCAATGCGCAGCTACCGGCACCACGGGACTGTTTCATGCCTGGACCACTCCCTGCTGGTCGCGGCAAGGGCCTTCCTCATGGCTGAAGGTTCCGGGGCGGACGTTGTCGCGGTCTCCCGCGCGGCGCTGCTGCATGATTTTTATCTCTATGACTGGCACACGGACAGCCCCGGGCTCCACGGATTCAAACATCCGTACATAGCCCTTTCAAACGCTGAAAAATATTTTCCGCTGAGCCGGGTCGAGAGGGACGCGATAAAACGGCACATGTGGCCGCTGACCCCTGTTCCGCCGCGCTACCGGGAATCGTTAATTGTTTCGATTGCCGACAAGGCGGCGACCTGGGCCGATTACCTCAGGCCGCAGAATCGTTTCGTTGATGAAACTGTTTGCCTTGATGAAGCCTGAAGTCAGAACAGGTTAAAGAAGCGGAATTCAATCCACAGAATGGCAATGGAGAGCAGCATGGTGGCAATCGTAACCGGGATCCCTGTTTTCAGAAATTCCCGGAACGATATCACGATTCCCTCGCCGCGCGCCGATTCGATCACGATCAGGTTGGCCATGGCGCCAATGATCGTCGCGTTGCCCGCAAGGGTCGACCCTGAGGCGAGGCTGAGCCACAGGAGCGTGCTTCCTTTCTGCTCAAAGACCGGAAGCACGGCAACAACCAGGGGAACATTGCTTATCACCTGTGACAGGACCAGGCTGAATCCGTGCACTGCCGCAATTCCCTGTTTTGCCGGGTCCAGGAATGATGCGAGAAGCGAGATTTTCATAAAACCTGTTTTCTCAAAGGCGCTTACCACGATGAAAAGAGAAGCGAAAAAAATGAGAAGGACCCAGTCAACTTCCCTGATTATTTTTGAGGGGCGTATTTTCCCGAATATCAGAACAAGCGCCGCGCCGGCAAGCGCGATTACCGGCAGAGACAGGCCGAGCTTTCTGCTGAAGAAAAATAATACCATGACCAGGATGAAAATAGGGACAGAGCTTTTCATTGAAGCGAAATTGTAGCGGAAATCGTTTTCTCCGATATCGATATGCTTTTCCTGCTTAAAATGTTTCGCGTATGCAAGCCTGACAATGACCGCGACAACAATCATGGATATGATCGATACCGGCAGCAGGTGGAGGAGGAACGTCCCGTAGGATATCCCTGAACGGATTCCGATGAGCATGTTCTGCGGGTTCCCGGTCATGGTCATCGCGCTTCCGGCATTGGATGAGAGGATTTCGGCAATGAGGAACGGCAGGGGTTCCAATTTCGATGAGCGGCATATGGCAATGATCACCGGGGTGAAGAGGAGGACCACCGCGTCATTGACCAGGAAAGCGCTTGATATTCCGGTGGTAAACACGATGATCCAGAGCAGCCTTCTCGGGTTATTGCCGAATGATACGGCGCTGCGCGCGATCAGGGAGAAGAAGCCGTCCATCTCAAGGGTAATGATGATTATCATCATACCGAGAAGAAGGGCGATGGTGTTGAAGTCAACGGCGCGCACCGCGTCTTCAAAGGAAATGACACCGAAAACGACCATGGCCACTGCGCCGAAAAATGCCGAAGAAGGGCGGTCTATATTTATTCCGGGTATGCGGGTAAATATGATCCCGGTATAGGTGATGACGAAGATGATCAGTGCTGCGATTGTCGTGTGTGTCATGGGCGAACCATAATGTGCATAAACACCGGCACCGGGATTGTTATTTGTCAAGAATTATACATTGGTAAACATGAACGGGGAATTTTTCTTGCTCAAACACGATTTAATGATTAGAGTGCGATAGTGCAAACTGTAAAACAGGGTTGCCGGTGCAGAATACAGGAGGATATGAATGAACTCTCATGAGATTGATTATGAAATATTCGGTGACGATCTTCAGACCGTTGAAATCGAACTTGATCCCGGCGAAACAGTCATAGCTGAAGCGGGGGCCATGAACTGGATGGATGACGGGATCGTTTTTGAAGCGAAAATGGGTGACGGTTCAAAGCCCGACCAGGGATTGCTCGGGAAAATTTTTGATGCGGGGAAACGGGCGATGACCGGGGAGTCCGTGTTTATCACGCACTTTACCAACCGGAGCGAAAAGACGAAGAGAGCTGCTTTCGCGGCACCGTACCCCGGGAAAATCATCCCCCTGAATCTTTCAACAGTAGGGGGGGGCATTTTGTGCCAGAAGGATTCTTTTCTCTGCGCTGCCCTGGGGACCAGGATAAGTATTGCCTTTATCAGGCGTTTTGGCGCGGGATTTTTCGGCGGAGAAGGGTTCATTCTGCAGAAACTTACGGGCAACGGCATGGCGTTTTTGCACGCAGGCGGGACCATTGTCAAAAAGGAATTGCGTGAGGAGACGCTGAAGGTTGACACCGGATGTATCGTGGCCTTTACCAGCGGCATTGATTACAGCATCGAGCGTGCGGGAGGGCTTAAATCCATGTTTTTCGGCGGGGAAGGCCTTTTCCTCGCAACGCTCCGGGGGAGCGGTACGGTGTTTCTTCAGAGCCTGCCTTTCTCCCGCCTCGCTGACAGGATTATTCGCAATGCGCCCCGTATGGGTGGTCGAAAACAGGGCGAGGGCTCGCTTCTCGGCGGACTTGGAGACATGTGGACCGGAAGATAAATGTTGAATATCATAAAAAATGATTGACATTCAGGAGCCGGGTTTATATGATTTGTCCCTAATTTCTATAACCCTTATTTTATTATGATGAACTTAAGTGCAAATCTGATATCTATCATCGCTGTCGTCGTCAGCGTGGTAACAGTGGTAGACACCACTGGTGATATAGGTTTGCGCTTGAGGGACTGAAGTAAACAAAGCCATAGCAACCGGAAAAAGCCCTCGCTGGTGCAAACCAGCGGGGGCTTTTTCTTTATGGGCATAAGCGGAGGTAACCAATGAAAATGAATGGTGCTGAATTGATAACCGGCCTTCTTGAACGACAGGGGATCAGCATCCTTGCCGGAATACCGGGAAGCGCGAACCTGCCCCTGTATCACGCGCTTGGAGCGAGTTCCATCAGGCATGTTCTTGCCCGGCACGAGCAGGGCGCGGCGTTTATCGCCCAGGGCATGGCCCGCTCAACGGGAAGGCCGGCGGTGTGCCTGACCACATCCGGGCCGGGGATCACGAACGCGCTCACCGCCCTGGCCGATGCCAAGGCCGATTCGGTTCCGTTGATCATTTTAAGCGGGCAGGTGCCATCTTCGCTTATCGGGACCGATGCGTTTCAGGAAGTGGACGCGTGCGGGATGACCATGTCCATGACCAAGCACACATTCCTCGTGAGAAGAGGAGAGGACCTTCTTGAAATCATCCCCGGGGCTTTCAGCATCGCTTTGAGCGGACGGCCCGGCCCGGTGCTTATCGATATTCCCAAGGACATCCAGGAACGCGAGGTTTGCTTTGATCACTGGCCGATGCCCGGAGGTAAAAGTAGAGAACGCGGGACTGCTGATATGAAAATGATTGTCCGCGCGGCAGAGATGATCAATACAGCCCGCCGGCCGGTACTGTGTGCCGGCGGCGGAGTGATCGCTTCGGGTGCGTGTGATTCGCTAAAATTTCTGGCTGAGAAGGCGGCTATCCCGGTCGCGACAACCCTTATGGGTATCGGTTCCTTGCCCCGAACTCATCCCCTGAGCCTGGGCCTGTTGGGCATGCACGGCAGCAGGCAGGCAAACAGCTTTATTGACTGCGCGGACCTGATTATAGCTCTTGGCCTGCGTTTTAATGACCGGACCACGGGAAAGGTAAGCGAGTTCAGTCCCGGCGCGGCTCTGCTGCATATTGATATTGACCGCGCTGAATTAAATAAAATCAGGCACGCAGACCTTTCGATTCCCGGGAACCTTTCGGTGATCCTGGACCAGTTGATCCCGTTGATTGATCGGAAAAAACCGGATGCCGGGACAGGCTGTCATTTGAACAGTACTCAAAACGAACCGCTGTTTTCCGAGAAGGGGTTCATGAACCCGTCTGCGCTGATCCGGGCCATTGCTGCGATTGCCGGGCCGGATGCGATAGTCACGACTGATGTCGGCCAGCACCAGATGTGGGTCGCGCAGCACTATCCCTTTATTCGCCCCAGAACATTTTTGACATCAGGCGGCCTGGGTACCATGGGATTCGGCTTGCCGGCCGCTATCGGGGCCGCCCTTGCCTGTCCCGGAAGGAGAGTAGTCTGTGTAAGCGGTGACGGGTCAATACTGATGAACCTCCAGGAGCTTGCCACGCTTTCAGAACTCGGATTGAATGTCGCGGTTTTTATCATGAATAACGGCCAACTCGGCCTTGTAAGGCAGCAGCAGGAGCTTTTTTACGGAAAGAGATTTATGGCGTCACGATTTGACTGCAGGCCCGATTTTCCGGCTCTTGGAACGACGTTCGGCATTAGGGGATTCTCTCTGCGCGATGCGGCCGACCCCGTATCATTTATAGACAACATCCTTTCAGTGAACGGCCCGGTTCTTATCGATGTGCCGATTCATGAAGCCGAGATGGTTTTCCCCATGGTCCGTCCCGGCGGAGCGAACACAGATATGATTGACGGTGTGGCCGTTTAATTGGCTTCAGCAGACATCTCTTTCTGTCTTTCAAGCTTGAAGAAGTCAATGTCCTGTTTCAGCCTTTCCGCAAGGGCGGTGAGGTTCTCAGCGTTCGCTGACATCTCTTCGGCACCTGACGCATTGGACTGGGTCAGTTCATTGATATTGCCAATCGATTTGGCGATTTCCATCGTGGCTGACTTTTGTTCGCTGGTGGCGCTTTTAATTTCATCTGAGCGTTCCCGTGCCGACACGGCAGCGTCGTTAACTTCGTTGTTGGTCTTGATCTGCGCGCTGATGGTGTTTGAAAGCTCTTCCATCATGCTTTTGATTGAAGCAACGCCGTTGATGATTGAACTGATCGTGTCAATGGTCAGCTGTATGTTCTGCATGCCGCCGGATATCTGCTCATTATTGATTTTAATGAGGCGGTCGATCTCCTTGATGCTTGATGATGTCTGGTCAGCCAGCTTCGAGATTTCATCGGCGACAACGGCGAATCCTCTTCCGGCTTCACCGGCCCGCGCCGCCTCAATTGCCGCGTTCAGGGAAAGAAGGTTTATTTTATCGGAGATTTCATTGATCATTTCAACAACACCGGTCATCTGCTGCGAGCTGGTGATGATACTTCCCATGCTGGAGTTCATTTTATTGAGCAGTTCTGAACCCTGCGACGCCCTTGTTGATATTGACGCCGTTGTTTCCAGGTTGGTCGTTATTTTTTTGTTCATGTCAAGAATCCGCTCGGAAAGCTCTTCCATCAGGGTAATAAGGTGCGTGAGCATGTCGAACTGCTGGATAGCTCCCATGGCGATGCTTTCAACACCCGCGGTCACTTGTTCCACTGTTGCCGTAATTTCTTCGGCCGAGGCAGCCTGACTCTGGGCATTGTCTGAAAAAGAAACCGTTGTGGACGACATTTCATCGGACGACGTGGCGAGTTCTTCTGAAGCGTCATGGATGCTTTTTATCGCAGAGCGGAGTTTGATGATCAGCCTGTTGATGTCTTCTGTCATGGCGCCGGTCTCGTCAGTTGAAATCATGGGAACGTAATCGGTGTACAGGTTCCCTTCTGCGATTGTTTTCATTGAATCTGCCATGGATTTCATGGTGATTCGTGACGATTTAACGAAATAGAACCCGGTGGTGATCACTGTTGTGCAGAGGAAAATTGCTAAAATAAAAAGGTGAATGTTGAGATTTTCCAGGTTCAGGAGATTGTTCTGCATGAGAACGATAAAGCTGATGAACATGACCAGCGGGACCAGAAGCACTGATATGAGCACGAAGATTATTCTCGCTGATGTCGGGAACCTCCTGTATTCATTTTTATTCAGAATGACCCCGGCAAGGCGCGGGTCCTGGAGGTACGGTGAGAGTGAAATTTCAGTCTGAAACATGAAAAAGACCATGTTTATGGGGATGACCATGATTGAGCCAATAATCATTAACTGTACGGATGTCTCGGTGTGCGCATTAATCATTGCCATCAGGATTATGGCGGTTCCGATTCCGATCGGGTATCGAATAAGTAAAAGCAGGCTTTCGATGTATGGCTGGTTCAGCAGTTTCTTTTTGATGCTTATCAACTCGTGTTCATCCGGCTGATCATCACTGCCGAGCCTGGCAAAGACCGGCTTCAGCCTGTAGTAGCGGTAGATCAGGGGAACGATCAGGCTGGCCAGGCTTCCGGCAGGGGCAGTCATTGACAGCTCCATAATTCGAGATGTGTAGTTCGCGCCGACAACAATAAAGTAAATCATAAGGCTTGTCGGGAATGCATAGGCGAATATTTCAAGAGAAATACCGAGGCGGAGTATGGGGCTGTCATATCTGGGCATGGGGATGTCCTTTATTAGTGGAATATTGTTATATAAATTTGTGCAAATATCGCAAAAATAAATTAAACTGTCAAGTTATTCAGGCGGTTACTATATTTAAATTTTGTTTGCGGACTTGATTCAGTGGTTCGTATAACTGTGTTGAATATCATTGATCAGCTTTGTTTTAAGCTCTTTCAGGCGGTTTGAGAGGCTTACCCTGTATGTGTGCGGATTCAGGAAACGTCGGTATGTCCTGTCGAGTGAATCGATTTCAATTCTTCGCCGTTCGCTTAACTTTTCAAGATTCATGCCGGGAACGCACCGTTTCCCTTGGATCATGACCGGCTCCAACAGCTTCACGACCCTGCCATAATCGCGCAGGGTAAAGCCTGAATATTCAGTGAGGGGGTGGTTGAACCTGATGGGTTTTCCCGCTGCAGTTTCAGCGAGCAGTAATTCCTCTTCATCCTCAAGGCAGAGCAGGTCCGCGACCATCTGGCCCTGGTCACTGAAAAACCGAAAAATGTTTTTTGTTCCGGGATTGGAAATTTTTTCAGCCTGGTTGGAAATTTTAATGCACGGTTCGAAAATATTTCCGCTTTTTTTTGCCGCGATCTTGTATACCCCGGTCAGGGCGGGGTCGCTTCCGCCGGTTACGAGCCGGGTGCCCACTCCCCAGGCGTTTATGGGCGCTTTTTTGTTTTTAAGCTGTTCGATAATCCATTCATCGATCTCGTTGGACGCTATTATCCCGACCGAGTCGAGGCCGCCGAGGTCCAGCATCTTTCGCGATTCTCTGCTCAGATATTCCAGGTCGCCGCTGTCTATTCTGATCGCCATGAGAGAAGGGTTAGTTTCTTTAAGGGCAGTGAACACGCGGATGGCGTTGGGCACGCCTGACTTCAGGGTGTCATAAGTGTCGACAAGGAGCACGGAAGAATCGGGATACAGTTCGGCATATTTTTCAAATGATCGAAGCTCGCTTTCGAAGCTTGACACCCAGCTGTGCGCCATGGTCCCCCTCGGGGGGATGTTGAACAGTTTCGCGGCAAGGGTGTTTGACGTGGATGTCGCTCCTCCGATAAAAGACGCCCTGGTCGCCGAGAGCGCGCCGTCAACACCCTGCGCGCGCCTGAGCCCGAATTCCATCACCGTGTCACCCTCGGCAGCGTCAACGATGCGGGCTGTCTTGGTGGCGATGAGCGACTGGAAATTCAGGAAGTTCAGGACCAGGCTCTCCAGGAGCTGCGCCTCGATTATGGTCCCGGTGACTCTGAGGAGCGGTTCGTTGGGGAATACAACGCTGCCTTCGGGCACGCTGTGAATGTCGCCGGTAAACCTGAATCCTGCAAGGTAGTCGAGGAAATCCCTGTGGAAGATATTTTGTGAATCAAGAAACTCGATGTCGTCAGGTGAGAACCGCAGCTTTTCAATTTCATCCAGCAGGGGATCGAGTCCCGCGTAAACCGTGTATCCGCCGCTGAAGGGCTGCCTTCGGAAAAACATTTCGAAAACGGCCTCTTCATGCCGTGACATGAAAAAGTACCCCTGCATCATGGTGAGCTCATAAAAATCGGTAAGCAGAGAGAGGCTCGCGAACTTATTCATCCTATTTTTCCGGATTCGACTGGTTCGATGCCCTTGCGGATCATCTCGTCAATTTTCTGCTGCATGCTCCCCGGGGGGATGTCAATCCCTCTGCACGCGTCAAGTATCACTTTTGTTATAAACCCCAGTGAGAGGCCGTCAATGGCGCTGAAAAAAACACAGTAATCTGTGGCAAGCCCGCACAGGTAAATGGTATTGATGCCGAGGTTTTTCAGGTAGCCTTCAAGCCCCGTGGGTGTTATCCGGTCGTTTTCCAGAAACGCGGAATATGAGTCCATCCCGCTTGAGATGCCTTTTCTGATTATCGATTGGATATGCATGGTGTTCAGGGATGGATGAAAATCGGCCCCCGGTGATCCCGCGACACAGTGATCGGGCCACAGGGTCTGCATCGTCCCCTTGATGTCGATCTGGTCAAAGGGGTTTTTCCCCGAGTGGTTCGATGCGAATGATATGTGGTCCTGAGGGTGCCAGTCCTGTGTCGCGACAACAACGTCAAAACTGTTTATAATTCGGTTTATGATCGGTACAACTTCATCGCCGTTGCTGACCGGAAGGGCGCCGCCGGGGCAGAAGTCATTTTGTACGTCAACAATTAACAGCGCCCTTTTTTCGTCATACATGGCCTTCTCCTATTGTTTGCAGCTGAAACGCTCCTGAAATTTTTTAATCTTCCCGACAACTTTTATTTTTTGCTCATCATCAAGAATGTCATAGAATTTCATCATTTTATCGATTGCCGCCCGGTACGCGTCTTCCCTGATCGGCGGGTTTTCCTTCATGATCGACGCGATTTTATTCATGTCAACCTTGTCACTGTTCAGCTCCTGTGTTATCAGTGCCGAAACTTTCTTTCGCTCAGCGATGTATTGGTCGATGTTCGCTTTAGCCTCTGTTCGCATTGCCTCGTACTGTTTCTGCTGTTCAGCATTAAGTTTGAGATCTTTGACCGATTTGTCAATGAAGGTTAGGATTTTTTCTGAAAAATTTTCTTTGCAGTATCCCGGTTCTTTTTTGCAGCCCGTAATGGTGTTCAGGCCCGCGACCAGAAGAATGAGAGTTATTATCTGAAATGGACTTCTTTTCATCGGATTCTCCTTCATAATGATTTGATCCGGCATAATTGCCGTTTTATGATAAGGGAACCTCTATAAATTACATTTCGGATGTTCCCTTGTGGGCACAACCATTGGATAAATCAGGTTTTATAACCCCCACTAACTCCCCCTATCAGGGGGAGAACAAAAGAGGGGGTTGAAAAAACCTGATTTTTAGAGGTGCCCATAAATAAAGGAAAAGCCTGTGCCCGGTTGTTACATGTTATATAAAAATAATGATGAGCAGGATCTATTATTTTGCTATAAGATCATCATAGTATTTTTTATCGATATTTATACCCGCGATATAGTCGATTCTTCCGTTATTCGGATCATATATTTCCATTATCGGGACCTGCGGGTATTCTTTTTTTTCCATTATCCGGTTCAGTTTCGGATAAACTTTTATCACACCCATTAAGATCGATAGTTCGCTCCTGTACGGGAAGGCTGTGGCAAGGCACCATGAAGCGGGAAATTCTTCAATGCGGTATTTTTTTTTCAATTGATCTATCCGGTCCTTGTATTGACCGTCCAGCAGACATCCGACAATGCTTCTCAGGTTTTTTTTATCAACTTCTGAGGGATTGTCGTAATAGAGGCCGAACCCCCTGGTTGAGATGATCTTTTCATTGTTCAGCAGCGAAAAGTATATGCGGTCCATCACTTTAGCTGTCTTTGAATAATCACCGATGTGTTTTTCACACACCATATAGTATGGTCCCCGTTTTTCTTCAGTGAATTTCGGTCCTATAAAAAGCCCGTGATACACCAGATATGTTGCGATAAAAATGATAATGACCAGGATAACCGTTCCCGCTACTCTTCGCGCCATGCTCATCCCCCTCCTGAAGGTTTATTCATAAAGCATATCCGGTGATTAAAATTTTACAACAACAATTTTGGCTGGGGGGGTGGCCAAGCATCCCCCCGGTTGATGTTTTTCAGTAGGAGCACAGGCCGCAGCCGTAGCCGCCCCTTCCTCTCCAGTTTGTCTCAAGATCGGTGTACTTCTTTTTCTGTTCGGCAGTGAGAACATTTTCTACGGCTTTTTTCTGTTCAGCTCGTAATACTTCAATTTTTTTTGCATCATCCCTGTTTTTGAAAAACTTAACCCTGAAGTCTGAGTTGATCTTTATTATCGCTTCCACCTGTTTTTCACTCAGATTCAATTCATCCTTAAGAAATTCGATATGATGGTATCCGTACCCGTTATAGTAACCGTGGTGGTACCCGTACCCATGGTGGCCGGGGCCCCATCCCTGCGCATATGCCAGTGCTCCTCCCAGGCTCAGTGCGGTAAGAGCAGTTGCTGTAATCAATAATTTTTTCATTGTTCTTCTCCTTGAATTTTAATGATTAGACCATTAGGAATTGGCAAGAGTTCCAGAAATTTAGAAAATTTTAAAAAACTTTAATTTTAACAGTATGCAGGTTGATTTCGAAAGTATTAAAAAGCCGGTTTATATCACTGATGACAGGTGAGGATATTGGCAGACAGGTTCATATGCCGGTATATTTATTTAAAGAACCAGCAGGTTGTCCCATGACTGATGGCACAACCTGCTGATAATAAACTACCATGGTAACAAGAGTGCGTTATAAACCGAGCATCCCCTGGGCAAGAATATTAAGCTTATCTTCGGTTCTTTTGGTGAGCCAGATGCCGAAGAGGGCTTTTTTAAGGGTCATGTTTTTAATGGTGACTTTCGGGGTCTGGCTTTTGTTTTTAAAAACCTGAATTCCGTTCGCTTTGGTGTAAACTATATCAAAGATATCATTTTTTTTGATTCCATCTTTAAAGATTTCGAGAAATATGTTGATGTCCTTATCAATGCTTTTTTGGTCAATACCGAGATTTTTACATGATTCCTCGAACCCTGTCAGGGTGTTGTCGCTGAAGTCTTTTGAGTTGACGCTTCGCACCAGGTGCAGCCTGATCATCATCGGCTCGTCAGCATTGACAATTTGAAGCGCATTAGAGCTTTTGGCTTTCAGATAGAGACCGCCCACATATACATCCACGCCGATTGCATATTTTTCCCTCATCGCCGCGCCGTTGAGGACAAGCTTGTCCTGTCCCGCACTGTATGAATCAGGCATATCAACGCCGGCAACCTGTTTTGCAGTTCCGGGTGTGCAGATTAACGCCAGTGCCGCAACAGCAAGAAAAAATTTTTTTACCATAAGTAAACTCCTTGTATGATTTTTTAGAGGTAACGAGGTTGTAATGAAACAACATTACACTGTATAGAAGGTTATAAACTTACTTATTAAACGTCTTTGTCAATATTTTTTTACCGTCCGTACGGTTTAAAATAATTTTTTTGTATATTGTACTATAAGGGAACCTCTATAAATTACATTTCGGATGTTCCCTTGTGGGCACAACCATTGGATAAATCAGGTTTTATCATTTTTCAATTAATGAAAAAACCTGATTTTTAGAGGTGCCCATAAATCATATAGGTTGTTTTTCGTCTACGTTTGTCTCTTGAGGCATGTTCCGGCTGCGATACAGAGGGTTTTCTGAACGGCGATTCAGCCCTCCAGGGCTGTCCGGATTTTTAATGACAGCTCGGTAAGGGTAAAGGGTTTTTGAATGAAATGCGTTTTTTCCTCTGGAAGGAAATTCTGGCCCAGGACCTCATTGCTGTAACCGGACATGTACAGTACTTTCAGGTTTTGTTTGATTGTTCGAAGTTTTTCAAAGAGTTTTTTCCCGTTTTCGCTGGACAACATGATATCGGTCAACAGCAGGTCAATTGCTTCACCGTTTTCTTGCAGTATCGATTGTGCTGTTGAGCTGTTTTCCGCGTGGTACACCCGGTATCCGGCGCTGACCAGCATTTTTACCACAAGGTTCCTGACCAGGGGTTCATCTTCAACAACGAGAATTGTTTCGTTGCCATGCATGGTTTTATTTTCGTGGTGTTTGTCCGGGATAGCTGTTGCCGGTTCCTGCTGCATAGGGAAATAAATCGTGAAAGAGGAGCCCCTGCCTTGCTCACTTTGAGCCGAAATATATCCCCCGTGCTGTTTAACAATGCCGTAAACCGTGGAAAGGCCCAGGCCTGTCCCGTATCCTTTTGTGGTAAAGAAGGGATCAAAAACTTTTGTAAGCGTAAGCTTGTTCATACCCTGCCCGGTGTCGCTGACTGTCAGGGTAACATACGGCCCGATGCCACTTCCCTGATGCAGGCGTGCTGCTGATTCGTCGAAGAGGGTGGTGCCGGTTTTGATATAAAGTGTCCCTCCGTCGGGCATCGCGTCCTGCGCGTTGACAGAAAGGTTCAGGAGGACCTGCTCGACCTGTCCCGTATCGGCGAGTATCAGGCCAGATTCAGGATCAAGGTCGGTTTCTATGGAAACATTTTCGTGAAGGGTCCGCCGGAGCATTTTTTCAAAGTTTTCAATTATTACGTTCAGGCTCACGGGATTCATTTCAAGTGTCTGTTTTCTCGCGAAAGCCAGAAGCTGCCGCACCAGGTCACGGGACCGTTCGGCTGAATGCATTATCTGTTCAACGTTTTCCCTTCGCGGGTCGTCGGCACTGTGCTGGTCAAGGAGCATCTGGGCATAGCCCATGATCGGCGTGAGCATGTTGTTGAAATCGTGCGCGATGCCGCCGGCAAGCTTGCCGATCGATTCCATTTTCTGTGCCTGGAGAAGCTGTTCCTCCAGGTTTTTTTTCAGGGTCACGTCCCGCGCAAGCCCGTGGAAACCGGCAGGGTTTCCTGAATCGTGCCTGAGCAGGGAAACGGAAGTCTCGACAAAACAGGTCGTGCCGTCTTTTCTGGTGAGTTCCCAGTCAAAGGCGCGCGCCGGTACTTTGCTTCTGTAAACCTGGTTGAATGTCGCCAGGACTTTTTTCGCATTTTCGTTATCCATAAAACTCCGGTAATTGACGCCCTTGAGCTCATCCCGGGTGTAACCGATAATTTTTGCCATGGCATTGTTGAAAAAGGTCAGATTGCCTTCGAGGTCTACTTCGTAATATCCGTCATCGATCTCTTCCAGTATTTCACTGTAGCGTTTTTCACTTTTCAGAAGGGCCTCTTCCTTGAGGACGATGTCGGTCACGTCCTTGATGACCTCAATTGATCCGAAGCGGTTCCCGTCCTTGTCAAAGAGAGGAGTCGCGACCCCCCACAGATGCGCGCCCCTCCCCCCGTAAAGATTGGGATTGTATGTTTCCGCTAAAATTTTATTATCGCTTCTTATTACATATTTATAACAGGATTCGGCCTCTTTGTCGGGTTCGTCAAGCAGGTCAACCAGCATGGGTTTTCGCTTGCCATAGATGGGGATGGCGTATTCATGATTGCCTTTTCCGAGAATGTATTCTTTTTTTACACCGGAAATTTCTTCGATGGCGCGGTTCCAGGCAACGACCTTTTTCTCGCGGTCAATGACAAAGACCGCGTCAGGGATCGATTCAATGATGTCATTGAAGCGTTGCGACATTGAGAGAATCTGGTCTTTATATTTTTTTCTTTCGGTGACATCGGTGAAGAGGCCGACATTGCACGGGGTGTCATCAATGGATATTCTTGAGGTGTTGATATTGGCGTAGAAAATTGACCCGTCCTTTCTCAGGCAGGGTATTTCCGGTGAAAGCTGCATCATGTCCGTTGATTCCGATTCGAAGACTTCATATACAAACGGGAGGTCCTCGGGGGGATGAATGTCCTTCACCGACATGTTCCTGAGCTCATCGGACGTGTAGCCGAGCATTGAACAGATCGTGGGATTCGAGTAGAGAAATTTTTTTGTTTCCATTGACGCGATCAGGATTCCTTCCGCGGCGCCGTTGAATATCACTTCGTATTTTTTTTCTGATTCTATCAGGAGCCGCTCAGCATTCTTGCGCTCGGTTATGTCCCGTAATGAGGCGATTATTCTTTTCTCACCCGCGATAGTGCTTACGGTGAGTGCGACTTCGCTTTCGAAAACATTTTGTGTTTTTCCGATGGTGCGGCATTCAAAGGTACACTGCCCGCTGAGAATCACATCCCTTATTTTTTGTTCAATGCGATTGGCCGTGCATGGGCCGATGTCAGTGCCGAGCAGGGAAAACGGGGATGCCAGCAGGTCTTCTTTTGAGTATTGATACAGTTCGGCGCCGCGTTCGTTGAAGTCAAGGATGTTGCCCTGCTCGTCAAGAATGAACAGGGCGTCGCTGGTCGCGTTAAAGATATCGCGGTAGTTCTGTTCGCTGTTTTGCAGGGCTCTTTCCCACTGCCGCCGTTCGACTTCTTTCCACACGGAATCCATGAGCAGCCTGAGCTCAAGAACATCCCGCTCGGTATAATCGGTGATCTTGTTCGCGACGCCGATGACCGCCACGATAGCGTTGTTTTTAATTATGGGTACGGTCATGAATTTGTGCAGCTTCACGTGCCCCTGCGGATAACCCTTCTTGAGCGGATGGTGCGCCTCAAAATCATTGATGATGATTTCCCTTCTCTGCCTCACCGCTTCCCCCCATATGCCGGTCTTTTCCAGCTCATAGCATGTCTGGGGATTCATAATGGTGCATTCCTTCATCACGTCTTTTGACCATGTGTTGAGGACGAACTCTTTCTTGTTTTCATTATAGAAATATATGTACCCGATCCTGCTCTCGGTGATCTTTATCGCTTCATCAAGGGCATGGTCGAGAAACTGCTGAACATCCGGGGAGTGAAGCTCAAGCATCCTGACAATGCTTCTGAGCCTGGCATTGTTTTTTTGAGTCTCGATTTCATTCTGTTTGCGCTCGGTGATGTCTTCGATCATGGGAAGGTAATAAAGGGGATGACCCTTTTCGTCCTTCATCAGCCGAACATTGACATGGCCCCAGAAAAAGCTCCCGTCCCTGCGGATGTATTTTTTGTCAGTGATGTACTGGTCGATCTTTCCCTCTAACAGCTTGGTGACCTGTTCAAGGTCCTGCCCGGCATGGTCAGGATGGGTTACATCGAGGAAGGTCAGCCCCTGTAATTCTTCTTCGCTGTATTGCGTCATCCGGCAAAAAGCATCGTTCACTTTTACATAGTGAAAGTCCGTTGAAACAATGGCTATTCCGATCGCTGACTGGCTGAATACGCGGCTGAAGCGCGCCTCGCTTTCTCTCGCGGTCAGGTTCGCGTTGTAAAGTTCGAACGCCATTTCGATTGACGACTGGAGCACAAAGGAGCCCGATTCCTTGATCACGTATCCGTACCGGGTGATGCCCCGAACTTTTTCAACCATCTCTTTTTCAGCGTGGGACGTGAGGAATATAATGGGGATGTCCCTTGACTCATGGATGATTTTCGCGGCTTCAGTGCCGTCGATCCCTTCTCCCAGATCAATATCCATGAGAATGAGATCAATGTTCTTATTATCAAGTGCAATGGCGACTGCCTTGTTGCCGGAGTGGACGCTGATAACCTCGTAGCCGAACCCTTCAATTACTTTTGATTGGGTCATGGCAGTGATTATTTCATCTTCGACAAGAAGGATCGTTTTTCTTTCGAAGGATTTTTTCATAATGGTATTATAACATTTTCGCATGCCTGTAAAAGAATATTTTGTCAGCTGTTATAACTTATCATTTTTTAACCAAGCTTAATGTAATGATGCGAGAATTTACTCCATAAAGGTAAAATTTTGAATGTGAAATATTTTAAATTATCCTTTCAAGAATAGCTAAACATTTGTTGACAAAAATCCGTTAAGTACAGTACAATGACTAAACATTTGTAGAGGCTTTTATGGACAAGTTCAGGGCTTTTCTCGAATCGAAATTTTCCCGCGAAATACGCTCGCATCTGACAATGAATAAAAGGGACGGAGAGTATTCGGCTTTTCCAGATACCCTCCAGCAGCCATTGGCTGATGTGCTCAGGGCGGACGGCATTTCATCGCTTTACCGGCACCAGGTGCAGGCCTTTGACTCAATATCCCGAAACAGGAATACCCTGCTTGTTTCCCAGACAGCCAGCGGCAAGACACTTTCATTTTTTCTTCCGATCCTGAATGAATATATACAATCAGGGCAGGGCTTTACCGTGCTGCTGTTATATCCCACCAAGGCCCTGTCCCGGGACCAGGAGGGCACGTTCGGCAGGCTTATGGACGTGGTCAGGGCAGGGGCAAGCCTGGGCACGTATGACGGAGACACTCCCCGGGAGGAGCGCAACCGCATCCAGTCCGGCGCGGATTTCATCATCAGCAACCCTGACATGCTCCACAGCGGAATCCTTCCCAATCACAACAGGAAATGGCGCACCTTTCTTTCCCGGCTGCGCTATATCGTTGTGGACGAAGTCCACATGTACCGGGGCGCGTTCGGCTCGCATGTTTCAAATGTGTTCAGGCGGCTCATTCGGGTGTGCGCCGTTCACGGCAGCAGTCCTGTTTTTGTCTGCTCTTCAGCGACCGTGGGAAACCCCGGTGGCCATGTCAGGGCCCTTTTCCACAGGGAATTTAATATAATTCAAAGGGACCACTCGCCGCGGCCGGAACGGCATTTCTATTTTATCAACCCGCCACTGGTGCGCTCGGAGGGGCACGCGCTTTACCGTAAGGGGCCCGGCTCGGTGTCAGTTCCCCTGATACGGGAAGCGGTACGCCGCGGTATCGGCACGATCTGTTTCTGCAGGGCGCGCCAGGAGGCAGAGCGCCTGTATCGTTCAGTGATTGACGGCCGCCCTGACCTCGCTGAGTTCGTCAAGCCCTATCGCGGGGGGCTGCTGCCCGCAGAGCGCAGGGGCCTTGAACGCGCCCTTGCGTCGGGAAAGCTGCGCTGCGTTATCACTACCAACGCGCTTGAAGTCGGGATCGATATCGGCACTCTTGACCTGTGCATCCTGTCAGGGCATCCCGGGACCATCGCCAGTTTCTGGCAGCAGGCGGGCCGCGCCGGCCGCAGGGGAAAATCGTCCCTGACCGTGTACCTGGCGCGTGAAAATCCCATTGACCAGTATCTGGTGCATCATCCTGAATTCGTCGCCAGCGCCCCTGTTGAGCAGGCCCTGCTCAACGCCGATAATCCCTACATCCTTCTGCAGCATCTTCCCTGCATGGCACACGAATACCCTCTCCGTGAAACCGAAGAGCATATCGGCAGCGCGGTTTACGCTGAAGCCCTGGGCCTCCTGCGCCATAACAGGACCCTGCTGCCGTATCGTGACGCGTTCCGCTACGCGCTGCAGGACTATCCCGCCAGGGGCGTGAACCTCAGGGGCATGACCGATTACAACGTGGACATTTACTGCGGTAGCGAGGTGATCGGTGAAATCGACCCCATAGGCGCGCGGGGGACCCTGTACAAGGACGCCATCTATCAGCACCTCGGAAGGCGTTACCTGTCACTCGACCTCGACCTCGGCCGCAAGCTCTGCAGGGTCGAGCCGGTAGATGTTGACTATTACACTGAAGCAGTGTGGGAAAGCAGGATCGTGATGACTGAAAAGGACGCCGAAAAGGAAGTGAAAAATGCCCTTGTCTCGTTCGGCAGCATCAATGTCAACCGCCAGCCCAAGCTGTATAAAAAGATCAGGGAGCGCACGTATGAAAATATCGGGTACGGGCCGATCACGCTTCCTCCCTTTGAATACGATACGACCGGGTTCAGCCTGGTCGCGCCACGGGCCTGGACAGCGGCGATGATTTCGGCAGATAAAAGGTTCATCGGCGCGGCCTTTTACGGGCTTTCGTATTTACTGCACCACGCCGCGCCGCTTCTGTGCATGGCCGACATAAAGGACATTGATACCGATGTTTCCCTCATTGAAGAAGAAAACGGCGCCTGGAAAAGCGCGCTTTTTCTTTTTGACGCGATCGAAGGCGGCGTGGGTTATTCTGAAAAAATTTACGATTCGCTCGAAAGCGCGCTCGCCCTGTGCGGGAGCGTTGTCGGCGAATGCGAGTGTGGAAGCGGATGCCCGTCCTGCGTGCCGCCCCTTCCGCCGGGAGTCGCCAGCGCGGATGTTGAGGGGCTGTTGATCGAATCTGACGCGGCAAGGGTCTGCGCTGTATCACTGATAAAAGCCCTGCTGCACGGGACCGTTGCTGTCCCCGAAATAAAATTTCGTGAAATCCCGGTTGAATATTGTGAAGGTGATGAAAATTACGACCGTGAAAGGGTTGACCTGCATAAGAAACTCGACCGCGCGTCGAAAATACTAGAGAAGAAAAGGGAGCGGCTGCATTGATACGCGGATCATTCACTCACGCAAGAGGTATCGGCCCTGTCGCGGAAAAAAAGCTCAGGGACAAGGGCTTCCAGAACTGGGACGACTGCTTTTCCCGCAGAAAAGACCTTCCGTTCAGCAGCGGGAAGGGCGCCCGTTTTATTTCCGAGTTGCAGCGCTCTTCTGCTGCACATCAAAAAAAAGACCTGCGGTTTTTATTAAGCCGCTTCCCGGTGAGTGAACACTGGAGGATCCTGGCGGAATATATTAATGACGCGACTTTTTTTGACATCGAAACAACCGGGCTTTCCTGGCATTATAATCATGCTTCGGTGATAGCCGCGCTGCACCGGGGCAGGCTGTGCTCATTTGTTTGCGGCGTAAACCTTGATGACTTTCTTGACCTGCTCGACGAGGCCGAGATGCTGGTCACTTTCAACGGGGGATCCTTTGACCTTCCGTTCATAGAAAAAACTTTTCATATCCCCCCGGTTGAGGTGCCCCATGTTGATCTGCGCTGGGTAGCGTATCATCAGGGATACCGGGGCGGGCTCAAACGCATCGAGTCCCGGATGAATATACATCGTCCACCTGAAATCGGTGATATTGACGGGTATGAAGCGGTTGAACTGTATTACCGGTGGCAGTCAGGCGACAGCAATGCTGGCAGGGACCTGGTGAGGTACTGCAGAACGGATGTGGTGTGCACCTATATGGTCGCATGCCGGATCCTCTATGAAAAAGGGGTTGATGTCGCGGTTCAAGACCGGGATTGGCTTTTCAGGGAGGCATTAACATGCACCGTCGTATAATACATATTGATATGGATGCTTTTTTTGCGGCGATTGAACAGAGGGACAATCCTCATTTGCGGGGGAAACCCGTTATTGTTGGGGGAAAGCCTGAAAGCCGCGGCGTTGTCTCGACCTGTTCCTATGAGGCAAGAAAGTTCGGTGTTCATTCAGCTATGCCTTCGAAAAAAGCGTTTCAGCTGTGTCCGGACGCGGTTTTTATCAGGCCACGCTTTGACGCGTACAGTGAAGCTTCGCGTATTATTCATGAAATATTTTTTGAATACACCGACCAGGTTGAGCCCCTTTCTATTGATGAGGCGTTTCTTGATGTAACTAAAGACGACATGCCCCTGTATGTCGCCGCGGATATCGCGCGGCAGGTCCAGCATAAAATATTCAACCGCACCTCGCTTACGGCCTCGGCAGGCGTATCATACAATAAATTTCTGGCCAAGTGCGCTTCCGATTTCAGGAAGCCGGGCGGGTTAACGGTTATTTCCCCTGATAACGCGGGAGATTTTATCGGCGCACTCCCCATAGGAAAGTTTTTCGGTGTCGGAAAGGCAACGGAACAGAAAATGTTCACTCACGGAATCTATACCGGAAGAGATTTGCGAAAACAGGACCGCGATTTTCTCGTTAAGTATTTCGGGAAGGCAGGGCATTATTTCTACGATATAGCACGGGGCATTGACAACAGAAAGGTAAACCCCTTACGGGTAAGGAAGTCGCTGGGCAAAGAGATCACTCTTGAAAAGGATATTGAAAACACTGAAGAGATGTTGTCTATTCTTCGGGGACTCACGGGAAAAGTCGCAGGGTATCTGCATGAGTATTCTCGCAGGGGAAGGACGATAACGTTGAAGATCAAGTATCATGATTTCGATCTGGTGACCAGAAGCACAACCCTTCAGGAGCCAGTTAACGATGAGGGCATCATGTTCTCTCACCTGAGCAGGCTTCTTAACGAAACCGAGGCCGGTGAAAGGAAGGTCCGGCTCCTCGGGGTATCGGTTTCGAATTTTGATATCCAGGAGTCTGATGAAACAGGAGGGCAGCTCCAGTTCAATTTTAATTAATACCAGTGAACAGATTTTTATTACAGGGAGGTTGTATCAATGAAAGAAAGTGACATGGCGAATATTAAAATCCCCTGCGAGATTTATACAAGGGTAAGCGGTTATTTCAGGCCGCTGAATCAGTTCAATAAAGGCAAAAAGGAGGAGTTCAGGCAGAGGAAGGATCTGCTTGTTCCTGCTAATGCTGAAACATCCTCATGGTGAATTTGATCGTAATTGCATATTTCTTTTTTATCCCCTTAAAAAGTGATTGTCTTTCAGTTGTTAAACATATTATTCTGTCTAAAATTTACTCCACGAGTCCCGAATAGTCGGGTATATGTCACATCAGTGGCATCACTTGCATCATCAATCCGCTAGGTATGTGGCGATGATGGTTGAACAATAATTATTAATTATTAATTGTTTTATAACTGGAATGATCAGCAGGTATTTTTATGGTTTTTAATATCATTAACAATGATTCCTCGTTTAATTCATTGCTTAAAAGAGATTTACCTCCAGTTGCACTGATCCTTGCCGGTTATAATAAAATTGATGCCGAAACAAAAAGAAAAAGCAGCAAAGAGTTAAGGGAAGCTTATGACGGCGATATTATATATATGGGAGAAAATAAATTTTTAAGACCCCTGGCAGGCAAACCTGTTATCCAGTATGTTATTGACGCAGTCTATAACGCGAAGAAGGGTGGCAGGCGTCTTTATGATAAAATATATGTATACAATGATAAAAAAATTTTTGAAGAAGTAATTAATATTTCTCAATATGACAATCTCTTCGTCAACCAGATGAAGGATTCCGTGGGTGGGCACTGGAAGGATTTTTATAACTATTACGTTGACTACGGGCAAAGGATTGATGTTTTTTTCGGTGATACTCCCCGGATAACTCCTGAAGATGTGGAATATCTCCACAATGAATATGAAAAAATTATAGGCATACAAACGGATTATCGGGGAGTGCCGGTCTCTGTTGTTTTTAATATTGTTGATTTTAAAGATATGAGTGATACCTGGCTTCCTCACCGGCTGAAATATATCAAGGTCGGTAAAAATAAGGGTAAGCTGAAAAGTTTTGTCGGATTCGAAAATTATCAGGCGCGGGTCGGTAACAGCGGCGCCATGATAAAGGATCCATGCCTTGATGATATCATGAATTATGAAGTTGTAAATTTTGCTTATAATTTAAGAAAAGCGCTCACTCCGAATATTTTTGCCAAGATCATGTATAGCCTTTGGAAGACACGCAGGTTTGATATGATCAAACAGATAAGAAATCGCAATTTGAACGAAACAGTGCTTTTCAGTACCGCGTATGACGTGATATCCAATATCTATAAAATTGATTTAAGCAGAACCGCTGGAACTCTTTTTCATATTAAAAAAAATGCATCCCGCTGGGAGAATGACATTGATGGCCCTAAAGATTATGAAGCCTTCCAGAAAATGTTTACCCGCGGCACTTCACATAATTAATATCGATTATTTTTTAAAAAAATCCTTTTAACTTCATTGTGCTTATAATAAGTCGTGCAGCTTCATCAGTGGAATGCCCGGCGTTGTTTATGACCAGGTCGTAGTTAAGGGTCTCGGTAACATCGTATCGAAGATATTCTTTGATAAAATTGTCCCTGTCTTTTGTTTTGCTTATGATTATTTTTTCAGCTTCCTTTTTGCTGACATTTTGCGCAGCTGCAACATTATCAATTTTAAAATCCATTGAAGCGATTATCCTGACGTGAAAACCATGCGGGATGTCTTTTGTGATAAAATTACTGGCACGCCCGACCAGTATCACGTGCCCCACTTCAGCCAGAACCTTGACCGTTTCAGCAAGTTTTCTGTAAACTGCGATCTGGGGAGGGAATTTGTCAAAATAAGTCTGTAAAAGATCAGTCATGGTCTTTCTTGCATTTCCGGTCATCGTTTCCATTAACCCTGATGAAAGTCCCAGATCCTTCATGACTTTATCAAGAAGCTCTCTATTATATGCAGCCCATGGAGGTGTTATTTTTTTATTACTGTTAAGGATTTCAGTAATTCTTTCTGCGATTCTATAACCAAAGCACCCATATTCACGTGAAACAGTAATAAAGGGAAGCTTGGTGCTTTCAATCAGGCGGTTGCGGGTAAGGTCAACAATTTCGACCTTGTTTTTTTGCTGTTTCCAGTAATTAAGCTGTGATGAAATGAGTTTTTCCATGGACGAATATCTGATCATCGGGGCCTCCTTGCTGCATTCATATTAATAATATATACAGAAAATATATATTCGGGGAGCTTTATACGGATTGTCGCCACCTCATGGTGGTGTTTAATGAAACACTTATATGTCCGGTTATTTCTTTCTGTTTAAGCCTGAAAAAAATACCTTTTTTACAATCCAATGGTTAAAATACTGAAAGTGATTTTTATTATTAATAATATGATCGTTGATTTTTTACTTGTCATACAATAAATTTCTGTATATTTAGGCCTAACTTTTTACTTTTTCATGTATTATTGTATTTATAAAATAATATACGAAAATCGTAGTTTTTAATGTTAAACATACTATAATTTTTTTTCAATTTATTTATCTTCTGATTCTACATTTTTTTGGGGCTGTGGAAATTGAGTAAAAGTACTAACATGCTGATGAATATAAAATTCAATAAAACAATGTTTGACAGGGTTGAAGACCGCCTTCTTATCAAAGTTGAAAAGATCCTTCGCATCCTGGAAGATGAAGAAAGAAAAAACAGCGATTTAATGCTGAGGCTTAAAGATAAAACGGTCCAGATAAAGGATGTACGCGAAAAGCTTCTCAAAACTAATTATGAAAATAAAGGGCTTAAAAAAGAGGTAGCCGCGCTCAGTGAACATATTGAAGTTTTGTCCAAGAATCTGGAAATTATCAACCAGAGGCATCTTGAGTCCGTTGAACTTTCTGTCGATCTTCTTTCCGATCTCGAATACAATAAATATAAAGCCAGCTTTGTTGATATTGATATCAAGTCACTCCCCGGTCCTGAAAAAATTAAAAAGTACAGTAAAATTATCAGAAAGTTTTTTCTTGAAGATTTAAAATGTTGCTTTATCTGTATAACCTACAGTGGCATTAATGAATCATTGAAAGATGTTCTGAAATTAAAAGCATCAAAGAATCATTATTTGAAAGCTGAATTTATTACTGACCATTGTCTGCTTTACAGTATTGAACTCGAAGATCTTGACCTGCCAGAAAGAAAAATTGGCAGGATTGTTATCGGGAGATATGCCTACAAGGACCGGAAGAAAGAGCTGAGTTATAATAAAAGAATTCTTCATGAGATAGATATTACCAAGCGAATCCTCGAGAACAGTATTACCGAGATTCAGAATAAGGACCTGGCGGTAAAAGACGCGCTCACCGGTTTGTATACCAGAAAGTTTCTTGAGGAAAAACTTACTGAAGAATTTAACAGCCTTGATCTCCTTTCCAAGCTCGATAAGGATGCCATCAGCCTGCTGCAGATAATAATCGAGGCTGACGGCAAACCGAGGCGGATAATAAAAAACAGGTTCTACCATGAAATGAACAGGAAGGATGAAGATTATTTTAACGGTCTCCTCAGTCAGCTTCAGCGGAATAATCTTATTGCTGTGGGCAAGGAAATGTATCTTGGAGAATCTGAAGACTGTTATTATTTTATCAATTCCAAGGTTGATTATAATCTTTTCATCGCCTTTTTTGATCTTGATTTTTTTAAAGATGTCAATGACAACTGGGGCGGGCATAGTGTAGGAGACAGGGTTCTCAAGGAATTTTCAAGGATATTAAAAAAATATATCAGGACTACAGATATTCCCATAAGATTCGGCGGAGAAGAATTTGTAATTGTTTTCCCCAGGGCTTTGTCGCTTCAAAAGATAATCACTATTCTTGAAAATATCAGGGTGGATTGTCAGGAGAACCTGGTTGTCGAATACCGCGAGCGGGAACGGAATGTGACAGTTTCTATCGGCCTGACCCGTATAAGCAAATATGACCGCAATATCCAGCACCTGATCAACAGGGCAGATGCCGCCCTCTATAAGGCTAAAAATCGAAGAAACAGAATCGTCATCTACGAACAGGGCCCGGACGGTTATCTCAACGTGAGCAGCTGATTCATTTCCATTCGTAATGAAGATTGATTATCTTCGGGTGTACCAGTTTTTCGAAATCCGAATATTTCATCCTTATCATTTCCGTATGACTTCCCGCGTTAAAAGCGATGTATTCATCTTTTGTAAGATCCATTGAAATGAATTCATCGACTCCGTAGAGGTTCCCGAATGGCGGCATTGCCCCTATTTCACAGTCCGGAAACATGTTTTTGAATTCGGATTCGTTCGCGAGTTCGATTTTATGTGCCTTAAAAAAGTTTTTCAGGTATCCCGGATAAATCATCTGGTTCGCTGTGACAACTCCCATGTAAAGCTTCCCGTCAACTTTAATAATGACGGTTTTAGCGAACTCATTTCCGGAAATATGTGCCGCCTGACAGGTCCTTGTGGCGGAAAATTCCCGGGGATGACTGATTGATTCATACGGTACATGGTTAGAATCGAGAAATTTTTTTATTCGCTCTCCCAGCATAAATCATCCTCCCTGTTTAGATGGTTGCCTGGCTGTACGGCAGGTACTTTTAATATACAAACAAGAGGAAGATGAAAAAATTTTTTCATAAATTTTTGCTACCCTCAATAGTTTCAGGGCTTGAATCATTAGCCGTTGCGATGCACCGCAAAAGGCATGTATAGAATTCATCAGGATTGTCTATCATCGGGAAATGTCCACTCCCCTGAATTTTTATTAAAGGAACACCTCTGATTTTTTCGAGCGGGATCACGGCGGAGTTTTTTTCACCGTAGATATAGAATTTTTTACAGGGGAGATCGAAAAATTTTTTCATGAGAATCCCGCTTTCAGTTGTTCTGACAAGGTCAGCCGAAGTTCTGCTGAAGGCGCCGGGATCCGAGAGCGCGATACTCTGAGACCAGTAGCGCATTCCTCTGTCATGGTGCAGAATCCCCGTGTGCTTGACCGATTGTGATAATCTCGCAAGGTCATTCCGGTTAAAATGCGCGGGGATGTTCCTGCTGACCGTGCAGTCGCTTGAAAAAAGGTTTCCTTCGACCGATATAAATGAATTTATTGTATGCTCAGTAATTCCGGCAAGCATCAGGCCTACTGCATTGCCCATACTGTGTCCCACGATGTTGAGTGTATTTATGGGAAATCGCCTGAGGAAAATTTTTATTATTTCAGCTAATTGAGTCACACCATAATTCAGTCCCGCGACTGCAGGGGATTCGCCAAAACCGGGAAGATCGAAGAGGATAAGGGAATACGGATGAAATGAATCGTATTTCCACAAAGAATTGAAACAATCGGTTGAGCACCCGAGCCCGTGGATAAAAATAATTGTTTCCGGTTGTGATTGATGGTATTTATATGAGAGAACGACTTTATGGCTTTTATAAAGTATTTCAGCAGTTGATTCTCGGTACTTCAATGGCATTGTTTTCCTGCCGCGCTACCGGATTAATTTCTGACAATGCGCGCGCTGGTATAGGTCTTTATTTTATTGATATAGTGTTCCGCTCCTCTGAGTATTTCATCAATTTCTTCTTCGGTTGTTTTTCTGACAATCCGGCCGGGTGTTCCCATAACGAGCGATCCGTCGGGGATGACTGTTCCTGCGGGAATGAGTGAGTTCGCGCCAATTATGCAATGTTTCCCAATTGACGCATTGTTAAGAATAACGGCGTTAATTCCGATCAAGGACGCTGGTCCGATGGTACAGCCATGCAGCACCGCTTTGTGCCCGACAGTCACGTAATCGTAAACAGTAAGCGGGATCCCTTCATCAGTGTGCAGAATGGCACCGTCCTGGATGTTGGTGCCTGTACCGATCGTTATGGTGTCATTATCGCCCCGTATAACCGCGTTGAACCAGACACTTGCTCTGTCATTTATTATTACAGAACCGATAATGGTCGCGCTCTCGGCGATAAAGTGTTCTTTCCCGTTGAGCTGCGGTGATGCTTTTCCCAGTGAAATGATCATTGCAGTTACCTTAATGATAGTGCGTTCGCATGCACAGGCCCTGATAATATTTTTTCCCCAGTGTTACCTGGTCCACATTAAGGATTTGCCTTCCTAATTCAAGTTTTTTATTGACCTTATTTACGGATTCAGGGTCGCGATACAGTATTTTTATTTTTTTTACGGTTGAGGGTGAATCATTTCCGGAAAATAAGATGAAGAGACCTTCATAGGGCACAAGGAGTCCCTGGTCGAATTTTTGTAAATTTTCACACTGTTCATTGTTAGTAAGGTCAAGGATGCTGTATCGTTCGAGATGGATGTTTTCATCAAGCATCATTGCCCGGTCAAATATTTCATCATCCCCGGTATTGTAATACTGTTCTATATACAGTTTTGATAACAGGTGAGTTGTTTTTGCGGTGATCGATTGCAGTTTTTTTCGGGCTTCATCAGTGTCAATGCTGTTTTGCCTGAAGATCCTGATGATTTTTAAGGCCTCTTTTTCATAATCATCAATGATGAGGCAGATACGAAGGGCGTAGATTTTGATGATGTTGTATTTCTCTGAGTAAGAGACAGTGAATTCTGTTTTTGATTCATCCTCCATTATTTTACCTCCTTAAGAGGGCTTGTATTAATAGTACTTATTTTTTCATAAAAGGCCAGCAGTTGAGAGATTAAAAAAATTATTTTTTGCGTTATATGTCAGTGCGTCATCAAGGAGGATTTTACCGCAGGTTTGCCCATGGTATCGTTTTTTTTGTTATTAATACGCCATAAAAGAATACGAGATTAAAAAATTTTTTTTATTTCTGTGGACGCTATAACAACTTAATTAATAAATGTCCATACAAGCATATTATTTAAGGTTTATGTTTATGAGAACCATAACAGACATCATTTCAAAACTGACCGACGAGGAGAAGAAGCTTCACGAGGATATAATCAGTGAATGCCTCGATCGGGAAACATTACTTCTTGAGAGCAGAAGCCAACTGCTGAAAAATAAGAAACGCCTCACGGCGTTAACAAAAAAAATGGTTGATGATATTGTTGTTTTCAATGAAATATTCTCAGCGCTTGCCGTTAAGACACAAGAGATCAACGAGGATGTTGAAAGAATTACTCTTTTGTCGATTCCTGATGACAAGTTTTATCACAGCTGAGTAATTATTCATAAATGAAACATAATGCCATAATTGTTGAAGGTGCATCTAAAACCTATAAAAACATCCGCGCATTAAATAACGTCAGTTTCTCCGTTGAAGAAGGATCCTGTTTTGGCCTTCTCGGCCCCAATGGGGCAGGGAAGACAACCATGATGAAGATCCTTTATGGAAAAACCCTCCTCGATCCTGCAGGTAAAGAAAACATAAGTGTTTTCGGATTTGAGCCCCGCAGGCATGAGCTTCAGATTAAGTATCTTGCAGGCATTGTCCCACAGGAAGACAATCTCGATGTGGAATTAACCGTTCTTCAGAATCTCATGATCTATTCACGTTTTTATGGCATCATAAAGAAAGATGCCCTGCAGAGGATTGAATACCTCCTTGATTTTATGGAACTCACGGAAAAGAGGGGATCAAAAATCAAAGAGCTCTCCGGGGGGATGAGGAGAAGGCTGATCATCGCCAGGGCGCTCATCAACGATCCCCGCCTGTTGATACTCGATGAGCCCACAACGGGCCTTGACCCGCAGGTCAGGCACCTCATCTGGGACAATCTCAGAAAGCTCAGGAATCAGGGCGTGACCATATTGCTGACCACCCATTATATGGAAGAAGCTTTTCAGATCTGCGATCGGATTATGATAATGCATCTTGGGGAGACGATCATGGAGGGAAGACCCGTGGATCTGATCCGGGATAACATTGAGCCGTTCGTGCTTGAAATATATGATCAGGATTGCAGCGGGATCACTGAGTCGTCCCATTATCGCATGGAAAAGACCGGTACGAGGACCCTTCTTTACTCGCAGGATATCACGGCGCTTGAAAAAACCACAGAGCATTTTTGCGGCGGCAGGGGCTTTTACCTGAGACAGTCGAATCTTGAGGACCTTTTTTTAAAGGTCACCGGAAGGAATCTCGATGAATGAGGGCCTTTCACGGAACAATTTTGCGGTCACTCCTCCACGGCTGTGGATGCGCCTCTACAGTGTATGGTACCGGCATTTCAGGGTTTACACGAAAAATTTTATCAGCAACGGGCTTCCGCCGTTTATTGAACCGCTTTTTTTTCTGGCCGGCGTCGGCCTCGGGCTTGGCAAATACGTCGGTGTCGTTGAAGGGACTTCGTATATCATGTTCCTGGCTGCGGGAATAATCGTCCCCCCGGCAATGTACACTTCAGCTTATGAATGCACTTTCGGAACCTTTATACGCCTTGAATTCGACAGGGTTTATGACGGGATGATTTCCGCGTCAATAACGGTGTGCGACCTGCTTATCGGCGAGATGATTTTCGCGGGCACCAAGAGCCTGTTCTTTTCATTCGCGGTGCTGGTCATCGTTTCAGCGTTCGGCCTTATCACGTCCCCCCTGGCTGTGTTCGCCCCTGTTGTCGGCTTTTTTACCGGCCTCATGTTTGCCGCGTTTTCGCTGTTTATCACCTATTTTGTGAAGAACATCAATCATTTCAATTTCTATTTCACCGGTCTGCTCACGCCGATGTTTTTCTTTTCAGGGATCGTCTTTCCGCTCGCTGACCTTCCGCGGCCCCTTCAGGTGGCGGCCGAGTTCTTTCCCCTGACGCATCCGGCAAACCTCGTCAGGGCGCTGTGCTCAGGGAATTTTTCATCATGGCTCGTTTTTGATATCGCGTACATGGCGGTCTTCACCGCGTTTTTCGGCATGCTTTCAGTTGTACTGCTGAAGAAGAGGATTTTACAGTAACGGCATCAGTCGTTGAAAAAGGCCCGGTAAAGCAGAAAGGCCGAGTAGATGTCCGCTTTAGAGGTGACTTCGCAGGTTGAATGCATTCCCAGCATGCAGGGGCCGGCGTCGACACAGTCCATGCCATAACGCGACAGGAACATGGCGATGGTGCCGCCGCCGCCAAGGTCGATCTTGCCGTTTTCGCCGGTCTGCCACGGAATATTGTTTCTGTCCGCCAGGTTTCTCAGGTACTGCATGTATTCCGCGTGCGCGTCGTGCGTGCCTGATTTCCCGCGCGCGCCGCCGTACTTTTCAATGGAAACGCCCCTTCCCAGGTATGAAACGTTTTGCGGATCATTCACTGACTGGAAGGTCGGGTCCATCGCGCCGGTCACGTCCGCGGAAAGGGCCCTGGAGCTTTCAAGGATCGCTGCCGGGTCAGAACCGGTGCCGCAGCCGGCGGCGTATTCCCTGGCGAAGTTGTACAGCAGAAAACTTTCAGCGCCCGTGTCGCCGGTCGAACCGATCTCTTCTTTGTCGACAAACAGGGCGAGGGCGGATGTTTTGGGTTCTTTCGCCGAAAGTATCGCCTGCAGCGAGGTATACACGCACACGCGGTCATCCTGGCCGTAGGCGCCAACAAGGCCCCGGTCGAAACCGATATCAACAGGCCTGCCGGAAGGAACAAGTTCGAGCTCCGCGCAATTGAAGTCCTCTTCGATGAGACCGAACTGCTCGTTGAGCTGTTTAAGTATCGCGAACTTGATTTTTTCTTTTATGTCTTTATCATTAAGCGGAATATGCCCAATGATGATATTGAGGTCTTCACCCTCAATGATCTTCGGCGCTTCTTTCTTCATCTGCTCCTGCGCGAGGTGAGGGAGGAGGTCGGGAATTATAAACCGCGGGTCATTGTCGGCGTCGCCAATGTGTATGTCAACCGCGTTCCCCTGTTTCGTAAAGGCAATACCGTGAATGGACAGGGGAGTATTTACCCAGTGGTATTTTTTTATGCCGCCGTAATAATGGCTCTGAAGCAGGGCAAGCTCGGCGCTTTCATAAAGCGGTGAGGGTTTAAGGTCAAGCCTTGGCGAATCGATATGACTTCCCACAAGCCTGAAACGGTCATGATTTTTACCGACGACACAGGCGAGAACAACCTTGTTTTTAATATTTTTGTAAATACAATCGTTCTTCTTGATCGTTTTTTTGGTCGCGATATCTTTGAATCCGGCTTTTTCAAGTTCGGCGATTATATAATTCACGCACAGGCGTTCGGTTTTGCATCGGGACATGAAATTTTTGTAATCCTCTGAAAAAGCGAACACCTTTTTCATTTCTGAAGGGGAATACTTGAGCCATGCGCTCTCACGCTTGAGAAAAAGTTTTTCCTGGAGCTTCTGGTTTTTTGTCTGCTTTTCTTTTTTTTCAGTCATGTGATTCCCCGTCAGTCATGAATCAGTCAGTTTTAACAGCAGCACCCGTCATCAGGGCAGCCAGAACCGCAGTCACCGCCGGAGCAGCTTGAACAGCCGTGATTGTATTTGGGCGCGTCATTTATTTCAAGCAGTGTGATGTGAAAGTGCAGCCGTTTTCCGGCAAGGGGATGATTGAGATCGAGCACGATTTTCTCATCGTTAAACTCCTTTATCACCGCGGGGCGGTAGCTTCCGTCAGTGAGCTGGACGCTCAGTGTCATGCCGACTTCAGGCTGGAATGAACCCGCTTCAGACCGCGGAAACGCGTGGAGAAACTCCTCGCTGTATTCACCGTACGCATCGGCAGGTTCGATGCTGATGTCTTTTTCATCGTTGATCTTCATGCCCAGGACTTCGCGGTCAAGTCCGGGGATGACCATGCCGGATCCGACCTGAAATTCGAGCGGGTCTCTGCCGATGCTTGAGTCAAACACCTCGCCGTCGTCGAATTTCCCGGTATAGTGAATCAGTATAAAATCTTCATTTTTTACCATGATAGACTCCTCTGGTTATTTCGGATTTTCTGATGAGAAGGAAGAACGTATCAGGGGATAGTACTTATAATAAGCCACAGAAAAAACCGATGGTGTAACCTGATAGACAAGAGGCATGATGTAAAGCATTTTTTTTGCACCAGGGGCGATATGGCCTGGAATCAAACAGGGTGAATAATTAAAGAAATAAAATTTCCCTTTTTTAACCAAGAAGTTTTTTTATAAGCTCATTCACCATCGCGGGGTTTGCCCTGCCGGCGGTTTTTTTCATGACCTGCCCGACGAAAAATCCGAAGAGCTTGGTTTTCCCGCTGCGGTATTCAGCAGCCTGCTCGGGACTGGCTTTGATCACTTCGCTGATGATTTCCATCAATTCTTTCTCGTCCGATATCTGGGTCATGTTTTTCTGCTCGAGTATTTTCAGAAGGCCGGTGCGGTTTTCAAAAGCGTCTTTGATTACCGCTTTGCCGATTTTGCCGCTTATTTCACCACTGTCGATTTTTTTCAGAAGATATGCCATGTCTGATGGAGTGATTGGCGTTTGTTCTAACGGCCCTGAAATATATGACAGCAGTTCTGTAAAAAACCAGTTGGCGGCGTTTCGCGGGTTGTCGTACAGGCCGGCCAGTTCAGAAAAAAAACGGGCATATGACGGATTGGTCATGAAAAGCCGCGCCTCGTTGGGCTCAAGACCGTATTCTGCTCTGCATTTGTCCATTATTTCAAGAGGCATTTCGGGCATGGTGCCTTTGAGATCATTGACCCACTCTTCGCTTACCTCAAGGGGGAGCAGATCAGGGTCAGGGAAATAGCGGTAGTCATGCGATTCTTCTTTTGATCTCATGATGTAGGTTTTCTGTGAGCTTTCGTCCCACAGGCGGGTCTCCTGCGTTATTGCTGTTCCCCTTGCCAGCATTTTTTTCTGGCGGACGATCTCGAATTCAACGGCCTTTTCGATCGCCTTGAACGAGTTCATGTTTTTAATTTCGGTTTTGGTTCCCAGGGCGGATGTTCCGCGCGGGCGCAGGGATATGTTCGCGTCACACCTGAGGCTCCCTTCTTCCATGTTGCCGTCGCATATTCCCAGTGAAACGAGGATGGACCTCAGCATGGTCACGTATTCGCGCGCTTCCTGCGGTGTTGATATTTCCGGTTCTGAAACGATTTCGATCAGGGGGACGCTGCAGCGGTTGAAGTCGACCGCGCTCGCCTTGGAGCCCCATATCCCCGGCGCGCCGACGTGCACGAGCTTCCCCGCGTCCTCTTCCATGTGTATTCTGTTCAGGGATATTTTTTTTCTTCCTGCCTCGGTCTCTATTTCAATAAAGCCGCTGCTGCACAGGGGTTCGTCAAACTGAGATATCTGGTAGCCTTTGGGAAGGTCAGGGTAGAAATAATTCTTTCGCGCGAATACCGATGAGCGGTTGATAGTGCATCCCATGGCAAGCCCGGCCCTGATGGCCATTGAAACCGCTTCCCGGTTCAGCACCGGAAGAACTCCGGGGTGGCCCGAGCAGACCGGGCAGGTGTTGTCATTCGGCTCGCGGCCGAATTCGGTGGAGCATGAACAGAAAAGCTTGCTTTTGGTAAGAAGCTGGGCGTGTACTTCGAGTCCGATAACGGCTTCATAATCGTCAGATGCGGTTTCGGTCGCCTGCTGGGTCTCTTCTTCGGTACCCTGTTTTCCTTTGAGGGGCGGCACCAGGTAGCTCGTTCCTGACGTAAGGGGGGCCTGCCCAGGAAGGGACTCGCCCTTCCATGCTGCGTCAGCATCGGGACGAAGCAGCGGTGTTTTTTCGAGCGCGTGGCTTGCCGGTTTCATCTGTGAACAGGGCGCGCCGTCGATCACTGCGGCGTATTCGAGAAAATCACGCAGCTCTTCCCTGATGGCGTTTTTTTCTCTTTCACTCACTTCAAAAGACGCGAGTTCAATGAGTCCGTTTATGTTGATCATCTTCCTTTCATCCATGTTCGTTACCTTCATTGTTACGGCGAAAGCCTGTTCATGTCCCTGGGGAACAGCGCTGCCTCCCTGATGTTTTTAAGGTTGAGCACTTTCATGGTCACGCGCTCAAGCCCCATGCCCAGGCCTCCATGCGGGGGCATGCCGTATTTGAACGCGTCAAGATATTCCCTGAAGTCGGCAGGGTTCTGTCCGAACGCGCGAATATTTTCTTTCAGCATGTTGTAGTCATTAATTCTCTGCCCGCCGGTGGTGATCTCTATGCCGCGGTAGAGCAGGTCGAAGCTGCGCGTGTATCCCGGCAGGCGCTCATCGGGCATGGCGTACATGGGCCGCTTGTTGACCGGGTAACCCACGACGTATACGAAGGACGATCCGAAGTTTTTTTCGCAATAGGCGCACAGGGCCTTTTCTCCTTCAGGGGATATGTCGCCGTCGCCGGCGTCCTTGACGCCGCGTGATCCGATGATGTCGAGCGCTTCGAGGAAGTGCAGGCGCGGGATCCTGTCGGGCACACTGAGGTCCGCATCGAAGTCGTCAAGTATGGGCCTGCAGCTTCTGGCAAGGCCGGTCATGATGTGCCGGATAAGCCCCTCCTGCATGTCGATGACATCCTGCTCATCCCTTATAAAGCCCATTTCAAAATCAAGGCTGATGTATTCATTGAGGTGGCGCACCGTGTCATGCAGCTCTGCCCTGAACACCGGGCCGATCTCAAAGACGCGCTCGAACCCGCTTCCAACCATGATCTGTTTGTAGAACTGCGGAGACTGGGCCAAGAATGCGGTGCGGTTGAAATACTTGACTTCGAAGATGTTCGTCCCCCCTTCGGTACCTGAAGAGATGATTTTCGGCGATTTAATTTCCGTGAAATGGCGCGACCTGAGATATTCGGCGTAAAGCCGCAGTATTTCTGACTGTATGGCGAAAACGGGACGGATTTTCGTATTTCGTATCGACACGACCCTGTTGTCGAGAATTACGGGAAGCCCGGTGCTCGTTAGCGGTGAATTGACCGGGAGAGGAATTTCGCTGTCTGACTGTCCCAGAACTTCAAGTTGTTTAACCGCGATTTCTATGCCGCCAAAGGGACTGCGCTCTTCCCTGGTTACGGTGCCCTGCACGCGGACCACCGTTTCGAGATTGATCCGCTGCGTCCCCTTTATCCCTTCGAGGACGAGCTGCGTCAGTCCGCTCCGGTCACGCAGCTCGAAAAACTCTATGCCGCCGAGGTTCCTGATGCGGTGGATCCATCCGGCAAGGATGACGTCGCGGCCCACATGCTTTCCCAGCTCGGCAGCGAGCACCCGCTGCGGCGCTTCATTCCGCTCCGAGTATGAACGGGACAGTGCCCGGATGGATTCCCTGGAGTAGAGCGCTGCCTGGTCTTTGGCGCTGTCTGTTTTTTCTGTTTCGCCTTTTGACGTGCCTTCCCTGAAATCATGCGCCGACAGAGGCGGGACCAGTGAAAGGGCGGCGGCCTGTTCAAAAGCGTATGCGGCCCCGAGCAGGCCTTCCTCATCCATGGGCCTGCCGATCAGCTGAAGCCCCATGGGCATGCCGTCAATGAACCCTGAAGGCACCGATACCGCGGGGACTCCCGCGAGATTTGCCGTTACCGTGGTCACGTCAGAGAGGTACATTTTAAGGGGGTCGGTGATGCTTTCCCCGAGGGGGAAGGCGATGTCAGGAGCCGTGGGCATCGCGATGAAATCATACGCGCCGAGCACGGTCATCAGTTCCTTGCGGAGGTATGCCCGCACCTGCTGCGCCTTGCGGTAATAGGCGTCATAGTATCCGGATGAAAGCACGAAGTTTCCCAGAAGTATTCTCTTTTTGACTTCCTTGCCGAAGCCGGTCGATCGCGTTGAGAAGAGCATTTCCTGGTAGCTCGACTGCCGTCCGCTGCGGTATCCGTATTTGACGCCGTCATAGCGCGAGAGGTTTGAACTCGCTTCGGCGGTCGCGATAAAGTAGTAGGCGGCCGTTGCGTACTGGAGAGCCGGGAAGGAAATTTCGGTGACCGACGCGCCCATTCCTTTAAGCATTTCAACAGTTCGGGAAAAATGTGCCGCAGTTTTTTCGGGAAGCAGGGACAGAAGTTCGGTGAACAGGGCGATTTTTATTCCCCGTATATTTTTCGAAGTAACGCTGTTGATGTCGATGGGAGTCGATTCGGCGGATGTCGAATCGTTGCTGTCAAAGCCGCTGATGATGTTGCACAGCAGCGCGCAGCTGTACGCATCGCGGGCAAGGGGGCCGATCTGGTCAAGGGACGAGGCGTAGGCGACGAGCCCGAATCGTGAAACACGGCCATAGGTCGGCTTGAGGCCGGTAATGCCGCAGAATGATGCGGGCTGGCGGATGGAGCCGCCGGTATCGCTTCCCAGGGCGAGGGGGGCAAGGCCCGCAGAGACAGCGGCGGCCGAGCCTCCGGATGAGCCGCCGGGGACGCGTTGCAGGTCCCAGGGGTTTCTGGTCACCTGGATCGATGAGTTTTCGCAGGTTGAACCCATGGCGAACTCGTCGAGGTTCGTCTTGCCCAGGACAATGCCGCCGCTGTTTTTCGCCCGCGAAACAGCGGTCGATTCATAAACCGGAATATAGCCTGAAAGGATTCGTGAGCCGCAGGTCGTGGCGAGCCCGGCGCAGTGCATGTTGTCTTTTACCGCCAGGGGCAGCCCGTCTATGGGGCTCAGGGCCCTTCCGGCCCTGCGGCGGTTGTCCGATTCGCGCGCTTCGGCCATCAGGTCGTCGGCCGTTGCCAGGGACAGGTAGCACCTGAGAACGGAATCATATTGCTGAATGCGGTCCAGGTGCGCACGCACCAGCTCTTCAGAGCTGATCTCGCGATTTTCAAGCAGTGAGATTATCTTTTCAGTTTTTTCAGTACAAAGGTCTGTCATGGTTACGCTTTCCTTGGTAAACATACTGATAAAATAAAGCTATATTTCAAAGTAATTTTTTAACAAGTATATTACCCCAATGTTAAATTACAAAATTGTCACAGGGCCATACATGTAAGGGATTTATGCATGTGTTGCTTATCGCTTATTTTTGATTTCATGCCCAATGATATTATTAAAGTAAATATCATTTATAGTAGTTGACTTTCTTTTTTTTTTGAGATGGTAATCCGGTATGGAGTTGAGCGCAAAATATTGTATTAACGCATGCTCCCATTAGATAGGAATATCGCTAATATCTCAGACTTTCAGGAAATAAATGAATATCACGGTTTTTGTTTTTTCCATTACCGCCCTGGTCTGTCTTGAGAGCAGCATCACGGTTTACCGGCTCAACCGGCGTTCGTGGACGAACCGGCTCTATACCGCAGGGACCCTGGCGTATACCCTGCTGTCCCTGGCGTATATCCAGATGCTCCTCGCGCCGGATAGCGCTGCCTGCTGGTTCTGGCATCGCGTTTTTGTTGTTTTGCTTTTTACCACGTTTATGATCACCATACATTTCATCCTCGAACTCACGCGGTATCGCAATCTTTCGCGTAACCGTTTTTTTCTCGGGCTGCTTTATGGGAGCGGTATTGCCATTATCATCCGCATCACTCTCTTCGTTCCCATACTGACCGGTTTTGAGATGACCCCTCATGGATGGAGCATGGTGTATGATGTCGACTCTCTCTGGACCTGGATCGCTTTTAATTATCCTTCTCCCGGCCTTTTGCTTGGTGCGGTTGCGCTCATTCAATGGAGGAGAGACGCTTCAAATAACAATATAAAAAAGCAGGCCGACTTTATCCTCGGCGCGGGAATGGCGGCAGTATTGCTTGTTACCGTGCAAAACATCTTTCCGTTTTTTCTTTCGCAGGATGACCAGACCCTGATCGGAGATGCCTATCACCAGATTGTCACCATCGTATTTCTTGTCACAATCAGGTATGCTGTATGGAAATACAAGCTCATGAGCATGGCGCCGTCCGGGCCTGCGGATGAGCTTTTTACCGGGATGAGCGACGCCATATTTTTGACCAACTGTCGCGGTGAAATTATATTCATGAATGACCGGGCCCGCCGCATTGTCAGACACACGGGGAGGGAGTCCGTGAATGTCTCAATTTTTAATCTGTTCAGGTCCCGTGGTTCTTTCAGAAAGGATGTTGAAGACATTATTGCCGACAGGATCCCGGCGCATCCCCTGACCGTCACCCTCAAGGAAAGTCATCACATCAAGGCGGTCGAGCTTTCGCTACATGGCGTCAGGAATGAAACTGGCGCATGCATCGGGACGCTCGCGATTGCCCGAGAACAGGCTGGAGTTGCCGATATACAAAAGAAGCACCGGCTTTCGAGGAGAGAACTTGAGGTTCTTCTTCTGCTCTGTGACGGATTGTCAGCCGGGGAAATCGCGGAGGAGTGCGACATTACTCTTCAGACCGCCAAAAGCCATATTCATAACATCTACAGTAAAACCGGCCTTAAAAACCGAGTTGAATTGACCAACCTTCTTAACAGAAGCACCTGATAATCAAATCTGTTTTGCCTCTCAATCGTTCGATGGATATTCAGAACTGTCCCTGACGTGTATATTTCTTCTGATTAAAATTTTTACAATTTTCAGGAGGAATTATGGTTAAAGTATTAAACTGTTTTATTGGCATTATCTTTATCTTTGCGCTTAGTATTGCCGGATGCGACAGCGGAGGGGACGACAGCTCGTCTGGGTCCAGTAGTGGTGATATTACTGACACTACCGATATAACTGATACTGCCACCAGTATCACCTGGTACGCAGCGGACAAGAAAACCTTCTACACTGAGGATGTTTCCTTTAAAATGGTTTATGTCACCGGCAAAACTTTTCCCACAGGAACAACCACCACCACCGGCACCGAAACGGTGGACAATGACTACTGGATAGCCGAAACCGAAGTGACCTATGAACTGTGGAAAGAAGTATATACCTGGGCCCTGGGCAACGGTTATACTTTTGCCAATCCGGGCCGTGAAGGGAATGACGGTACGGACGGCGCTGACGCGACTGAGGCCATGCGGGAACCGGTAACATACATCAACTGGCGCGATGCCATGGTGTGGTGCAATGCCCTGACCGAATGGTATAATGAAATCAGCGACACATCGTATACCTGCGCCTATTATGCCGATGAAGATTACAGTACGCCCCTGCGTGTTTCAACCAGTACCGCATCGTTTTCAACGACAGAAGGAAGCGAAGATACTCCCTATATAATAGCTGCTGCAACAGGAAACACAGACATGGAAAACTGTACGGCCACCGGTTTCCGCCTTCCCACATCCGCTGAATGGGAGCTTGCATCGCGATGGCGCACCAATGAGACCAATACCGTAAGCGGGTACAGCGACCCCTGGTTTACCATGGGTAATTCCCTGAGCGGATCTCCCGTGGGTGCTGATGATGATGAGGATTATATCGATTACATGAACTATTCCATGGCGGTTTTCGGTGTTACATCAACAGCGGATGTTAACACCAAGATGGCCAATTCACTGGGTATCTATGATATGAGCGGTAACGCCTCCGAGCACTGCTTTAACCTGCACGGCACGAACACCCGAATTTTCCGCGGCGGCAACTGGGGCAATGCTGTTGATGAAATGTGGCTGGGTGATTACAGCGCCATGAGCCCCTATAATGCTGACACCTACACAGGGATCAGGTTCGTAAAAAACGACTGAGGTGGCGACATGAAAAAACATACAGTGAAAAGATTGCTTCTGACATTTTTTTGTATAATGGCCCTGCTTGTTGTGGCAGGCTGCGATGGCGGTGGAGGGGGTGGCAGTGGCAGTACTGATGGTGATGATACCCGGGTCGGTCTCACTATCACATCAACCGCAGACGACCCGACTTCAACGAACCCGATCCCGCTTGCTTTCACTTTTGATCAGGAGGTCAGCGGGTTTGATGAAGATGATATTTCGGTAACCGGCGGGGCGATTGATGCCCTCAGCTTTGCCGCAGTCAGCGGTTCGTTATACACCGCTGATATAAGCCCGGATGATGATCCTGCGGAGATAACGGTATCGGTTGCGGCAGGTGTGGCGGTTGATGCGGACGGCAATGAAAACGCCGCAGCTCAATTCAGTATCACGTATCAAGTATTGTCATCAGATATCGTGCTCACCGGGATTGAGTCATCAACCAGTTCAGTTACCATAACCTGGACCGACCCTGGAAACACCGGGTTTGATCACGTTGAAATCACCTGTTCCGGTTCAACACAAACGGTTGCTGCCGGGACAGAAACTTATGAATGGAGCAGCCTTGCCCCGTCTACGGAATATGAGTTTACCGTGGCAGCTATTAATGGCGCAGCTGAAATGATGGACAGCGCTGTTTTTACGGTGTCAACCACATCTGAAGGCGCGGCAGCATACCTGGTGATATATACCGTGGCTGACCTGAACGCGGTGCGTGGCAGCGTCGAGGGCTATGACGCGTGGGGGCTGGATAAAAATTATATCCTCATGGCCGACCTTGATCTTGACGGGTATGACCCCAGCGGGGACGAAAGTGGTTGGGTGCCCATCGGGAATGACACCGCCAATTTTACCGGCACCTTTCTGGGAAACAGTCACGTGATCAGCAACCTCTTCATTAACCGTACTGATGCTACTTACGGTAATTTCCAGGGACTGTTCGGTTATATCGCCGATACCGGGAGCATAAAGGACCTGGGCCTTGAAGATCTTTCAGTGACCGGCAACAGCAATGTCGGCGGGCTCACGGGAAGAAACCACGGGGCACTGTCAGACTGCCATGCTTCGGGCACGGTGACCGCAACATACTATGCCGGTGTTCTTGTAGGGGTCAGCAGTACCGGCGGCACGATCACCGGTTGCCATACACAGGGACAGGCCACCGCGACCTATAAATCTGCCTCCCGTGCCGGCGGTCTTGTCGCCGATAATTCTTCCTCCATAACGGACTGTTATTCAGAGGCGACCGTAACCGGCAGCACGGAAAGCGGCGGCAAAGCCTATGCCGGCGGCCTGGTGGGAATAAATACCGGAGGGACCATAACCGGTTCATATGCCACGGGAACAGTGAGCGGCTACTCCTATGTCGGGGGCCTTGTGGCAGAGAACAAAAGTGGTGGCGCCATTTCGGATTGTTACGCCACAGGCACGGTAAACGGAAGGGATTATATCGGGGGGCTGGGGGGCAATAATTCAGGTGCAACTATATCTGACTGCCATACTTCCGCCACAGTAAACCCGAACCCGGCAACAGGGACACATGTAGGCGGTCTGGTTGGTCAGAATTCCAGTAGCGCTATTATTTCAGGATGTTACGCTTCCGGAACGATCGAAGCTGGAGCAAGCTATGCCGGCGGGCTCGTGGGGTATAATACGGCTTCGATCACAGAGTCTTATGCTTCCATAACAGTAATCGCGACCGATTATGCCGGCGGGCTCGTGGGATACAACAGTTCATCGGTCGGCGAAATATCAAATTCATATGCTACCGGTGCCGTTACTTCAACCGGGGCTTCCTCATCTACCGGCGGGCTGGTGGGAAACAACACTTCCGCAAGCATTTCGGACTGTTACGCAACAGGAGTCGTTACTTCAGGCGGGGCTTCTTCATACACCGGCGGACTGGTGGGATATAATAACGGTCCTGTAAGCAATTGCTATACTCTGAACACCGTTAGCACCGGGACAGCCACCGACTGTTACGCGGGAGGCCTGGCGGGATATAACGTAAATGCACAAATATCCTGCTGTTATGCCGCTGGCGAGGTCACTTCAGCCGGAGATAATACCAATACCGGCGGACTGGTGGGATATAATTATTTTCAAGGCAGCATAACGAACTGTTATGCAACAGCCCCTGTCTCTTCAACCGGAGTTTTCTCATATACCGGTGGACTGGCAGGATCCAATTTTTTTGAGGCAACCATTTCATACTGTTATGCTGCAGGCTCAGTCAGCCCGACCGGTGATTACTCCGGCGGACTGCTGGGCTATCTCGACAGCGTCTACGGTGCTACTGTTACAACCTCTTTCTGGGACACGCAAACAACAGGACAGTCAGACCCTGAAGCAGGCGATAGTGATACTGACGGCATGATCGGCAAAACAACAAGAGAGATGCAGGACGAGACAACCTTTTCGGGATGGGATTTTTCCGACATCTGGTCCATTGATACTGAAGCGCCCCTAATCAACAGCGGGTATCCGTATCTCACCGGGATGGAGCCTTCAGAGTAAGGAACTGTATAAAATTTCAGGGCCGCCGCAGGCGGCCCTGAAATTTTAATCACTCAGTTTAATAAGAGTTCCCATTATGGCGGGCCGCCCCTGATACATCATGACCCCGCTCAGGACCCTGACATCGAATACTGACCCGCTTTTTTTAACGGCCTTGAATTCATACTCAAGATTGCCCATTTTTCCTGACAGCCGTTTTTTAATATTATCGCCGACAAGCTTTCGGTCATTCACATCTGTCAGGTCGTCAGGTGTTTTTATATTTACTATTTCATCATAACTATAACCGAAAATTTCGCAAAAGCGTTTATTGACAAACCGGAACAGGCCATCCTGTATAATATATACTCCGACAAGTGACAATTCCACGAGGCTGCGGTACTTGTTTTCAGATTCAAGCAACGCCTCTTCGACCCTTTTACGTTCGGTGATATCCCGCGAAATACCGAGTACGCCGATCAGGCTGCCGTCCCTGTCGAACATCGGTGTTTTAATGGTTTCCAGGAGTGCGCGATGGCCGTCACTGGCATAGGTGATCCATTCCTCGTTCATGGTGGGCCTTCCCGCTTCCATGGCGCGCCGGTCATGGTCGCGAAAAAATTCGGCCTCTTCTTTACTGAGAAACTCATAGTCGGTCTTGCCGACAATATCTGTTTCGCGCGCGCCAAAAAAAAGCTCAAACTGGGGATTGCAGGTAATATAAACACCTTCCCCGTCTTTAAGCCAAACCAGGTCAGGAATAGTCTGGACCAGAGTGCGCATGCGGGCCTCACTACGGCTCAGGCGCTGGTTCGCCTCAAAAAGTTCGAAGGCCATTTCAATAGATGACTGAAGAACAAAGTTCCCGGAATTTTTAATCACATATCCGTAGCGGGTAATGCCCCGAACCCGGTCAACCATGTCACGCTCTGAGTGTGAGGTCAGAAAAACAATGGGGATATTTTTTTTCTGCAGGATTTGCCGTGCGCTTTCAGTGCCATCCATGCCTTTACCCAGGTCAATATCCATAAGCACCAGGTCAATTTTTGTTTCGCCTGTGGCAATCCGGACCGCATCGATGCCATTGTGAGCCATAAGTGAATTATAGCCGAAATTTTCTATCGCTTTTGACTCTGCCATGGCAATGATGACTTCATCTTCGACCAGAAGAATTGATTTTTTTTCGATATTCATCCTTCCCCTGCTGAATCAGAACATTTATCTTTAGCCCGCTATAAATATTTTAACGTGATTAAAACAATTGAACAACAATATTTTACAGGGTTTTGCCGGGATTGTAAACGCTGCTTTCCTAATGATAATACTCTCTTGTGAAGTGTTGCCGGGTTTTTTATCCATCAGCAAGGGTATTCGCCTGCTTACTGTTTAATGATCATAACAAAAAAATAAATTGTATTAAAAACCGGGAAACTGTTAACAACTAAAGCAGTAACCCGGCTGTGTCTTGTTCAGATAGATTAATTCTTTTATAGAGTTAGATAAAAAGTATTACAGGTTTATTTTCATTATATGCTGCAAAATATGGTATAAATTATACAGAATTAATTTTTAAAAAATAAAATTAAGGGAAAAATGGTAAACTGGATGCATTATAATCTGTATTAAATAGAACTTCCTGAAGGGGTTGAATATTTGGGTAAAATTTATTATTTTAATATGATTAATACTGATTTAAAGGATGTACCGCATGACCGACCGAATAACACGAGCACCTGCCTTTTCATTAATGTTAAAGCTTGCTTCGATTATAATGATAACAGCCCCGCTTCTTTTTCTTTTTTCCTGCGACAGGCTTTTCCCTTTAAAAGATCCGAAGTCAAGTTCTTCGGTATTGAGTGTCCAATTCACCCCGTCACCGGGGACTTATACGGCGGCTCAGTCAGTTGCCATTGCCGCATCGTCATCTGATGCCGAAATACGTTACACAACCGGAGACGGCACCCAGGACGCACCCACCTCAACAACCGGGACCGTGTATTCATCTGCAATTGATGTGACTTCAGACCTGACAATTATGGCGATTGCCTATGCGGACGGATACAGTAATTCACCGGTCACGACCGCGGCATATGTCATCGATTATCCTGCAACTGCTGCTCCGGTTTTTAATCCTTCGCCGGGAAACTACTCTGCAGCCCAGTCCGTGAGCATTACCTCGTCAACATCAGGAGCAGAGATTCGCTATACAATCGGCGACGGCACCCAGGAACCGCCGACCTCGGAAACCGGGACCGTATATTCATCCCCCATTGCCGTGAGCACAGACCAGACGATCAAGGCGATCGCGTACGCAGCCGGGTATGACGATTCATCAGTTGTTACCGGTTCATACCTTTTTGTACAGCCGCGGTTCCTTGCTGTGGGAACAACGGGCGCGATAGTCTATTCGGATGACGGCGGGCAGAACTGGACCGCGGCGACGAATTCAAATACGACCAATCTTTTTGGCGTCGCGACCGATAAGGCCGGGACCTGGTTAGCGGGCGGCAACGGCGGCGTGTGTGTGGTTTCAACCAATGACGGTGAAAACTGGAGCGTTGCGACGCCGGCAACCGAGACCAGGTACGCGGTCGCGACAGACGGCGCCGGATTGTGGGTCACGGGAAATGCCTCAGGTGTGATCTCTTATTCAACTGACACGGGCTCCTCCTGGTCAACGTGGGCTTCGGCGCCGTACCTGCTGCAGGGCGTTGCGACGAACGGTCTGGGGGTATGGGTCACGGTCGGCCTTTCTGGAACCGTGTATTATACCCCTGACAACGGCACGACCATGCTGAACGGCTCGTCAGGAACGACCAACCACCTGCGCTCAGTGGCAACCGACGGGTCCGGTCTGTGGGTCTCGGTGGGTGACGCGGGGACTGTTCTTGTTTCGACCACCGGCGTCGATATCTGGTCATCGGACTCAACGGTTTCAAGCGCCCTGTACGGAGTGACCACTGACGCGAAGGGAAACTGGGTCGTGGTCGGCGGGATCGGCGTGATTCTTTATAGTGACGACCCTGAAACAGGGTGGAACGCGGCAACGAGCGGGGTAAGCACCACGCTCCGCGGTGTCGTCACTGATAAGATGGGAACCTGGATCGCGGTCGGCGAGTCCGGGCTGGTGCTGTATTCAACTGACAACGGCCAGACCTGGACAGCGGGGACATCGGGGTCAACCGAGAGCTTCTACAGTGTTGCCGTGGACCATTAATAAAAACTTCAGCAAATTTTGTGCATTATCAATCATCTTGCCGGAACTTTTTTTATGCCGGGTTGAGAGTGGCCGGGCTTTGTTATTGCTTTCTTTTTTTCTGCGTGTAAAAAAATAATTGAATTGCTTCCTGATGCGTGAATAACTATCAGCACGTTAGTGTAAATTTTCAATACAAAAAATTTTTACAGGAACAGTTTCCGTCATGAAAAATAGTGAAGATAAAAAAATGAAGGAAGCCAGAAAAAAGTTTATCATGTCTCTGGTGATGCTTGGCCTGGCGGCTGTCTATCTGGTCTCGCCTGTTGACTTGATCCCCGATGCAATATTTCCCGCCGGATACCTGGATGATTTGCCGCTTCTTATGGTGGCGGCAATCTACGCCGGTTATTCATACCTGAAACTGAAAAAGGAGCAGAAATTTGATAAAACCTGACACTATATCATCCCCCTCATTATTGACTTGACATCAGCGCTTTTTCGGGAAAATGGTATCGAAAATATTCCCGGGAGAAACAGAATGGAAGACAACAGTAAAATTATCGGCGAAAGTCTGTACCGGTTCCAGGCCGCAATAAATGAGAGCGGTATGACGCTTGAGGACTTTATCAGGGAAAATTATTCGGGCAAATGGCTTTCAGACGATCTCTATAATGCCATGGCGATCAGGACGACTTTTGTCAACTCGATGAACCAGTTTCTGGTCAAAGAGGGCCTGTTTAACCTTGAAAAGGTTATGCTCAGCATTATCACCGACCCCCTCGCCCATGATATTGAGCACACGCCGTCGATCAGGTACAAGGGGCACACCTACCTGACCACGCACAGCATGATCTACAGCAAATTTCTCGCGTGTTCGAATCCGCGCGTCAAGGGTATTTTTGTCGATTCTCCCAATATCCGGCTTGAGCTTGAAAGCCCCAATAATGTGCAGAGGGGAAAATACCTGGCTGATTTTTCACAGATGGACATAGAACTCAAGAGGAACAGGGGTGTCAGTCTTGATGACTATTACAGTAAGCCTGACAAAGTGAGTGAAATACTTAATGAAGACATGGGCATCGTAAAGAATTTTTTTGAAAGGATGCTCGTCTTTGCCGCTGAAGAGATTAATCGGATTAACAGCGACAACATGAAAGACCTGGGCATTATAATCGAAGTTCCCGCTCTTCCTTTTCCCAGCTATCACAAGGATGAAGCGGTCGCCAAATACGGGCCGAGAAGCTTTGAGGAAAAAATCGGCGAAGAATCTTCGGCGCAGTTTTTCTGGATAACCGGCCTGCTCAGGGAAAATTACGACCTGGTGTATCCCTACCTCAGGGCGGACGGTTCAAAAGTCGACCCCGCGACACTGCCGTCATCAAATATTTTTAATTATGACATACTCGCTAAAAGCATTGATGCCAAAACCGGCAAGCAGAGCCCGGCACGGGAGATACTTTCCGGCGCGATCAGGGAATGGCTTTTTGAGCCCATTGTGGCGCGTATCCTGGACAACAGAGTGCTTCCTAAAATTCCGGTAATGAAAGACGGGAATATCGAAAACCTGGATGAGCTCGGAGGATACGGGCCCTTTCTCTACTTCGCCTCTATGAAGGACAAGAAGGGGGTATCGATTTTTCCGGACACCATGGGAGGCGGGATCGGCATTGAAAGAACGCTGTTCGCCCTTCTGCGCGGCAAAAAAGTTACCAAGATTGACGATGTGACTTATTTCGGCAAGAACCCGGATTCGCATCCATTGTACCTGTATTGATTTTTTAATTTACCCGGAGATGATTATGAAAAGCATGCTGATAAAAACAATACTCACTCTTGATGGGGACGGAAGGGACGTCACGGTAGAGGGATGGATAAGGACAAAGAGAGTTTCCAAGGGCATCACCTTCCTTGAAGTGAATGACGGTTCAACCATTAAGAACCTTCAGGTCGTGCTTGACGAGTCTTTTCCGGGGTATGAAGATATTCTGAAGAAGATCAATACCGGGTGCAGTGTTATCATTACCGGAAAGCTGATCGCTTCTGAAGGCATGGGACAGGCCGTTGAAGTAAAGGCGGCCTCGGTTGACGTAGTCGGTGAAAGTCCTGAAAACTTCGTGCTCCAGAAAAAGCGGCATTCATTTGAATTTCTCAGGGACATAGCGCACCTGCGGCCCAGGACGAATACCTTCGGCGCCGTTGCCCGCATCAGGAGCGCGATGAGTTTCGCGATCCATAAATATTTTCAGGAGCGCGATTTCGTTTATGTTCACACTCCCATAATCACCGGAAGCGACTGTGAAGGCGCCGGGGAGATGTTTCAGGTCACGACCCTTCCGCTGGAAAACATTTCCGGGGCAGGAGGTCCTGATTACAGCGCCGATTTTTTCGGCAAAAAGGCATCGCTTACCGTGAGCGGGCAGCTTGAAGGGGAGACCTACGCCTGCGCGCTTAAAAACATATACACGTTCGGGCCAACGTTCAGGGCCGAAAATTCAAACACCTCGCGCCATCTTTCCGAGTTCTGGATGGTCGAGCCCGAAATGGCGTTCTGTGATCTCAGGCTGAACATGGCCGTTGCCGAGGAATTCATCAAGTATATCTTCAGCCATGTTCTCGAACACTGCGCCGATGACATGGAATTTTTTGACGCGCACATCGGCAAGGGCGTGATCGATAATTTACGGGCCATCATCAGCAGCGATTTCGGGCACGTGACGTATTCCGACGCGGTGGAGGAGCTGAAGAAATCAAACGCGAAGTTCGAGTTTCCCGTATCATGGGGCAGCGACCTTCAGAGCGAGCATGAGAAGTTTCTCACCGAGGAAGTCTTTAAAAAGCCGATCATTGTCACTGACTATCCCAGGGAGATCAAGGCGTTCTACATGAAGCTGAATGGCGACGGAAAAACCGTGAGGGCCATGGACGTACTGGTGCCGCGGCTCGGTGAGATCATCGGCGGCAGCGAACGCGAATCCGACCATGATAAACTCGAAAAGAGGATCATTGAATCGGGCCTTGACCCCAGGGATTACTGGTGGTACCTTGAGCTGCGGAAATTCGGGTCAGTGCCTCACTCGGGTTTCGGCCTCGGGTTCGAAAGGCTGATCCAGTTTGTCACCGGCATGCAGAACATCCGTGACGTTATTCCCTTCCCCAGGGCCCCGAAGCTGTGTGAATTTTAACGTCAGGCCCAGCGCGATCGGCAGAAGTCAACGCCCGGGCGCGATACCTGGAACCCTTCTTCATGTTCTACGATGAGTCCTTCTTCTTTCAGGTCTTCAAGCATGGGACGGAGCTGCGACCCGCTTTTGCCCTGATCTGTTTCAAGTTCATCAAGGGTCATAAAACTTCCGTCCCTGGTCCGGTTGTAGATATCGCCTAAGAGATTTATCGTGCGATTGTCCTTCATCCGGCCCTTCTATCTGACTGCCGGCATCAGCGCCCACTTGATGATCCACAGGGATGATTCTGGCTGTTTTTCAAGGCACACGATGCCGCCGTTCTGAAATTTGAAAACCGGCTTTTCTTCTGAACCCGTGATAAGCAGTGACGCCAGCCTGCTCATAAAGGGCATGTGCCCGACCAGCATGATGTCATCGTCGGTAATAATTTCCTGAATGGCCCTGACGTCGTCCCTGGGCCCCATCCCGGGCCGTTCTTCGATCCCCCGGTCAGAGCCGGTTACGCTGTTAATAATTTCAGCGGTTTGACGGGCCCTTTTTTTCCCGCTGTGCCACAGGGATGAAAGGTGAACGCGGTAATTCTTCGCGACGCCGGCAATGCGGGTAACGTCATCGGCCCCTTCAGGGGTCAGGCCTTTTTCGGGATCGATGTTTTCGGGATAACTTTTTCCATGTTGTACCAGGTAAAGTGACATTACGGCCTCCTTTTTAAGGTTTAGGTCCCTGATCATCCCCGTCAATGCCTTTTTTAATAGATTAAATTTACTATAAATTCCCGAGGAAACATACATTAAGTTATGCCTTTTTTTTTAAAAAAAATTGTTCAAATGACTCGTTTTATTGTACAATATCAGTGTAAATAGCTCGTTTATACTGTTTTTTATGGTAAAAAATGAATTTATTAAATAGACAGCGCGGTGAAAAACAGGGCTAACATTAAGATTCTCGTTATCCTGATTCAGGTGCTTGGTATTGCATTAATATCATCAATCCTGGTTGTATCGATTATTATAAAGAGGTATCAGACCCGGGATTTCCTCCTCAATCAGGCCCGTCTGCATTATCATAATGAGTATGAACGCATTCTTTTGAATCTGAATTTCAGCCATGAAAGCACGGTCACGAATTATGCAAAAACCGGCATGCTCAGTCAAAAGAAAGATGAAGTGGATTATCCTTCTGTATCCCCGATTATGAAGTCAGTATTGCCGGTTCGGCGGGTACATCTGAAACCCTGCGGATTAACCAAAACCCACGGCCTTTTAGTAAAGCTCACCAGTCTCAGGCCGCTTGATGAGGAAAATTCACCTGACCGGTGGGAAATAGAAGCCATGCGTGAATTATTAACCGGCCGGGCTGAAATTTATGATGTTATCCAGAAAGAGGGAATCCATTATTTGCGCTACATAAAACCATTGATCGCGGAAGAACAGTGTATCCGCTGCCATTATTCCCATGAGAAGAGCAATAACGCGGTACTGGGGGGCATTTCCCTGATCATGCCCATTGAGAAGATCTATATGAATTTGAAGATCGAATATGTGCTGATCGCTGTCGCCAATCTGTTTATTCTGCTCACCGGTTTTATCGCGGTATCGTCAATCAAGTCTGCTGAACAAATAAGAAAAGGGGCCAGCGAGCGCTTTATTGAGTTGAAAAAATCTCATGAATTGAAGGAGAAAACCGCAGCGGTTTTATTTGAACACAATAGGGAGCTTTGCAGAGAACTCAATGATGCTAAAATGGAGAACAGCAGGTTTAAGCTTATAAATCAGGGTTTTGCCCAGGAGGCAGATACAACTAACAAGAGAGAGAAGCTGATCAGATCGATTTTTGATACCGTGGGCAACGTTATTTTTTTCCTGTCGCCTGAATTCAGGATTATTGATATTAACCGCGCAGCCGAAAGCGTTACCGGACTTCCCAGGGAAAAGGTCGTCGGTTTTACCATATTCAATATTTTTACATCCGAACTTTACGGTGAAAAGATGCCTGAAATCTATCGACGGGTGCTTGATGACATATACATCGAAGATTTTGAGGACGCCCTGATCAATGCCCAGGGGGAGAAGATGCATATGCTGTGGAACATGACGTCCCTTATGGACGGAGTGAACATCGCCGGGATCATCATGTCGGGAAACAACATCACCGGAAGGAAATACGCGGAACAGACCCTTTCAATGGACCAGATGCGTTTTGAAACGCTCTACCGCCTGACACAGCTTGAAGGAAGGAGCGAAAAGGAAATACTTGATTTTGCCCTTGAAGAATCTGTCCGCATAACCGAGAGCAAAATCGGATATATTTATCTCATGAATGAAGACGAAACCGAACTGATCCTCCATTCATGGTCAAAGGGTGTGATGAATGACTGCACCATGCTGATAAAGCCGACGGTGTACAAAGTCTCCGAAACCGGACTGTGGGGCGAAGCAGTGCGGCAGAGAAAACCGGTCATTACCAATGATTATGACGCCCCGAGCTCTTTGAAAAAAGGCTATCCCGAGGGTCATGTGCCGATCAAACGGCACATGAACGCGCCGCTCATTAAAAACGGTAAAATCGTGCTCATCGCGGGGGTCGGTAACAAGGAGAAGGAGTACGACGAACGCGATGTCCGTTATCTGCTGTTGATCATGGATGGGATGTGGAAAATCATCAAGAAACGTGAAACCGAGAAATGCCTGTATGTGAAGAACAGGGCGCTCAGTTTTTCCATCAATGCCATGGTGTTCATGAATTGCGACGGCATTATAACCGATGTCAATTCTTCGTTTGCCAAAATGTGGGGGTACTGCCCCGAATTATCCCACGCGATATCCCGTTATCCCGATTGCGCCCGGCTGTGCCCTGACAGGGAATTCGTTCATCATGAATTAATCGGAAAAAACATCAATGAATTCACGGTCGGTTCTTTTACCGATATTTTCTCCGAACTCGAACCCCGGGGAGGATGGACCGGTGAAGTCACTGCAAAGAAAAGGGACGGCACTCTTTTTACCATCCATGTTTCCGCGACGATGCTTCATGATGATGACGGGAAGCCCTATACCATCATGGCTTCATGCGTTGATGTGTCTTACCATAAACAGATAGAGGCCGAGCTCAAGCGTTCCATCATGGACCGGGAAGTGCTCCTTAAAGAGATCCACCACCGGGTCAAGAACAACCTGGGTATCATGTACAGCCTGGTGCACTTTGAAAAGGAAACATACGGCAGGGATGACAGCACTTCACTGGTTTTGGCGAATATGCAGAACCGGATCATGACCATGGCCATGATACACCAGAAGCTCTACCGCTCAAACGACCTTCGCTCGATCGATTTTCAGGAGTACTGCGGCGATCTTGTCAATCAGCTGGTCAACACGTATGATGATGGCAGCAGTGATATAAGGGTGATGCAGGATGTGCAAAAGGTCTTCCTGGATATTGATACGGTGCTTCCCTGCGGCCTCATTATTACAGAAATGGTAACCAATTCAATGAAATACGCATTTACTGATGAACGAAAGGGCGAGATCAGTGTCTCTTTCGAAATGGATGAGCGCGGGCTGGCAACCCTTGCCGTCTCGGATAACGGCATTGGCCTTCCTGAAAATTTTGATCCCAATAAAAGTGATACAATGGGCATGTTTATTGTGCGATCTCTGGTCGATCAGCTCAAGGGGTCAATCCAGATAGACCGCAAGCGGAAGGGAACAAGGCTCATTATTGCGTTCCCGGTCAAGAATATACCTGGAGGATGATAATGGGAACGATCGCTGTTCTGGTAGTTGAAGATGAGGTTTTAATCAGGAAATACATTACCACCATGATCCAGAAATACGGTGGTGTTGTTATCGGAGAAACAGCACTGGGTGAAGAGGCGATCGACCTCGTTTTGCGTGATCATCCCGATGTTGTTTTTATGGACATTATGCTTGATGGAAACATCGATGGCATCGAGGCCGCGCGGAGAATATCGGAGTTTGCGGATACATTAATTGTGTTCGTCAGCGCTTATGATTACGAGGAAAGCATTAAAAAAGAAGAAATGCTGAACTATTTTGCCTTTATCAATAAACCGGTTGACAGGGTCAAGATCAAGGACGTGCTCGACCGTATCAGGGATGGTGATAAACTGAGCAGTATTTCTTGACAGGTGAATTCGTTCATGTATTGTTAGCCATGGATTTTCCGGTGCGGTGATACTATGAGCGAATCCCATCAAATGATCGTTACTTTTGCAGGGTCCATTTTTTTCGGCATTCTCTGCATCGTTGTTTCAAAAAAAATCAAGATATCATCCATTGTGCTGCTGCTTGTCTGCGGCATACTGCTGGGGCCCAGCTCAATCGGCCTGGGCATCATCAATCCCGAAAGCCTCGGGGACGGCCTGAGCATTATTATCAAGCTTGCCGTGGGTCTGATCCTCTTTGAGGGGGGCCTCACCCTTGACCCGAAAGGATACCGCGCGGTTTCTGCTGAGATCAGAAATGTTCTGACCAGGGGAGTGCTGGTAACCTGGCTGGGCTCCGCGCTGGCCGTGAAACTAATATTCGGGTTTACCTGGGTTTTTTCGGTTTTCGCCGGGAGCCTTATCATCGTGACCGGGCCCACGGTCATCAACCCGCTGCTTAAACGGATCGGTGTTAAAAAAAATATTCATAATTTTCTTCACTGGGAAGGGGTTCTCATCGATCCCATCGGCGTGTTCATCGCGCTCCTGTGCTATGAGTGGATCATCGGTGAAACGGCGCTGCTGCTTTTCGGCGCGCGCATACTCACCGGCGCGGGTATCGGTATCGCCGCGGGAATCGTCCTGAGCAGGATCATCAAGAGCCTGATCATCCCTGACGAAGCGGTGAACATCTTCATCCTTTCATGCGCGCTCGCCATTTACACTGCATCGGATTTTATCATCCCCGAAAGCGGTCTTTTGAGCGTTACGGTTTCGGGCTTTGTGCTCGGCTATTTCGAGACCCCGCAGATAGACAGGCTCAAGATTTACAAATCACAGCTTGTTGACCTGCTCATCGGCCTGCTCTTCATGCTTCTCGCGGCGAACCTGAGGTTTGACTTCATGGATGTTGACTATATCGTGAAAATCACGGCCAGCGTGCTCGCGGTAATGATCATCATCCGCCCCCTGAACATCTTTTTTTCAACACTGGGAGAGAAGCATTTCACTTTTAAAGAAAAAATTTTTCTGAGCTGGATCGCGCCACGGGGGATCGTGGCCGCGTCAATGGCGTCAGTGTTCGCGTTTAACCTCAAGGGTATTGCCGATAGCGATTACGCGGCCCAGGCCGGGTTTATTGAAGCCTTCACCTATTCGGTGATTGTCGCAACGGTCATTTTTCAGGGATTTACGGCAAAGTCCCTGGGAAGGCTGCTCGGGGTGCTCGAACCGGAACCGCGGGGATGGCTTATCGTGGGAGCGCATAATGTCGCGCGAAAAATCGCTTCTTTCATTATTGAGAAGGGATTTTCCGTGACCCTGATCGACACCAATATCGGGAGCGTGAACCGGGCCCGACGGCTGGGGTTTGTTGCCATATTTGACAATGCGCTGAACGCGGACGCTGAAGATTATCCCGAGCTCTACGGAATCGGTAATGTGCTGGCGCTCACCAAAAACGAAGACCTGAACCAGCTCGTGTGCCTGCACTGGTCGAAGAAACTCAAGAAGGGCCGTTTTTTCAGGTGGAGCGCTCAGACCGGGGAGGGGGAACCGGCCGAATCCGGCGAAGCGGCGATTGTGTCTGTGTGGAATTCCATCCGGCTTGAACGGCTCCTGGCAATGAGTGAAACGGAGTGTAAATCGGTTCTTGTCAGGGGCGTTATGGACCGTCCCAGGGTTAAACATCCGGAGCGGGTTCTTTTCGCGGAGTCCGGGGGTGAGTTGTTTCCGTTTCTCCCGGAAAACACCGGCAGAAATTTTGACGCGCTCATGTATCGCCCGTTTGACATAACGCTTGACCTGCAGCTGAAGCCGGAATGGGTCGTGTTCTCTTCCGCGTCTACATTCAAAGGGGTGCTTCTTGAACTTCTCCAGACACTGAAAAGGGATTACAGCGGCCTCAATGTGCAGGCGATACTGGACCGCCTGATCCGGATGGAAAGGGAATATTCGAGCGTTATCGGCCGGAACGTCGCCCTGCCGCATACCTATATTGACGGCATTGATGATTCCCTCGTCATGGTTGGCAAGACGCGTGAACCTCTCGGGATTGACGGTGAAGCTGAAGGTGAAAATGTTCATATTATTTTTCTTGTGCTGAGCCCCAAGAACCAGCCTGATATTCATATTCAGACCCTTTCTGAAATTTCAAAATTCATTATGAATGAAGAAAACCACAAAAACATCATGAATGCCTCCAGCCGTAAAGACCTGGTCAGAGTCTTCTTTCCGTAATTGAGAATTAAAATATTTGACAATTTTAGTATATTTTAATATTTTAAATTATACTTTAATTATCATGGAGGCTACACAATGAAAAGAAACGGTATAACCTATATAGGTGACGAATGTAAAAAAGAACTGACCCTCTTCGCGGGTCACGCTATTCCGCACTGTCATGGAAAACCTGTGGAAGAGCCGCCTCTTGATTACTGCACCAGCGCGGCCCATCCCGAGATGGCGCGAAATTCAGATGAGGATGCACCCTGCGATGACAATCGGGGCTAGGTAACAGCGTTATATTTTTTTGTTTGACAATAAAATGCGCTGTAGTATTATAGAGCTTCACAACATGGACGTTCCGGAGGGCCACAATGGGTCAGATGAAAGACAAGATTTCGTCACTGGGTAAAATCCTTGGTAAAGGAAGAAGCAGAAATGAACGCAGAAACATTGACCGGAGAAACGCGACAAAACACGACAGGATTATTTTTTATTCAAAAGTCTTCAGCGGAGAGGTTGTAGACAGGCGAATCAACCTTTTCGACCGAAGGCAGTCGCAATAATATCAGGCGGTACCTGCCCGGTTAAACCATCGGGTTTCTGCTTTTTGCATTTCCGTTTGACAGTTCCTTTGAAAATAGTTGCCCGCCAACATTTGTTTTCATGAAAATATAAAGCAGTAATATCAGGCAGAGGAGTACCCCGCTGACCAGGTATTTATTGTATTCAAGCCGGTAGTATATGTCCCCCCTGCCGATGTTTTTCCGCTTGTCCCTTCCTGCGGACAGATTATATTTATGGGCCAGGTTTTTGATATAATTCATATTGATCACCGGAATCCCTTCATGTGAGAAACGGGACATCACGCTGTCAATCTTCAGGGCTTTCCTGGGGGGACGCTTGTTGAGGCCAGGCCTGAACCTTCTCTTGCCGATAAAGCTGCCCACTGATACCGTGCCTCCGCCGACATTGATGTAGGCCCTGATCGGTTCTGCCCCGGCCAGCTCATCGTATATATCCATGCGTTCATCAATGCTTCTCGATATCTGGTCGTTTTTAATAAAGCGGATGCCGTGTTTTTGTATGTTTTTTTTCAGGATCAGAACCCCTTCGGGAGGCATTCCCAGCGCTATGTCCTTTACTCCACCGAGGGAAGCAGCGGCGCTTTTATAGGAAAACAGCCTTTTTTTGTTTAATTCCTGTTCCATATCCAGCCAGGTGAAGCCCGGAATATTGGCGCCCCAGGTCGATGATGACAGGCTGGTGATGATGACGGGCCTGAGCTTCATCGCTTTTATTGCCGAGAGCACCGCTATATTGATCGCCGGGAAAGATCCGGTAAATGACACGGCAACCGTGCTTCTCTCCGAGACCTTTCCTCTTTTAAGCATGTCAACAATGACCGCGGCCCAGTTCGGATTGACCGTGGTAAGTTTGGTGTCAAGATCGACGGTGGTGCTGGTAATCGGTGAATTCAGGTGCCCGATCATTCCGGAGTCAAACGGGTCAACCTGGCGGTCAACCGGCCCCAGTGTCGTGTTCCGGTAGTTGCGGATGATATTCATCCCCTGCCGCATGTAATGCGCTGCTTTGATTTTGGTTTTATAGTACGGCTGTTTTACCGAAACCTGAAACGATTCGACCAGAACGATTCCGATCAGCGCCGTGATCGCGATGACGATGTGCACCTGTTTCGGCACATTGCCGGATCTCCACATCAGCTTTTTCATACCGCTATGTCCTTCCCCATGATAAGAATGAGTATGAGCCGAACGATTACGCTTGAGGTGATCAGCGCCGCTATTGTTTCGATAACACCCTGCCTGTCCATCCATATTGCTATAAGACCCGTAATGATGTAGCCGATAACGTTCAGCTCAAGCGATTCGGGACCGAATCGGAACACCTCAACGGACCTTGTGAGCCAGCCCAGGAGAAATCCCACCAGTATCATGATCACCGTCCGCCTGCGGCCGTAAATTATCATCACGGTCCCCAGGGTTGTCGTTATGAAATACGTCGCGTATGCGAGAATGATTGTAGTTAGCACTGCCAGAGGATTGTTGAGGTACAGGGCAACATAGCCGGGAACGACCATTCCTCCTGCCGCTATTCCCAGCATTTCTGAAAAGACAAGGCTCACCATAAGGCCAAGGCTTATGGAAAGGGTTATCAGCTCTTCCATTACAGCACCTCGTTATCCCGGAGCATTGACCGGTTCATAAAGTATTTTATAAGTTCCAGGCCCGGGCCGGCAGTGTTGCCGATTCCCATAACCACCGAGCGTTCACCGCAGTGGTTCATTATTTCTTCGAATATCGATTCGGTCGGCAGGCCTTCGGCATTGGTAATCAGGCCCGGGTTGATGCCGTTTTTGATCGCGTATTTTACCAGGAAGTACGACCCTGAGCCGATCAGTATGTATTTGTCCGGCCTGGGCCAGTCATGCAGGGCAAGCCCTATCTGGCGTGACCGGTCAGGCCGGTCAAGGCGGCAGTTTATCACCATGATGGTATTGTGTATATCGGGATGGCTGTTCAGGGCGATCTGCCATATCTGGCCCGTTGATTCAGGGTCGTTCGCGGCAAAGCCGTTGATGAAATACACGGTTTTACCGAAAAATTTTATTTTCAGGTCCCTCATCGCCCCGGGGTCGGGCCTGACGTTCTGCATCCCCCTGATCGCTTTATCTCTGGGAACGCCGAGGTCAAGGCAGACCCTGAGCGCGAGGGCGATATTTTCCTTGTGTTCAAAGTATGAAAATTTTTCCGATTCCGTGTCGGAGATCCCGCTGATTTCATTCTCGGATATTTGAATCATGGTCGCCTTCTGCTGAGCGCAGGCTGAGACAAATTCTTCGGGATAGTCTTTTTCGCAGGTGTACAGGGTCGCGTTGAGCGGGGTTGTCCCGAGGATCGCAAGGGCGACGTCCTTTTCGGTCGGGCCCATTACATCGAGGTGGTCTTCGCGCACATTGGTTATAACGCCGTGGGTTGATTGAACAAGTTTTTTTTCACACAGGTTTTGAAGATACGGCTGCAGGGCCATGCATTCGATAATCAGGGCCTGCGCCTTGTTTCTCGCGGCAAAGGCGATTATTCTCAGCTGTTCGATTATGTTGGGCCGCGTGGGCCGGAAAACGGGAAATTCACTTCCATCGGGAAGGATGATCCTCGGCAGTGTCCCGGTCGTCTTTGCCAGTGTTCTCATCCCGCCTTCATTTAAACCGGCTGCGATGAGCCGCGTGACGGACGATTTCCCCCGGGTCCCGTTGACATGGATCCGCACCGGTATTTTTTTCAGATTGCGCAGGTGAACGGCATACTCGGCGGCGCCTGTAATGATTAAAAGCAGGATCAAACCTGCAATTATGACCATGCTGTTCATTTTTTTCCCGCGTTATTTTGATGAACAGTCATAGATAGCAGGGCGGATGTTTTTTTTCAACTCTTTTGCCGGTACTCACCGTGGAATATTTCGTTGTGTTGCCGTGGATGAACCTCCTCGTGGTATGGTTTGATTCTCCCCGTATTGCGGGGCGCGCAGACTGATCTTCAGCTGGTGTAATGAAATATATCATCAGGAAGGATTCAGTGCCTTGATCTGGATCAAGCAGGAAAAATTTTTTAATTTCTTTATGAGACATAAAAAATACTTGACAACATCGGTATTCTATTTATAAAGTCGGAATATTAATGACTTTGGTTTTTGGTTGAAGGGCGAATCCGCTGGATTAATACAGGCGAGTCTGGAAAGACCATGGGAAATTCCTGGTTTGTCTTGATTTCTGGCCCGAACAGAATCACAAATAAGCAGGTGAACTATGAATATTCAGGCACTAGACTCTTCCACGACTCCAATGGAAAACAGGTCAGAAATATGTACCTGTAAGAACCCGGTATCAGTATTAAGCGGTAATAATTATATTTATTGTTCGCGGTGCGGCGGAAGGATCCTGGCTAGAAGCTTCCAGACTGCTGAATCAATCCCTTTGGATGAATTGCATGAGATACGGGACGCCAAGGAAAACATTCGCAATACCCTGAACCTTCAGAAAAAAAGAAAAAAAGAACGAGCCGGCGAACTGGATTTTCTTTTAAAGCGTCTTTGATCGATACCCCTGTCCGCGCAATCCGAGCTGTCATTAAGGTGACTTGTTTCTTCAGGTCATATTTGCTGGTAAACCAATGAAAGAAGAGCTCTATTCCGATGATGAAGTCGTCGGGTCATTCCGGCTGCGTGAAGACGTTTTAGCTTTTTCGGGCGTGCTTTCCCCTGAAACAGCGGATGCATTCAGGGCCCTGATAAAGGATTACTATTCCAGGCACCGCAGGGATTTCCCGTGGCGAAGGACCTCTGATCCCTACCATATCGTTGTCTCGGAAGTCATGCTGCAGCAGACCCAGACTGACCGGGTAGCGCTCAAATTTCCCGAATTTATTTCACGCTTCCCGACAATCGAATCACTGGCGTCAGCAGAGTTGAGTGAAGTTCTTCTGGCCTGGCAGGGACTCGGCTATAACCGCAGGGGGATGATGCTCCACCGCCTCGCCCGGAAAGTCGCCGCCGAAAGGGAGGGGCGAATTCCTGATACACCCGAGGAGCTTGTTGACCTGCCCGGGATAGGCAGGGCGACCGCGGCCTCAATCGCGGTTTTCGCTTTTAACCGCCCCCTGGTTTTTATTGAAACGAATATCCGTTCGGTCTTCATTCATTTTTTTTTCTTTGATAAGGAAAATATTGCCGACAGCATGATCGTCCCCCTTGTTGAAGCGACCCTCGACAGGGAGAGCCCGTATCACTGGTATTCCGCCCTGATGGATTACGGCGCGATGCTCAAGAAGCGGCACGTCAATCCCGGAAGGAAAAGCGCCCACTACCAGAAGCAGTCGCCGTTCAGGGGCTCGCGAAGGCAGGTCAGGGGGATGATATTGCGCGTTCTCCTCAATGAGCCGGGTCTGGGCATGGATGACGTGTGCACCAGGATCGGCGGTGACGCGTCAACGGTCCGGAGCGTGATGAATGATCTTGTCGAAGAGGGCATTGTTAAAAATACCGGTTCCGGTTACGCGGTTTAGACTTTTTTTAATTGTTAACAGCGGTGATGTTCCTCGGGCTCCCGGGCCCCCGATGGCCGGGACGGTGAGTGGTTATTCTAATTGACAATTATTTTCATTCCTGCTATGTTTTGTGAAAGAGGAGGACATTATGGCTATAAGTAAAGTATGGATCGAAGAAGGCTGTACTGCCTGTGGATTGTGTGAAACCACCTGCCCGGATGTATTTGAAGTGGGTGACACTGCGGAGGTAAAGGCCGGCGTAAATTACAGTGATTACGAAAGTGATATCATCGAGGCCGCGGACAGCTGCCCTGTCGAGGTCATAAAATATAAAAGCTGATACGGCTGATGTATCATAAAATAAAAAAATACCCGTGGAACGGGTATTTTTTGATGCGGGGTGTACGAGACTTGAACTCGCGGCCCCCTGCGTGACAGGCAGGTACTCTAACCAAGCTGAGCTAACACCCCGTATTAACCAGCGTGGGGTATACATAAAACAGACACCCTGATTTCTGTCAATAAAAAAGTTATTCAATTTTTAAAAGATAGAATTTATTGTTTATTTTTTTAAATCCCCTGATGTGGGCCGGTTTTGAAACAAACCTTCTTTCCGTCATCCATATTCAACTATAAAGTTCTTGAAAGGATTTAATTAAATTACTATTTTTGAACATTAACAGTATTTCAGGAAATAAGAATGGCATACAGGCTTGTATATTACGGCAATGATACATTGAAAAAAATAGCGGCCGATATATTGAATATCGACGGTGAGGTTATGGACCTGGTAGATTCCATGTTCAATATTATGTACCGGGAAAAGGGAATTGGGCTGGCGGCACCCCAGATCGATGTGTCAAAGAAGCTGCTGGTACTTGATATTGAAGAGAGAAACGGCCCTGCACTGGTGCTGATCAACCCCGAGATTAAAGAGGTTTCCGCGGAAACGCTGCCTTATGAAGAGGGATGTCTCTCCCTGCCGGGTATTACTAAGGAAATTGTCCGTCCTGCCGAAATTCTCGTAAAAGGGATCACCCCTGATGAAAAAGAGGTCGAAATTGAAGCAAAAGGGCTTCTCGCGCGGGTGCTGCAGCATGAAATAGACCATCTCAACGGAAAGGTTTTTATTGACCACCTCGAGGATTTTGAGAAGAATGAACTCAGGCCCAACCTGAAAAAGATTAAAAAACTGAACAAACCATGACCACCATAGGATTTTTTGGAACCCCTGAGATAGCATCCTTCTGCCTTGAAGGGCTTGCAGGGAAGTATTCTGTCTCTTTTGCCGTCACCGGCGAGGACAAACCTGCTGGAAGGCATCAAAAAATGATGTATTCCCCGGTGAAAGAGGTCGCCCTGCGCAATAACATCCCCGTGCTTCAGCCCGTAAAGCTGCGGGATCCTGACGTTATCGGGAAGATAAACTCTTACAATGCTGACGTTTATGTTGTCGTGGCCTATGGGAAGATCATCCCCCGTGAAATTTTTGATTTTCCCCGATTTAAGACTATTAATCTTCATCCTTCACTGCTTCCCCGATACCGGGGTGCAGCGCCGGTACAATGGGCCCTTATCGGCGGTGAGCCGTATACCGGAATTACCGTGCAGAGGATCAATGAAGAGCTTGACGCGGGTGACATCATCCTCCAGGAAAAAATCGCCCTTGCCGGGGACATGACTGCGGGTGATCTCTATGCAATAGTCATGCCTCTGGGTTTGCGCCTGATTGGTGAAGCGGTTGACCTGCTGTGTTCAGGCAACGCGCAATTTTCGCCCCAGGCTCATGAGGACGCGACGTACTGCGGCAAAATAACCAGGGAACTTTCGTGCATCGACTGGTCATGGAAAGCGGCCGACATCCACAATCTGGTCAGGGGGCTCAATCCCAAGCCCGGGACATCCACCTTTTTCAGGGGTAAAAACGTAAAAATATGGAAAACCGCACCTTTTTCCGAAAGCGGTGATTTTTCGCTTAAACCCGGCGAGGTTGCGGTTTATGCAAAAAAGCGTCTTATTGCCGGCAGCTCTGACGGCTGTGTTGAAATTATTTCACTGCAGCCCGAAACAAAGAAAGTAATGGATGCTCTGTCTTTCATCAACGGTTACCGGATCGGGAAAGGTGAATGTTTCGGTGTATAATTATTGACAAAAAGAAAATCGGCCGGTAATTTATAGCTTTAAACGATCATGACCTGGATTTTTTGAGATATCACTGCGGAAGGCATATGGGTTATAACAGCAGAAACAGGGAAAAAGGCAAGAGAAGGGGCCATGGGGCTTCCGTATATTCAGACTCTCTGGCGGTTGAAAAACATAAGGCCCGCGAGCTGCGAAAAACCCAGTGGTGGAGAAAAAAAATTTCTTCAGGAAAATGTCACTATTGTGGAAGGACCTTTCATCCCGATGATCTTACTATGGATCATAAAATTCCACTCACCCGGGGCGGGCTGTCGGAAAAAATTAATCTTGTGCCTGCGTGCAAGGAATGCAATAACAGGAAGAAATACCTGCTGCCTGTCGAATGGGACGAATACATGGAATCCATTAAAAAGAAATAAACGTTAACACGGGAGTAATTGATGCCAGATAAAAGCGGTGAATTGTTAAAAAAGGGACAGGTTCTCTTTGCCCAGGGAGAAATTCCCCGGGAAATATACGTTCTGGATGACGGGTCCCTTGAAATTATCGCTTCACCTGATGAATACAACGGCCTTGCGCCTGACATTATCATTTCCAAGGGCAGAAGGATCGGCATACTATCCGGTAAAACCATGATAGCGGGCTTCAGCAGGATGTTTACCGATGTGTACACAAAAAGTGTGCGCGCGATGGAAGACTCTCATGTTACCCGCTATCCGCTTCCTCAGGGAGGATATAAAGGCATTCTCGCCAGAGACCTTTCCATGGCTGTTTCTTTGCTGAAGCAGCTTTATAATGTCATAAACGGTTCGCTTTCCACCGCGAATAAAGTCAGGAAAGTTTACCAGACCCTGGCCGTGATGTATGACAATTTTTCGCTGATCTACAAGGAGTTCCTCGAAGCGACTGCTCCTGATGACCTGCATAAAAGCGCTCTTGAGCTCTACAGCCGGTTTACCGGAAGCGGAGGAATTATCCCGCCAGTTGTGGATGCTAAATTTCTCATTACGGATTACGGCAGATATTTTGAAAAGAAATACGAGGTGCCCGGGTCTGACCCGGAAAATATAATCGACAAGCTGGGATGCGGCCTTGTCATTAAACTGCTCAAACTGGACCCTTCGATTTTACAGGCGATGGTTAAAGCCGATCCCGGTATCGCTCTTTCAGCCTATGAAATACTGACCGAAAATTTCATGAAGACGTTTAATTATATTGAACAGGCCTATGAACGTATTGATGAAAAGATGTCGCTTCTTTTCAGCAGTGAAGAAAGCTGGAGCCAGTATTTCGTTGACTGGGGCGGTTTTGATGAACTCGTCGCGGGATCGAAAATAAGCGGTGATTTTATTAAAAACCTGCTTTCGGTTCTCGTGAAGCTTAATGGTATTTATGATGAACTTTCAGGTGCCAAATTGACCGATTACTATCCCGGCATAAAGAAGATCCATTCATACTATATGAAGAACAGGGAAGGGGCTGTTGAAACAAAGGCCGAAAGCGCTATGGCGGAAGAATCAACAGCCACTGTTGCGGAAAAGTCGCCCGCTTTCATACCCGGAAAGGGGAAGGGACGTTCGTTAAATGAAATTTTTGAATTTTCGCTGATTGACAAGGAATTCAAGGGGAGGTTCCTGAAGGTTCTTAATGATTTCAAAACGATGAAAAATCCTTTCAATACTGAAATGGAGGGCAGAAAAATTCGCCGGCACCTGGCAAAAATGTACTGGGACCTCTTTAAACAGGTTTACATAAGAAGTAAAACCGAAAGCGCTGTTCCCCGTGCGGTAAAATTAATGCTTTTATTCGGGTTCTGTGATGATGATCTGCTTGAGGAATCTCAGGTCGCCGAGTTGAACGATCTGGCCAGATTAAGGGAGCGTGAAACCGAGTTGCCGGTTGTCATAGAGAATGAATTTTTAAACCTTGTCTATACCGGTACTGAAGAGCCGAGTATTACTGAAATGGGGCTTGATTACCGTTCCTACCTGAGGGAGCTTGAAAAAAGCAGAAAGAAGAAAGACGCAGACCCCCATGTTGGTGATGAAAACATACGAAGAGTGATGTATGAGATAGACCAGCGCCTGACCAGTACGGCAGCAGTCTGTTCGGGCTCTACCGCGACCGCCTTCCCCATTCTCAATTCTTTCGCAATCAAAGGCAGCCTGAAAGGGATTTATACGTCCAAAAAAAGCGTTGAGGATATCGTTAAGGAAATTAAAGAAATGGACTTTTCGGTTTTTTACCGGGAAACAGTGTTAAAGATGGGCGAGGCCCGGGAAATTATCCAGGAGGAAATCGAGCCCTATTTCATTATACTTCCGATTTTCGGGACCAAAACACTTCTCTGGCAGGAAGTGATCGGGACGAACAAGAGAAGCCGGGGCCGCATTGTCATCCCCATATTTTTTATGGGCGATCTCAAGAAGAGCATTGCGCATACTCTCGCCTGTTTCAGGTGGGAACTCAACAGGTCGATGAAGGGGGCGATGTGGGCTGATCCGATCGACGGCGGGATCACCGGGGAGTATTTCGATTACGTGAATACCTTTAAAAAGAATTCAAAGCTTTCCGTTGAAGCAAAAGAGAAGATCAATGAGCGCTTCAAGGCCCTGCGCACCAACAGGGACCGCTTCGCGGATGATTATCTCATGTGGGTCCTGTTTGAGAAGGACGGGATCATGAAGCTGAACAACGTGGTGCGCGAGATGTTTTTTAAACATATACCCTTTCCTGAAGAGGTGAGGAACAAGCTTGAAAGCATGCCCGCCTTCGCGCATGCCGCGAACCGGTACAAGAACCTCCAGGTGAGGAACATCGCGGCGTATGAGCGGAAATTTAAAAAATACCAGGGCGGGGACGGCGGATATCCCGAAGAGATCCAGAAATTTTTTAATTTTATCAAGAAATGATCGATCAGTACATCAGGTATCTGCTTCTCATGAAGGAATAACCCTGGACCGTGGTATCAACTTTCATCCTGAATGACCGGTAGCTTTTTTTGTTATCAATCGTTTTTCTGAAAAGGTCGGTCCCCGCCAGATGGTCAACTGAATATTTGCCGCCGTATTTTTGCCACTTCGCTTTACTATAGGTCTTCATCAGGTAGGATATAATGGCAAACGAGACTTCGCTCGGAGTGAACTTTCCCCCGGTGTAGAATATATGCGCTCCGCCGCAGCGTTCACCCTTGTATTTACTGAAGGAGGGCTCGAAATAAACGGGCTTGAATTTGAAATTTTTCAGTTTAAGGTTTTCGAGTCCGCGACAGAAGCTGACCGGCTCAATCCATGGCGCGCCGATATATTCGAACGGCTTCGCCGTCCCCCTTCCCAGGGAAATATTTATCCCTTCCATCATTACCGTGAACGTGTAAATAATTGCCGATGTGTATGTCGGAAGGTTCGGTGATGGGGGGATCCAGGGGAGTCCGGTCTCGTTGAACATCATGTCTCTCGTGTAGTTTTTCATGTTTATGACCGTAAGGTTGACATCCTTGCAGAACTCTCCGCGGTAATAACGGGCCGCTTCCCCGATGGTCATGTCGTATATCAGCGGCGCGGGGAAGGCGCTCACGAACTTTGATTTGAAATTTTTCTGCAGATAAGCGCCGTCAATTCCCAGATATCCTATGGGGTTCGGCCTGTCCATTACGATCAGTTCTTTGTTGGTCCCTTTGAGGGTATCCATGACGAATTTTAGGTTTGAGATATACGTATAGCAGCGCATGCCCATGTCCTGGATATCGAATATGACGATGTCGGCCTTGTCCAGGAGATAACCCAGAGTATTATTGTTGAGTTTATGGAGGTTGTATACCACGGCTTTAAAATTAGGGTCCACGCTGTAGACGTTTTTTTCATATTCATTTTGATACCCGTACAGGCCGTGTTCCGGCGCGAGAATTGAAATAACGTCAATTCCTTCATTCTCCAGAAGCTTGATATTCGGTTCAAGGTAGTAGTTGGTCCCGGAATGGTTGGTAATGACAACCGCGATTTTTCCTTTATAGCGCTTTGCGTATTTTTTAAGGAACAGCTCGATACCGGTCATTACCCTGTCTGTATTTTCAGGATAATAATACCTTACGGTTCCGGAACAGCTTATCATTACTGCAATAACAAGCGTGGTAACAAGTTTTTGATATATTTTCCCCACTGGCAGATTCATCTTCATGATATTATTATCTGATGATTTCTTAAATTATTTGATCATTAAATTCTGCATTGTTTATGTGTATGGTATTTTATTTCCAATTATTCATGCTTGACAATTCACTGTTTATCATTCAAACCTAACGTGAACAAATGATAAAAAGCAGCCGCTCGTATCGTTTATTGTAAGGAAGGTTAACTATGCGGATGATTAAAATCTGGTCTATAACTTTTTTCTGCACCGCTGTTATTCTTGTAACAGACAATTGCGCCGCAGTTGACACTAAAAAGGAAGGGGTGATCCTGAAAAAATATTCTGACGAGAGCCAGAACCGGTATTCGGACCTTCTGGTCGATATAAGCCGCTATACAAGCAATGGCGCTCTTTACCATGAAAAATATCAAAAACTTCTGATCGGGCTTGCCGCGGAAATCATTGAAGGTAAAAATCTCGCCATTGTCCCCGGTACCATGGGGTTTTATTTTGATAAAAAATCCAGTGAGCGGAACAATCTTTTCCTGGGGCTTGATATTGACGCGGGAACGAACCCCGGTGAAGGCTATAATGCCACTGCCTCATCTTTGATAAAACACGATTTGCGGGACCTTATCGCCATTGTCCATTCGTGCGTGTCAATTTTTTCTGAAAAGGAAATTATCGGCATGGTCATAGGGTGGCGCTGGGGCGCTGCCGAGAACCAGAACCAGGTCAACATATGGATGGACAAGTCTGACCTGATCAGGTTTGAAGAGAAAAAGCTGACGTTCGATGAACTCGTTCAGCGGAGTGTCATAACCAATACCGCGGGCAAGATTATCAGGGTCCAGTTATAGATTCAATAACACTGCACACGGTTTTGATTTCCATCATGGTGCCGATACTGATCCGGATATAATCGGACTGTACCGGACCCCGGTAATGGCGTACCAGTATTTTCTGTTCTTTGAGCCTTTCGTATAGCTCCCCCGAGTTTATTCCAGGGTGCCTCACAAAAATGAAGTTCGCCTGCGACGGGATGATGATGAAGCCCAGGGCCTCGAGCCTTTCCTCGAGGTATTCCTTGTTGTTGATCACCATCTGAATATTATATTTAAATCCTTTCTGGTCAAGAAGCGCCGCTTTTGCTGCAACAAGGGAGAGCCTGTTCACATTGTATGAGTCCTTGATCACCATGAATCCCCGGATTATTTCCTCGCTGGCCGCGGCGATCCCGATCCTCATTCCCGCTAAGGAATAGGATTTTGAAAACGACCGGGTCACGATTACGTTGTCGTATTTTTTCACCAGCTCAATGGCGGTGTTATTGTAGAAGTCGACATACGCTTCGTCAACGACCAGGAGGCCTTTGAAATTTTTTAAAAAGGCCTCAATCTCCGCGAGTTCGCACCAGGTCCCGGTTGGATTGTTCGGGTTTGCCATTATGACCAGGTCGTATTTTTTTTTCAGAAAAGCCTTCATGTCATAGGTGAAATCATCGTTAAGGGGTACTTTCTCATATGAAATGCCATTTACCTGGGCCAGGGTGTAATACAGGGCATATGATGGATACGGAAACCCAACCGTTCCCTCCGGCTCGATAAACCCCCTGAAGATCAGGGTGAATATTTCGTCAGAGCCGTTTCCGACAAAGACATTTTTGACTGATAAATTGTTCTGGCGGGCAAAAATTTCCCTGACTTCGGTGGCAACCGGGTCCGGGTACCGCTTGAGCGACTCGTTACAGGCGGTGCGCAGCGCGTCAAGCACCGGTTTTGAAGGGGGGAAGGGGTTTTCATTGGTGTTGAGCTTGATGTATTCATCAAGGTTTTCCGGTTGTTCGCCGGGGACATACTCCTCGGTGTTTTTAAGTCTGCTGTTCCAGAATTTCATGGGTACCTGCTTTAATGGGCTGCGCCGATAAGATCAGAAATATCCGTTATAGAGGCTGTGTTCATATAATCAACTAATTTTTCGAGCAGTTCAGCGGCTTTTTCAGGGTAAACCATGGTCGCGGTCCCAATCGATACTGCCGAGGCCCCTGCCATAATAAATTCAAGCATGTCTTCCAGGGTCAAAATACCGCCAAGCCCGATGACGGGTATCGAAAGCTGCTCATAAAGCTGGTACACGATGCGTAGTGCCATGGGCCTGATCGCCGGCCCGCTGAGGCCGGCCACCTTGTTCAGGAAATACGGTTTTCTCTTTTTTATGTCGATTTTCATTCCGAGAAAGGTGTTCACCGCTGAAATCGCGTCAGCCCCGATTTCCTGAGCTCGTACGGCGAATTCAGTGACATCGGTGACGTTGGGAGAAAGCTTCACGATAAGGGGGCATTCGGTCACTTTTCTTACTTTTGAGACGAGTTCGGTGAAAATTCCCATTTCAGTGCCGAACGCGATGCCGCCCTCTTTCACATTGGGACAGGACACGTTGAGTTCAAGCGCGTGGACCCCCCGCGTACGGGAGAGGGTTTTGCACAGTTCCATATTTTCGTCAATGCTGTGGCCCGCGACATTGGGGATGACTGTCGCCCCGCTCTGAATCAGAAACGGCAGCTTGTCCTTTAAAAAAGATTCGAGGCCCACGTTTTCAAGCCCTATCGAATTGAGCACGCCGGACGGTGTTTCGATGATCCGGTTGCCTTTGTTGCCCTCACGGGGTTTGAGCGAGAGCCCCTTGGTAAAAATAGCGCCTATTGAGGAAAGGTCCATGAACCGTGAAAGTTCTTCACCGTAGCCCGACGTTCCCGAGGCCAGGGTAACGGGGTTTTTCAGTGTCATGGAACCAATTTGCACAGAAAGGTTCATGGGTTTTCCTGGTCGATAAATTTTCCTCAGTAATCACGCTTTGAATGAGCAGTCAAGGATTTAATCAAAGCCTGCTCTTTATTTGTAATAAGTTCTTGATATTTTTAAGGGATATTGTATACCTGAAACATGCACAGCATGGTTGACAAGTATGAGCAGTTTTATATCGAGGCCCTTCTCAAAGATGCTACGGTTCCCCAGATAACCAAAATCAGGCCCATCTATGAAAACCTCACCCTTGATGAATTTATCGATATCATCAATAAGATGATCGACAGCAACGATCACGATATGTTCCAGCAGTTTCTTTATTACCTTCTTCTCTTCCGTGATATGGAACACCTCCAGACATACATCAACTCTGAAAAATGCAGTGTCGAGGTGCTTGAAAAACTGGTCATGTTTTCGTACGGCTACTGCACCCTGTATAATTATTCAACCGAACGCATCCTCGACGAGCTGCTCTATTTCATCAGCAATGAGCGGCTCCTTGACCTTGTGTTGACATCAAAGTACATTTCACGGGACAAAATGCTTTTGTTTTTCATCCTGTCAAAATTCGAAACGGCCCAGCTCAACAAATATTTTTCACGCATCAAGGACATCTCTGGTTTTATCGATTACTTTCTCAAATTACCCGAAGAGCTTCTCCGCGCGATCATTTCACGAAATTATCGCCTGTTTCAATACCTCATGCTCATGATGGCTGAAGGGGGGATGTCAGGAGATCAAAGCAGGGAATTCTTCAACAAATACAAAGCTGATATCGAGCAGTTCAGCACATTAAGCGACGTCATCCGCAAATATAAAAGCAAGATCGATTACGAGAGCGAGCGGAGGGTACCCTTCTCGCGGAGGGACATGGCCCGCATTTCTTTTGTTGTGAATAAAATAATTGAAATGCCCGACCAGAGCAAGGCCTTCGATTATTTTGCCAGTGAAAATGTGTTCATCGACAATGAAGAAAAAGAGATCATCAAGGGGATCATTTCAAACCCGATACTGAAAAATTCGTTTCAGTATTATGATAAGATGTTCGTCGTTGACTGACCCGCTTTGTGCATGATCAGCAGAATACATCCTTCATCTCAGGGCGCGCACACATGCAGCGCGCCGATAGTGTCGATTTCAAGCCCGCCGGTGCCGACCGTGGGGTACTCGTCGAAAATCGTATTGCCGAAACTGCCGCTGCTGTCATAATTACCCAGGCTCGAGGAGATAAGGCCCTTGTGGTCTGCCCTGGGCCATGATGATTCATCCGGGCCCATGAGCCGTGTTTCGTCGATGCCGATGATATCGACAATCCGCACGTGCGATATTCTGTCCAGGTCAACGCGCCCTTCAACCACCTCGCGTTTGTTTTTCAGCCATTCCAGGTCGAAAAGGTCTCCGGTCCCGGCCGGGTATTTTCCCATAACGCCCCAGTCAAGGGTCGTGTCCCATCCGCTCATGATAGTGTCAGGGTCGGGGACCGAAGCCGGGTCGCGCAGGGTCGCGGTGTCGAACCTCGCGAATTTGTGTCCGTCGGAGCTGACCTCGATATATCCATATTCGGCAGTAAGGCCGCCGGTCGTGCTAAAGCCGTTTTCAAAAACGGCGAGGTCGGGGCCGGTGCCGTCGCACAGGGGCGGGTCAAAGACAAGCGTTAGAGAGCCGGTATTGCCGATGTTGATGAATCCGTCTTCTCCGTTGAGTGCGGCGCCGGTGTCGTCGAAAGCAGGGCTCGCGCTGGTGCGGTCAAGGCCGGGGATGAACTCCGCGCACGCCGAGGGCCACGCGATTATTGACGAATCGTCGCGGTCAAGATGGTCGTCCCCCACAATTGCCTGGTCTGAATTAACGCCGGGGAACGAATCAACGACCTCACAGGAAAACGTGAGGATGTTCCCGATTGCGCCTTCCATATCGGTCGCCCTGGCAAAGATAATTATTGTTCCCGTGGAACTCAGGGTGATAGAATCGGTGTCGGCCCATGCGTCCGGCTCAGAGGCGCCGGTATCGGCCGCGGTCCCGGTCTGGATCACGGCATTGTCCAGCGGGGTGGTGAACTGGAGGGTTTCACCCCGCGGCGCGTACTTTGATTCGTAGTTGCAGAAGACCGGGGTCGTCTCGGTGCCGCGCCGGTTTATGGTCGTAAACTGAAACGAATAGTCCGAATCGAGCGTGTCCCGCGCCGAATCTTCGATGTCGGCCGAGACCGTAACCGTGTACGTGGTGTTCTCATCGAGCTTCCCGGCCGGTGTGCAGATGATCGCGGTCTTGTTTTCATCAAGTGAGCATTCACCGTTCACCGTCCCCGTTCCGGATACAATAACGGCGGATTCGGGAAGCGGGGATGTCAGGATGTTGTTGAACCGGATTGTAATTGCGGTATCGGGAAAAACATCCGCCCCGCCATGAACGGGAAAAGTCGACAGAATTTCAAGCTCCGCCTGCCTGCCGCCATTTTTTTGGTTGTCATCCCCGTCGCAATTGATTAAAAAGAAAAGGAGACCGAGAAGAAGAAAGGAAACTTTTGTTTTCATGAAGCACCTCATTCAGGGAAGGTTTTTGGCGTTCCGGCTTTTACGGTTGCCTGCCAGCGAGGGAATTCCACCCTTCTTCAGCGCTGCAAGGATAAGACCATAAAAGTGGTTTTCGAGTCAACAAGTATTTTATGCGGCCCATGCCTGAATGCCGGGTATCTATTCAGGGGGATGTAAAATCGAATGAAACTTATTTATCTTACTGATATTCACGGCTCATTCAGCCAGGTCTCGACGCTCCTTTTTGAAACCGTTGCCGACGTGTATGTTATCGGCGGCGACCTGATTGACATCCCCTTTTATAATATTGACACCGCGATCCATTATCATGAACTGCAGACCGAGCTGAAAAGCCTGCGGGACAACAGCGGAAAGGGGGATGATATCCTCGAGGACTTTGTCGACTCCCTTCTTGAAAAGCCGAATGTTCCCGAGGAGCTCATTGACAGGGGAAGCAGGTACCAGGAGTATACCATCAGGGCGCGGCGGGTCATGCAGCAGAAATACAAGGTCCTGGAGAACATCATTTCATTCAAGACCTCCGCCGCGATCTATGCCCTTCCCGGAAACTATGACATGGACCTGAAATTTACCTCGCTCCATGAACGGGACCTTCATCTCAACTGGCACCGCATCCATGATTTAAGGTTCGCCGGTTACGGGGGGGCAGATGTGTGGACCACGGGGATCCCCCAGCGATACATCGTTAAGTATGACAGCGGTATGGGGAAGGGCGACAGGAACAGCGAGATGTACCGCTTCTTTCGCGCGGTAAGGCCCCACATTATTGTCGCGCACCAGCCCCCTCACGGCATCATGGACCGCCTTTCGTTTAAAGGGCCTTCCGGCTCGCCGGCGCTGCGCACCTACTGCGACAACCATGACGTGAAGCTGTGCCTGTGCGGCCATGTTCACAGCGACTGGGGCCTCAGGCATGTTGAGGGGACCCTGTACCTGAACCCTTCGAATTTCGGCGAGGTAACCGCCGGTACCGGAGAAGTCATGGAGGGAGGATTTTTTTACGCGGTCACTTTTGAAAACAGGGACCCGGTTTATGTGACGCTCCATAAGCTTGTTCAGGACCGGATTTATGATATCGCGTATTACCGGAATGAAAAAGGCCGCTGGACCGAGGATGTGGTAGACCAGGAACGCTTCGAGGCAAGGGTCCGGTATCTCAACTATGACATGAAGACCGGGAAATATTCCCATATTCCTGAAATTGAACTCTTTAAGGAAATTAAAAAGTTTTACCGCCTGTTCCAGACCCAGGAAACGGAGGAGAGAGTTGCTGAACTGGAAAAGGCGGTTGAAATAATGAGCAAAACGTTCGATGACATCGCCATGGACATTGTCGGTTCGGTCAATATGGGCATATCCCAGAAAAGCTCTGACATAGACATTGTCCTCTATCTCAGGTGCGATTCGGCATGCCGGGACCTGTATGAACAGTGCGAGCATTATAAGCGGGTCAGGAAGATGATCGAGGAATCACTGGGGAGCCGCTACCGGTTTGAAATAATCGACTGCGTTAACCTGAACCAGGTTGAACAGAGCATCATCACCCGTAATTTTGAATGCGAGACCACCCAGCGTTTTGTCGCGTACCGTTCAATCTGCAGGCCGGTGAACTACAAAGTGATCGCTCCGATTGAAGACATCCTGAATGAAGACATCGAGTTCCGCAGGGAAATGGAAGGCAGTATCAGGAGTTATTTTAAAATATTCGTCGCCACGTCCCAGCACGTCCGTTCTTTTGACAAGTATGAATCACGGCTCAAGTCTATAGGGATCAGGCTTCCTGAGTCGATCAGGAAAAAGATCCAGGATTACCTCCAGATGTCGTCCGGTAAAAGTTCGGGTGCCGGTTTGTAATTGTGCTTGATTTTGCGTGGCCCGGTTGTACACTCTGATTGCTATCCGGCCAGGGAACGGTAAGTGCAGAGACCTGTCATCTGACTCGTGTACCGGTTGAGCCGGTATTTTATTATGTGAGGGTTCGTATGAAATTTTCACTTCTTCTTTTCATGCTTTCATTCATGCTTAAATCAAAATCAAAAAAGGAATCTCCCCTGAAAAACAAACTCAGGGAAAAAAACATGACCATGCTCATAAGGACGCAGAAGGGAGACCGTGCGAGGTTTTTTACTATCAAGGACGGAGCGGTTGTTTCGGGAAGGGGAGTTGTCCCGTCACCTGATGTCGCTCTTGTCTGGAAGGACGCGGAAACCGGCTTCAGCGTAATGACGAGCAGGGACAAAGAAGCGCCGATTAAAGCGCTTGGCGACGGCAGGCTCAAGATTGAAGGGAGTGCCGAGCTTGCGCTCTGGTTTATGGGCGCGGTCGCGGTGATGATGAAAGGCGCAAAAAAATAGGCATGCCTTCGAACAATGCATGAAGGGACGTTTTATTGTCCCGGGGGCAGGCCCTTCATGCATTACAGCTTGCTGAAATCGAGCGTGGCGAAGTAATCGTCCAGGGTTTCAGCCCGGCGGATTTCTTTGACAGTCCCATCCTCCTGTAGCAGCAGTTCGGCTGAACGAAGCTTTCCGTTGTAGTTAAATCCCATTGCGTGGCCGTGGGCGCCGGTGTCATGTATTACAATAATGTCGCCGGGCTCCAGTTCTGGCAGGCTCCGCGCGATGGCGAACTTGTCGTTGTTTTCGCACAGGGAACCGGTCACGTCATATACGCAGTCATGGGGAAGTTTTTCCTTGCCCATGACCGTGATGTGATGGTACGCGCCGTAGAGCGCGGGGCGCATGAGGTTCGCCATTGAAGCGTCAAGGCCGGCGTATTTACGGTAGGTGTCTTTTATGTGCAGGACCCTGCTTACCAGGTAGCCGTACGGGCCGGTAATCATCCTGCCGCTCTCCATGAATATTTTTAATGGAGGAAGCCCTTTTTTCGTGATATGGTTTTCATAGGCCTCGTGGATTTTTTCACCGACATAGTCAAGGTCGATGGCTTTCTGTTCGGGCCGGTACGGGATGCCGAAGCCGCCGCCGAGGTTGACAAATTCAAAGCTGATGCCTGTTTCCCGTGAAATTTCGGCGGCAAGGCCAAAGAGCATGATCGCTGTTTCGACAAAGTAGTCCGGGTCAAGCTCGTTTGAAGCGATCATCGTGTGAAGCCCGAAACGTTTCACGCCCCTTTCCCTGACAGCGCGGTAGCCGGCAAAGAGCTGTTCCCGGGTAAACCCGTACTTTGCCTCTTCCGGGTGGCCGATGATCGCGTTGCCATCCCGGAGCGGCCCGGGATTGTACCTGAAACTGATGATTTCAGGCAGCCCCGTGGTTTTTTCAAGAAAATCTATATGGCTTATGTCGTCGAGATTGATTATGGCGCCAAGTTCTTTCGCTTTGATGTATTCTGAAGCGGGAGTATCGTTCGACGTGAACATGATTTCCCCGCCGGTGATCCCGACTTTTTCTGCAAGGTGGAGCTCTGCCATTGAACTGCAGTCGGCACCGAACCCTTCCTCTTTCAGAAATTTCATGATGTGAGGATTCGGATTTGCCTTGACCGCGAAATATTCCTTGAATCCGGGGGCCCAGGAGAACGCCCTGACCAGCTGGCGCGCCCTTGCACGAATGGCCTTCTCATCGTATATATGGAAGGGGGTGGAATGCTCCTGAATGATTTTTTCGATTTTTTCTCTGGTAAAAGGTATTTCTTTTGCTTGCATTCTTGGTCCTGTGGTTATATAATATTCATCGACTCAGGGTAACTAATGCCTATAAACTGCGCGCTTTCTCCTGGAGCGGTTTCACGGAATGCAGAACCGCTTTTTTTTTGAAACGTATAATTCTTTGTGTTATTGTCAAGAATTAAAGCAACAGGGGTCAGACTGATAAAATGGATTCATTTTGATAATTGTTTTTTTATGAACAGGTCAAGGATAATTTGTTGTTTTTTTTGAGTTCGCTTGATAAAAATGGGAATATCCCGGTAAAATTTATCCGAATAATTGATTAGAGGGCCCTTCCAGGCTTGCTTCATCGGCAAGCAGGAGTTTCCCTCTCAGTAAGGATTTGCTGGATTTCTGTGTAGCTAAGGTCAAGATGGTTTGGGCATCCATAAACAAAGCCGAAACCGAACAATGAGGTTGTGTTAGAATGAAAAAGAATACCGCATTAACCAACAACGATAACATTGAACAGTCAAAGATTTTCACTGAGGTGATGATAAGCAACAATAAGAGGCTGGTAAAGGCCTTTATCATCATCGCCAGTATTGCCAATGTTGTGGTCACGCTTATCAAACTTACCGGGAAAGGATCCAAATATCTGGATTATTCGGATATCGCCCTTGAGATTGTGATCCTTGCGCTGATTCTGACGCCGACAATTTTAATTTCAAACAAACTTGGCGGGAGAAAGGCCTCCGGCTATGTCTCGATCACCGGTGTAATGCTTTCGATCTTTGTGTTCGTTTTTTCGTTTTACGGTTCCAGTGAACTGTTCGCCTCCTTCTATATTATACTGACCCTGAGCATATTTTATTTCGATGTGCGCCTGTCCCTGTATGGCCTGGTTACGGTCATCATCACCCAGACCATTCTTTTTATTTTAAAGCCGGAACTCATCCCCGGAGGCCCCACGAGCAATGTCATCGTGCGCTATGTATTGTTCTGCATGGTCGGCGTGAGCTCCCTGGCCGGGTCCCTGGCAACAAGGTCTGTGCTGCAGCTTGCCATTGAAAAAAACGAGGAGTCACTTGCCACGCTGGGCAGCTTGAAATCAATCGCGGGAACCCTTTTAAACACGGTCTCTGTTATCAAGACCAGGGTGGGAGACCAGGACCACATTTCCGATAATCTCAACAAAATATCCCAGGACCAGGCTGCCGCTCTTGAACAGATTACCGCGTCTCTTGAAGAACTTTCGGGGAACTCCGAGTCAATCAGCGCCATTGCGAAGAATCTGTATAACGAGCTGCAAATAACCCTTGAATCGGTCAATGACCTGAAAGACGTAAATGACAAGACCCAGGCGAGTTCAAATGCGATTATGGACAGGCTCAATGATGTCACCAGCTATTCTGACAAATCATCCGAGCATATACGTCTTACTCTTGAAAAGTTCCATATCCTTGAAGATAAAAGCCGTGAGATGTCAAATTTTATCGAACTGATCAATGATATCGCAGACCAGGTCAACCTGCTTTCCCTGAACGCCGCGATTGAAGCTGCCCGGGCGGGGGAGTCGGGAAGGGGCTTCGCGGTGGTGGCGGATGAAATATCAAAACTCGCGGACGCCACGTCTGATAACGCCAAGGAGATCAACCGTATCATTAATGAAAACCAGAGCCTGATCAATGAGAGCGGAACACTTATAGACCAGTCATCAGATATTCTTGGCAGGCTTAATGAGGCAATTGCCAATATCCGCAAAGAGATATCCGAAGTCAGAAATCTGATAACTGATATCGATACGACAATCAAGACCATTAAAAATCTCAATGTGACGATTCATGAGTCAAGCAAAACGATAGAACATTCGACATCAGAACAGAAGATCGCTACGGAAGAATCCAGCAGAACCATTACTGATGTTGCATCAAAGGCGCAGAACATCGTTAACGCTTCAATGGGTATCACTGAATCAACAAAGATTTTAAACGGCCTCTCTCTTGAACTGGAAAGAATAACCGCGGAAATGACCAAATAATTCCCGGCCCTGTCCATTCTGAAAAACGCTCATTGCAGTCCGGAAATAATCTTGACGGGACGCCGGTGTGCTTCACAGTGTGCCGGTTGAAAATTTTGACCCTTTGGAGCGGCAATGAAACTAGGAATTATTGGTCTACCCCAGACAGGTAAAAAGACCCTGTATAATCTTTTAACCGGCTTGCGCGCCGATGATGCCTCTGCGGGAATAAAAAAAACCGCGCAGGGTTTCGGCCGTATCCGGGACACCCGTTTTGACCGGCTGTGTGCGATGTATTGCCCGCGCAAGGAAACGCCTGCCCAGATCGAACTGCTTCTGCTGCCTAAAATTGAAAAGAATCCTGAATCGGACACGCCCCTCTTCCGGGAAATAGCCGATGCGGACGCCGTATGCCATGTTGTCAGGGCTTTCACTGATGAATCCGTGTATCACCTTGACGGTTCGGTTAACCCGGTCAGGGACATTGAATCGATCAACGGTGAACTGCTCCTCCATGACCTGCTTTTTGTGGAAAAGCGCCTTGAAAGGATGGCAAAGGAAACAAAAAAGAAAAACGATGCATTATCCAGACGTGAAGAAGAGATGCTTGGCCTTTTCAAGGAACAGCTTGAGAAGGACCTTCCCCTGCGTCTTCTGTCGCTTTCTCCTGATGACCTTAAAATAATACGGAGCTATCCCTTTTTAACCCTGAAGAAGCTGTTCATCGTTCTGAATGTCGATGACCGGGCCATTGCGGACGATTCCCTTGGACGGGAGATTTCTGCGAGGTTCGCCGCGTCCGGAATTGATGTCATGCAGGTTTCGGCGAAAATGGAAGGTGAAATTGCGGGCCTTGATGACGAGGATGAAAGAAAGGAATTCATGGCAGAGTCCGGGATTTCCGAGCCGGCGCTGAATGTTTTATCTAAGCTCGCGATGAATTCTCTCGAGCTTATCTCCTATTTCACGGTAGGGAAGGATGAAGTGCGCCAGTGGCTTGTGAGAAAAGGCTCAACCGCTCCGGAAGCCGCCGGTGTCATCCACAGCGATATTCAGCGCGGCTTTATACGGGCTGAAGTTATCAAATATCCTGAACTGGCCGATCTGGGAAGCGAAGAAGCCGTTAAGAAGGCAGGGAAGCTTTACGTCATGGGCAAGGATTACCTTGTTGAAGACGGGGATATCATCAGTTTCAGGTTTAACGTGTAATTGATCTTAATGCATCGGCTCTTTGAGATTTTTATAATAAAATAATTATCATGTGTAATTTTACTTGACAGGAGGCCTGTAAAGTGTAAAAAAGTCATGGTTTATTCTCCGTACATTATGTCTCATTTTCCGGGCGGGATTTTATATATTCAAATGCGGAGTTGCTCATGAATAAGTACTACGCCTTAAACGATTCGATGCGTTCGTCCCTGTGGAAATTTCCGGTACACATCGATTTTGAAATTACCACCAATTACCTGTATCAGCTCCGTTCCATTGATTATTCAAAGACAATCACCTTTGATCTCAGTGAAACTGAAATCGTGCATTCTTCATTTATTGGCTTTATGATTGACCTTAAAGAGAAAATTCTCCGCAGCGGAGGGATCTTTGAAGTGAGGCTTTCGCCGCAGTTAATCAAGCATTTTTCACGAATGAATATATATGACCATTTTATTCCTCAAGCTATTCCTGAAGCGATATAGTAAAAAGGGGCTGTCCCAAAAGTCGTCTCGATACTAATTTCGTAACGCTCATTGAGTGATTTTGATGGAGAAAACATCAAAATCGTATCGAAATGAGCGGGAATATTGTATCCAGTTTACGAAATTCATTCGACGAACGTTTTTTGGGACAGCCCCTTTTTACCGGTATACCGAGAAATTTATTTTGAATCAATCCATTTCATCATTTTTCGCAGTTCTGCTCCCACTTTTTCTATCACATGGTCCCGTTGTTTGGCTTTGATATCATTGAAAAATGGCCGTCCTTTTTCATTTTCTTCAATCCACCTGCGGGCAAATGAACCATCCTGGATTTCTTCGAGAATTTTCTTCATTTCTTTTCTGGTGTTGTCATTAATGATCCGCGGCCCGCTTACGTAGTCCCCGTACTCCGCGGTGTCCGAAACAGAATACCTCATATAGTTGATTCCTCCCTGGTAAAAGAGGTCGACAATCAGTTTCAACTCATGGAGGCATTCGAAATAGGCGATTTCAGGCTGATACCCGGCATTGACAAGGGTATCGAATCCGGATTTGACCAGTTCGGAAACTCCGCCGCAGAGCACAACCTGTTCACCGAAGAGGTCGGTTTCTGTTTCTTCTTTAAAGGTGGTTTCAATAACTCCCGCCCTTGTCGCCCCAATGCCTTTCGCATAGGCAAGCGCTATGTCTTTCGCGTGGCCTGAGGCGTTGTTTTCTACCGCGATAAGCGAAGGAACTCCGCCGCCTTTCTGGTATTCACTTCTTACCAGGTGGCCCGGGCCTTTGGGGGCAACCATAATGACGTCAACACTTTTTGGCGGGACGATCTGGCCGAAGTGGATGTTGAAGCCGTGGGAAAAAACAAGCGTTTTGCCTGCTTTGAGATTCGGTTCGACATCCTCTTTGTACAGTTTTGCCTGAATATGGTCCTGGGCGAGAATTTGAATAATGTCGCCCCGTTCGGCGGCTTGTTTGGCTGAAACCGGTTTGAAATTATGCGACTCCGCCAGTTTGTAGTTTTCAGTTCCCGCAAGTTCCGCCACGATTACATGCAGGCCGCTGTCGCGAAGGTTCTGGGCCTGGGCATGTCCCTGGCTGCCGTATCCGATGACAGCTATAGTTTTATCCTTTAAAACATTCAGGTCGGCATCATTGTCATAATACATTTTTGCCATAACATAACTCCTTATATCAAAATAATTTCAGTCGGTTGCCCGATCCTGTTCTTTCATCCCGGGTGGCACTCCCCGATGGACTTATCAGTGGCCGGGCTTATTATTCTTTGAGAAGCGACATTCGGCCTGTTCTCATCAGTTCTTTAATACCGTAAGGTCTGAGCAATTCAATAAAATTATCAATTTTTTCAGGCTCTCCCTTCATCCCGAGTGTAATGCTCTTTGGAGAAATATCAGCTATTTCGGCCCTGAAAATTTCACCCAGCTGATATAATTCAGATCGCTTGTTGGCAGGAGCGTTTACCCTGATCAGTATGATTTCCCGCTGAACCGTTGGAAGGTCGCTATGGTCTGTCACTTTAATAACATCGATCAGCTTGTTCAACTGTTTTTTTACCTGTTCAATGACCCGGTCATCGCCGCGTACGACTATTGTCATCACCGAAATGTTGTCGTGTTCCGTTGCACTTACGGTAAGGGAGTCAATGTTGTAACCTCTCGCGGAAAAAAGACCGGCCACTCTCGCCAGTACGCCAAACCTGTTTTCGACCTTTACTGATATTACATATTGCTTCATGCCAGCTCCCTCATGATGGTTTCTTTTATCGATTTTCCCGCGGGGACCATTGGATAGACGTTCTCTTCCCGGATAACTTCAAAGTCTATGACAATCGGTTTGTTGTGAACAGAAAGAGCCTTTTTAATGGCGGGTCCGACTTCGTCATTGTTGCTTACCCTTATGCCGACTGCCCCGTACGCTTCCGCCAGTTTTACGAAATCCGGGGCGAAGTTTATGCAGGTGTGTGAATATCTTTTTTCGTAAAAAAGCTGCTGCCATTGGCGGACCATGCCGAGAAATCCGTTATTGATAATGGCGACTATAATGGGAAGCCGGTGCTGCACCGCGACGATCATTTCCTGGATGTTCATCTGGATCGAGCCATCTCCGGCGATATCGATCACCCTTTTGTCAGGGCAGGCGAGCTGCGCGCCGATAGCTGCGGGAAATCCGTATCCCATGGTTCCCAGGCCGCCTGATGAGATAAAAGTCCTCGGGTGGGTGTATTTATAAAACTGTGCGGCCCACATCTGGTTCTGTCCGACTTCGGTGCAGATGATCGCGTCCCCTTTTGTCTGGCGGTACAGTTCTTCGATAACATATTGAGGCTTGACCCGCCCGGAAGACGATTTTTCATAGGTTAGGGGATGATTTTTTTTCATCTCCATAACTTCCTTGACCCAGGGGCCGATAGAGGGCGCTTTGATCATTTTATTGATAACGCTGAGAATATGTTTGCAGTCTCCGACAATCGGAACATCAACGAGCACGTTTTTACTGACCGATGCGGGGTCTATATCAATATGGATGACTTTCGCGTTGGGGATGAAGGTCTTGATGTTCCCGGTGACCCTGTCGTCAAAGCGCGCGCCTATTGCAATGAGCACGTCTGATTCGTTCACCGCGTGGTTGGCGTAGTAGGTCCCATGCATGCCCAGCATTTCCAGGGAGAGCGCATCGGTTTCGGGATAGACGCCGAGCCCGAGAAGGGTGGTCGTTATGGGAATACCGGTGATTTTAACGAATTCACGCAGTTCCTTCGATGCATTGGAAATTACCACGCCCCCTCCGGCATAGATGACGGGCCTTTTTGAAGCTTCAATGAGTTTACAGGCCTTGTCAATCTGTACCGGGTGGCCTTCGTATTTTGGTTTGTAACCCCTGATATCGACTTTTTCCGGGTAATGGAACTTGTATTCCGCGTTTGAAATATCAACAGGAACGTCAATGACCACCGGTCCCGGCCTTCCGGTACCGGCAATATGGAAAGCTTCTTTTATTATGCGCGCCAGGTCTTTAATGTCCTGCACCAGGTAGTTGTGTTTCGTAATAGGCCTGGTTATGCCGGTGACATCCACTTCCTGGAACGCGTCATTCCCGATCATATTCGTGGATACCTGGCCGGTAAAGACGACCAGGGGTACCGAATCCATGTATGCTGTGGCGATACCGGTGACGAGATTGGTGGCGCCAGGCCCTGAAGTGGCAAGAACCACTCCGATTTTGCCTGAAGCGCGTGCGTAGCCGTCAGCGGCATGAACCGCCCCCTGCTCATGCCTGCTCAGAATGAATTTAAAAGGGGCATTGAAAAGCTGATGAAAAATCGGAATAACCACTCCACCGGGATAGCCGAACATGTATTCAACATTTTCTTTTTTCAGTGATTCTATTATTATTTGCGCGCCGTTAATCTTCAAGCTCCATCTCCTTCAGGGACCGAATGTTCATATGGGAAGAATACAATTTTATAATTGAACTTTTCTCTACGTTGATAAAATGATAACAATACCTTCCCGTTTTAATATTTGTCAATTTTTTTTCACTAATAGGCTTTAAAGCTTGAATAAACGGAGAATAATGGTATACAATGCATTTTTATTTTTATGGGCACCTCTAAAAATCAGGAGTTTCATTATTATCAAATATAATAACTCCTGATTTTATCAGATATTGTGCCCACAAGGGAACAACAAAAATGTAATTTATTGAGGTTCCCTTATATCTGATATATATAAATTAATAGATATACAGGAAACGGTAATGATTGAAAAACCACTCAATGAAATTTATACGCTTGTACAAAAAGAAAACGCAAAAGAGGATATTTCAGCCGTTCCCCATTCCGATGATTTCAGCAAACAGGTCCAGTCCCTTCTGGGAATTTCCCAGGCTGATCTGAAAATGTATATAAACATCCTGAAAGAGTCTCATAAATTGTTTGTTTTTGAGATAGTCAAGGAGGATCCTGACCATGATATAAAAAAAATTGAAGGTTATGTTGATGCCGACCTGAAAACCATTTCAAGACTTAAAAGCTACTATCAAAACAAGCTGATGGAAGAATATGAGAAAAAATACAGGAAACGTCTCCTGGTGCATCAGATAGTGAAAGAAATATTCCCGCAGATTAAACTGCTTAACAATACAACTCTTGGTTTTATTGCAAATAAAGCCATTATGCTTGAAGAATATGAAAATTTGATTGAGAAAGAATATTTTGAATACTCTGATTCCTGGAAAGACGATAAGCTCAATGACTTGATTGAAGAATACAACAAGATATCGTCCAAGAATAAAGAAGCGGAGAACAAGGATGACGCGGTTACTGCCGGAAAAATTTCATCCATCCCGTCAAACAGGAGGGCCATTGATACCGAGGAATACCAGGAATTTCAGTCAAAAAATACAAAAGAATCGATCAGAAAAATGCTGAAAGTATACGGGGTTGATTTTTTTTACCGGGTTCATTTGCGGAAATATGATTTTGACATAATAATTAACGCGGTTGAGATGCGTGAAATAGACAGGAAACCAGACCTGAAAATACTGAAAGAGCATCTGAAAAAAATTAAAATGAATTATAACCGGGACCCGGAACTCGAAAAATATGCCGATCAGATTTATAAACTTGAACGGCTGATTTCCAGAAACATCGTCACCGCCCATTCTTAAATACAAAAAAATATTCGATCTTTTTATAAAGATTTTACTGCTATTAATAATGCTGGATAAAAAAAAGTTGACCGGAAGGTTAAGTTTTTCGATAATCCCGTTGATTCACTTTCAGATGGCATCCAGAGTCACGCATCAAGAGTGAGACGGGAATTGAGGGACATGACAATTAACGATAATACAATAATTAATAAAATACACCCGTAATGAAACAATTTAAGATCATTTTATTCCTTTTTTTTCTGATGATTTCTTCTTCGCTTTATGCAAGTGAGTTTCTCAATACCATTATGCACATTAATATCGGTTTTGCTTACGGTTTCCCCTTCGGGGGATTAATTGATAAGGAAAATGAAAGCTATTCATTGTATTCCGAGTATGAAGAAATTTATATCCGGCCGACCCATTACGATATATCCGTCTCGTTTTTTATCGATCTTGCCCCCTTCGACCCAATAGTTCTCGGTAATGAGGCCCATGCCATTAAAATCGGCGTACGGGGCGGATACAGGATCCATAAAATCAAACAGAACCTGACGATCAAACCCAGCAAGAACAAGGAAGATGATTACGGCGGCATGCTTCTTGATTATCAGCGATGGATGGTCGGCCCTGTTCTCCATTATGCCCCGGTCATCCATCCCCTTGGCCTGGGTGGCGGTTACAGCGCCCAGGGCGGGCTGACCTTTTTTCTGTTGTTCGGTCAGCTGGTTAATGCCGAATTGACCGCCTATCCAGCATGGAGAAAAAAAGAAGGCAGTTCTGCAGTTGGACCGTATAAATCGGATGTTCATGGATTCGCGATTGATATTGGTTTTGGCGGTGAAATTTCAATTGGAACCGTAAATCTCGGGCTGAATCTATATTATACCTACCTTGAGGTCCAGCACAGGAGGAGTGTCTACCCATCTCTGGGCAGTACCTCGTCATTTCATGAAATATCAGTTGAATTGTATTTCGGCATACCGATAGAGTGGTGGTAGCAGTACCGCCGCAATTATCTACCGCATTTGATTTTTCCGTTTTTATAGTCTTCAAAGGACACGTTTTTTAAATAGCACTTGTCATTGATATATCCCAGAAGAGGATAGAAAACATTTTTATCAATATATCCCGGTATCCGGGTAATGATGTTTTCGTCACTGTCCATAAAAAGTACGGTGGGAAGGCCGGTCGCGCCGGTGATCTGGGCAAACTGCTGAGGTGTCAGGCGGTGGTTTTTAAAATTGAGGGTTTTGTTTGACATGGTGTCGATCCTGATGCAGATGTAATCCTTGACCAGTTTTTTTGCCACATCCGGGTCATTGAACGTCTTTTCATCCATTACCTTGCACCATTTACACCATTCCGCGTAGAAATCCACGACAACAGGTTTTTTGGTTTTTTTTGCCAGCTTGATTCCGCTGTCATAATCATGCCAGGTCGGAGCCTGTTTCGGCAGCCCTGACCGGGGCCCGGCAATGAGTATTACAAGAAGCATCAATGATATAGAAATTGTCCGCTGCATGGGTCCTCCGGTGAAAGTTAAAGCAAATACTAAAATATTGAAATTCCTTAAAAGGTCAACATTTTTTTATTGACGGGTAAAAAAAATAGTACCCATTAATAGGCATGAAAAACATTGATGCCGCCTTTTCGCCATGCCCCAATGACACCTTTATTTTTCATGCCATGCTTCACGGCCTGGTTGATACAGGGAGTTACCGCTTCACCCAGAATATTTTTGATGTTGAACAGCTCAACAATGCCGCGCGCCAGGGGCGGTTCGCGCTTACCAAGCTTTCATTCTTCGCCTATTTTACGCTGAGCGAACACTATCGCATGCTTTCCTCAGGCGCGGCGCTCGGGTTCGGATGCGGGCCTCTGCTGATAACCGGCGCCGCGAAAAAAAATATCAGTGACATGACCATTGCCGTGCCCGGCCTGCATACCACGGCCTACCTTCTTCTGCGCCTGTGGGCGGGCGTGCCGGGAAAAATTGTCGTCCGCCCGTTCGAGAAGATCATTGAAGAGGTCGCTTCCGGTGTGCATGACGCGGGGCTTGTCATTCATGAAGGACGGTTCGTTTACCGGGATTACGGGCTCAGGCCGCTCACTGACCTGGGCGAATGGTGGGAGCAGGAAACGGGCCTTCCCATCCCCCTGGGATGCATCGCGCTGAAGCGCTCGTGCGGTGAGCCGATGAACCGCGATCTCTCGCGCGTCCTGCATGATTCGGTCGTGTACGCCCAGAACAACAGGCCGGCGTCAAGGGAATTCGTGAAAATGCACGCGCAGGAAATGGATGATGCGGTCATTGACCGGCATATCGGTCTGTACGTGAATGACTTTACCGTTGACCTGGGCGAAACGGGCCGGGCCGCGGTTGAAAAACTTGAAGAGATGGCACGATGCAGGGACCTTATAAAACCGGAATAGTCATGGCGACCCTGCTTGAAGCGGAGCCGTTTGTCAGGGGCCTTGACTTGCTTCTTCATGAGGAAACCCCCTTTCCGGTTTATACGGGGAAGGATGACGTTCTCGTCATATGCGGCATCGGCAAGAGCAACGCGGCCATGGCCGTGGCTTGTCTCTCGTGCCGGTTTTCACTCTCGCGGATCATTAACGCCGGCGCGGCCGGATGCACCCACGAAAAATTTTCCCTCGGAGATATCTTCCAGGTTTCACGGGCCGTTGAATACGACCGTCCCCATATTGTTTCGAAGAAGCCGCGAGAGATGATCCCGGACACGCTTGACGGACTGCCGTGTGCGGTCCTTGCCACACAGGATGTGCCGGTTACCCTGGCTGAGAAGAGAATGGAACTCAGCACCATGGCGGACCTGGTCGACATGGAAGGCGCCGCGGTGCTCCAGGCCGCGAAAAAATTCGGCCTCCCGGCATATCTTTTTAAGATCGTCACGGACACGCCTGCCCATGAAAAAGACGCCGATATCATCCGCAATATCAGGATGACCAGGGACCGGCTCTATGAATTTTGCCGGGACAGGGTATTGTGCTCCCTGCGGTAGTCTCTGTTTTAAGAAAAGAAGTCGTTATATCGGGCAGGGGGGATGATTAACTCTGCCCGACCGGGGAATATTACAATTTTCCCAATGCATTATTATAAAATACTTGCGTCACGCCAAAAGATGGATATTAATGCCCGGGTGCCGAATTTAATCCATTGCCAGATATATAATTTTCACGCAACGGCGCAAAGCCGCAAAGAAAGAGGATGCAGAAAACAGTAAAAAAGAAATAAAAACTTTGCGTGAATTCTAAATGAACAATACAAGAGTTTAACACTGAAATATGGAGTCAATCGGGAAGGTAAATTTATAAGAGGTTAGCAAGGCTGGTAAAGAAATATTTATAGACCTCTGTGCCCTCGGTGACTCTGTGGCGATCTTATTCCGGAATTTTGGAAAGACTGTTATTTGTTATAACGTAAAACCATATAAAGAGGGAGCTGCAATGCCGTTACAAGACCACGAGCTGCGAAAAATTGCCGATACCATAAGAACACTTTCGATGGACGCCGTTCAACAGGCCAACTCCGGGCACCCGGGAATGCCCATGGGCAGCGCCGATATCGGCGCTGTTCTCTGGAGTGAATTCCTGGTACACGATCCGGCAGATCCAAAGTGGGTAAACCGCGACCGCTTTGTCCTTTCTGCGGGGCACGGCTCCATGCTGCTCTACTCGCTGCTGCATCTTTCGGGCTACGACGTTTCCCTTGACGATATCAAAAATTTCCGTCAGCTTCACAGCAAAACACCCGGCCACCCGGAACACTACGTCACCCCCGGCGTTGAAACGACAACGGGCCCGCTGGGGCAGGGCTTCGCCAACGGTGTGGGCATGGCGATGGCGGCCCGCTATCTCGCGGAAGAATTCAACGGCAACGGGGACGTTGTCGACCATTCGGTATACGCCATTGTCAGTGATGGCGACCTGATGGAGGGCATATCCTCAGAGGCGGCGTCACTGGCCGGCCATCTGCGCCTGGGCAGTATGGTTTATCTGTATGACTCCAACGACATATCAATCGAGGGAAGCACTGATCTGACTTTTTCAGACGACGTGCGCAGGCGCTTTGAGGCATGCCACTGGCATGTTCAGGAGGTTGACGGCCACAATTACGCCGAGATCCGTGCCGCCATAGCTGCAGCGAAAAAGGAGAGGGGCATGCCTTCGCTGATCATCGCGCGCACCAGGATCGCGAAGGGGAGCCCCAACCTCGAGGGCTCTGAGGCGAGCCACGGCGCCCCTCTCGGTGATGCGGAGGTGCTCGCGGCCAAACGGGCCATGGAATGCGGGGATGACTGTTTCCACGTTGACCCGTCGGTGTACGAGATTTTCGCAAAGCGCAACGCTGAGTTGAAGAAATTCCATGAGTCGTGGAAGCGCGACTTCGGCGCGCGGATTATCGGCGACCTGAAAACGAAATGGGACGCTTTTTTCAGCGAACAGGATATTGAATCGCTCAGGAGCAAGACCGGCTTTGACACGGCAAAACCCGCGGCGACCAGGGCGTCCAGCGGGACCATGCTCGAAAAGCTGTTCAAAGAGGTGCCGGGCCTTATCGGCGGATCTGCCGACCTGGGGCCCAGCAACAAGACATTCGTCAAGGGATACAGCGAATCAGGCGCGGGTAAAATGGGGCGGAACATCCATTTCGGCATTCGGGAGCACGCGATGGGCGCGATCCAGAACGGCATGGCCTACTACGGAGGCTTTATCCCGTATGCCGCGACCTTCCTGGTCTTTATGGATTACCTGCGGCCGGCGATCAGGATCGCGGCCCTTGGAGGCCTTCAGTCGATCTATGTCTTTACCCACGATTCGATTTTTGTCGGCGAGGACGGCCCCACGCACCAGCCGGTCGAGCACCTCGCGTCCGCGCGGGCGATCCCGAACCTCACGGTGATCCGTCCGGCTGACGCTGAAGAGACCCGCGAGGCGTGGCTCTACGCGCTGAACAGAAAATCGGGCCCCACGATGCTGGCGCTCACCCGGCAGAACCTTCCGGCCGTCAGCGGCGGGAAGGCCGGGAACCTGTGGTCAGGGGCCTATGTGATACGGGACGCTGCTGACCCCGACATTGTGGTGTTCGCCACCGGGTCAGAGGTGCATCTCTGCATTGAGGCTGCCGAACTGCTCAAAGCGAAGGGGATCACGGCGCGGGTCGTTTCATTTCCCTCATGGGAGATATTCGATGAACAGCCGGCCGAATACCGTAAATCGATTCTGAGCCACGGTATTCCGAAAGCGGTTGTCGAGGCCGGCCGCTCCATGGGATGGGAGCGCTATGCCGGGAACCACGCCCTGCTCATTACCATGGAACAGTTCGGCACATCAGCGCCCGCCGAAGTCCTCGCGGAAGAATTCGGGTTTACCGCGGAAAAAGTTGCGGAAAGAATTGAACTTTATCTTAAAAAGAAGTAATCGGGGAAGTTTTATCATCCTTCCCCTTAATTATCTTGCTGGCCGTAGTTGAGAATGAAAATACTGTTCCCGCCTTCTGATTTTACTTTATACAGGGCCCGGTCCGCGAGCGCGATTATGTTTTTCATTTCATCGCACTCTTTGGCGTCGTGCAGTACCGCTATGCCGAAGCTTCCGGCAATCCTGACCCCGGGATAGGCTTCGAAACGCATGTTTTCAAGACGTTTTTTGATTCTTTCCATGACTATTTCAGCCTGGTCTCCAGAGCAATGGGTCAGGCCCATCAGGAATTCATCACCGCCGTACCGCCCGACAAGATCATAGCGCCTCAGGGCGGCCCGGTGAAGACTTCTGCTCCTGGATGAATTATTGCTGACAAATTCGCTGATTCCCGCCTTGAGGATCTCGGCTATTTTTATCAGTATGGCGTCCCCGAGCTGGTGCCCGTACCGGTCGTTGAGCCCCTTGAAATCATCCAGGTCCATCATGATAACACACAACGGAAACCCGAACCTTTTTGATTCTTCAAGTATTTCCTCAAGCCGGTCGTGTATCGCGGCGTGATTGTACAGGCCGGTGAGGCTGTCCTTCAGGGCGAGGTCCGTCAGCAGGCTGTTTTTCTTTTCAAGGTTTTTCATCGCTTCATCGAGCTGTTCTGTTCTCTCAAGGACCAGATGTTCAAGGTTGGCATTCGTGTTTTCCACACTCCGGGTCATTTCAATGAACAGATAAACAAGGTACATCGCAATGCCCATGTAGAAAAGCCCGGCGGAGTACTGGAAGTACATGTCATCAAAACGGTATCCCGCGATATTGATATAGTTCCCGGAAAATTTTCCCAGGTATACCATGCCGTCATGGATCGCGCCAAGAACAACCGCAATGCCGAAAAAGCTGAAAAAATAAGCGTGGAGCTTTTTTTTATAGAGTGCCGTAATATGGCATGAAATTTCATACAACCCGAGTGAGATCGATAGTATGATTATAATCAGGCCAACGGGAACGATATTGCTTTCATCGGTAAAGAAGACATTTATGATCAAGATTAATGCAAGATAGCTCCACAGGACGCGTTCTATCCATGCCCTTTTGAGGTCATAGAGGCGGTGAAGGAATATCGGGTGTGCGACATTGATCCCTACCCATGACAGTGCCAGGGTCTTGAAACGAACCAGTATCGATGGATAAATTTGCGCTGTTGTGCATAAATCGAGGAGGATGATAAAGCCAAAAATGAACTGAAGGGCGTAATAAAAGTATTCCTTTTCTTCAGGCCTTCTGAAAAAGAATATGCTGAAGATTATCAGCAGGGTCGCGCCCATGCCCATTATGAAGAAGTTCAGGTATTCGCGGACGGTTGTTTTGATTTCGGCATCTCTTTGCCAGTAGTTATAACCGGTAACGGCAAGGTCCCCCAGTATTTCGGCATAAACAAAATATGAGACCCGAACCGCTATCACGTTTTCCTGGCCATAGCGAATAACGTCTGACGGAATAAAATAGTGCCGGGTATGGTTCCACATCGAATATTCATTCGGCGCGAACCCTCCCTCGCCGCCGATTTTAACGCCGTTAAAAAATGTCTCGTCGGCGTTCCCGATCCGGCCCAGAACGAGGCCGAGCCCTTGCCCGGCCAGTGATTTATCGATGAATATTTTTTTTCTGGCCCAGAAAATTCCGCTGTAGCCTTTTCCTTTTTCGCGTGAATAGAGCTGTACGCTTCCCGGGAAATAAAAGCTGTCCCAGGACCCGTCATTAAAGCCTGGTCTGGCGTAATCGGCGCTGTCGCCGAGAACAATTTTCCATTCGCCTGCCAGTGAGAGCGGCTCATTAAGTGAATCCATGCCGGGCAACGGTCCCGGGTTCCCGAATGCGGCGGATGCGGATACAGCAGCCAGCACGAGAACAATGGTCATCATTCCTGATCGCAGCATTAATTTTCTCCATGGTCATCTGGTCTTTTTAGTCTATTTTTTTATCAGTGCGCTTCTTCCCAGTTTTTTCCCCATCCCAGGCTTACCACAACCGGAACGTCAAGGTCGAGGGCGCGTTCCATCTTTTCGCGCACCAGCGTTCCGGCCTCTTTTTTTTCTTCCATGAGCACTTCGAAGACGAGCTCGTCATGGACCTGCATGATCATTTTGCTCGACAGTTTTCTGCGGGTGAATTCACGGCTGATGTCGATCATGGCGATCTTGATCATGTCTGCAGAAGTGCCCTGGATCGGGGTGTTTATCGCGACCCTCTCCGCGCCTTCCCTGCGGAATGACGTTTCGGAATCGATCTCGGGGATGTTTCTGCGCCTGCCGCACAGGGTCTTCACGTATCCGTTCTCCCTGGCGAACGCGATGGTGTTGTCGATATATTCCCTGAAACCGGGATAGGTCTCGAAGTATTTCCTGATGAAATCAGCAGCTTCCCTGACGCCGATATCGGCCTGCTGGGAAAGGCCGAACGGTGAAACCCCGTAAATGGTCGCGAAATTGATGATTTTTGCCTGGCGCCGCATGTCCTGGGTCACGTTGTCGATCGGGACGCTGAAGACCGATGAGGCGGTGAGCGCGTGGATGTCAATGCCTTCCTTGAAGGCCCTGATCATGCTCGCGTCACCCGAGAGATGGGCCGCAAGCCTGAGTTCGATCTGGGAATAGTCAGCCGACATGAGCAGATGGCCTTTCCGGGGAACAAAGCCCTTGCGGATGTTTTTGCCGAACTCGTCGCGCACCGGGATGTTCTGAAGATTCGGGTCGGATGACGAAAGACGGCCCGTGGCCGCGACAGTCTGGTTGTACGAGGTGTGTATCCTCCCGGTCCTTGGGCTGATCAGGGCGGGAAGGGTGTCAATATAGGTGTTTTTAAGTTTGCTCAGGGTGCGGTACGCGATCAGGCTGTCGATTATTTCATGGCTTCCCTTCAGCGCTTCAAGCACGCCGATGTCGGTTGAATAACCGGTTTTGGTTTTTTTCTGTTTTTTCAGGCCGAGTTTTTCAAATAGGATGTATGAGAGCTCCCTCGTTGAATTGATGTTGAACTCCTGGTCCGCCGCGGCGTGGATTTTTTTTTCAACCGATTCCAGAAGCGACTGGTTTTCTTCGCCCAGTGTTTTCAGGTAGGATGTGTCGATCAGCACACCTGCCCTCTCCATTTCCGCGAGCACGGTCACCAGGGGCATTTCCATGCCGGTGAAGAGTTTAAGCAGTTCAGGGTCAGTGAGCGTCTTCGAGAAAACACGGTACAGGCGCAGGGCGATGTCCGCGTCTTCTATCGCGTATTCAGCCAGGCGCTCGAGTTCGACTTCAGTTATCGGTACCGCCTTCTGCCCGGTGCCCACGAGCTCCTTGAAGGTGATGGTGCGGTAGTTCAGGTGCTTCATGGCAAGGTCGTCGAGGTTGTGCCTGCGCTCATTGGGGTTGAGCACATAGGACGCGATCATGGTGTCAAAGTGGATCCCTTCAAGCTCAATGCCCGAGTTTTTAAGCACAATGTAGTCGTACTTTATGTTCTGGCCTACTTTTTGTATGCCGGGGTCTTCCAGCACGGGCTTGAGCAGTTTCAGCGAGATTGACGGGTCCAGGTAGTCCTCGCTGAACAGGCCCCGGTTGACCAGGGGGATGTACCATCCCTGCGCCTCGCTTATGGAAAGGGAGACCCCGACGATATCGGCGTCGACCGGCGAAACGGACGTTGTCTCAGTGTCGATTGAGACCAGGCCTTCGGCCCGGACCCTCTCAAGCGCGTCACGCAGGGATTTTTCGTTCCGTATAATCGCATAGTCGCGGTTTTTCGCAGGCTGCGGGGGCTGCTTCTCTCCGGTTTCATCCCCGAAAAAATCGTTGATGATCGATGCCATCTCAAGGCCGCGGAAATATTCCCGTGCTTCAGGCGAGGCAAGGTCGGGAAGGGCCATGTCGTCAATGCGGGGTTCAAGGGGCGCGTCCCTGCGGATGGTGACCAGGTCTTTGCTCAAAAGGGCCATCTCATGCGAATTCTGCAGGAGTTCTTTCTGCTTGCCCTTGATGTCGTCGATGTGTCGGTAAATGCTGTCAAGGCTGCCGTAGGTCTCTATGAGCTTAAGCGCTGATTTTTCGCCGATACCCTTTACTCCGGGGATGTTGTCCGATGCGTCACCGGTCAGGGCCATGTAATCGATAATCTGTTCCGGCCTGAGGCCTGTTTTTTGCGTGATGTTTTCTTCGTCGTAAATTTCGTATTCGGAGATGCCCTTCCTGTTGGCGTAAATCCTGACGTTTTTGTTCAGGAGCTGGTAAGCGTCCTTGTCCCCCGTGACCAGGACCACCTCCATTGACTTCGACGCGAATTTTTCCGCCATGGTCCCCAGGATGTCGTCCGCCTCGTAATCGTCGAGCTCAAGCCGCGCGATGCCAAGTACCGCGACCATGTTTTTGATTTCATCGATCTGGGAGCGCAGGTCATCCGGCATTTTCTGCCTGTTTGCCTTGTACTCGGAGTACATTCTGAACCTGAATGATTTTTTCGGCGGGTCAAAGGCAACCGCCAGAAAATCGGGCTTCTGGTCCGCCACGAGCCGGTAAAGCATGCGGGCGAAACCGAAAATGGCCGAGGTGTTCTGACCCTTCGAATTGGTCAGGGGGTTGCGGATAAATGCGTAATAGGCCCGGTAGCACAGGGCATGACCGTCAATGATGTAGAGCTTTTTTTTCACCTGTTTTCTCCGGAATAATGTTGGAGTGCCGGGTTTTATTCTGGGAAAATGCCGGCGAAAACATCCCCCCTGCCTTTTTTTATTTTTTTGATAAAAGATCTTTTAGTCAGTTGGCTCAATTCCCGGTGGGGGAGGGTTTCTCGGACTCCCGTGCCATGTATGATTGACCTTATACAGATACAGCGGGTTATTTTCAACCAAATAATGAAAAAGCGTTAATATTGGTAATATATTTTTTATTATCCGGGCAGAAAAAAATATTTCCGACGTGCTTTTTTAATAGGTTTTGCTATGGCTGCAATTAAAGGGGTGTCAGTTGAAAAGACTGGTCCTTTTTATGCGGGAAAGGTGATAACGTATCTAGTCCCGTTTTCGATGCGCAGTGAGATAACGCCGTTAAGCTGCCTGACCAGGACGCGTATCATTTCGAGTCCCATGGTTGTTGGCTCATCAATGTTAATAGTTTCTGCGAGACCGGTCCCATTGTCTTGCATTTCAAGGTTGAATCTTTCATTATTGCTGTCGGCGGTAATTTTAATCGTTATCAGTCCCTGCTCATCGCCGGTGAAGGCATGGATCAGTGAATTGCTGATGATCTCATTGATAATCAGGGCGCAGGGGATCGCCTTGTTGATGTTCAGGCTGATGGGGTCGATGTTGCATTTTATGGTGATATCATAGCGTTCATGATCAACGAGGTTGTTTCTTAAATGGCGCACCATATTCACCACATAGTTTTTAAAATCGATTTTATCGAGGTAATCCTCATGGTAGAGTGAGTCCTCTATGCGGGCGATGGCGTGGATTCTCCTGGTGTAGCTTGAAAATAAATTTAGATAACGCGTGTCTTTGACTTTGTCGGCCTGTATGCACAAAAGGCTTTCAATGAGCTGAAGGTTGTTTTTCACCCGGTGATGGATTTCCATGAGAAGAGCATCGCGTTCAGTAATCATTGTGCTCTCACGTGCATTTAATAATTGCCGTTGAATCATAGTATCTCTTTATGAAGAGGTCAATGATAGTTACCGGTAGAAACATCAAGGTAATCCGCGATGGAATCAAGGGCCCTTTGTAATATGCAGTACACTTCACTGATTCGCTCCAGTGCTTCTTTTTTTTCCGTGGAATTCATTGTTTGAATTTCTGAACCAAGAAATTCGAGCCTGTCGATAAGAGTTTTTATGTTTAGTAACTGATTTTTCATTTAATAGTTCTCCTTCTGTGATGGGGGTTGCTTCCCCCATCACTTTGATATCAATATTTTTCATTCTTGCCGAATTTTTGGGAAAGAGCGCCACGGAGACACAGAGAACACAGAGGTTTTTATTAATTTTTTAACATTCCGGGTTTTACCGTCTGACTTTTTTCGCCGCATACTCCGCGATTCAGCGTGAACATCTTCTTTTCACTCTTTCCGAAATGCGTAAAAGACAGCCACAGAGACAC
>ERZ795048.76-NODE-76-length-100541-cov-27.376281_pt1 | contig 100541 bp, 74 predicted proteins | sample MGYA00375132_ERZ795048 | MGnify/ENA primary metagenome ERZ795048 (study PRJEB30177, sample SAMN05720225) | activated sludge metagenome | isolation source: Anaerobic digester | place: Hong Kong | collected 2014-12-17 ...
ACTCGTGGGCTTTGCCGGTCATGCGGTCGATCGTGATACGGATGATCCCCGTTCGTAGCAACGTCTTCTCCGGATAGGTCCAGCTTTTATCGCTGTACTGACTCATCAAAATATCGAGCGCCTCGGTCTTGCCGGTCAGATCATCATCGGCCAGAATTTCAGCCGTCCCGAACGCTATCACCGAGCGGTATTTCCAGCTCCACTTAACCGCCTCCTCCCCCCTGACCAGCTCGTGGTCAATATCGAATACCGCGCAGACTCTCGGATTGCGACGGATAATATCGAGCTTCCGCCCCTCATGGGCGCAATGGATATAGATAATGCGATCGCGATAGCCGAAATTGACCGGCAGAACATAAGGCTCCCCCTCATCGCACAGACCGATATGGCAAACTTCGGCCTTGCGGATGATCTCCGCTATAACGGTGGGATTTGTGATTTCGCGGTCTTTTCGTCGCATGGCAGATCTCCGGTGATACGGGTTTAACGTAAATCCCACAATATCTTAACAATAATGCGACAGCAAGTTGTTTGTGGAGCGTATATGTCTTTGTCGCTTGATTTTTGTCCATAGAAAGCCGTTATATAGAAACAGAGGCGGCATGAAAGAAAACAGCTTCAAAAAAAACAACGACGGCAACAAAGTCATTCGGCTGTCCCGCGGGCGTCAGATTACCCTGACCCGTCCGCACGTTATGGGTATCCTGAACGTGACACCGGATTCGTTCTCCGACGGCGGTCTTTATGCCACGGTCGACAAGGCGGTGGAACATGCCCTGCGCATGGAAGAACAGGGCGCGGATATAATCGATATCGGCGGCGAGTCGACTCGTCCCGGAGCAGAGCCGGTCGAGGAAGAAGTCGAGTTGCAACGGGTCATACCGGTGATCGAACGACTGCGAGATTTATCCGATATTCCGATTTCGATCGACACCTACAAATCATCCGTCGCCTCGGCAGCGCTCAAGGCCGGTGCGGATATCGTCAACGATATCTCCGCGATGCGCTTCGATACCAACATGGTGAGCCTTATGGCCAAATCCGGAGCGCCGGTGGTACTGATGCACATGCAGGGGACTCCGAAAGAGATGCAGATTAATCCGCATTACGATGACTGCGTTACGGAGATATGTGACTTTTTCGAGCGACGCATCAACCTGGCAGAGCAGCACGGTATTGCTCGCGAACAGATTATCATCGATCCCGGCATCGGTTTCGGCAAGCGACTCGAAGACAATCTCCATATTCTGGCCCGGTTCGGTGATTTTTGCCGATTGAAGGTTCCTGTGATGATCGCCGCCTCGCGCAAAAGTTTCATCGGGATGCTCCATGATTCCGAACGTCTCGCCAGCGACCGGCTGGGGGGATCGATTGCCGCTGCGGTTATTGCGGTTATGGACGGCGCTAGTCTCGTACGGGCGCATGATGTTCCTGAAACGGTTGAGGCTCTTAAAGTGGTACAAGGGGTGAGAAGCAAGCTATGACCTTGTTTCGGTATGATTTCATTTCGTTCGGCCTGAAGGATGCGGTCGACGTCATGATCGTCGGCTTCATCATCTATCAGGTTCTGAAACTGGTCAAGGGGACCCGCTCGGCCCAGATTATCGTCGGCCTGTCGTTGATCGCCCTGACCGCGTTCGTGGCTTATTGGTTCCAGCTCCAGGGACTGACCTGGCTCTACTCCACTCTTGCCCCGTTCGGCCTGGTGGTGCTGGTGATAGTCTTCCAGCCGGAGTTGCGCGGGGTTCTGGCGCAAATGGGTCAAAACCGGTTTTTCCGTCGCTTCATGGCGGTCCAGCACCGTAAATCCATCGAGGAAGTCAACCGGGCCGTAACTCGGTTGTCCGATCTCGGCTACGGCGGACTGATCGTGATCGAACGCAACACCGGTCTGCGGAATTTCGCCGAGTCCGGCAAAATGATCAACTCCGAAATCTCCTGGGAATTGCTGGTAACATTGTTTACCCCCTACACCCCTCTCCACGACGGCGCCGTGATCGTTTCCGGTGATCTTATCGTGGCCGCCGCGGCCTCATTGCCGTTGACCTCCAACATGCGTTATCGCAAGCTGTTCGGCATGCGCCATAAGGCGGCAATCGGGGTTTCCGAGGTTTCCGACGCGGTCGTGGTCGTGATCTCCGAGGAAACGCACAAAATATCAATCGCCTACAACGGTATCCTCGATGCGGATATCAACAAAACCGACTTCCGCGCCAAACTGGAAACATACATGGCGAAATAGCGTTTTTTGGGTTATCCGATAAATCCTTATAAACGTCTGTCGTAACCAACTCCATTTGACAAAATGATCCCCCGGCGGTATCTTCGCCTGCCTGTGGGCAGCATTTTCGGTCGCCTGACGGATTCCTCACAACCTGCCGATATGTCTGACCAAAGCGGAAAAAGAAAACATGAGCAAGCTGAGTCACATTCGTAATTTCTCGATTATCGCCCATATCGACCACGGCAAATCGACCCTGGCCGACCGGATGCTCCAGCTTACCCGGACTATCTCCGACCGCCTGATGAAAAACCAGGTGCTCGACACGATGGACCTCGAGCGGGAGCGCGGCATTACGATCAAAGCTCACGCCATCCGGCTCATGTATCGCGCCCAGGACGGGATCGATTATATGTTCAACCTGATCGACACTCCCGGCCATGTCGATTTCACTTACGAGGTCAGCCGAGCGCTGTCCGCCTGTGAGGGAGCGATCCTGGTGGTGGATGCTTCCCAGGGAATCGAAGCCCAGACTCTGACCAATCTCTACCTCGCCATGGAAAACGACCTGGAGATTCTTCCGGTGGTCAATAAGATCGACCTGCCCAACGCCCGTCCCGAAGAGGTCACGGCGGAAATCGTAGACCTGATTGGTTGCAAACCGGAGGAGGTAATCCCGGTGTCGGCCAAGGCCGGAATCGGGGTTGATCGGTTGTTGGAACAGATCGTAAAAGTCATCCCGCCGCCGTCCGGTGATCCCGACAAACCGCTTCAGGCGATGGTGTTCGACTCGGTGTTTGACAGCTATCGCGGGGCGATGCCGTTCATTCGGGTAATCAACGGCCGCTTGAAACCCGGCGATAAAATTCGCTTTTTTGCCACCAAGCTTACTTATGACGTGGACGAGGTCGGATTCCGGCGACTGGAGGGATACCCAACCTCGGAACTGGCCGCCGGTGAAGTCGGTTATTTTTACGCCTCGATTAAAAATGTCGGCGACACTCGTATCGGCGACACGATTACGACCGTCGACCGACCGGCCGACAAACCGCTGCCGGGATTCATCAATGTCAAACCGATGGTCTTCTCGGGCATCTACCCGGCCGTGGCGGAAAATTTCGCCGAACTGCGGGACGCTCTGGAAAAACTGAAGTTGAACGACTCCTCGCTCGATTTCACTCCGGAATCCTCGGTAGCGTTGGGATTCGGTTTCCGGGTGGGATTCCTCGGTCTGCTGCACATGGAAATCGTAACCGAACGTCTCGCCCGCGAATACGATCAGGTCACGATCAACACCGTCCCGAACGTACAATATCGGGTGCACAAAACCGATGGCTCGATCATTAATGTCGACTCGCCCGCCGGCATGCCGCCGGCATCGGAGACGGAGTTTATCGAGGAGCCGTACGTCAAATCACAGATCATCGTCCCGGCCGAGTATATTGGGGCGATCATGCGCCTCGGTACGGAGCGCCGAGGTGAATACAAAACAACCGAATATCTCACCACCAGCCGGGTCAGTATGACGTATGAGTTCCCCCTGTCGGAGATAATTTTTGACTTCTACGACAAGCTGAAATCGGTTACCCGCGGGTATGCCTCGTTTGACTATGAAATCCCGTTTTACAAGCGGTCCGATGTCGTTAAACTCGATATTCTCGTCAACGGCGAATCGGTCGATGCCCTCTCGGTTATTATTCATCGCGACAAAGCCTATCGCTGGGGTTTGAACCTGAACGAGAAGCTGCGCAAGCTGATCCCGCGCCAGATGTTCGAGGTGGTGTTGCAGGCAGCTATCGGCGGCCGCATTATCAGTCGAGCCACGGTGCGGCCGCTGCGTAAGAACGTCACGGCCAAATGTTACGGCGGTGATATTACCCGAAAGAGAAAGCTCCTCGAAAAACAGCGCGAAGGAAAACGCCGTATGAAGCAGGTCGGATCGGTTGAAATTCCTCAGGAAGCGTTTCTGGCCGCCCTTCAAATCGAACGGTAGGGGAAATTTAGAAATGGTCCGCCGGCAAAAACAAATGTTGCCCGATTGTTCTTATTTCTTAGTATAAAACTAATATGAAACTCGTTACGATTATAATCACGCTCCTGCTGGCCGCCAATTTGTCGGCCACCTCCCTGTTGATCCCGATGGATCAGACTCAGACCGATCACCTCAAAGCTTATGGTGTAACGTTCAAGGTTCTCCAGCAGGGACAAACGGCCCAATGGCTGCTTAACTACCGTAACGGATCGTTTTTGCTCGACCGGACCGAAGCCACTATGAGTATGTGTCTGATGATGGGTGTGAATTACGAGGAGGTCACCTCCGGCCAGGTGGCCGATATCATGCGTCAGATCGAAGTGGAAAACATGGAGCGAGTCGAACTCCGGAAAGCCCCCAAGATAGCCGTTTACTCTCCACCGTCGAGCCAGCCCTGGGACGATGCCGTGACTCTGGCGCTGACCTATGCTGAGATCGCCTATGATGTCGTTTGGGATGAGGAAGTCCTTGCCGGGGAATTGGAGAACTACGACTGGCTGCATTGCCACCACGAGGATTTCACCGGGCAATACGGCAAGTTCTACGGTGCCTATCGCAATGCCGTCTGGTATCAGGCCGATGTGGAAGTAAACGAACAAATGGCAGCCAAGCTGGGTTATACCAAAGTTTCGGACATGAAACTCGATGTCGCCCGTACGATCTACGATTACGTCCGACGCGGCGGCTTTTTGTTCAGCATGTGCTCCGCACCGGAGACGATCGATATCGCTCTGGCGGCCGAAAACACCGACATCGTTCCGAGAGAGTTCGACGGGGACCCGGTCGATCCCGATGCAATGAGCAAGCTGGATTACAGTAAAACGTTCGCTTTCGAGAATTTTACCCCTGACTTCAATCCTTTGCAATACCGTCACAGCGATATCGACACCTACCCCGACCGCCTGGTTCGTTTCGTCAACGAAGATGACGACTTTTTCTACTTGTTTGATTTTGCGGCCAAGCTGGACCCGGTGCCGACCATGCTCACGCAGTGTCACACCAACACCGTCGACGGGTTCATGGGTCAAACGACCGGATTTCGTAAATCATTACTCAAAAAATTCGTAGTCGTGCTGGGACAACCGGATAATTACGACGAAGTACGTTACATCCACGGGGACCTCGGCCGGGGGACGTTTACGTTCCTGTCCGGCCACGACCCGGAGGATTACCGACACATGGTCAACGATCCGCCGACTGATCTGAAATTGCATAAAAACTCCCCCGGTTATCGACTGCTTCTGAACAATGTCCTCTTCCCGGCCGCCGAGAAAAAAGAACGTAAGACCTGATCCGGCTGTCGACTTCTCGATTCATTCTTTTTGACAGATCAATCTCAACAGCCTACCTTGGCGGCATGATTTCCGATCCCGACAAAACATATATAGGTATCGACTACGGCGAACGTCGCATCGGTCTTGCCAAAAGCGATCCGACCGGGTTGATCGCCTCAGCGCTGGTGACGCTCGAGGTTCACTCGCGAAAAGATGCTCTGAAGCAATTGCAGGAACAGTTCGCGGAACATCACCCCCGGGCGTTAATCGTAGGTTACCCTTTGCTCGCATCCGGCGACAAGAGTGAGAAATGTCGACAGATTGACCGCTTCGTGGAAGAACTGCGAAGCATCTACGAAGGCCCAATTCACCTGGTCGACGAACGTCATTCATCGCAGGAAGCGGCCTCGATCATCCATGCCCACGGCCAGAAAACCGGCAAGGATAAAAGACGTATCGACCGCCTGGCGGCGGTAATCATTCTTCAACGTTACCTGGATGAACAAACGATATGAATAAAATCACCGGTAAGATTACGGTTTTAGCTCTGATAGTTATCGCGATCGTTATCGTCTGGGCAGCCTATGGATATTGGTCGACGGTCGACCTCGGCAACAGAAACGTTTCGTTAATCGTTGCCCCCGGTGACGGCTTCAGCGCTACGGCCAATCGGCTGGTAGATTCCGGGGTCGTTGCCGGATCTTTCTGGCTTAAACTGCCGGCGCGACTGACGGGCGTTGACCGCAAACTCACCCCCGGTCGTTACGATTTCACCGGCAAGAATTCATGCGCTTCGGTTCTGGAAATCTTTCGTAAATCCAATTTCGTGCGGATCAAGCTGACCGTCCCGGAGGGAGCCACGATCCGGCAGGTTGCCTCACTCGTGAGCCGAGCCCTGGAACTGGATTCGACCGAGTTCGTATCGCTCAACGATGACCGGAATTTCCTTTCGGAACTGGGCCTGCCGTCGGTTGAGGGCTACCTTTTCCCCGAGACCTATTTTATCCCGTGGGGCAGCGAAGTACGTGATGTCGCGGCGGAAATGGTGCTGATGTTCCGTGCTCAAACCGATTCGCTGCAAGTGTACGAAACGCCGCTGGAGTTGGAATGGGAGGATGTAATCAAGCTGGCTTCGATCGTGGAGGCGGAAGCCCGACTCGATTCCGACCGGGACACGATCGCGTCGGTTTATCTCAATCGTCTGCGTCTGGACTGGAAACTGGATGCCGACCCGACCGTCATCTACGGCCTGGGGGGGCTTGATCGACCGTTGTACCTGAAAGATCTCGAACGCGAGACACCGTTCAACACCTATCTGCACAAAGGCTTGCCGCCGACGCCCATTAATTCACCGGGATTGGCTTCAATCATAGCCATCCTGCATCCGGCTGAAACCGATTACTTCTTCTTCGTGGCTGATAATCGGGGAAAGCATGTTTTCTCGCGTACCAACGCCGAGCACAATCGCGCTCGTGAGCGACTGCATCGCGAGGCTCAACAAAACCGCTGAAAGCGGCCGTCAATAACAGATTTTACGCTGGATCAGGGCGCCCAGTTGATCGGCCAGACGGTCGACCGTTCCCTCCTCGAACATGGCAAAAGCACAGGGCTGGGTCGATGAAAAACCCATCAATCCGAGCACGCGCCCATCGGATTTGAGCGGCTGCACCACGAACGACCTGGTGTCGTCGTCCAGCAGGAGTTTACGTTCGAAAAAATTCCCGCTGAAACTGCCGCTGAACTCCTCGGTGTAAATGCGCCCGTCCTCCGCCACCTTCTCAAGGAGAGAGGCCTCGGTCGGGAGATTCAGCGCGAGGCCGTCGCGGCCAAAGCCGCGTTGCCAGGTTGAAATAGCCGCCAGTTTGCCGTCCTGATCGTGACGCAGTACCAGCACCCCTTTGTCGATATCGTACTTCTTGCTCAACTCACGCGTGATCGAGAAGAATGTCTCGGACAAATCGCCGCGATCCCGAAAACGCGGCTCGCGCGACGGACCATCTTCTTCGGCCAGCACCGGCAAGGAAGCGATATCGAAAGTTCCGTCCTTCAGATCATTCATCGTTGCTTATACATCCCCCTAGACGTTTTCGAGTGATGAACTTCGTGTCAGTTTGTATTTCTTCACCTTGCGCCAGAGGGTGGTACGACCGATACCCAGCTCTTGTGCGGTTTGGGTGAAATTCCAGTCATTTTCGTCGAGAGCCTGTTCGATCACCGAACGTTGATTGGTATCGAGTAGTCCGCGTTTGCCTCGATCCACCACTCTCGTATTCATGACATCATAATGTTCCTCGATCGAAGGTCCCTCCACCCCGAGGAAAGTGATATCGCGCACATCGAGGGTATCGTCTTTGCAAAGCGTGGCCGCTCGGCGCAGGCAGTTTTCCAATTCGCGAACATTGCCGGGCCAGGAATAAGCCAGCAGGCGGTCAACCGCTTCACGAGTGATGAACAGCGTGGGTCGGTCAAGGTCTCGACAAATACGACGCAGAAAATAATCGGTCAGGATTTCGATATCCTCGCTTCGTTCGGCCAGCGTGGCCATTTTGATCGGGATCACACTCAACCGATCGAGTAATCGTTGTTCGAACTCGCCGTCCCGAACCATTGAGGTCAACACCTGGTCGGTCGATGAAATCACCCGCACATCAAGTTTGCGTCCCGCTTCGGCATGTCCCTCCGGCAGACGGAAATCCTGAAGGAAATCAGCCAGCACGGTTTGCATATCGAGCGGTACCTGGCTGACTTCTTCGAGCAACAACGTACCGCCGTCGGCCTGTTCGACAAGGCTCTTGCGACCGGACATCGGCAGGTCATCGTCCTCGATCCCGAACAAGTCCCGTTTCAACAAACGAACCGGGACCGCACTCAGATCGATCGATACGAACGGTCCGTTGCGTCGCTCGGAATGATGGTGAATGGCATGCGCCAGCAATTTCTTACCGGTGCCGGGCCCTCCCTGAATAAGCAGGGCAATATCGGTTGGGGCCAGGCGTGCGGCGGTTTCTTTGAGTTGTTCGATATGTTTGGAGATACCGACGATATTATCGAACCCATAAGATTGCGCCACCGTCTCGCGCAATTGTATCACTTCGCGATTGAGACGGATATTTTCCAGGGCCTGATCGACAATCAGCTCAAGATCGTGTGCTTCATGATTAAATCCAATCGGCCGCAATTGCCAACGATGAGTTACGTCAGGAATGTCGTCGCTCAACAGCAACGTCTCGGAAAACAGGTCCGACACGATTCGGCCGGAAGTCTGAAGAGCTTTGATATTATCAAGCTCCTGCGAGTCGGTAAGAACTATATCGACCGGCAGTTTCTGCTTCTCTTCGAGGCTTTCGATCGTAACAATCGTACGTCCTGGTCCCCGAAGTGTTTGTACAAGTTGTTGATTCGAGTAATTTTGCCGACAGGCAATTAGTATTGTCTGAGTTGTCTTTCTATCGTCCAACATATCTATGCCGTCTGCTTGAAATTGAGTTTCGTCTTAACGTTTATGCGAGGTTGCTCCGACTCCACCATGTCAATCCCCAGTTTGTCGGCCATACGACGCGCCAGGTCATGAAGGCATTCCTGTCGATCCTGATCACCTTTTCCCGGATTCTCGGTAACGAGCGAGATCGAAACCGGTTTCGTGGAGCCATCGCCGGTCACCTTTACGACCGTCACACCGGCGGTCCCGTGGCAGGCGAGATGTCCTCCCAGCGCAGATTTGATCAACACAACCAGAGCTTCACCGGGAGCTTCAACCGACAGATTGGGCTGATGCATCTCCACCGCGACTCGACCGCTGGGGCGCAACCAGGGATCAATCTGTTCGCAGGCGGCCTCGATAGCATTCGCGACACTTACCCGGCTAACCGGGAGACGGTCACAATCGAACAGGATCGATAAATCATTCAGCCTGTCGATCAACACTCCGGCATGATTCTCGATCTGCTGCAGTTCTTCCTGGGATTCTTCAGAATAGACCATCTCTTCAAGCCTGCCGACACCGTCGGAAATATCCTGAAGACGATTACGACAATCAGCCAGGAGCGGCGACTGCGACAATCCCGAACCGGTCGGGGCCGACTCCTTCTTCACCGTTAAGGTCAGAATCGTTACCGGCACCGGCGCCTGGTCGATATTCCGGAGCGTCAACTTGCGACCGGGAATCAACTCGGCCAGCAGATTTTCGAGCTGGTCAAAAGTTCGCCCGATCAGGCGATTTTCAGCCTTCGGGAGAATCTGGGCGGCAGCCGGACTGAGGTCGATCACTCTGCCGGAGCGACCGGCCAGAAGCAACTCAGCCTTGTTATCGACCCAGGTCAGGTCGGCCGCACGGTTGAGTGTCAGCGCCGTTGCGAATCCTTCCCGGAAGCGGCGGATCACATCGCCGAACTGCTGATCCAACAGGTCTGTCTGTGCCGATCTTTCGGGACCGAACAAACCCAGCACCAGCGGACCTCGCTCATTTTCACCGATCACGGCCGTGCGTATCTCATAGCTTTGTCCGGCCAAGGAACCGTGCTGAGGACGATAGCGATGTGAGAATTGAGCCATGCCGCCCTGAGTTACGGCAGCATCGATCAGCTCCAACGGAAAGAGAGGCAAATCCTGCGGATGCAGATAATTGTCCCCCTGTACCAGGAAAGTCAGATGATCGCGCGGGGCAATAGAATCGAGCCAGGCCATTTCCGGCTCAGTCAGTCGACCGCGACGAGTCAGACCGAGCATGAGCAGTGTTACCTGCTCCGTATCGCTCACGACGAGCGATTCGGCGGCACCACGCAGATCGGCCGTTGACCAGGCCGTGTCCGCAAACGCCGCTTCATTTTGAAACTCAAACGTATCCATGTTTCCCTGTCGTTTCATTTTGCAACATCTACTTATTTCATCGGCCCGCCGATTAGGGACTTTAGCGTTTGTAAGGGGAGATTTTGGAGAATTCTGCGCAGGCTGATATCCAGCGGTGAAACAAGCCCCCCGGCTAAGCGTCTGAAAATCCCCGCCCTCACGTAGCAGGCGGCTTCGTGTCGCCCGTACTCCGTTCGCCCGGATCGGTTTTTTTCGTTGTCTGAACCGGCTTTGCATCTTATAGTCGAGTCTAATCGAACCGGGCGGGAACTGGCCGAAAAAGCCCTGGGGCTGTCGGAGACTTCCGCCGCCAAACTCAAACCGACGTTGGACCGAATCGTGAGCGCAAAGAAACAGCAGACAGCAATTTCACCGACTCGTGAAGATGATTATCCCGAGTGGTATCAGCAGGTGATCAAAGCAGCCGATATGGCCGAGATGTCGCACGTCCGCGGCTGTATGGTGATAAAGCCCTGGGGCTATGGAATCTGGGAGCTGATAAAAAACGGCCTCGACCAGCGAATCAAAGAGACCGGACACGAAAATGCTTATTTCCCGCTTTTCATTCCCCTGAGTTTCCTTGAAAAAGAAGCGGGGCATGTCGAGGGTTTCGCCAAGGAATGCGCCGTGGTAACGCATCACCGGCTGGTGGAAAAAGACGGACGACTGGTCCCGACCGGCGAACTGGAAGAACCGCTGATCGTGCGTCCGACTTCGGAGACGATCATCGGACGGTCGTTCGCCAAATGGATTCAGTCTTACCGCGACCTGCCGCTGCTGATTAACCAGTGGGCCAATGTCGTTCGCTGGGAAATGCGCCCTCGGATTTTCCTTCGCACGACCGAATTTCTCTGGCAGGAAGGCCACACCGCTCATGCGACTCACGACGAAGCGGTTAAAGAAACCTATAAGATGCTCGAAGTGTATCGTTCATTCGCCGAGGATGAACTGGCTCTTCCGGTAATTGCGGGTGAAAAAACTCCCGCCGAGCGTTTCCCCGGGGCGGTCAACACTTATTGCATCGAGGCCATGATGCAGGACCGCAAGGCGCTCCAGGCAGGCACTTCACATTATCTCGGACAGAATTTTTCCAAGGCGTTCGAGATCCAATTCTCCAACACCGAAGGCGACCTGGAAAATGCCTACACCACGAGCTGGGGAGTATCGAGTCGGATGATCGGAGCCGTGATCATGGTCCACGCCGACGACAACGGCCTGCGCCTGCCGCCGCGTATCGCCCCGAAGCAGGTGGTAATCATACCGATGCTTAACAAACCGGGCGAAGAAGATGTGATCATGACTTATTGTCGCCAGGTGGAGTCATCGCTCAAAGACCTGTACTGGAACGGTTTCCCGGTTCGGATATATCTCGATGACCGCGACATGCGCCCGATCGACAAAAAATGGCAATGGGTCAAACGCGGCGCTCCGATCCGCCTGGAGATCGGCCCTCGCGATATCGAGAATGACGCTGTTTTCATGGCTCGCCGAGATCAGTCGATCAAAGTAGCCGAAACGGTCAAGCGGGCGGAACTCGATTCCGTCGTGATCGACGCCCTTGGAGCCATCCAGCAGACTTTGTACGATCAAGCCAAGGTGCTGCTGGAACAGCAAACTTACCGGGATATCAACGATTGGGAAACTTTCGTGAAGTTCTTTACGCCCAAAGACGAGGAGAAACCGGAAATTCACGGCGGTTTCGTTCTGGCCAAATACTGTAACAATCCGGAATGCGAGGCCAAAGCGGCTGATATGAAAGTGACCATTCGCTGTTTGCCGTTCGAGCAATCGGGCACCGAAGGGAAATGTGTCGTTTGCGGCGCTCCGGCCACGACCGATGCCCTGTTCGCAAAATCGTACTAGTTTTTCAGGATCTGCTGACAGGCAGACCTGATAAACCGGAATTCGGAGCATAGGTGGTCGGGGTATTATCCCCGACCACTTCTCTTATCCCCCAACCGAAAACGCCATTAATCCTTGACCTCACGGTCAATTTTCGTATTTTATAAATGCGCGAAGGGTTTCATTTAGAATTCCAAATATCTTGCCAATTGGAGTGTGCTTCTTGAAAAAATGGCTCCAAAACCGGCAACATACCTCGTCAGGAGGGAGTGCTACCATGCAATACGTTAAGTATTTTCTGGTTGTTCTGGTCATGTTCGCTACGGCGCCGGCCTTGCTCGCCGTTGAGGTCTCCGACTTCATGGTAAATGAGGAAAACTATCCCGGTCTGTTTGATCAGGATATGGTCAACGCCGCGTACGACAACGCCGGCAACTATGTGGTTGTCTGGCGAGATTTTCGCGGCGACGATCCGGCTGTTTATTTTCAGATATTCGATCCGGACGGTCAGATCAGAGGCGGCAACATTCGGGTAGACGCAATGTGTTCAAACACGCGTAACCTGCCCCTTGGAGTGGCAATGAATGATGTCGGTCAAATTGCTATTGCCTGGTGGACTTCGTCGGGCGATGTACTGCTGGCACGTTACGACAACACCGGCACAGCTACCGACGATATAATACAAGTGTCGGGAATTGGTCAAACGATCAACTTCGGTTTCAATACTGCGGTGGCAATGAACAACGCCGGCCATGGTATTGTTTTCTTTTCTGCCGTCCCGGAAGGAGGCACCGTCCAGTACCTGATGGGACAGTATTTCGATTTTAACACAGGGACTGTCGGTGATAATTTCCAGATCGGCCAGAATCACAGCATCGACCCCGACGAAGCAACAATGGCAGCAATGACCGAAGGGGACGTGATCGGTTGTTGTTGGTTGGGAGCCGTTGACTACTACCCCTCAGTCCTCTACAGCCAGTTGCAATACCCCTTAACCACCGTTGTTCCGGAGACGCTAATTGACCTCGCCTACAATACCGAGGGCGTGGGTCGCTACGAAGTAGAACATCCGGTAATGGATATCAACTCCTCGGGACGAGTTTGTGTTGTCTGGACAGGGACGATGTGGGAAGAGATAGGCATGAATGGATACAGTTATGCCTACGACAGCACTCATGCCTGGGTCGCCGAAACCTCCGGTACAATCATCAATCCCCGTCAACCTGTCGCCAACAACACCGCCGCTCAATCGGCCTCCAACGGCGATCTTCTTACCACCTCGACCGGCTTCGTTCTCATTCGAGTTCTTAGTGCGACCGGCTTCAATATCTATGAAATGGACACCTATGGCTCGCCGATCGCCTCACCGATCGAGGTCTATCCCTCGGCTCCCGATGAGATTTTACCTTATATGGCGGCAGCCACAATTGGCGACAACACCTATGCCATTACCTGGCTGTCCGATCCGGGGACATTTTCGAACGATATCTTCACGCTGGGATACGAGATTGGCGTAGGAGAGTTATTTACCGCCCAACGAGTGCATGACGACATCGGTGCGACCCAAAACTTCCCGGTAGTAGCCTTCGACGGATCCGGAACAGCCCTCGTTGCCTGGATTGACTACCGTGAATCATCGAACGGCGATGTCTACGGCCAGCGTTATGATGTCTCCGGTAATCCGGTGGGCGTGAATTTTAAGATAAGTCAAAGCGATCCCGGTGAGGGCAATTGCAGCCAGCTTGAAATCGTATCGAATGAAAACGGCCGGCTGGTTGCCGTCTGGGTGAAACGACAGGGATTGGGCTATCGTTCTGTTGTGGGCCGAGTTCTTGACGGGGAAGACTTTGTCCCTAACGGCAATGAGTTCCTGGTATACGCGGGCGAAACCAGTTTGAGTTATTATTGGCCGGACGTCGGCGTGGCTCAGGACGGATCGTTTGCGGTGGTATATCGTAATCGCGACGAAGATGAAATCTGTAATGTATTCATGCAGCGTTTCAACTCCGCAATAGTTAAAATCGGAAGCGCCGAACAGGTAAACAGTTCAGTCGGTTATGAAATAGGACTGGGCATGGACGGGCTGTCGTTCCTCCTCTCTCCTCGAATTGCGATGCGTTCCGATGGCTCCTGTGCTGTAACCTGGATCGAGGGACAAGAAAGCAGTTGGCCCTGGGACGCCTATTACATAATGGGACGATTCTACGATTCTCAGGGTATTGCCGGCGGCAGTGATTTTACCGTCAGCGATGACATGTTCGGAGTGGTCAGTTCATCCAATGAGGAAATACCGCCTGATATTGCCGTCGATGATAACGGCAACTACGCTTTTGCCTGGACCGGCGGCTATAATTCAGAATACTATGGTCTCTGGGCTCGGGTGTACGATGCTTCGGGAACTGCTTTGAGCGATCAGTTCCGTTATTTCGAATATGATGAAGTCAATTACAATCCCAGCGCTCGTATCTGTCCCGGTGTCGCGGGTGAATTCGTGGGAGTCTGGTACACGGTCGGTGATGAGGATGAAAATACCTTTGCTCAGCGTTTTTCCGTTAGCGGTAGAATAATGGGTGAGCCTATCGAAGTATCGGCAGATCCCACCGGCGCCGTTCAATCTTATCCCACTCTGGCATCGTTCAATGGAAATTTCCTCTTCACCTGGGAAGACCAGCGAGCGGGGAATCTGAACAACGATATATACGCCAGTTATAAAACATACGGCGCCTTTGTAACCGTATGCGCCGATATCAACGGCGATTCCTCCGGTCCGGATGTGACAGACCTGGTATACCTCGTCGATTATATGTTCCAGCAGGGACCGGCCCCGATTTACATACCGGTCTGTGATGTCGACGGCAACGGTTCGGGACCGGACATTGCCGACCTCGTGTACCTGGTTAATTACATGTTCACCGGCGGCCCTGACCTCCAATGTCCTTGAGCGCCGCTGTTCGATAGAACATAAAGACTTATAGCGGGCTCTTCTGAGCCCGCTTTCCTTTGGCTCTCGGAGAACTTGTCCCGCTTTTGCCCTCTGTCCATTACCTTGACTTGAAACCACCCAGGCGCTATATTCGGCCCGCAAAACAAGCGAAAGTGGTGGAATTGGTAGACACGCTGGATTTAGGATCCAGTTCCGCAAGGAATGGGGGTTCGAGTCCCCCCTTTCGCAATAAATATCGACCCGGGCACAGAACTATTCCTGACCCGGTTGTATTGCTTGATAAGAACAAGACGGTGCGGCCGATTGAGCCGCGACACAAGACATAACTGGAGTATGAAGTGAAATCCGAAGTCAAGGAAACTGAAGGCCTCCTCCGCGAGGTGACCGTTCAGATCCCGGTCGAAGCCGTAAACAGCGAGATGGAGAAGCAGTTTGCCCAACTTCGCAAGGAAGTCACCCTTAAGGGATTCCGCAAGGGCAAGGCCCCGATGGACCGGATCAAGGGGATGTACGAACAACAGGTCAAGGCCGAAGTAGTCGAGGAATTGATCCGCAAGACCTATCCCGATGCCGTGCGGGAGCATCAACTTCGGGTTGCCTCACACCCCACCGTAACCGAGGCCGATTTCGATGACTCCGGGGCATTCATATACACCGCCCAGGTAGAAGTGTTTCCGGAAATCGGCAACATCGTCTACAACGATCTCAAGGTGAAGCTGCCGAAAATCGAGGTCAAAGACGAGGATGTAGACGAGTTCGTCGATGCCATGCGCAAGGGCGCCGCGGAACTGCGTGTAGTCAATCGCGAAGTACAGGAAAGCGATGTGGTCGTCGCCGACCTGAAAAAACTCCTCGATCCGCAGTTGATTCTCGACTCGGACCTTTATGAGGACGAAGAGATCGACCTCGAGAACGCCGCCACCGTGAACGAATTCCGCGACAACCTCCAGGGCATGAAGTCCGGTGAAAGCAAGGATATCGAGGTGGTCTATCCCGAGGACTACCCGGACGAGAAATTCGCAGGCGCTTCCATCAAATACAACGTCACGGTAAAAAATGTCAAAGAGCGGATTCTTCCGGAGATCAACGATGATTTCGCCAAAATGACCGGTCAGGCGGAAACCGTGCTGGAACTTCGGATAAAAATCCGTGAGGAATTGAAAAACCGTATCGACAAGAACCATGATCGCAACAAGCGCGGCCAGCTAATTGAGCAGATGTGCACCCAGAACGAGATTCCGGTTCCGGGCGGCCTGGTCGAAAGTTATCTCGATAAGGTGGTTGAGGATTTCAAACGCCGGTACAGTGAAATCGACGAAACCAAACTGCGCGACAACTACCGATCGGTCGGAGAACGCACAATTCGCTGGAACATGATCCTGCAAAAGCTTGCCCAGCAAGAAAATATTGAAGTTTTGCCCTCTGATGTCGAAAATCGGATTAAGATGTTTGCCGACAACTACCAGATGAGCGTCGAAGAAGCCAAGCAGGCTCTGGCGAACGCCGGTACAATCGACGACATCAAGGACTCCATTACGGAGGAAAAAGTTCTCGATTTCCTGGTCGGAAAAGCAACGGTGGAACACACCGAGCCGAATAAGGGCTGAGAGAACAACCGAACCGGATAACAAGGATTCGTTAGATATCGAGTGAGGTTTTATGGACGACAAGCTTTTGAATAACTACCTGGTGCCAATGGTGGTCGAACAGACCGGCCGGGGCGAGCGGGCTTACGACATATTCTCGCGACTGCTCAAGGACCGGATCATCTTCATCGGTTCACCGATCGATGATCAAGTGGCCAACCTGGTGATCGCCCAGATGCTCTTCCTCGAAGCGGAAGACCCCGAGAAAGATATTTTCGTGTATATCAACTCACCGGGTGGTTCGGTAACGGCCGGCATGGCGATTTACGACACGATGCAGTTCATCAAGCCGGATGTCACCACCACTTGTATGGGTATCGCCGCCTCCATGGGCGCTTTCCTGCTCACGGCAGGAACCAAAGGAAAACGGGCCGCCCTGCCGAACAGCCGCGTGATGATTCACCAGCCGCTGGCCGGCACTCAGGGACAGGTTTCCGATATCGTCATTATGACCGAGGAGTTCAGCCGAACCAAGAAGCGCCTGAACGACCTCCTCGTCCACCACACCGGACAACCGTTGGAACGAATTGAAAAAGACACCGACCGGAACTTCTTCATGTCACCGGAAGAGGCTAAGGAATACGGCATCATTGATAAGGTGTACGAGTTCCAGCGCCAGGAAAAATAGTCGGAGTAATAATGGCTCCCGTCACGACGGCGGGAGTCGGGAATAGGATCTCATGCCCCGAGACACCGATCAATCCAGGGTGCCGCGCCGTTGTTCATTCTGCGGCAAACCGGCCGGACAGGTACGCCGGCTCTTTTCCGGTTATGAGTCGTTTATCTGTGACGAGTGCGTTGAACTGTGCAGTGATCTGCTCCACAACGCTCCCGAATCAGCTACCCCCGAGACAATCGGGGTACCGCCGACTCCGGCTGAAATCAAGAATTTCCTCGACCAGTATGTAATAGGTCAGGAACATGCCAAACGAACTGTCGCGGTAGCCGTTTATAACCACTACAAACGGATCAACTCCCAGTTCGAGGCGAAACTTGCCGGTCATAAGGCCGATGCCGACGATGTCGAACTCGAGAAATCCAACATTCTTATGCTCGGACCGACCGGAACCGGTAAAACCCTGATCGCCCGCACCCTGGCCAAATTCCTCAAGGTACCGTTCACCATTGCCGACGCCACGGTGCTCACCGAGGCAGGTTATGTCGGCGAGGATGTCGAAAACATCCTGGTGCGCCTTTTCCAGGCGGCTAATTTCAGCCAGCAAAAAACCGAACGCGGCATTATCTACATCGACGAACTGGACAAAATCGCCCGCAAGGACGGCAATCCCTCGATTACCCGCGATGTCTCCGGCGAAGGCGTTCAACAGGGTCTGCTCAAAATCCTCGAAGGCACCGTCGCCAATATCCCTCCCAAAGGGGGACGCAAACATCCGGAACAGGCGTTCGTGCAGATCAACACCAGCAATATCCTGTTCATCTGCGGCGGAGCTTTCGATGGTCTCGATAAAATTATCGCTCGTCGCATGGGGCGCAATGTGGTCGGGTTCGAGGCCGAGAAGACCTATATCAACGACAGCTCCCCGGATATTTACGACCATGTCCTGCCGGTCGATCTGATCAACTTCGGTCTGATCCCGGAATTGGTCGGGCGTATCCCGGTCTCAGCCGCATTGAAACCGCTCTCGGAAGAAGCTCTCCTCAGCATTCTCACCGAGCCGAAAAACGCCCTTACCAAGCAGTATGCCAAGCTGCTCGAGATGGAAGGGATCAAGCTGAAATTCGATAAGGCCGCCCTGAAAGCAGCCGTCGAGATCGCTCAGGAGCGTAAAACCGGCGCTCGCGCTCTGCGTTCTATCTTCGAATCGGCCATGCTGGACATTATGTACGATGCGCCGTCGATGCCCGAGACAGCCGAGATTGTTATCACGGCCGCCACGATCAAAAACGGCAAAAAGCCCAAGATCATAACCCATTCTGAAAAGAAGAAGGCCGGTTGATTTTCAAGTCGACCACGGCTTAAAACGTCAAAGCCGTCCGCCTGAACCGGCGGGCGGCTTTTTTAATAAGCTCCCACGAACAGTTCGCAAGTTAACGTTGGCCCCGGGTTGTATAACTCATATATTGACGGGACTTATGAAGATTTTAACCAGGTACATACTCCGCGAACATATTGGGCCGTTCATATTCGCCTTCCTTACGATTACCTTCCTGCTGGTGATCGACCTGGTTCCTAAAATCGTCGACAACGTCATCGACAAAGACCTCGAATTGAGTGTGGTTCTTGAGTTGATCGCTCTCAACCTGGCCTGGATGCTGGCATTGTCGGTACCGATGTCGGTACTGGTGGCCACGTTGATGGCCTTCGGGCGTCTCGGTGGTGATTTCGAAATCACCGCCATCAAAGCTTCCGGCATCAACCTTCTGCGGGTGATCTTCCCCCTGATGATTGCCGCAGGCGTGATTATGGTCGGGATGATTCAGTTCAACGACCGCATCCTCCCGGACCTGAACAAACGGGCGCGTCTGCTGTGGGGAGATATTTCCGCGATGCGCCCCACCCTAGTTTTTCGTTCCGGAGCGTTTATCACCGACCTGCCCGGCTTCCTGGTATTGATCGATAAGATCGACCATACCACCTCACGAGTGGAGGGAGTCCATATAACCGAGACGAAAGACCGCGAAAAGCCGCGCATTATCACGGCCAAATACGGCTTTCTGGAAATGACCGAACACAACACCAACATGCGTTTTACCCTTTACAACGGCGAAATCCATTCGCTGGACCTCAAGGATCCGGCGAATTACCGCAGGGTTGATTTCCAGAATTACGTCATCAATGTTTCCGATGCCCGCGATGAACTGGTTCGTTCCGAAAGCGAACACCGTAACGACCGCGAGATGGGCATCGCCGACATGCAGGCCAAAGTCGATGCCGCCGCGGAATCAATGAATCCCTTTCGCGAGCAAATCAATTCATCCATAGCTGCCCGCGTCGATCTGATCCTGTCCGACACCCTCATCTATAACGGACCCGAGACCGATGACAGCACTCAGGCTTACCAGCACGTTCGCGATCAGGCGGCTCTGCTCTCTCGCCTGGTCGAACGTTCCGAAACACACATCCAGGGACAGGCCAAAACGGTCAGCAAATACGATCTGGAGATTTATAAAAAATACGCCCTGCCGGCGGCCTCGGTAGCCTTCATCCTGATCGGCGCCCCGCTCGGCATCATGGCTCGCAAGGGCGGCATGGGAGTGGCGATCGCCATCTCTATCGTCTTGTTCATTCTCTACTGGGCATTCCTCATCGGCGGCGAGGACCTGGCCGACCGGCGGCTGATGTCGCCGTTCTGGGCAATGTGGGCGGCGAATTTCCTGATGTCCGCTATTGGATTGTATCTGATATTCATAGTTGTCACCGAGCGCCCGTTGCTGTTGTTTAGCAACATAAAGAAATGACGCCGATGATAAAGAAACTCGACCGTTACCTCATAAAAGCTTTCCTGTCCTCACTGACTGTCGTGACTCTGGCGGTTGGCCTGACGATTATCGTCATTAATGCCGTCGAGGAATTGCAGGATTTCATCGACCACGATGTTCCGCTGCTTTCGATCCTGGAGTATTACTTCTACTTCGGCGGCTGGGTGATCAAATCGTTCATGCCGATGTTCGTGCTCCTGGCGACTCTTTTCTCGATATCGATTCTCGCCCGACGTAACGAGATTCTCGCCATGAAAGCCTGCGGACGGTCATTGTATCGCCTGACAGCGCCGATTCTGTTGATGTCGATACTTATCGCCGCCGGCCATTTTTATTACAACGAATACGTTTTCCCTCCCGCCAATCAACGACGAGTCGAAATTAAGGAATTCGTGATCGAGAAACGCTCGCGACAGGCGATCAACCGCGTAAGTAACATCTACCGGCAAATCTCCAAGGGATATTTCTACACCATCGCGGTCTTTAACGTCGATCGCGGCGAGGGATCCGATATAAGAATCTACAAAGCTGAAGGCGGTCGCATTAGCGAGATCACCACTGCCCCCAAAATCGAGTATGTTGATCACCGCTGGATAGCAACCGATGCCGTCGTACGCACTTTCGACCCGAAACGAGGCGAATCGTACCACGAACAGGCGGTTTTAATCCTCGATGATATCAAGGAAAAACCGACTGATTTCAGCAAGCGGATCGGTAAACCGGAAGACATGGGTTACGACGAACTCAAGGACTATATCGAACTGATGAAACGAACCGGCGGCCCCTACGCTCGCGAGGCGGTCGATCTGAAGGTAAAAATCTCTTATCCGATCTCGTCCTGCATCGTCGTTTTACTTTCGATCCCGTTCGCCTCTAATCCGCGGCGCGGCGGGATTGCCGTCTCGATAGCCGTGGGCGCCGGCATTTCTCTGGCGTATTTCGTACTGTTCCGTACTCTTCAGTCGGCCGGATATAGTGAGAAAATACCTCAGGAGCTGGCTGTCTGGGGTGTCAACGGTCTCTTTTTTATCATTGGCCTGACTTCATTGATTGCAGCAAGGAAATAGCATTGCCTGACCATAACCACGAAAAAAACCGCAAAGCCTGGAACGAGATAGTCCGAATCCATTACGACCATCCCGACTATTGCCTCGATGAATTCCTCCGAGGCTGGTCCAGCCTTAAACCAATCGAACTGGATGCGCTGGGGGACGTCAACAACAAGACCCTCCTTCATTTAATGTGTCAGTTCGGAATGGACAGCCTTTGTTGGGCGCGCAGAGGTGCAAAAGTCACCGGAGTCGATATCTCGGACGATTCCATTGAGCTGGCCCGCAAACTGGCCGCCAAAACACACCTTAAAGCCGAATTTATCCGATCGGACGTGCTCGACCTGATCGGCAAAATCGACTCCCGATTCGATATCGTTTTTATGTCGCACGGTGTCCTCACCTGGCTGTCCGACATGAACAAACTTGCCAGGGTCGTAGCGCACTACCTGAAACCGGGCGGGATATTTTTTGTGGTCGACGGTCACCCTATCACCGCCCTTTATGAAACCGAGGATGTCGGTTATCTCGATAAGAAACCGGTGACTTATTCCGGCGAAACCGATTATTGTGACCGCGACTATGTAATTCAGTCCGATCTGGTGGAATTCCAGCATCCGATAGGTGAGATCGTGAACAGCTTCATCGGAGCCGGACTGCGAATTGTCGAGCTTAACGAGTATGATAAGGGCTATTATGCCGTTCGAGCCGACTGGATCAAGCGGGACAGCTATTGGTATCCGCCGGACGGCCCGCCCCGCTATCCCCTGTTGTTCTCACTCAAGGCGGTGAAACCCTGAGACATATCGAGTTAATCAATAATAGCCATAAAAATAGGGTGGTGCCGCAGCATCACCCTATCGTTTTTCCATCTTAAACTAGGCTCAAGTCCCCATTTCCCAGGAGGCGAGGTACTTGCGCTGTTCCGGGGTGAGGCGGTCGATGGAAATGCCCATCGACTTGAGCTTGAGCGCTGCTATCTGATTGTCAATTTTCTCCGGCACCGTGTACACCCGTCGTTCGAGTTTTTTGTGATTCTTCACCACGTACTCGGCCGCAAGCGCCTGGTTGGCGAACGACATATCCATCACCATGGCCGGATGGCCCTCGGCGGCAGTCAGATTGATCAAACGGCCTTCGCCCAAAACGAAAATCCGCTTGCCGTTCAGTACGTATTCCTCGACGTTCGGACGCACCACGCGCCGCTTCTTGCAGGCTTTGTTGAGCGAGGTCAGATCCAGTTCGACATTGAAATGACCGCTGTTGGCTACAATGGCGCCGTCCTTCATCCGCCTGAAATGTTCCATGCGAATGACATTGATATCACCGGTCAGGGTAACGAACAGGTCGCCGACCGCCACCGCCCGCGACATCGGCATCACCCGAAAACCGTCCATCGCCGCTTCGATCCCGCGTACCGGGTCAACTTCGGTAACGATTACCTCCGCACCCATTCCCTTGGCCTTAAGCGCAACGCCGCGACCGCACCAGCCGTAACCGGCCACGACCACGACCGACCCGGCCAGGAGCATGTTGGTGGCGCGAAGAATCCCGTCGATAGTGGATTGCCCGGTGCCGTAACGGTTGTCGAAGAAATGCTTGGTTTTGGAATCGTTGACGGCGATCACCGGGAACAGCAGTGAGTCGGATTTTGCCATTGCCCGCAGGCGGATTACCCCGGTCGTGGTCTCCTCCGTCCCGGCCAGCACGCCCGCCGCTAACTCCTTGCGATCAGTGTGCAAGGTCGACACCAGATCGGCGCCGTCATCCATAGTGATATGCGGCTTGAAATCCAGGGCCTGATGAATGTGCTTGTAATAGGTCTTGTTGTTCTCGCCCCGTACGGCGAAAACCGGAATGCCGTATTCCTTCACCAGCGCCGCCGCGGTATCGTCCTGTGTCGAGAGCGGATTCGAAGCGCAGAGGGCGGCGTTGGCGCCGCCGGCTTTGAGTGTCCGCATCAGGTTGGCGGTTTCGGTAGTGACGTGCAGACAACAGGCCAGATTGATCCCTTTGAGTGGCTTCTCTTTTTTGAAGCGCTCCCGGATCAGCCTCAACACCGGCATGTTCCGTTCAGCCCATTCGATTTTGTCTTTTCCCTTAGCCGCCAGTTTGATATCGGCGACATCACGTTTAATGGCCATGGTCAAGCATCCTTTGCCAGTCTGGCTGCCTTGTCGGTTTTTTCCCAGGTAAATTCCGGCTCGTGACGGCCGAAATGCCCATAGGCCGATGTCGCCGCATAAATCGGCCGCAGCAGCTTGAGCGATTTGATGATCCCGCGCGGGGTCAGGTCGAAATGTTTGTGAACCAGTTCGGCGATCCGTTCATCCGGTATTTTACCGGTGTCATAGGTGAAAACCGTCAACGACACCGGCTCGGCGACACCGATAGCATAAGCCAGTTGTACCGTACATTTATCCGCCAGTTTCGCCGCGACGATATTCTTGGCAATATAACGCGCCATATAAGCCGCGGAACGATCCACCTTCGAGGGGTCCTTACCGGAGAAAGCACCACCGCCGTGGGTTGCCATACCGCCGTAAGTGTCCACGATAATTTTGCGTCCGGTCATGCCGGTATCCGATTGCGGTCCGCCGATCACGAACTTTCCGGTCGGATTGATCAGAATTCGGGTCTTGCGGTCCATGAGTCGAGCCGGAATCATCGGTTTGATTATCTTTTCGATAATGGCCTGAACCGCATCTTTGGAGATCTTTTTACCCGTTCGATCCAGAATATCACTGGAATGTTGAGTAGAAATAACCACACATTCCACCCGATGCGGCTTCCCCGCCCGATACTCGATCGTCACCTGCGACTTACCGTCGGGTCCGAGGAACGGCAGGATATGCCGTTTGCGCACCTGAGCGAGACGACGCGTCAACTTGTGCGCCAGCATGATCGGCATCGGCATCAACTCTTTCGTCTCCCGGCAGGCATAGCCGGTCATGAGACCCTGATCACCCGCGCCGCCGGTGTCGACACCCTGTGCGATGTCGGGCGATTGTGCCCCGATGGCATTGAGAATGGCACAGGAATCATAAGAGAAACCGTGCGAGGAATCGACATAGCCGATTTCCCTGACCACCCTTCGCACCAGTTCGTGAATATCGACATAGGCGGTGGTGGTGATTTCGCCGCCGACAATCACCAATCCCATGGTTACGAACGTTTCACAGGCCACTCGGCCGAAGCGGTCCTGGCGAAGAACTTCATCGAGCACCTCATCCGAGATACGGTCACTCAGTTTATCCGGATGTCCCTCGGTTACCGATTCCGATGTAAACAGGAAATCTTTTGCGATCATTTCATGATCTCCTTAAGAAAACCACCGATGAGGGGAAAAGATGGCTGGACGGACGGAGACTAATCGTAGTCGACCTCCGAAGAATCACCCACATTGAGCACCTGTGAAGTCCCTTTCACGGTGGTATTCATCCCGACCAGGGAACGTTCGATCACGGCATTGTCGATACTGGCTCCGGTCGAGATAATTGAATTCTTGATAATACAGCGGTGCACCTCGGCGCCGTCGGCAATCGACACGTACGGTCCAATCACCGATTCGGACACTTTCGCCCCCGGAGCGATGTACACCGGCGGAACGATTGTCACTCCTTCAGGGGGAGAAGTCGGAGGCAGTTTCATCAGAAAATGACGATTAGTCGCCAACACCGCTTCTTTTTTACCGCAGTCGTACCACTGCTTCACTTCAAAAGCCCGGAAACGAGCACCGTTGTCGATCATCGTTTCGAGGGCATCGGTGAGCTGTATCTCTCCCCGGGTTCGGCGACCGGATACGACCAGGTCGTTAAGAGCCTGTTTAAGCTCGGAGGAATCATAGAAATAATAAAGACCGATCAAAGCCAGATTGGTCCTGGGTTCGGCTGGTTTCTCCTGCAGGCTTACGACCATGCCGTCCTTGACTTCGGCCACTCCGAATCGTTGGGGATCATCGACCTGTCGCACTCCCAGGATATTCTCTTTATGTCTGATCAGTTCCTTCAGGTCGCATTCGACAATCGTATCCCCAAGAATAACGAGCACCGGGCCGTCGCCGACATGGAGTAATCCCTGCTGTACGGCATAACCAAGTCCGAGAAGGCGATCCTGCCAGACAAAAGTCGCCTTGAAGTCGTAATTTTCCTCGACGAACTGCCGAATCTGACTCCCCTTATGGCCAATAACGAAAATAACTTCTTCGGGATTTAAGGCCAGAAGCGGGTCCAGCACATAGGACAAAATAGTCTTCTCCGCAACGCGAAGAAGCGGCTTCGGCTTTGACAATGTGTGCGGCCGCAGGCGTGTCCCGACACCGGCCACCGGAATTATAACTTTCACGATATACCCTTCCGCTTAGCTCGCCCCATTTTAGATGATCGCCTGCGGCGTATCAAGGTTTATTTGACTTTTTACGAGATATGCTACAAACCCATCCAAAGAGTATCGGATTTTCCGTTGGGCGCCGCGATCAGACCGACTACCCCCGGCTCATTCGGCCTCATGGCTCGTCCCCAGGCAACCGTAATCGGAAATCCGGTTCCCATGCCCGGTCTCTCCTGCAATCCCACCGGTGTCGGCATATCGCTCTCAACGGCGCTGTTGCAAAGAGCGGTCATCTCACCGATATCGAGCGTTGAATCTTTTGCTATAACAAAGAACTCAAAACGAGTCCAGATCGAATCAAGAGGATAAATCGCCGTTGCCTGTAATTCCACCGGTATTCTCGAAAATTCACCGATCGGTGAGGCTTCGTAGGCCGGATAATAACCCATCCAGGCCAACAGCGCCTGGTTCACCGGCTCCAGCGACTGCAAACGCACTGTCGAAGGCTCCTTGTCGAGGAGTGCTTTCAGATATTTGTCGGTCAGGTATTCCCGGCCGAACCGCTGCTGTAGTTCGTTACCGAACAGGAAATAACGCACGACGCGGCAGGCTTCATCGAGATCCTCGAAATCCCGCACCACCTGATCAATCGCCGCCATTGCTGCCATCCCTTCGCTCCAGGTATCGAACAATCGACTTATCTCACTCAACTTGTCGTCGTCCGGATCCGCAAAAGCAGCCAGACGGTAATATCCCGCCGCTTGCAGATAAAACTGAATACCCCGAGCGGAAAGCCGCTCCGCCTTGTCTTCGAACCGACGGCCGACCTGCCTTATCACCCGATGCCATTTTTCGTTCTCCAACAGATCCGGATGCACCATGTACAGATCAGCAAAGTTGTCCACGATCAGATCGTACATCACGAGTTGGCCGTCCTCGATCTTCTGCAGCAACTCAATCGCTCGGTCGGGGAATCCGTCCGGATTAGCCACCAGATCATAGGGCGGTTGGTCGATCTCAGATTTGGAATCGTTGGAACAACCGATAAAAACTGCCAGACAGGCAACCGCTAAAAATAAAAGAAAGGATCGCATATATATTCCTCGTTCGGATATTCCATCAAGTTGTCGACCTCAACCACGGCCGGTGAATCCATATAAGATAATACAAAGCAGTCGATTTGGGGATCAGAAAAGATATCGAAATGAGCCGACCCAGTCCTCAATCAGGAACTGCACCCGCCCGATCAGCAGCGAAACACGACCCATTACGGTATAGCCGAAATGAGCACCGAAAGAGATCATGATAAACCAGATGCCGACTTTTGCCGTCACCCCCAGGGCGCCGGTGTGCTCCTTGGAGAAATAGAAGTAGATCAGGGTGGAGATGACACCAACCACCACGATAATCGCCAGCATCGCCGCTCCGAATCCACCACCGCCGCCAAGAGGCATCATCGTTGCCCGCATCTGCGGCAAGACTAATCCATGAAGTTGCGAAGTCAGGAAGATTCCCGAAGTCACTCCCATCACGAACGCCAGCGAGGTCCTTGCAATCCAGGTATAGTTTTTGGTAAAGCGGGCAAACATCAGAAAACCCAAAATCCCCGGAATGATCAGGGTCCATTTGCCGCCGATCATCGGAACCCAAAGCTGTTGCACGATTACCGTATCCCAGATCAAACCGACATAATACCCGGCCGAAAGCCCGGCGAATATATGCTCGGCGATCTTGTAGAACGGATTATCCTTATACATGAAACTGAACAGAGCCAGCGTCACGAAGGCTATCACCCAGATTTCGAAAATCTCCCAGCCGTTCATGCGCCAATCCTCCGCTTGTGGCGTCCCGACAGGAAGAAACCCAGATTGCCCAGAATCACCAGACCGATAATCAACAGGTGCACCAGTGACTGTGCTCCCATACCGATCACGGCCGAGCCGCGCTTTTCGACCAACTGCTCGTATTCGGCCGCACCCTTCATTCCGCCCAGCAGTCCCACGAACTGCCCCGCTCCAACGAAGGCGTAGTATTTCGGCGCCGAAACAGCCGTCGTACCGCAGCCGATCGGCACCCCGTACTGGGCATTGACGATTGACACCCAATAGTCGGCGGTGGCGTTGTCGGCCACTTCCATAATGAACGAAATCTGCTCGTAGTTAACGATCGAATCCATCATCGGCAGTTCCGCCAGCAGTGTCCCGCTGTTGTCGGTCGGAAAGATCGACTCTATCGAGATCCCCATCCCGGATAACACCGCCACATAATTGGCCTTGTATCCGAGATTGACAAAATCTTCACCATAGATTTTGTCGTATTCCGGAGCGATTTCGCGGGTTACGGTCTCGGCCATCGACGGTCCCCCCAGGGGTATATTCGACAGCGTAATGACCTTGATATCTTTGCGCCAGAAATGATGCAGGGCTGCGCGGGTCATCGGTTCACATTCGGCGATAGTCGACGGATAATAATCGAACACACACATCACGGTGCAGGAATCCGGCAGTGCCTCGATAGCGTCAAAAAGCATCTGCGCTTCGGGCGTGGTGTTGATCGGGAAATCAGCCGGGAAGATAAACGGAATGATCACCGCCAGTCCCACCATCAGGTAGACCCAGCGCCGATCCATCTTCTCCATACGTTCCCAGAACGTCATGCGATCAGCCCTTCCCCATGTAAGTACGCTCGATGCCAAGGATGATGCGAAGCGACATTGAAGCCGCGCCCAGCGCCGCGCCGATAATGATACCGCGCTGCACCGCCAGGTTGGCGCCGTTCATGATGTAAGTATTCAGGAAGTTCGGGATATCCCCCGGGAAGAGATTCAGAAACGCTTCGCCCATGGGAACCCGCCAGAGCATAACCACCGTAGCGGTCAGCAGCAGGATAGTTGATTCCGCGGTACGCGCCCGGAAAGCACGATAAGCGGCCGAGGCGATATAAAAAGCCAGGGTGGCGAACATGGTCGCCATCATCGGGGAATCGAGATTGAGAAAGAGCCAGTCATAGATCGAACCGGAACCACGTCCGAACAGAGAAGCCCAGCTTTCGGGCGCCCACTTGGCCGGCCAAACGGCCGGAATCGCCATGGCAAAAATCGAGATCAGCGTCAGTACGCGGTAACCCCAGCCCTCACGACGCGATCGCACCGCCGACCAGTTGACCCGCGTGATCGAGACTACTCCCAACAGCAGAGTGAAACCGCCGACAATCGTCAGCCAGACAGTTAACTCCTGCGAGATGTCACCGATGAACGTCCCCTCACGGAAAAAAAACGAAATCACCAGCGCCAGACCGGCGATAAACGCTACTGCTACGGGAACGGTGGTCTTGAGCATAAATCAGTATCCCTAAACGACCTTAAACCAGCCGGTGAAGAAATCTCCGTATCCGAAAGTTACCAGAATCACCCCGATAATGATCATAATGGCGATCAGCATTTTGACAAAATCCTGTCCCTTAAGCCCGCCCAGCATGATCGGCTCCTTGGACAGATAAGCGGAGGCGGCGTAAAGCTCCTCCCCCATCAGGGTGTAGTCACAGGCGGCAATGAAAAACGGCAATTGCTCCGGACGAGCGGTCCCGGCAATCTGAATCGATCCGGCCGCATTGCCGGTCTCGGCCAGAAGCAGCGACTCGGCAAAAAACGCTCCCATGTAGATATTGGTAGCCGGTCGCTCACGCATCATATATCCGTTGACGTTGGCCGTGAAAGCGAACTGCTCACCCGCCACGTAACGAACCATATCCTTGTCGAAGGCGTCCTTTTTCCCCTGTTCGATATAGGCTTGCTCGACCACTTCCTGCCCTGCCGCCAACACCAGCGGATAACGCACCGGAACCATCAACGGCGTCTCGTACTGAGCCGTGATTCTGGCCACTCGTCCGAGAATGGAAATCCCGGCAATCGTCTCGATTTCATCAAGCTCGGAAATGCCCGGGATAAACAACACCGGTCGGCCCATTTCGGTCGCTCGACCGACTGCTTCCTCAACTGCCTCCAGTCCCGGGATTTTACGCAGGAACAGGGTTTTACCCTGCCGAGCCCAGCGGGTATAAAGAAGCACGGCGCTGGAGAATATCAACACCAGCACCATTGCGTTAATGCGATCGAATCGAAATACCGACGGAGCAGCCTGTTCCGCCTGCGCCCAAACGGAACTATAAGAAAAGACGATCAGCCCTGTGGACAGCAGTCGAAAGGCTGGTCGTTTGAGTTTGTCGATGCTCTTGATCACGCGGCAATATACTCTCTGAGGCCTCAAAGTCAACGTCTTTGGTAGGTCGAGGTCCGGCGTCCGGGGCATGTCAAGGTGCCGGTACGCCCGGCTGTCCACGAAACCCTTACTATGTTGCGGGCGACACAAGGCCGTCCGCTACGCGGAGATTGGGACGCGTTGTCGCGTAGCGGCGGGGCTTGTCTCCGACGTACCGGGATGAATCGATGCTCCCCCGGCAACAACCGTTCAAAGGACGGACCAACCTCTCAATCGTTTAGTCGCGAAAAAACCAAAGAAAAGGGCAGGTCCGAAGACCTGCCCTTTGGAGTATTCTCTGTTAAGAGAAGTTACTTCATCAGAATCATCTTCCGCGTCTGGTTGTCGTTACCGGCATTGATGCGGTAGAAGTAAACACCCGAAGTAACCAGGTTGCCGTTCTCATCGGCGCCGTTCCATTCAACCTCATGGGTGCCGGCGGAGAAGACGCCGTCAGCCAGGGTGATAACCTTCTGGCCCATGATGTTGAACACGCTCAGTTCGACCTGACCGGCAGTGGTCAGGGTGAAGCTGATCGACGTGGTCGGGTTGAACGGGTTCGGGTAGTTCTGAGCGAGCGTGAAGCCGCCCGGAATCGGAGCACCACTGGTCAGGCTGGACAGAGCCACCCGGGCGCCGCCGCCGATGTAGGTGATCTCTTCTTCAACGGACGTGCCGTTGACCTTAATCGTCAACTGGTCGTCGCTCTGCGGATAGGACTCGAAGTCGACGTCATAGCCGTAGACCGGAGTAAACTTCAGCAAACCGCCGGAGTAGACACCGGAACCGCAGAGGATACCGTCCTCGGTGAAGACCTCGATCTTCGAACCGTTGGCCAGTTCCGCGCCATCGAGCTTGATCCCCGCACCGTAGACGTTCATCCAGTCACGGGAAGCAGTGATTTCACGGTCGGCCGAGGCCAGCGAAGTGACATTGCTCTTCACGGGCATAGGAGCATCGTCATAATAGAGCATGTCGGCCGTTGAGGACTTGACCCAGTAACCGAAGGTCGGATACAGATCGGTCAGGGTATTATGAAGCGGGTCGCCCGGGACATAATCCATAGCGCCGCCGTCATAGCCGTATGTCACCAGCAGATTCTCCATGATCGAGGCGAAACCGTCTTCGACCGGCATGGAGTAATCGGGCCAGTAGCTGACCAGGTTCCAGCCGCTGTAGATCTGGATGTAGTCGTTGGGGCTGATTACGCCGCCACAGATTTCGAAAGTGATCGGGCAGCTCAGACGGAACCAATAGCCATGGTAGAAATCGACATCTTCGAGAGTCGAGAACTGCGGCAGGCTCGGATCATAAGTGAGACCGTCCTGATCGAAGCTCAGGATCACGTCGATGCATCCGGCGTAATCACTGATGAAGCTCTCGATGTCGCTACTGAAGGCCACATTCCAGGAAATCAGATTCCAACCCTCGGACAGTTCGTACGTAACGCAGCTTTCGGCCACGAAATCACAAACCTGGTAGACATCACCGTTCTCGGTCCAGGTGATCGTCGGGTCGGTGGCAACCACTACCTCGTTGACGGAGAAAGTGATCACGTCGCCTTCGACGGCGCCTTCATCCACATCGAGCGTATACATATCGTCGTGGTAAATGTTCATCATTCCGAACGAGCCGTCTTCTTTCACCACGGCCTTACCACACAGCACGCCGTCCGGATCGTAAGCCTTGATAATGTCGCCCGATACCATCGGCACGCCCTCGAGCATCGGCTCGTTGCAGTACGCGACGATCCAGGCATCGGTCGGCATCACGACCTCGTTATCGAGGACGTAAATGGTCATGTAATATGTGTTGGTGCGATTGCACACATCGGTAACGGTCAGGGTTACGGTGTATTCACCGTATGCCTCGAAGGTGTACAGCGGCTCGAAGTCGCTCGAAGTTCCACCGTCGCCGAAATCCCAGGCATAAGTGAGATCGCTGCCAGTCGAGGTATTCGTGAAGACCGGGCTGAACGGCATCATACCGGTGTCGGTGTCAACCAGGAATTCGGCCAACGGGGCCGGCGTATAGTCGATCACGAAGCTCTGAGTCTCAGAGACCTCATGACAACCGTTAGCGGCCGTAATGGTCGCGATATAGGTACCGGCAGTGTCCGGCGTGAAGCAGAGCTGGCCGTCGGTCCAGGTGAAACCGTCACTGACAGTCACGCTGGTGGCGTTTTCAACCGAAACACCGAGGCAAACTTCCTCAGCGGAGCACAGCGTGACGGAAACGGGATCGGTTACACCGATAATCGGTTCTGCCATGAGACTGATATTGAAGGCCACGTCGCAGGTGACATCGCCGCAGATATTGGTCGCCGTAACAGTAACCGTGGTTTCACCCGCAACTTCCGGAGTGAAGCACAACATGCCGCCGTCCCAGGCACCCACCGAAGTGGTAACTTCATCGGCGCCGGTGATCGTCAGCTCGATACAAACCTCGCCAAGCTCACAAAGCTCGACATTGACCGGCTCGGCCGGGCAATTGATCACAGCCATCGGGCATTCCTGAGCCGTGATGGTGAACTGACAGGTGTCGTTGCCGCAGTCGTTGCCGATGATCAACGTAATCGGATACTCGCCCGCAGTCGGAGCGGTATAGCAGAATTCATCGGTCTCTTTATTGAACCGGGCCGTGAGGCCGTCGGTTCCAACGATAACTTCACTATAGCTGTAGCCGAAGACGCTTTCGATCGTCACCGGCAGACAAACCTCATCTTCGCTGAGGTAGGTCGAGAAATTATCGAGGCACGTAACGACAGGGACATCGCCCATGGTAACCTCGACCGTGATACCATCACAGGAGGCATTGCCGCAGTCGGAACTGGCCGCAACGTTGAAAACGTATGTACCGGAAACTTCGGGAGTAAAGCACAGCGAGTTGTTCTCCCAGGTGCCGGCCACATCACCGGTCACCGTGACATCGGTCGCACCGGTAATTTCAAGCGGAATGCATGCCGTCACATCATCAGCACACAGAGCGACTGAGAACGGCTCGGTCGGGCAAACGATCTCGGGCGCGCCGCCCACGGACACTACGACCGTGAACTCACAGGTGGTCTGGCCGCAGTCGTTGTCGGCAGTCACCGTAACCGGGTAGCTACCGGCTTCAGCGGGCGTGAACGAGAAAACGCCATCAGCCCAGGCGCCCACGCTGGTTAACACCGAAGTGGCGCCCTCAATCGGAACACTAACATCGACCTGACCCAATTCACAGAGGAACACCTCAACCGTGCTTGGATCCGGGCAGGTTATGACCGGCGGTTCGGCAATCGTAACGTTGACCGTTATGATGCATCCATCGGAACCGCAGTCGCCGGTGGCCGTAACATCAAAGACGTATGAACCGCTCGTATCGGCCGCAAAACAAAGCTTATCGTCAGCCCAGGTAGCGCCGTCAACCGTCACATCGGAAGCATCGGTAATAACGAGATCGACACATACATCCTGCGCACCGCAAATGGTAACTTCAGCCGCTTCTTCGGGGCAAATGACCTGCGGCGTCGGGTTGACGGTGAACTTAACCGCAACCGACTGAGGTGAGTTGGGGGCATCGGCCAGCACATTGATGGCGGTGGTGTAGACACCCGCCATGAGACTGCCGGCACTAACCGTTACGTTGACGGTCCCCTCGGTGGTGCCGCTGGTCGGATCAACGGTCAACCAGTCAGCATTCTCGCTAACGGTGAAATCGAGCGGGCAGGCATCGGAACGGACGGTGAAGTAATTAGCCTCAGGGGTATCTCCCTCACAGGCTTCGAAGAACAGCGTATCGATGCTCATGACCAGGTTGGCCGCCGGAGCTGCATTCAGCGTAAAAGCATCCGCCAGGGTCAACGAGACTTCGCCGTACGAAACGTTCAGATCGTACAAACCGGCGGCGGAACCGCACGGGAAATTGAACAGAACACTCAACTGCGTGTCACTTGACGCAATAACCGAAGTAGCCGTAAACACGCCACCCAGGTTAACTACCGGGGTTTCAGAGAGAAAAGCCGTATTCTCACCGACGATCGTGAAAGTCTGACCCGTCAAACCCTCGGTTGAACTGTTCGGAGTGATACTGACCAGAGAAGCCTCAACCGGCTTGCTGTCGATGTAATAGCAGTGCGGACCGTCCCAGGTCGGGAAAACATCCGTTGAGACCGCGGCCCATTTCCAAATACCCGACGGCGGATACCAGGCCGAGTCCAAACAGACCGTCTTGCCTGCATCGGAAGCATTCAGAGGACCGATACCGATAGTGGCATAGACAACATCGGTTCCGGCCGGAACGCCCGAACCAAACATCTTGAAACCACCGATACCAACCGTATCGGCGCCGGCGCCGTCGGAATTATTCGTAAAGAAGACGCCGCCGTCAAAGTAGTTACGTCCGATCGCACCGGTCGTATCGACCGATACCGAATTCCAGGTGGCTCCATCCTCGGAATAAATGCGATATCCATTGGTGATACCGGCCAGGACATCGGAGCCGTTGGTGAATCTCAGGTAGAATGTGATATCGGTACCGGAAAGCAGAACTTCATCATCAACGGTACTGACACCATCGACCGATTCAAGTGAGATGCTCTGAGCGTTGACTAATCCAACACTACAGAAGAGCATCATGGCAAGAATGAAGAGAGTCCTAAACCTCATTCTCGTGACCTCCATAGTTACTAAGTGTTAATGATGTAATTTTTCTCGACACATATAAAACGGGATGGACATACCACATCCCGAGCAGTCTCACTGCCTGTTTATTCTTAGAATGAATCGTCGCTTTTTCAGTCGCCAAGGTCTAGCTTCCTCAATACAAAAAAACCAGGAACGCAACCTCTACCCGTACCAGACCGGCAATGTTAGACCAGAAAAAGCGTTTGGTTTATCCAACTCTTTTTCTAAACCAGTTTGTTAGACCATGAGAAGTAAGTTGTAGATACCCCCCCTTAGAAGGATATCAGTTCAACTATACACGCCGTCAATATACCCGTTTATGGCCTATTGTCAAGGCTTTAGAGCCATTTCAGATTTCCCTGTAGCCTCCGGAGAGCTTTTCCACTCACAAATTGCCGGGAACCCCTTTGATCCTGCATGTTAAGCAATTGAAAAACAACAAGAAAACTATAGGATGAATCCCTGTGCAGCCTTTCAGCAGATTTTGCGCCTTGGTTACAGCCTCCCTCAGAAATTCATTCCGATCCCCAATCCGATACGGTACGTAGTATTGTTAATTTCATGCGGGATATTGGAAATCTTCGTCCCCGCTTCTACCGTAACATCCTCACCGACAGCCTCATCGTAATAAGTCTCATCCTCGTACCAGGTCTGAACCTGCTTGCCGGTGGCATGAAGCCAGAGCAGTTCGGCCGACAGCTCTATATAAGGGGTTGACGGCCCCCTGGTTTTGAATTCGTATCGACCTGCCAATGAACCGATTACAGCGATACCTTCAGGGCTGCCCTCGGCCGTTTTTCCTCGGAGAACATGGTCGTCCAGATCGGAGGCAAACAAACGCGAAACCAGCACTTGCGGTTGTGCCTGCAGCATCGATGAGGGTTTATAAATCGCCCGCGCCCCGATAAACGGCATCTTGTAGGTAACCTCATAATGTCCGACTTTCCCGTCCGAGGCATAATTCACCCATTCACTCCCTTCCCACTGACGAAGGCTCAGACCGATAATATCCTGCTTGATCTTGACATACCTGAAACCCATCACAACCCCGATCAGTCCTTTTGGCGATTTGACCACCTTACGGCCGATCAATCCCTGCAACATTATGAAATCATGCTCGACATCGCTCTCGGAATAACTCCAGAGAACCTCTTCGTGGGTATACGGATTGGTTTCCCAGTCGGAATCCTTCATAGCATCACCGGGATCGGAGACATTGAGACTCGCTTCCGCCTCGACAAAATAAAATCCTTCGGATTCGAAGCGATTATTGATCCCGATCCGAAGCGTGGGATAAATCCCATCCAGCGGGAATTCGAGCTTACTCCGGCCGCGTACGATCACGGTATCATTGCCGTAAAGAGCGTAATAGGCGAAGTTGATTTCATAGTCGTGATATCCACTCTGCCAGGAAATTGAGGGGGTCAATTGAAAATCTATTGTAGCTTCGGCGGAAACCGATCCGGTCGCCATCAGAACCAGGAAAGCCAGAGATACGATCGTTTTTTTCATGAGAGCGGATCCCCAATCAATAATGCTGTTGTTTTTCGTTGATATATTTTAGAGCGACAACACGACAAAGTCAAATAACGTTTGTCCGGATCATCGCCTCGGATTCCACCCGCCGCTATGAGTTGCGACATCTTCTCCATGAGAGAGCGCGGATTGTTGATTGGTTTGAGACGAAGTTACCGTGGTATTTTTTCGCCGGTCATGGCCTCGATTTCGTCAAGGAGGGCCTTTTCCAGCTCATCTTCTTTTGTGTACGCAATAACCTCACCCTTCTTAATGAGGGTGCCTTTGCCGACTCCCCCCGCAATACCGACATCGGCCGCCCGGGCCTCACCGGGTCCGTTTACGGCACAACCCATCACGGCCACTTTCAAGGGGGTTTTGATATGACGTGTCTTGGCGGTAATCGATTCGGCCAGTGGAATCAAGTCGATTTGACAGCGTCCGCAGGTGGGACAGCTTATAACCTCTACCCCGTCGGGCTTCAGGTTGCAGGCAGCCAATATCTGTTTGCCGATGCGCGGCTCGTGAATCGGATCGGCCGTCAGTGAGACCCGAATGGTATCGCCGATACCGGTGAGCAGAAGCGCCCCGATCCCTACTGAAGATTTAATGGTCCCCGGTTCGAGAATGCCCGCTTCGGTAATGCCGAGATGCAGCGGGTAATCACATTTTTCGGCCAGAATATGATAAGCCCAAAACGCCACAGTCGGTGAGGTTGACTTGACCGAAATTATTATATCCCGGAAATCCATATCCTCCAGCACGGCGGCTTCGCGCAACGCCGCTTCGGCGAACGCCCGAGGATCGTCATGACCGTATTGCTTCAGCAGATCCTTGGGAAGCGACCCGGAATTGACGCCGATCCGGATCGGAACCTCGGCCTCCCCGGCCGCCCTGGTTACCTCGCGGACTTTCCATTCCTCACCGATATTGCCGGGATTGATTCTAATTTTGTCAAAACCGGCCTCGATTGCCGCCAGGGCCAGCTTATAATGAAAATGGATATCGGCCACGAGCGGACCGGTCGTTTGTTCGCGGATCGCCTTAAGACAACGCGCCGCTTCCTGGTTGAGTACCGACAGGCGAACGATCTCGGCTCCGGCCTCAAAAAGTTGTTTGATCTGTTTCACCGTCGCCGCGATATCTCGGGTGTCGGAGGTCGTCATGGACTGCACCGTCACCGGGAAACCACCGCCGATGATCAGATCACCGACCTTAACTGCGCGGCTCTCGCGCCGCTTAACGGGATAGTTTATTTCCATTTAGCTCTTTGTTCTCTTGACCGGAGTCACATGAAAAACGTAGTTTAGATAGTTTTACGCAGACAAGCAACCGGAAGATGGACGAATTTGATCTGGCTAAAAAAACTTTCAATTATAGTGATCCTGCTGATAGCTCTCGGGATCTATTTTGGTAATCGCCATCTTAATCGGCAACGATTCACCGATGCCGGTCAAAAAAACGCCCTGGTCACCGCTCAGGCCTGGGTCGCAACCGCCACCTATCGCAATAATCCGGAACGTTACACCGAGTTCCGCGATTCCCTGCTGACGGCATCCGGCATATCCGCCGAAGATCTTCGCGATTATCTGAACAAGTATCAGGAAGAACCGGAGAAATACTACTACTTCACCAGGATGGTTAAATACTACGTGGATTCACTGACCAGTCCCTTGCTGGAACAAAGCGATATCGACCTCGATTCGCTCGAAGCTGCCGAGTCTGAAAATCCCTGAACTCCGTCGGAAGGGCAGCCCCCTGGTAATTCCCCAACTTCCAACCGTCATGCAGGCGACACGAGGCCGCCCGCCACGCATGGAAAAAAGTCTAAGTCATAGAACGTATAGCTACGGGACTTATCTCTGCTGTAATGAAGTGCTTTTCGGGAGAGCTAGTCCGCCTCATCCGCCGCTTCAAAGGCGTTCGGGTAATGTTCCAGACGACCGTCGATAAAAGTAATCACATCGAACCGTAAATCGCAGTCGCTCAGGCTTTTCTCGATCACATAAGCCTGCGCCGCTCGCGTCAGGTTGATCGTCTTTTTCACATCCACCCGCTCCGCCGGATGGCCGAACGAAACATCCCGCACGGATTTAACCTCTACGAAAACAACCTGCTTCCCCTTGCGAGCGATCAGATCAATCTCATAGCGGCCGGAACGCCAGTTGGCGGCGAGAATATCAAAACCGTGTTGCTTCAGATATTCGGACGCTAGTTTTTCGTATTTCTGCCAGGATTTAAGAGGCTTGTTGGTGGAGGACTCTCGATAATCAGAACAAGACATACTGATCAACCAGCTCCGCCACCGGTTTGAACGACCGGCGATGGATTTCGCAGGGACCGTGTTCGCGCAGTTCCTCTAAATGAGCCCTGGTCGGATAACCCTTATGCTGAGCGAAACTGAACGAAGGATACAGCGTCTGATAACGATCCATGATCCGGTCACGCGTTACCTTGGCCACGATCGACGCTGCCGAGATCGACGCACAGAGAGCATCACCGCCAACGATGGCATACTGCGGCTGGGTCATTTTGGGAATCGTGAAGGTTCCGTCGACCAGCAGAAAATCAGGATTAGGCTGAAGGTCCTGGACCGCTTTACGCATCGCCATCAGCGAGGCTTTGAGGATGTTCATTTTATCGATACATTCGTTGTCGATAATCCCCACCGCACAGGGCAGTTCGAGATCGGCGATCTGCTCGAAAATTATCTCACGCCGCTTGGGCGAAAGTTTCTTGGAATCGGTCAATCCCTCGATTTTAAGATCGGGCGGCATGATTACGGCGGCGGCGACAACCGGCCCGGCCAGCGGTCCCCGACCAACTTCATCAACGCCGCAGATGGCGCTGAATCCCTTGTCCGTCAGCATCTGCTCGATATTGGCGTACATCTCGGCCATCAGCTTAGGATCTGCTTTCATCGCTCGCCTCATGGTTGAATTATGCCCACCGCTCATAAACGGTGCAAGTTAATGTTTCCCTATTGACCTAGTCGGCCGCCAAAAAGGCTTTTATTAGCGCTTTTTGCGGCTATATTGGGTCAAATTAGCGGACTTCCAACGGCTTTGTCGAAATCTCGCGGCCCAAACCTTGATCCCCCACCCGAGCGGTGAGGCACCTGGTACCGGGGATTTGATAAATTGTGTACGAGGATTGAATCATTCACCGCGTAACGGCGGGGCTTGTCTCCACCGCGACCGAACATAAGATTGAGAAGTGCCCAGGCATGGCAAAAAGAGACGACGACAACGATTTCGAATTCCGTATCATCGCCGGTGAGCTCAAGGGCAAACTCATCCGCGCCCCCAAGCTGGCCGGTACCCGTCCGCCGCTCAGCCGGATGCGCAAGTCGATCTTCGACTTCCTCAATCCATATCTCATCGGAGCGAATTATCTCGATCTTTTCAGCGGTACCGGCTCCTACCTGTTCGAAGCGGTCAGTCGTGGTGTCGATCAGGCTACCGGAGTTGAACTGGACGAACGACTGGTCGAATCGATCAATCATCACGCCGAGCAGTTCGGCGTCGCCGACCGGTTGCTTTGTCTTCAGGCCGATGTTTTCGAGGCGATTTCCGACTTCGCCGTCACCGGCCGGTTGTTCGACATTGTCATGATCGCCCCGCCGCAATACCGGGGAGTCATCGACCAAACTATGCAGGCCCTCGCGGACCATCGCATTGTCCGCGATGATGCTCTCATTCTCTGCCAGCACGACACCTCCGAAACGAGTAAAATAAACTTCGGCTCCTGGCCGATCCTGCAGCAGCGCAAATACGGCAACACCACCTACACGATCCTGTCCCCTTCCGAGCCCAAATGAGCCACGATTCGAGCGAGAGCAAGCGTCTGGCCGACCCGTCCACGGGTGGGGATTAGCAGTGGTAGGTCGGGTTCCGGAGTGAGCGCTGGCGAAGCCCCGTGAACGCAGAAACCCGACAAATTTCGGATAAACCCATCATTCCCGGCTATCAGATTCCCTCTACTGGAAACCTAAGGCAAACCTCGATCAACCCATCTTCCTTCATGTGGGCGGCCGACATCCTCGTCTGACCAATAAATCCGCGCCGGTTCAAAGACGGACCTACGGCACGGTGATTCAAACTTCCCACCATAGAGGTGCGGCACCAAAGCTACCTATGTCTGGTTTGTACAAGGGCGGATCCGTCTTCGAATTCACCCGGCCCACGTCACCCCAAAAGAAAAAGGGCGCCCGATTAAGAGCGCCCGTGAATGGCAAATTGAAGTTAGTTACTCTTCCTTTTTACCTTCTTCTTCAGCCGGAGTTTCCTCAGCCTTGGCCTCTTCGACCGGGGCCTGGGGAGCTGCTTCCTCAACTTTTTCGGTCACGGTTTCAGCCACCTCTGCGGTAACTTCACCGTCGCTGATACGTTTCAGAGTCTCGCGCTCTTCGGCATCCATAATCTGCTCTTTAATACGAGCGGATTTGCCGGTCAGCTCACGAAGGTAGTAGAGCTTGGCGCGACGAACCTTACCGGCTCTGATTTTCTCGATTTTGGCTATGTTCGGCGAGCAAAGCGGGAAAACACGCTCGACGCCGATGCCGGAAGAGATTTTGCGCACGGTGACAGTAGCCCCGGTACCGCTGCCGCGGCGACCGATCACTGTCCCCTGGAAAACCTGAATACGCTCTTTGTCGCCCTCTTTAATTTTGTAGTGGACCTTAAGCGTATCGCCCGAGCTGAACGGGGGGATATCTTCCCGCATGAAGCTCTTTTCGATTTGGGCTATACGTTTCATTGGCTAACCCTTTCTATATCGATCAATGTTCTTTTTTTCTCGTCTTGTTCAACAGGGCCCGCTCCTCAGCGGTCAGTTCCTGCTTTTCCAACAGGTCCGGGCGATTGGCCGCACATTTGAGCAGGGCCGCCTCGCGCCGAAACCGTTCAATCTCCTTGTGGTTGCCGTTTACCAGCGGCTCCGGAACTTTCAGCCCGGCATACTCGACCGGTTTGGTGTAAACCGGCCAGCCCAGCGTGGATTCCATGTGTGAGTCGTTGATAGCCGACTCGAAATTCCCCAGCACCCCCGGAATCAAGCGTGCGGTGCAGTCGACAATCACTGCCGCTGCCGGTTCACCGCCGGAAAGGGTGTAATCGCCGATCGAGATCTCTTCGATGTCGTACAAATCCAGCAGCCGTTCATCAACGCCCAGATAATGGCCGCAGATGATCGTCAGCCGGTCCAGAAGCGACATCTTCACCGCTTCATGCTGAGTCAGCGGTGTTCCCGCCGCCGAGGTCAACAACAGGCGCCGGTTCTCACCCGACGCGACCGCCTTATCGCGCGGTTGCCACCCCAGGCTTTGCAGACAACGATCGAGCGGCTCCAGTTTGAGCACCATCCCGCCGCCGCCGCCGTACGGGGTGTCATCAACCGTGTGATGACGGTCCGTGGCGAAATCACGGAGATTGATTATTTCTATTTCAAAGAGCTGCTTCTCCAGCGCTTTGCCGATCAACGACTGCCGCAATGACAGGGCAAAGTAATCCGGAAAAAGCGTTACTATCTCATACTTCATCGACCGAGCCTTCAGGCCGTTTCCACCAGACCGGCCGCATCAATCACGATTTTCTTCGTTCTCACATCAACGTGCTTCACGAACTTCCGAACCGCCGCTATTGACAGCCTGCGGCCGTCGCTCGCCGCGATCCGATAAACATCGTTGGCCGGGTATTGCTCCACCGATTCAACGACACCTATCTTTTCACCGTTCGTCTCGTCGACCACCTCGCAATCGACCAGCTCATGCAGGTAATGACTGCCCTCGGGCAGATCCACCAACTCGTCCGAGACAACACCCAGTTCGAGATTGGTCAGCAGTCGAGCCTGTTCCGGATTCTCGATTCCCTCGAATCGCAGCACCGGTCGCCCCGATACGATTCGGGACGAGACGATATTCAGCTTTTGCCATCCCTGGCGATTGTGGACATGAATCGTTTTCATGCCCACGAAACGCTCCGGGAAGTCGGTTTGGGGCGTGACGAAAATCTCACCGTTCACGCCGCGGGGTCGGCCGAGTCGACCGATCACCACCATTTCGTCCTGGGACACCGTCTATTCCAGAATCTCCAGCACGGCGCGCTTGCCCTGACGGGCAGCGGCGGCGGCGAGCAGGGTCCGAATCGACTTGGCCGTCTGGCCCTGTTTGCCGATCACTTTGCCGAGGTCCGGCTGCGCGACACGCAGTTCATAAACGGTCGTCCGGCTGCCTTCAACTTCCTTAACATCCACTTGGTCCGGATTGTCCACGAGGTACTTGACGATCAGTTCGATGAATTCCTTCATTGCCAGGGCCCTTTCTGATTATCCGTTGAGAAGGAGATACCGTGTTCCATTCAAAATTCGTTTGTGAACGGCGTCCTGCGACGCCGGTGGATTATCCGCAATCGGGTCGTTACTCTCCGGAGCCTTCCGCCGCCGCTTCACCGGCTTCTTCCGCCGGCGCCTCGGCCGCCTGGGCCGCTTCTTCCTTAGCCTTGGCCGCCGCTTCGGCCGCCTTGGCTTTTTCTTCAGCTTCCTTAGCCGCCGCTTCCGCTTTAGCCAGAGCCGCCTTCTTCATCTGACGCGTCTTCTTCGGACGCTCTTTGATCGTGGTCTTGATTTCGACCGTCGACACATCCTGTCCCTTCTTCAGCATCTCGTATTTGGTGAGAAAACCGATCTGGGACAAAAGCGCGTGGACCGTGTTCGACGGCTGCGCGCCGTCGTTGAACCATTTCACCAGCTTGTCTTCGAAGACATGAATCTCGGCCGGCTTGGTAATCGGATTATAGGTGCCAAGATTCTCCAGATACTTACCGTCACGGGCGCGACGTGAATCGATCGCCACGATCCGGTAGAACGGGCGTTTCTTAGCTCCCATACGGCGAAGTCTTACATGTACAGCCAACAAATCCTCCGTTACTTCTGTCCGGGTCAGAAGGGCATGAGCCCTTTCGGAAGACCTCGGAACTTCTTTTTATTCATATTCTGAAACATTTTTTGCATCGCAAAGAACTGCTTGAGCAACTGGTTGACCGACTGGACTGAGTTCCCCGACCCCGCCGCTATACGGCGTTTGCGGGATCCATCGATCATCACCGGGTTGCGTCGCTCCTGGACAGTCATCGACTTGATGATCGCCACCATCCGCTCCATGTCGCGTTCATCCACTTTGATTCCCTTGAGCATTTTACCGGCGCCCGGGATCATACCCAGCAGCGATTCGAGCGGACCCATCTTTTTAAGCTGCTCCATCTGGCTCAGAAAATCCTCGAAGTCGAATTTGGCCTTGAGAATCTTCTCCTGCATCTTCGCGGCCTCTTTGGCGTCGATCGTCTCCTGAGCCTTTTCGACCAGCGAGACGATATCCCCCATACCGAGAATGCGCGATGCCATCCGCTCGGGATGGAACGGCTCCAACTCGGGGAGCTTTTCGCCCACTGAGGCCATCTTGATCGGGCAGCCCGTTACATGACGGATCGACAGCGCCGCGCCGCCTCGGGCATCGCCGTCGAGCTTCGACAGCACCACCCCGGTGACGGAGAGACGCTTGTGGAACTCATCGGCCACTTTAACCGCATCCTGACCGGTCATGGCATCGGCCACAAGCAGCAGTTCATCCGGAGGAGCCACTTTCTTGAGCTCCTCCAATTCGTTCATCAACTCATCGTCTATATGCAACCGTCCGGCGGTGTCGATCAGAACCAGATCAATGAAATTCTTCTCGGCGTACTTGATCGCCTGACGGGCGATTTCCGGTGGCTTGGTGTTTTCGACGTGGAAATGCGGGACGTCGATCTGGTCGGCCAGCACCTTGAGCTGCTTGACCGCGGCCGGGCGATAGATATCGCAGGCGACCACCATCGGCTTCTTGTTTTTGCGCTTGGCCCAGAGAGCGAGCTTGGCGGTCAGAGTGGTTTTACCCGAGCCCTGAAGACCGCAGACGGCGTAAACCGTGGGGGACTTGTCGATCGGATGCAGCGGTTCGGCTTTGCCGCCGAGGAGCGCAACCAGCTCGTCGTGGACGATCTTGATCACGTGCTGACCGGGGTCGATCGACTGAAGGACTTCGACGCCGACCGCTTTGGCCTCGACTGCCTTGATGAAGTCTTTGGCGACTTTGTAATTGACGTCCGCTTCGAGGAGCGCGCGACGGACCTCGCGCATGGAGTCCTGGATGTTCTTCTCCGTCAGGCGACCGGCGCCTCGGAGTTTCTTGAAGACCACATCCAGTTTTTCAGACAGCGAGCTAAACATCGTTTCCTCGAAATTTCATCCAACACAAAACGGCCAACTATTGGCCAGACCTCTCCATCGCGGTCTGGGCAACCTGGAGCTCCTGGGAGCCTATCCACCTGTCCAGCCGCACTGGAGCCTGTAAATATAATGGTTGGCTTTAGTTTGGCAAGCAGTTTATCCACATTTTGGCAGCGTCGCGTAAGGGGATCCGAATTTTCCATAACAGTATATATCCCTTCCCCTTATAGAGAATTGGGTTCGTTTTGCGTATTTTTGTTTTGGGGTAACAGAAGCTGTAGTGATTGCGGCCGCGGGGTCCGCTCGGTGATTGATTTCCAAGGTTTGTGGTGCTGTCCTGTTCATACAAGAGAGGATTGAGACAGGATTGTGCGCAGGATTTGTGAAGGAAGTGGAGGGGCGAGCGAAGGGGCCGCTGGTGTCCACAATCTCGGCCCGATCCCGTTGTAGGTCGAAATCCCCTGCCCGCCGCAGGCGGGTCGCAAAGCGAGGTTTCGACATTCAATTCACTCCCCGAAATCTCCTTTTGGGAGGATTGAGACAGGATTGTGCGCAGGATTTGTGGAGGAGTTGGAGGGGCGAGCGAAGGGGCCGCTGGTGTCCACAATCTCGGCCCGATCCCGTTGTAGGTCGAAATCCCCTGCCCGCCGCAGGCGGGTCGCGAAGCGAGGTTTCGACATTCAATTCACTCCCCGAAATCTCCTTTTGGATCGATACTCCCAGACACACCCCAGGTCTCGTCGTAAACACCAAGGTCGACAAACATCTTGAATGAGGAGTACCGCCAGGCAGAAGCTCGATCGGCGTGGCCGTGCTTCACGGCATTATAGTGGACGTAGTCGAAGTGGCGGTTCAGATCCTCTTGATCTCGTATGACGTGGTCCCAGAATCGGTTCTGCCACACCTTACCGGCCTTGACACCAACCCTTTTGCGATACAACGACGAAAAGGAGAGCTTCCAGCGACGGCTCAGACTGGAAACGTCGTGATTGAGGGGATCGACCACCATATGAACGTGATCCGGGAGAATAGCCCATGCCATTAGAAGCCATTTCCCGTCACGGGACAGTTTCTGCCACGCCGCGTGGATCAGATCGGCATTGTCAACGAGGATTGGGTTACGTTTCTCGACAACGTGGGACAAGAAGTAAACCTGTTCTTTCCCTTTGTAACGTCGGATATTGGTCACGGCGGAATGTAGCAAGTCGGGCAAACAAGATCAACGGTTTGTCGAACCTCGGGGGGGCCGTATTCAGGGGATTGTCGAAACCTCGCTTCGCGAGTCCCGCCTCGTGGGACCAGGGGTTTCGACCTACAGGGCTCCTCGCACCGTTCGACGGTTCCAAGCCCCCCTCACATTCCCTACAAGCTCTGTGAAAAATCCGATGTGAGCCCATGATGTAGAGAAGCAGACCGGGAGGTCAGCCGCCCGCGAGATGCGAAATATGCAAAACGAACCCATTTCGCCGTAAGCCGAAAACATCTATCAGGTTCGGGCGGAGGTGCGAATTCGCATTGTGGATAATTCGGCCGAGAGATTGCCTTTTCACATAGCTCCTCACAAAGACAGTGGTTGAGCCATTGCCATTGGAAGCGCGACTTATCGGTCAAACGGCCCGGAGTTTGCCCCGGTTTTTCATACAGAAAACCAGGGCCGATCCAAAAATCATAATCTCCCCATTGGCGTCATCGGTTCAAGCTCAACCCTGGGTACTAGAAGAATAATAATGCAGACTGGATAAAAACAAACCAAGCCCGATCGCCAGATAAATCGGCGAGAGGTAAAGACGGGAAATGGGAGAATGCCGAAGGCCGTAGCCCATCACCACCATGATAACGATAATCAAATAGCTACGCCAACTCTGGAAGGCGAACAGACATACCCGTTCACGGTCGGTCGCCTGGGTCAGGAGTCGGATTTTGTTTTTGCGCACGAGCCTCAGAAAACCGAACCGATAAACCACTAAGCCGACCGCCGCCCCGATCGTCACCGGTACAATCCAGGCCGTCTCCTCCATCGTCAGCCAATGCGCCGCTACTACGCAAAGCATAATCCCGACCGCGGACCAGACCATCCCGGCCAGCACCGGAAGCAGCTTCTTGTTCACCGAAGGCGACTTCATACGACCTCAAATTAAGAAGCAACCTCGCCGGATCATATATGTTTTTTTGACCGCTTGTGGCTCTCCGGCCAGGTTGCTCTCCGGAAGAATCAACGGATATCGTTAAACCCAAACGGCGTCTCAAACGTCCTATCGGCAACTTCAGCAACCAGGGAGTATAAATGACAACGACCAGCCCCGTCATCCTGCTCTTGACTTTAACGGCTCTTGCCGTTCACGCCCAACAACCAGATTTCCAACATCTGACCGGTCCTTATCTCGGACAAACACCACCGGGAACGACCCCACAGGTCTTTGCCGAAGGACTCATCGATCCCGATTTACACGGTTGTCCCGTCTTCACACCCGATGGACTCGAGGTCTACTGGAAGCCTATGAACAACGAACATGTGCTGTGCTCACGAACGGTCGACGGCCATTGGACGGCGCCGACACCCATCGAGTTTCCCCATCGGTTTGATAACTCCGATGCCCCGATCCTGTCGGTCGATGGAATCCGCCTTTATTTTGTATCGACCGAACCGATGAATATCGCCGACAACATCCGGGAACATGTCTGGTTCAGCGACCGAAACGAGAATGGCTGGGGAACACCAACGCCGGCAGGAAACAATATCAACCGGATGGGCGTACATTGGCAAACATCCGTGGCCGCCAACGGCGATCTGTATTTCCATTCGCTCAATTCAGGCGGTGGAGATATTTTCTCCTCGAGTTTTATTGACGACGCCTGGGCTGTCCCCGAAGCCCTCGGGGCGACCGTCAACGCAGCCACCTACGAACACGCACCGTTTATCGCACCCGACCAGAGCTACCTCATCTTTTCACGGGTCGATTTTTCCTCGGAGGACAAAGGCGCCGATCTGTTCATCAGCTTCCGCAAGCCGAACGGTGAATGGGGCCTGGCTCGTCCCATGACCGAGCTCAACAAACCGGGAATCAACGAGACGGCGCCGAACGTAACACGCGATGGGAAATACTTGTTCTTTCTTAGCAACACTGCCAACGGCCTGAGCGCGCACTGGGTCAGCACGGCCGTGATCGATCGCTACCGTTCCTGATCGGCGAACACCGCACCGCCACTCCGGCTTGACACCGTAGTCGCAACACTGTACTTTGCTGCGTCCGATAACTCCTGTCAGGACGGAAGATGAGCAGACTTGTCCTCAAGCCCAAAGAAGACTACCGAATTCGCACCGGTCATCTCTGGGTTTTCAGTAACGAAATCGCGCGGGTAGAAGAGGCTCCCGGTTCGGGCGAGATTGTCGATGTGACCGACTCCCGAGGCGGTTTTTTAGGATGTGCCTATTACAATCGCCATACCCTCATTGCCGCCCGCCTGCTGACCTCACATCACGAGGAAATCGACACCGCTTTTATCGAGCAACGCCTGCGTCGCGCTCTACGCTACCGCGAAGAGATGCTGGATTCGTTGCGTTCATTTCGCACCGTCTATTCTGAAAGTGATTTTCTTCCCGGTCTGATCGTCGACAAATACGAGAACATTCTAGTTGTACAACTGCTCACTCTCGGTATGGAACGACTGCGAAGCCGGATTATCGAGGCACTCCATCGGGTTTTCCAGCCCGCGGGCATCGTTCTGCGATGTGACTCTCCTTTTCGCGAACTCGAAGGCCTGCCTGTCGAGGCCACTTCCGTTGTGGCTGGAACCGTACCGGATATGGTGGTTATCGAGGAAGCCGGTGCGCGTTTTATCGTGGATACCATGCAGGGACAGAAAACCGGCTTTTTCTTCGATCAACGTGATGCCCGCGCTGCCGTACGCCGGCTCGCTCGGAATCGACGCGTGCTCGATTGTTTCAGTTTCACCGGCGGATTCTCGATCAACTGCGCTTTCGGAGGCGCCACCGAAGTGCTCGCGGTCGACCGCTCATCCCCCGCTCTCGACATCCTGAACGATAACGCTCGCTTGAACGGTGTCGAGAAAATCGTTTCCACACGGCAGGGCAATTGCCTTGACATCCTTCGCGACCTGAATGAGCGCAAGGAGCGGTTCGACCTGGTCATCCTCGATCCGCCGGCCTTTATCAAATCAAAAAGCCGTCTTAAAACCGGAATGGCCGGCTATCGCGACATCAATCGCCTTGCCGCGCGTTTGTTGGCGCCCGAGGGAATTCTGGCTACTTTTAGCTGCTCGCAGAATCTCAATATCGATCAGTTCTCCAAAATTCTTTTTCAGGCCGCTCGCAGTTCGGGCCGGAGGTTCCGCATCATTAGCTCCCTGACCCAGGCCGTCGACCACCCTGTCCTCCAGGCTATGCCGGAGACTCAGTATCTCAAAGGCCTTATCCTCCAGGCTCTGTGACCCACTTCGTCGGGATGGTTGAAAAAGGTGTACGCCCGGAGTTTCGAGAAAACACAATAGTAACACGAGCGACACGAAGCCGCTCGCTACGCAAGATCATGATTTTACTGCGTGCTCCGGGATTTCGTACCCGATACGATGGATACAACAAATGGGATACAAAAACGAAGGCTGGAGCGGGTGCTCCAGCCTTTCACGGTGTCGTTCTATGACGTCAACAGTCCGGCGTGTGGCGGTCCGGACCTAAAATGGGTCTCGCCTATTTCATATGCTTGGAGACCAGCTTGGTCATCTCAAACATTGAGACCTGCTTCTTGCCGCCGAAGATTTTCTTCAGCTTTTCGTCGGCATTGATCATGCGCTTGTTAGCCGTATCCTGAAGCCCGTTCTTCTTGATGTATTCCCAGAGCTTCTTGGTGACTTCAGTGCGCGGGATTGCCTTAGTGCCTACGATAGCGCCCAGGTCAGCAGACAGCTCCATCGGACGCATAAAAGCCGGATTCGGCTTACGTTTAGACGCTGTCTTTTTCTTAGGCGCGGCTTTTTTCGCAGCAGGCTTCTTCGCAGCGGCCTTTTTCTTGGGAGCGGCCTTCTTGGCAGCCGGCTTCTTCGCAGCGGCCTTCTTCTTCGGAGCGGCCTTCTTCGGAGCAGCCTTCTTAACCGTGGTCTTCTTCGGCGCGACCTTCTTGGTCGTGACCTTCTTCTTCGGTGCAGCCTTCTTAGCCGTGGTCTTCTTCGGGGCAGCCTTCTTGGCCGTGGTCTTCTTCGGAGCGGCCTTCTTCTTGGCCGGCGCCTTCTTCTTCGCTACGGGCATCATGTGCTCCTTTGTAACATTAGGTCGTTGGTTAGTTTTATTATGTACTCTTTTGTCTTCGTTAGGCAATCTATAGACAAATCAAATCAAGAATGAGCTACGCGTCCCGATCCAACCGAGCGAAATCTACCGGAGTTTGAAACTCTATTGCAACAAAAAAAAGTTTTTATGAAGTCATTTTGTCTATGAAAAAGAGACAATGTCAAACGGGCTAGATAAGATCGGGGCGCTCCAGTCGGAACACCGGTGCTTCGGCAGGGCAACCGAGCCGGAACGGGAACCAATGACCGACTCCGGCCGAGGTGAAAAGCCGGTTATCACCGATACGATAATGCCCCCAGAGATAGCTTCCTCCGAAGAAACGTTCGAAGACAGAACGTCCCGCGAAGCCTATCTGACCACCGTGGGTGTGACCGGCCAGTGTGAGATCGACACCTAGGCGTGCCGCCGGTTCGAAGACGTAAGGGCGATGGCTCATCAGAATCGTGAATGTTCCCTCGGGGACTCCATCCAGAGTCTGCACCAGAGAATCGACGAAGAAACTCTCTCCGACATTGCTCATCGAGCGGGGATCATCGAGTCCCGCGATCGCCAGCGGGACATTATTGGCGTTGACCATGACAGTCTGATTGATCAAGAGCGGTACCGGGGAGGCATCGAAAATGCGAATGACTTTTTTTACCCCTCGGAAATACTCGTGATTGCCGAGAGTAGCATAAACGCCGAAACGCGGGTGCAGACCGTCGAACATCCGAAGAGCCTCGGGGAGCATTTCGAGTTCATCGGAGACATCCCCCGAGACAAGCACCAGATCCGGTTGGAACTGCTCGGCCTCGGTCAGGACCTGTTCCAAGGTGTGGAGATTGACATAGTGTCCCAGATGAATGTCGGAAAGATGCAGCAACCGGAGACCCGCAAGCGGCGGCGGCAGTGTAGCAAAAGCGAGAGGTTCCTCGTAAACTTTCACCGAACCGAGAGCCTGGGCGACACCGGTGACCGACATCCCGACAGTTGCGGCCGGAAGGATCAACGCCGTAGTTCTGAGAAAAGCACGCCGGTTGGTGTTGAGTTTGTCCGGGACAGCGGTTTTAATCCTGCGTGCGATGAAATCAGCAAGGGAATCGGTCAGATGGAGAATCCCGGAAATCGGCAGAGCGATCATAAGGGCCACTTCGAGAACGAACACCAGCACTGCCGCCAGCGAAGCGGCATCCGACAACCAGGTCAGCGAGAACCAGGCTCCCACACCCCAGAGAGCTACGAAAACTATCCCGGCCAGGGGCAGCGACCAGGATGAGCGCCGCATCCAGGTCCGTCGCCACCAGGGCCGATTGAGGGCATAAAGCAACAGCACCTGCAAACCACCCACAACCAGAATGGCAATAGTGGAGAATATAATCGGGAAAAGCTCTCGCATGGTCTCCTGGGTTCCTCGATCAGTTTATACGCGCCGAGACGGAAATCTATCGCTTTTTTCGCACTGCTTGTCCCTGCGCCTTTTCTTTATTTACGCCAGGTGGCCGGTCTGAGGACGATCAGGACCGTGAAAATTTCGAGGCGACCAAGGAGCATCGAAACCACCAGGATCCATTTCCCGGGGATCGGAATCCAGGAGTAATTCTCAACCGCTCCGACACCGGACAAACCAGGGCCGATGTTTCCGATGGTGGCGATCGAGGCTGCTACGGCGGTGGTCAAATCAGGCACGAAAAGGGTCATCAGGATAGCGACCAGGGCGAATAGACCGACAAACAAAATCGAGAAGGAAACTATGTTGATTGACATCTTGTCATCGACTGCGCTCGATCCGATCTTCAAGGGAGCCACCAGACGCGGGAAGGTCAGCTTGCGCAGTTCGTTTATGGCCATCTTGAACACTACCATGATACGAATCATCTTCATGCCGCCACCCGTAGAACCGGCACAGCCGCCGAAGAACATCAGCACGATCATGAGAATACGAAGGAAATCCGGCCAGATGTCGAAATCGGTAGTGGCAAAACCAGTGGTAGTAGTGATGGAGAGAACCTGAAAAGTCGCCTCACGGACCGTACCGTAAACAGTCGTATATTTAGACGCGTGTAATTGGTGATGATCAATAAACTCCTCGGCGGTCAGTTGGTGGTGCCGCCAGTGATCGGAGGCCTCCTTGACCGGTTTCGGTCCGCCGAAGTACAAAACAGCCGAGACCAGAACGATCGCGACCAGGATCACCCCGGTGTAGAAACGAAATTCACGGTTGTCGGTCATAGCGCGGATATCACCCCGGAGAGCCTTGAAATGCAGTACGAAATTTACCCCGGCAAGAAACATGAAGAGACTGATAATCCAGGTGATCCAGTCGGACTCGAAGCCGGCGACAGAAGCGTTACGGGTGGAAAATCCCCCGGTGGCCATAGTCGCGAACGAATGACAGATCGCCTCAAACCAGTCCATTCCGGCAATCATGAGCAGCCCTGTCTCTACGGCGGTAAGCAGACAATAAACACCCCAGAGAATCGAGGCGGTATGGGTCAGACGTGGACCGAGTTTATCTTTGGAGGGACCGGGGACTTCGCCGCGAAACATTTGGTAACCGGAAACACCCATGGCCGGGAAGATCGCCAGAGCGAGAGTGATGATCCCCATGCCGCCAAGCCAGTGGGTCAACGCACGTAAAAACAGAAGCGAGCGCGGGACGGCCTCGATGTCGGTCAGAATCGAGGCGCCGGTAGTGGTAAAGCCGGACATGACTTCGAAAAAAGAATCGGTAAAGGCCAGCATGAAACCGTTGCTGTCGGGCGGCCGGACTTCCATAAAATAGAGGCAGAACGGAATTGATGAAATGAGTGTAAGCATCATCCAGCCGATCGTCACCACGGCATAGCCCTCTTTGGTACCCTGCAATTCACGGGCGCTCCGGAACAGCCAGGCGACAGCCGTTCCGAAAATCAGCGAGAAAGCGATGGCGATCACGAATCCGAGTGTCTCCGGACGGCCGAACGCCTGCAACAGACCAAGAGACCGGTCATCGTAGAAAGCGATGGCAAGCGGGACAATCAAAACCAGTCCCATAACCTGCATGAGCTTGCCTGTGGCCAGCGCCACTGCGGTCTTATGCATGGATCATCCCCGAGCCTTGAAGAGTTTCGAGATCGCCCCCAGGTTTTTATGACGGGTGATCATAATGACATGGTCGTCGGCTTCGATTACGGTGTCGCCGCCCGGAAGGATCATTCGGTCCTGGCGTACGATGATGCCCACAATAGACCCACGCTTGAGTTTCGATGCCAGCTTACGGATTTGCATGCCGGCGACATCGCTGGTTGGGCTGACGTTGAACCGGACCGCCTCGATATCAACATCATGCAGCCTCACAACCGCTCCGATCTGTCCGCGTGAGATGATTTCCAGAATTTCGCGAGCGGTGGTAAGACGAGGATTGAGAACATGGTCAATACCGATCGAATGGAAAAGAGCATCGTGCTGGTTGTCGGTGGTGGTGGCAATTACCTCGTGAGCCCCCTCGACTTTAGCCAGCAGGGTCGAGAGCATGTTGTATTCGGCGGCGTTGGAGCTGGCGATGAAAAAGGAAGCAGACTCGATGTTGATTTCACGGAGAATGTCGGCCTGGGTACAATCGCCGTGGATGACCTGGACCGTTTCGAACTGGGCGGCTATTTCTTCGGCATGTTTGAGATTGGGATCGACCAGAATGACATTATTGTCGGTCTTATCGAGAGCCAGAGCCAGTTCGGCCGTGGCATAGGAATCACCACTGACGACTATCTTGCGGCGCTTTTTGTGTTCGAAACCCATCATCTGCAGGAAGCGCGGCAATGATTCGCGCGGGAAAAGCGAATAAACGATATCGCCGGGAAGAATCTCGGTGGAGCCGTCGGGGATCATCCCTTCCCCGGCTCTGACGAGAGCGGCAAACAAAACGATATGCGGATTTATTTCCTGTCTGATTTGCAGCGGAGTTTTACCGGCAATCTCCATATTCTCGCGGACGCGGTAACCGCGAAGTAAAATCCGGCCTTCTTCAAAATCAGCCGACTCGACGGCATGGGGTGTCTCGACAAACTGGAGGATGTTGTCCACCAGAACTTTCTCAGGGTGAATCACGGAGGTGATACCGATTTTGCTGAGTGAGGCGCTGTCGTTGTTGAACTCGCGGTTGCGAATACGAGCGATACGGCGGGGAACCTCATATTGAGCCGCAATGGCGCACACGACCATGTTAACCTCGTCGTTCGGCGTCACGGCCAGCACCATGTCGGCTTCCGGAAGACCTGCCTCATGGAGCACCGCCGGTGAACTCCCCGATCCGTTAATGATCTGAAGGTCTAATTTCTCCGAGATCTCACGGCAGAGATTGGCGTCCAACTCGACCAGTGACAGATGATGTTTATCTCTAAGCAGATGATCGGCTAGCGAATAACCAACTACACCGCCGCCAACAATGACAATTCTCATAACTCGCGCTGATTCCGTTTTTTTTGGGCTCGGCTTCCTTTTTCAGCGACAAAATGCAGGCGATAGACCGGGCTTGGCAACCATTTAATCGGGAAGACGACTTCTCGGACAAAATCACGTTCACAAGAAAGGGCCGGAGTCATCGACTCCGGCCCCATAAAAACCATGATACCCGGATTAGAATCCGTAAATGTCCGAGTACTTGGCGTACATATAGTCAACCAGCGGTTTGTACGACAGCTCCTGACCGGTAACCCGTTTCAACAGCTCGGGCGCCCGATAGCGGGTACCGTGCTGATGAATGTTCACCCGGAGCCATTCGCGCAGTTTGAGAAGCTCGCCCCGCTCGAATTGCTCGTACAGGTCGGGCATATCTTCGAGAGCCTTGGCGAAGAACTGAGCCGACATCAGATTGCCCAGGCTGTAGGTCGGGAAATAACCGATAAGACCACTCGACCAATGGACATCCTGGAGACAACCGTTGCTGTCGGAATCGATTTCGATGCCGAAGTATTTCTTGAAACGACTGTTCCATTCACTCGAAACATCGGCCGGTTTGAGATCGCCCCGGATCATCGCCCGTTCCAGTTCGAAGCGCAAAAGAATATGCAGGTTGTATGTAGCCTCGTCCGCCTCGACGCGAATGAAAGAGGGGGTGACGTTGTTGATCGCAGCGTAAAAATCCTCGATCTTGACACCGCTGAGACTGTCCCTGAAAATCCTTTGCGCCTGCGGGAAGAAATAGCGCCAGAACGGCAAAGAACGACCAATCTGGTTTTCCCACATCCGGGACTGCGATTCATGCACCCCCAGTGAAGCCGATTCGCCGGCCGGAAGACCGAAATAGTCCTTCTTGTTCAAACCCATTTCATACAGCCCGTGACCGGCCTCGTGCATAATACCGAACAGGGCATCGTTGAGCCGTTTCGGATTGTAGCGAGTAGTGATGCGGGTGTCGCCGGGGCCCAGACCGGTACAGAACGGGTGGGTCGTTATATCAAGGCGACCGGCGGTGAAGCTGTACCCCATCGCCTGAGCTACGGACTCACCGAAAACCCGCTGGAGATTGACATCATAATCACGCTCGACAATCGAAACATCGGGGCGTTTCGGGGCGTCTTTGATTTTCCCGAGCAGTTCGACCAGCTCCTTACGAAGTCCCTCAAAGGTATCGGCGACGACATCGACAGTCATACCCTTCTCGTAGTTGTCGAGCAGCGCGTTGTAGGGCTCACCTTCGTAGCCAAAAGCCTCGGCTTTGCGAATGGTAAGATTCAGAACCTTTTCAAGCCAGGGCTGGAAGGCTTTGAAATTATTGGCGGCTCGCGCGCGAACCCATTCACTCTGAGCAAGGGTGGTCGTCTTCGACATTTCCTCGACCAGATCCTTGGGCAGCTTGGTTGCCTTATCGTAGTCGTAGCGGGTTTCGCGGATATTGGCGGCTTCGATGCTGCCGCTGTCCTTCATGAGTTCGGACTGCTCCAGTTCGGCAAGAAGATCACCGATTTTGGGATCGGTGAAGCGCTCGTGCACCAGGCCGGAAAGGAGAGAAAGCTGGTCGGCGCGTATCTGGGCGCCTTCGGGCGGCATGTGGGTGCGCTCATCCCAGCCAAGCACTCCCGCAGCCGAAGCCAGTACGGCGATTTCGCGAATGCTCTCGATCAGTTTTTTATAGCTGTCTTGTGCGGACATGTTTGCTCCTTAGTCTATGTACAGGATTCCTTTATCACACTCCTAATCTGAACGGCTAAGATATGTAAAAGTTGCGGCAGAAACAACCATCGTCACAAATTGAGTATCGAATCTCATGCCGGTTCGAAATCCTTTGGAAATCAGAGTCGTCGCGCCTTATATTCGACCCGGATCGTCTTTTCACGGAGGAAAACAGTGGCTAACGATAGAATAAAAAAAGCCGACGCCTTAATCGATAAGCAATTCAATGTCCTCGATCACGGCTTTGTCCGGCTGATTGACTATATGGGTTCCGATGCCGCCATCGTTCAGGCGGCGCGCGTGAGTTACGGAGCCGGTACCAAGAAGGTTTCTCAGGATCGCGGTTTGATTCGCTACCTGATGCGCAACCGGCATACTTCGCCGTTCGAGATGGTCGAATTCAAATTTCATGTCAAACTCCCGATTTTTGTCGCCCGGCAATGGATCCGCCATCGCACCGCCAACGTCAACGAGTTAAGCGGCCGTTATTCAGTGATGAAAGAAGAATTTTACATCCCGAACGAAGCCCATATCGGTTCCCAGGCGAAAGACAACAAACAAGGCCGAACCTTTGATGAAGTTCCCGCCGGTTTGAAAGCCAGGTTCGTCGACTGGCTCAATCAGACTCAGGGATCGAATTATGCTCGGTATCATGAACTGGTCGAGGACGGCCTCGCCCGCGAACTGGCCCGGATCAACCTGCCGCTTTCACTTTACACTGAGTGGTATTGGAAAATCGACCTGCACAACCTGTTCCATTTCCTGCGCTTGCGACTCGATAAACATGCCCAGTTGGAAATTCGGCTGTACGCCGAGGTAATGACCAAAATGGTGAAAGCGGTCTGTCCGCTAGCTTATGAAGCGTTCGAGGATTACATTCTCAACGCCGCGTCGTTTTCGGCTCAGGAATTAACGGTACTTAAACCGGCCCTTGCAGCGGTTGAAACTACGGAAGAGGCACTTGTCGAACAGGGTCTCTCCAAACGCGAGGCGGCGGAGTTGATCGATAAGCTGGAGCGAATAAAAAAGCTCTAGCGGATTATTTCGTAAGGGGCTTTTGACAATTCCAGGTAGTCGGAGGATCGCACGGGCCCCCCGGGCTACACGATTAAGAGCCTTGACCTCGCGTAGTGAACTCGGCCGTAGCGGCCGTCACCCCGTTAATCATCAGGTCTATCTTATGCTTCCCGGGATGATGTTTGCGCGTGGAATGATCCCTGAGAGATAGCGAAGTAACCAGTTCTAACTTCCCCCCGGCGGGAAGTTCTTTCTCCGACCATTTGAATACCTTGAGACCGCTGCGACCGTTGGGGCGAGCATAAGTCACACGGTAATCGATAACGATGCGCTGGGACTTGCGCGCAGCAGACGACAGAATCAAAGTCAGGCCGATTTTCGCTCCTATAATCGGATCGGCGGGAGATAAATCGAAGCGCTCTACTTTAACGCGGGGATTGGGAGTGAATCCCAACAGCTCAAACACCGGGGGATAGCCGGTCTTTATCAGGGTGCGACAGCCGTGTTTGATGATCCAGTCGGTACGCGGGGAATTGTCTTTTTGCCAGCACAGGGCAGTTGCAATCGCCCGATCGGGATGGTCGCGGGAGATGTCGTTGAGGTTGTTGGCCACGGCCTTGCGCACGTAGAGCGAGGGATCATCGCGAAGCAGGTCAATCAATTCGATCACCGGTCCCGGATCCTCGCGAAAGGCCTCTATATGTGCCACCCATACACCGCGCGGCCGGGAGCCCTCGGCGGCGAGACGGCGGACGTGCTCGTTCTTGTCGCGGGCCCAGCGAGTCATGATCTTCAGGGCGCGTTCAGGATTAGCTTTGACGAACGACCGGACCGCAAACTCGCTCGAACCGTGCTTGGTTAGCTCCCTCAGAGTTTTCATGCCCAGATCGAAATGCCCTCTCCCCCTTTCCTCGACCACACGGGTGAGAATCCAATTCCCGAAACCTCGGAGTTTTGGAGCCAGTTTGACAATAATCGCAGCCGTTTGTTTGAAATCGAGCGGGAGACGAGAGCCCAGACAATTGGCAATGCGATCAATACGCTGTTTGAGTTCGAGTGTCTGAAACGACTTATCGAATACCTCATCTATAAAACTGTCTCGAGAGAATTTGCTATAAACAGCGGCGATCTCATCGGCGAATCGCTCCACCAGTCTCCGGTTGACTTCATCTTTCCAGAGACCGGTGGAGTCGTTCTTAATGTCGCTTGAGGACATACCTCTTAGCTGATTTCCTTAACCAGCTTCACGAATTCATCGACATCGGCCACGGCGCGACGGCAGGCATCGAGCCAGAAATCCTCGCGAGTCAGGTCAACCCCGAGATGTTTGCGAGCCAGTTGTTCGCAGGTCATGCTGCCGGTGTCGGCCAGGAGCGCCCGGTATTTATCGGCGAACGCCGCGCCTTCCTTGTGGGCCCGGTCGTAGACGCCGCCTGCGAAAAGGAAACCGAACGTGTACGGGAAATTGTAATAAGGCAGACCGGACAAATAGAAGTGCAGCTTGGTGGCCCAGAACTGCGGATGGTAACCGTCCTTGTCGAGCAGTGAACCAAAAGCCCGCTCCTGAGCCGAGGTCATTATCTCACTCAGCTTATCGGGACCGGATACCCCCTCGCGGCGGGCTTCGTAAAGGTCCCGCTCGAAGAGATAACGGCAGTGCAAATCACAGAACATGGTATAGGCGGCCTGGAGCTTCTGTTCGATCAACAGGATTCTTTCCATCGGCTCGGTGGTCTGTTTCAGAGCGGCATCCATAGTGAGCGTCTCGGAAAAGATCGAGGCGGTTTCGGCCAGACACATGGGATAGCCGCCCGCGAAAGCCGGGTGATCTTTCAGAACATGATGATGATAAGCGTGTCCCAGTTCGTGCGAGAGGGTGAGTAAATTCTCGAACGTCCCGGAATAGGTCATGAAAATACGCGACTCCTTGACCGGTCCCATACCGGCACACCAGCCGCCGCCGGCTTTACCGGGACGGTTCTCAGCCTCGACCCAGCGCTTGTCCAGAGCCATGCGGAAAAAATCCGCCATGTCGTCCGAGAAGCCTCGGGCGTGATCGACAATCAGGTTGCCGGCATCTTCGAAGCTGTAGAGCTTGTCGGCTTTACCGCAGGGTGCGAACTGGTCGTACCAGGAGAATTTATCGATTCCGAGGAGTCGCTTCTTGGCATCTATGTATGGCTTGAGTTGCGGCGTTACCTCAGCCACCACCCGCCACATGGTATCGAGTGTCTTTTTCTTCAAACGGCCTATTTGAAGAGCCTCGACCAGCGGTGACTCCCAGCCGCGTTTGGTGTGCAGCGTCAGCCGGAAGCCGGCAATAGCGTTCAGCATCATGGCCGTCTGGTTAATGTAGGGCTTCCAGCCTTCGTACATTTTCTCGAACGCCTGCTGCCGCACGGCGCGGTCGGCATCGGACATCTTGGTGGCGATTTGCCCCATGGAAATTTTCTCGGTCTTCTTGCCGACCTTGAAATCCACTTTTATGTCGCCGGCCGTTTTGTCGTAAAGCCGGTTCCAGGCATGGAGACCGTCCACGGCAAGATCGAGCGCCAATTGTTCCTGTTCGAGCGGCAGCTTCGAGCGAGCGATAGTACGCAGTTCATCGAGATAGAAAACGATTCCGCTCATACGCGGCTCGGTCATGAGTTTTTTCCAGTTGGTGTCGCTCTGACGTAAAGATACCGCTTCGAGTTGTGAAAGCAGTTTCTTCCAGCGCGTAGCGAACACATCGCCTTCGGCCGCAATGGCATGAGCCGGGGTATCATCGACGTTTTGACAAACAAGACAGCCGGCCAGGGCCTCGATCAGTTGGATATTCTCCTCGAGTGACTGAAGCAACTCGATCATATCGGCCCAACGCGTGACGGCGTCCTGGTTTTTAAGGTCCGGCAGATCGGAGAATAGCTTCTCAGCTCGCTTGAGTGAGCGGTCGGTTTTCTCGCGGTGTTTCTTGAATTCGGGTGAAGTACTGCCACCGGGGAATATGGAATCGAGGTCCCAAGTGGGTGCCGGGGGAATTTTATTCGCAGACATGACTCTCTCCGCAAGTTGTAGCGTTTCTGAATTGCTGGTCTAAAATACTCAATTCCAATCCGCGCCGCAAGCCTTCCGACCATCCGGACCTGATACAAGACGCATTTTATCGCAAAATATGAGACTCACCGGCAGGAACGTTGATAAGGAGGTCTCCTACCAGATATTTTAGCGTCTCATGTCGCCCCGGCAATCAGGTTAGGTCAGGTCGCTTGCAACCTGACATTGTAGGGCACGTCTCCCCGAGACGTGCCGAATAATAATGATATGGGGCAGATGAGGACATCTGCCGCCCACTTCCCACCCGAGGGGTGGGCACAAAAATCGATACAAATTGTAGGTCGAAACTCCTGTCCGCCGAAGGCGGATCGCGAAGCGAAGTTTCGACTCCTGTTAACGTTTGCAAACTTCCCACCCGAGGGGTGGGGCACCGGACATCTGCCGCCCACTTCCCACCCGAGGGGTGGGCACCGAAAAAAATGAAGATGTGTTCCCGCTTTCGGGCGTGTTGAAAAAAACCTTTCGGCGGTCATGATCGAGGCATAGATTGTCGAGGACAATCAACGGGATATGGGGTCTTCGATGAATGTACTCGTCTATTTTCTTCTGGCTTTAATCGCTTATGCCCTCGCTTTCCGCTTCTACGGCAAATTCATAGCGAGATCTTTCGGCGAAAAAGACGACCGTCCGACACCGGCGGTCGAAATCAACGACGGCAAGGATTTTGTCCCAACACGACCATCGGTGCTGTTCGCCCATCATTATTCGACCATCGCCGGCGCAGGCCCGATTGTCGGACCAACCCTGGGTATTCTCTACGGTGTCGGTCCGGCCTGGTTGTGGGTAGTGCTGGGAGCGATATTTTTCGGCGCGGTGCATGACTTCTCGGCGCTGTTTTCGTCTATTCGCGAACGCGGTTCGAGCATGGCTGAAATCGCACGAAAATCACTGGGACCTTCGGGTTTTACTCTCTTCATTATCTTCACGATCATGTTGATCGTTCTGGTTACAGCAGCGTTCCTGTCGTTGACGGCAGTTTCTTTGACTTCGCTCTACCCGCTCGACAGCCTCGGCCTGGATCAGTCGCAAACGATGCTGCGCACGATGGTCAAGGACGGCCAGACGTTCGGAATTATCGGCGGTATCGCCTCATCGTCGGTGATCGTCATCACGGCTCTCGCTCCCCTGCTGGGTTTTCTGGTTACAAAAAAGAACCTGCCCACGCCGGTGGCGTTTTTGTTCGCGGCCGCGATTTGTATCGTGTCGATCTGGGCCGGTTTCAGAATGCCGCTTTCGCTGGCCCCGGTGGTCTGGATGATCGTCATCTCGATTTACACCTTTTTCTCGTGTGAAGCTCCCGTGTGGCTGATTTTACAACCACGCGATTTCGTGAACGTCCAGATTCTCTACGCCGGTATGATAGCAATGATCCTGGGGGTAGTAATCGGCGGATTCAACGGATTGACCGTCAATGCGCCGGTGTCGAATATAGCAGTCGGTTCAGCCAAAATGGGACCGGTCTGGCCGTTCCTGTTTATCACCATCGCCTGTGGAGCGATTTCGGGATTTCATGCCCTGGTTTCCGGCGGGACTTCATCGAAGCAACTGGCCAAAGAATCACAGGCTCTGACGGTCGGCTACGGCGGGATGCTTCTCGAAAGCCTCCTGGCGGTACTGGTACTGGTCGTTATTGGGTCATCGCTGGATTTTAGCGAATACATCGCGATTGCCTGGCCTGAGGGAGCAAGCGGCAATCCGATTTTGGCATTTGCGCTCTCGATGGGGCATCTGATGCACAACACATTAGGCATTTCGATGGCGTTTGGATCGGTGATGGGGATTTTAATCGTCGAGGGTTTCCTGATAACGACGCTCGATTCGGCCGTGCGCCTCAATCGCTACCTGTTCGAGGAGTTGTGGAACAACCTGTTTGACGAAACACCCTGGTTCATGAAGACGTTCTGGTTCAACTCCGGACTGGCGGTTGTGTTGATGTTTTCCATTGCCTACAGCGGCGGCTACAAAGCCATCTGGCCGGTGTTCGGATCAACCAACCAATTACTGGCGGCCATTACTTTGATCGCGGTATCGGTCTGGTTACATCGGGCCGGACGCAAGAGCTGGTTTACATTGATACCGGCGGTGGTGATGCTCGTAACGACCATCGCAGCCCTGATCTATAAGCTGTTTTATGAATATATCCCGGACGGCAAATTTATTCTCATTGCGACTGATATTGTGTTGCTGGTGCTTTCGGTGGGAGTAATTCGACTGTCCTGGCGTCAGTACGGTAAGGCTGCGGTTAAGACGACTTCGTAGACATTTCTCGAGTCATCGCAAAACACTCTAATTTCTTGAGATCGATCTAAGGTACGACCGGTCTGCCTGCCGATAATTGTAACAGAAGCAGCACTGTCCCCAACGCCCTGAGAGGAGTATGTCCATGAACACCAATAAGATTCTCTGTTTAGCCTTTTGCGGTCTGGCGTTGCTGGCAATCTGGCCTGTCGGCTGTGGTGACGATGACGACAATCCCTCCTCCAGCACCAATCCGGCCGATACCGCCCGGCACGACACAACCTATCTGTCCAACCATCTCAGCGCCGATGACTTCGCTTTGATTCCCGACACGGTTGTCCGCGAGGCTCGTTCGACCTGGCATGTCTTTTACGGCCACACCTCTCACGGCGGGCAGGTTATGACCGGTCTTGACCTGCTATATTCCGAGGATACTATTTTTCACCAGCCGTACATACAGGAGTACAGCGATGATCTCGGCTATGACAGCGATACTTCCTGGGTGCTGCCGACGCGGTCTTATTTGGACAGCCACAGCGAATGCAACATGGTTATGTGGTCCTGGTGCGGCGGAGCCTCGGAGAACAGCGAGAACGGAATTAACGTCTATCTGAACGCGATGAACGCTCTTGAACTAGCTTATCCGAATGTAACGTTCGTCTATATGACCGGGCACCTCGACGGCACCGGCGTGGACGGCAATCTATATGCCCGCAACAATCAGATCCGCGCCTATTGCGAGGCGAACAACAAGATATTATTCGACTTCGCCGACATCGAGAGCTATGACCCGAACGGCACTTACTACCCCGATGAAACCGATGCCTGTAACTGGTGCTACGACTGGTGTGAGTCGTTCTCCTGCGAAACCTGCAGTTGTGCACATTCACATTGCTTCAACTGCTATCGCAAGGGGAAGGCTTTCTGGTGGCTGATGGCTCGCCTGACCGGTTGGGACGGCATGGCACCGTAGGGAGAACGTTTAATTTTGATTATCTCAGGGCAGGTTCGAAGACGGACCTGCCCTTTGCTTGTCCGTGGGCGGCAGACGTCCTCGTCTGCCCCGTATCACGATTCCTTGGCACGTCTCGGAGAGAGACGTGCCGTATGCTTGTGCGACACGTCAGTGGCGATTCGGATCAGTGTAGTATGCTGATGTAAAAAACCCCGCCGGTGTCAAATGATGTTGTGGTAACGGCTGTCTGGTCCCTGCCGACTACAACGAGGTTGGTCTTCCCGAGGCCGCGTATCTGCAGTCCGCCGCCAACCTGAACCAGAGCACGATCCTGATCTATAAATTCCAAGAAACGGAAGGCATGGGTGGGCCCACCGAAAAAAACGGTCACCCGGAACATCTCACCGGGCACGACGTGGTAGATACGGATGTTCTCTGTGGTCTCATGTGGCGGAACGAATGACGACCCACCCCATGAGTAGTTTCTTATGAGAAACGTAGCGGCCTTGGAGCTAGTTCCAGGCGAAGTATTTTCGTCCGTACGGCGGGAGCGCAGAGTGATCTCAACCGGTTTGAGTGAATTGGCTCGTATCTTGTTTACAATAAACGCCACCGAATCATATCCCCGTCGCCAGACGTGCAGGATGAGTGAGTCTCCCATCAGCGAGCAGGGCAATCGGAAACGGCCTTCCTTGTCCGTTTTGACTCGGTTTCCGGTGTTCTGTAGAATTATTTTTGCTCCCGAAACTGGTTTATCTTTGGCTCCATCGTAAACTTGTCCAATAATGCCCGGTTCCGGAAAGGGAAGCCTTCTGATCCGCTTGTCATATTGATCACACCTGGCAGTGTCATGTCCCGTGCTCATCTTTACATCAAAGGCGAGTATACTGTCTTTTGCCAGATCGACGTTCTCCCAGACGACAGTATTGTAATGCGGTCTCGATACCGTCACAGTGTAGCGCCCTTGCGGGATCGGCTTCACCATCGGGTTCCATTGGGCAGACTTGTTGAAGTTGTCGCCTACGATACTCACATCTGTCGAATCCAGCACATTCACTGTGGAGGGGTCAGTGATCTTAACATAGATGATGCCCTTAGGTAGGGTATCTATGTAGTACATGGGCGGAATCGTAATTTCAGGCATGATGACTTTTGCCGATGGGGGAAGCTGAAGTTTATTTGTCGTGTCTGATCTGGAGGATTGGGCTGATGATGCGAATACCCCATCCTGAAGGGACTGCACCTCGAACGTCGCCCAAGTGTGACCGTGTCCGAAAGGAGCACATACAGTGTCTGGAAGCCTCGCTATGTCGTGAAACAATTCGGTGCGGCCGAGAATGTCGTAACGTGCGCCGATAAATCTCGCGAAGTCACGCCATGCCGGCTGGTCGGAGAAGCTTTCGACCAATACAGGACCCGGGCCGTGCCGGAAGCTCCAACGGTCGGCCGGGCTGAGGAGTTGTCCCCGATTAACCGGTACAGTGTAATAATCCTCTGTTATTATACCTTTCCTCCCGAGGTTGTTTCGATAGATCCTAACGACAAGACATTCCAAAGATTCGTCCGGCGAAATTGCTGTATCTTGCCAGTAGTAGAAGCGGAAGTCCTTTTGCTCCCGTTTATGCGACTTGTTCACGTCGTAGGCATATACCGGCCCGTCTGGGGGGGTCACTCTGATTTCGTACCAATCCGCATCCATCGGTGTTATAAACGAGAATCGCCCTCTTTCATCCGTAAGCGTACTACACGGCGGGGGCAACAGGACGTCTACCGAGTAGGGGCTGAAGTGTTTCTTATGACCTCTTTGGATCAGTTCACTAAGAGTAAGATATCGCATCGAGACAGCAGTGTTTTCGATACCCTGGCCAGTCGCCAAGTCCAGCACCTTCCCATGTATCTTACCATCCTGCAGCCAGGGGATTGATCCTTCCTCGACTTCTGACTGCCAGAAGGCGGTATCAGATTCACGGTTCCATACAAGGACTACAACCACCTTAGAATCTTTTCTGACTGAGAACGAGCCTTGCCACGCCTCTTCTATACCATCAACGCTTACGGTCAAGCTAATTTCACCAACTGGAATCCATCGTCCTTTCCAGATAAAAGCCGCTGGGCCATCGAACTGCTCTTTATTGTTCTGATCAACTGTTACATGAGCGGAGAACAATTCATACATGTCACACTCGTCCAGAACCTGGACACAGACCAGTCCGACACTTTGACGTTCGTCTTGTACCATATACTCACGCAGCAGTGTCGCTCGATTTCGTACGTTCCCGGGACCAAGTTGAGGAACGTTTTCTTTGGTATGTGGAGGATTATTAGCTTGCGAACAATCACCGTAGTAGTGTTCATCGCGTTCGGCGTTGGCGACGGCAGCAAGGGCAATTAAGAACAGGATGAAGATATATCTGACGGTACTCAAAGGTACTCCTCCCTTCATGCAGGTAGAACCTATATTCAGACTCCCGACCTAGGTGAATTGTTTAATCCCTTATCTCAGGGCAGGTTCGAAGACGGACCTGCCCTTTGCTTGTCCGTGGGCGGCAGACTCGTCTGCCCCGTATCACGATTCTTTGGCACGTCTCGGAGAGAGACGTGCCACAGTGTCAGGTTGCAAGCAACCGGACCTACTAAAGATCGCTTCCTTCAATGTTCGTCCGCGCTATGCTACACGTCCGGGGCCTCGAATTTCCGCACCCAGCGGCTGTAGAGGTACATACCGATCGCTGATGCAATACCTATCGCCGCAAACTGATACCATAACTCGTACGGCTTGTAGGCGGCCCAGAGTACATCCGTCACCTGCTGGTGCGAGGTGCCGGTCAGCTCAACCAGCTTGTTCATCGCCTCCGGCCGGGCGACATCGGTGATGTTGTAATTTTTCGACAGGTAGTCCAGGGCAAGGTTGGCCTTGTCGCCGTAATTATCGTAGACATGCCCGGCAAAAAGCGATCCGACCGCCCAGCCTATCCCCTGCGGGATGTTGGCGTAGCCCATGTACAGCCCCTTCTTCCCCTCCGGAGCGATGACGCCGAGATACTCATTCATTTTAGGGGAGGACATCATCTCACCGACCGAGAAGGTCAGGATGCCGAGCAGGCAAAACAGCCCGGCGGTAGTAAAACCGGCCATGACCAGACCGACCGAGGAGATAACAATGCCCCAGAAAATCGAAGTTACTCTTCGCATACGGCGCACCAAATAAGAGACGAAAATAACGGCAATAACGATCAGGCCGGCGTTGGCATTGATGAGCCATTCCTGTGAAATCTGCGGGGCGCGGGGCGAGTTGGCATGAAGCATCCATTCCGGCAAACCCAGAGTTTTAACCAGACCCGAGGAGTTGGTCCAGTCGACGATGAAGTTCGGCAACATGTCAAACAACTGCATGAACATGAGCCAGAAACCGGACATGATCAGGATGAACCAAAACAACCGCAGGTCGAAGATGTTCTTGAGCGTGACCCAGAAGACTTGAAAGGGATTCCCTACTTGTTCTCCTCCCGGCTCCGGGTCCTTGTAGGTAAAGAGCATAAACAGGTTGAGCGACACGATAACAGCACAGCCATAGAATACCACCGGCCACGACCACCCGTACAGGTAATGGGCCAGAGGCGGGCCGAGAAAGCCGCCGATGTTGACCAGCATATAGAATGTTCCCCAACCGACTGAGGAGTTCTTCTTGGTCAGGGTTTGACACATAGTCCCCTGAACACCCGGTTTGAAAATAGCGGTGCCGAGTGCCAGGGTACAGCAACCGATGAAGAACGGCCAGAATTCACGCTGCGTGGCCATCAGAATGTATCCGAGAGCCTTGATAAACACCGAAGCCGCGATGGTTTTCTTGTAACCGTAGCGGTCGGCGAAACCGCCCGAGAACATGGGCGTAATCGACTGAAAAATTGCCCACCAGAAAAAGATGATCCCCTTATCAATCTGGGAAAAATGCAAACCTCCAATCTCATCGGCCTGGGCGATGTAGATCGGGATAACGACACGAACACCGTAGTAGGCCAGGCGTTCGAGCATTTCCATAACGTTGACCATCCAGAACGGTCGACTCAACGAACCCAGTTGGGTTAAAAGGTTCTCATGCGATGATGCGGCCGGGGAAGTTGCTGCCATAGGTATTCCTTATTGTTTAGTACGCTTCACACCCAAGTAAACGGGGGGCAGAGGCCGCGTCAACTGCTGATTGCACCTTGACAGATCAATCGATTCCACTATTTTATGATAAATCTTCTCTTCGTTCTTACCTGAACAAATCGGAGGTGTGCGGTGAAAAATATCCCCAAAGGACTACTCTTAATTACAGCATTACTGTTGCTATCGTCAGCGATCCTGGCTCGATCGTATGCCGAAGCACCGGTCGACAGCCGTGATCTGGACAATACTACGTACATCGACGGCAACAACATACTGATGTTCGTTACCAACCACGGCAGTTTCGGCCGTGACTTGGATGATGTTTTCGGATATGACGCCGGTACCTTCTACCCCTACGTGGACATCGGCAGCATAGAAGACGGAAGCCTGAGTAACTATGTTCTCTATGCCGCAGGTATATGGCTTGGCGGTAAAATCGCCGGAGATACCCGTCTTGCTATCGCCGAATACAACGATGAGTACGTCCCGGGGCCGATGAGCGGCGGCACTTATATGCCCGATTCACCTGAGTTCCACACCTATAAGCTCTACTCCGACTCTTTGGCTGATAATCCAAACGATGACTACAACAACTGGCCGGTAGCACAGGGAGCACCGGTTGACAGTCTTGGCAATCCGGCTATGATCGGCAATCAGCTCACCTGGTCGGTGTTTAACGATGCCAATCCGTCTGAGCATTTGAACAATGCCGGTGAAACCGCTCCGCTCGGAGTGGAAATCAGGCATACCACATTCACCTTCGAAACGGACAATGCCCTGAACTCGGTGATTTTCCACCGGTGGGTGCTGGTCAATAAAGGTGATCAGGATATAAGCGATTTCTATTTTTCGCTCTGGACCGATCCGGACCTTGGCGAATACACCGACGATCTGGTTGGTTGCGACACCCTGCTTCAACTAGGTTTTTGTTATAACGCCGACAACAATGATGCCAACCATTACGGGAGCACTCCCCCCTGCATTGGTTTCCAGATGTTGCAATCCCCGATGATATATACCGGAAACATGGATGATACCGTGCGTATGTGGGGAAGAACCTGGCCGGGTTATATCAACATCGGCATAACGTCGTTCAATAAGTATATCAATGGAACTGATCCTAACTCTGCAGAAGAGTCATATAACTACATGCAGGGTTTGCTTGCCGACGGTTCCCCTTACATATATAACGGCCAGGAGTTGAGGTACGTGGCGAGCGGCGATCCGGTAGCCGGAACCGGCGATCTGGACTTCGATCCGGCTGATCGAAGGATGATGCTTGGCGCGGGACCGATCTCGTTCAGTCCGGGTGACAGCACTGAAGTCTATACCGCTATGATAGTAGCACGCGGGTCGGACCGGTTGACCTCAATCAACCTGGTGAAAGCCGCCACGACCGAAGTTCAGCAGGTTTACGAAAACGACTTCGAGTCAAGCGAACCGCCTATCGACGATCCGTTCCTGGTTGAATTTGACTATGACGAAAACAGCATGGAGTTGGCCTGGAGTGAAGCCCCGGTGGGACCGAGCGGATACGATTTTCAGGGCTTCCGACTCAAAATGCAAACCGATTCGGGTTATTCCGAGTTCGCTGAGTTCGACATCGCCGACGGCCTGACTGTGTTCGTGGATGAAGTGTGGGATCCGACAACTGGAACAACCGTCATCGATACGGTCTTCCTGGGTTCCGACAATGGCCTGACCTATGCCCTGAGCCTGCCGGACAAACCGTTTTCTCATGAACCGTGGATGCCGGGAGAGATTCATCGCTTCCAGCTTGAACGGCTCTACTGGAATCCGAACGGATCGACGGGGACAAAGCTGTACGCTTCGGTGTTCAACTATAGTATTACCATCGTTTCGGGTTTGCGGCGGGAAGTTCCCGCCCAATATCCAACCATCCAGGCGGCCGTGGATGAAGCTGTCTACACCGATACGGTCGTGGTTGCCCCCGGTATTTACTACGAACACGACATTACGGTTGACAAAGCAGTGCCGGTGATCGGCGAAACGGGCGATCCCGCGGATGTCGTGGTTGATGCTGAAGGACTGGGACGCGGCTTCATTTTGGGTGACGTTTCCACTCTGATGACGCGTCTGCTCGGCTTGACGATCATTCACGGACAAACTACGCGCGACGGTCTCGGACCGGTGGGGGGAGGCATTTACGCCGGGATGGCCAATATCCGCAATTGTACCTTTACGGAAAATGTTGCCGACAGCGGCGCGGCGCTCAGGATTGTCTGGGGTCAGGTCGACAGTTGCCGGTTTTTCGACAATACTGCCTCCGGGGGAGGAGCTGTCTACAATGTATCACAGGCCGTCCAGATTACCAACTCCGTATTCGCCGGCAATCAGGCTGATGCAGGCGGCGCGGTCCACGGCTACAGCGTTGATATTCACAACTGTACGTTCGTCAACAACACCGCGGAGTTGGGTGCGGTGATCTATGCCGCCCATCCCCTCAGCTTCTATATGGACAAGTCGATCGTGGTCGCCAACACCGCCGAGGTAATGATTCAGACCACTTCGACCGATCCGGGACAGCGGCTCAGTTGCAACGATTTCTACGGCAACAGCGGAGTTATGTGGCCGGGCGCAACCGAGGACGACATCACAACTTCCGGTAACCTCTCGGCCGACCCGCAATTCTGCGATCCCGAAAACCGCAACTTCAGTTTGCGCGGCTATTCGTTCTGTCTGCCGGACGGCAATGCGTGTGACACCTTGATTGGAGCCCTTGACGAAGGCTGCGCCGGAGTAAAGGTATTGATGGAACCAGGCGTTCTTCCAATTTTCTACGCCAATGCCGTAGAACCGATGACGCTGCACGTTTACCTGGGCGATATCTCAGACGGCGCACCGGTTTCCGAGATTAATGCGGGCTCGTTCATCCTGAACGGAACCTTCCTGCCCGAAGCAACGGAATATGTCTCCGGCATTCCGGACTTCGAGGGTGAAGTGCTGGATCTGCAATTCAACATGGCGAGTTTCATTCATGCGTTCGGTTATTTCACCGGTGTTATCGACACTACCTATTCGCTGACCGGCAACTGGCTTACCGGCGATGAGATTACCTACAGCGGCCCGGTGGTTTTGCTCGGTCGTGTTCCGGGTGATGTAACCGCCGATGGCGTTGTTGACATTTCCGACCTGGTTGGACTAGCCGCGTTCACATTCCAGCAAGGCAGGCGACCGAAGGATCTGATGGCTGCCGACTTGAACTGCTCGGGAGAAATTGACATCAGTGACGTGGTAATGCTGGTTGAGTTCATGTTCAACGGCGGTACGGCACCAGAACCATGTCCGAACGACCAATGATCCGATTGGAGATATTCTTGATTTGTAGGGCGCCCAATTTGGCGCCCTATTTCTTTGGGTTAAAACAACTTAACTATAAAAAGCGGAGAAAGATGTTGCAATTGATACTAAGCTGGACTATTATTAATGGTTGTGCTGTAATAGGAATGCTTTTGCGGCGGGTGTCGTAGTGCGACATCAATGCGCCTTTTTATCTTTTGGCGGCCACTAGCGCCAGGGCGTCTCTTTGTCCCGGTCAGCCGCGAAGCATAAGTGTCTGCACGTTGACAGACAAAGGATTAACGGATGACTCAATTCTGTACGTCAATAGCCGGGACCGGTACCGCCGGATTGAGTCACATTATTGGTTGTATCTTAGATGAACTTCAAAGTACCAAATGCTATCGTTTGGAGCGCGCCGTTGGGCGTTATCTTGGGTGGCCTGGTCGGGTATCTCTGGCCGGACATCAGCGGCTGGGCCGCATTTCTCTACGTTGGGGAGCTGTTCTTAGGGGGATTGAGACTTCTGGTTATTCCGTTGGTCGTAGCTTCGGTAGTCACGGGGCTGGCGGCATTACGGAACACACAAAAAGCCGGTAAAGCCCTGGCGCTGACGTTAGGGTATTTCATCGGCACTACTCTGTTGGCAACGATACTGGGGATTCTGGTCGTTTCGATCATGTCGCCGGGATTTGCCCTGGCCGGTTATCAAGGTGTCGTTGACTCACAGATCCATTCGATGCAGACCGCCAACTCAGCCAATATGATCGGGGTTGCGCTGCAGTCACTGTTCCCGACCGACTGGGGCACGGCTGCCCGGGGGCAATATCTCGGGATCATCATCCTGTCCATGATATTCGGAATGGTCCTGGCTACGATGGGTTCGCGCCAGCGTTCCGTGGCGGATACCTTCCGGGGCATCAACGAAGCCCTGCTGCGTCTTTTCCGCCTGGTGATCTGGGCCACCCCGGTGGGTTTGTTTTTCGTAACTGCGTCAACAATGTCCTCGGGAACCGAATCGCTGGCCAATATAGCCGAACTCGGATATTTTCTGATCGCCTTCACGGTCGGCCTGGCTCTGCATATTTTTGTTATCCTGCCGCTCATCCTGCATTTCTTTGGCGGCAAGAACGTTTTCGAGTATTACCACAATCTTTTACCGGCGATCAGCGGCGCCCTTTCGAGCGGTTCTTCAGCGGCTACCCTGCCGATCACTTATAGTTGTGTTGTCGATCGTAACGCGATCAGCCATCGAGCGGCTTCAATGGCCCTGCCAATGGGCAGTTGTCTGAATTTCGACGGTGCAGCGATGTTCTCGGTAATGGCGGTGATTTTCGCTGCCCAGGCGGCTGAATTCTCGCTTTCGTTCGGTAACTATTTGTTCATTCTGGTCGCAGCGTTGGGGATATCGTTCCTAACGGCCGGGATGCCGATAATGGCCATGGTCGGAGCGGTGTTGACAGCTACGGCAATCGGACTCCCCGACCGTGGTCTGGCGGTTTTGGGATTGCTTTTACCGCTGCAATGGTTGACCGTTCGCGGCAGTGCCTTAATGAGCATTCTGTCCGATTCTATCGGCGCCGCGGTAATTGCCAAACAACTCGGCGAACGTATCGATACTCGAAGAAGCCGGGAGGACTATTCACAGTCACGCGGACGCGATGACCGTCGCAGTTATTCACGGGACAACCGCGACAGTCGCGATTCTCGTGATCGACGCAGTGCTCGCGACAGCCGTACCGACCGCGATCCTCGGAGTCGACGCGATGATGGTAATCGCGACGATCGCCGGAGCAGCCGCGGACGATCCGGTGATTTCGATCGACGGAGCCGGGATCGCCAAAGTGAACGTGAAGAACGCAGTGGGCGACCGCAGAAAATGGATGAAAGCCGCGACCGCACCGACCGCCCGGGACGTCGGCCTCAGGAGCGGTCTGGCCAGTCACCGTTTGCAATAAGAGCGGAATCAGCCGCACGTCAACCGGAGCTGGAATCGCCCGCAGCGCCGATGACAACCGTCGACACCGAGAAGGAATCCACACCAAAGAACGAAAAACAGGATTCCCCCGCCGCTCCGATCCATTACGGTCGGAAACGGAGCCACCATGGTCGGGTAGGCAAGCCGGAGCAACAGGAAAATCCTAAAGATGAGGGTAAGTCCAAAGAATCCAGCCCGGAGCCGAGATCAAAATCGGGACGAAGTAATCCCGGTCGACGCGCCGAAACAAAGCCGATAGCGGCTGAGAGCCCCAAACCGTCAAAAGAAGACAAGGATGTGGAGCCGGATGATATCGCCAACCGGACGGTTCAACGCGAGCGAGCCAAGGTGGCGGCTCAGTTAGCGGCAATGAAGCAGGCCGAAGAATTAAGCCGAGCTGCTCTCAAAGCGGCAGAACGCGTGACGGCGAAAATCGAACAGCGGGAGCAGGAAGCTGCCGAGGAAAAAGCTGAAATCGAGGCTATTTCTTCCAGAGCGGTACAGATCGACTACGTCTCGGATGAGAATCCGGAAAAACCAACGACGGAGCTCGTTTCCGAATCAGTAACGGAAACAACCGAGACGGAACGGGAAAAACCGGAATCGAAACTGCCGAAGCAACCGACGGCGGAAGAATCCGAGAACGAGATTAAAGCTGAGAAAGCGGAAGAACCCGATCGGTCGGCACAGGAACCGGTAACCGAAGCGAAGATCGATGAAGAACCTCGGTCTGCATCCGATGAGGAAGTAGACACTGAGGATGACGACGAACCGGATATCCAGTACGGACGTCCCCGACGCAATCGCGGTAATATCCGAAACGGCGAGGAAACATCCGACGACAATGACAACGGAGAGACCAACGTGGCGGTGATGGATGAGCCCAAACCGCTCGATGATTTCTCGAACGAGAATATGTCGTTCGGCCGCACCCGGAAAAAACGGACACGTTAAGACTGTCCATCGAGTCGATATTGACCCGGTTGCGAAAAATACGCAACCGGGTCTTTCTTGCAGGGAACTTATTGGCTGTTATCTCGATATTACCTGTAGGAAAAACAATTGACCCGGCCCGTGCGGGAAGGTTAGATTTGTCTCAACGGAGAAGGATATGAACAGCCTTAAAGTCGCCATAATGATGATCGCCCTGATGGCCCTGTTCGTGGCTGTGGGCTATGTCGTAGGCGGCCGGAGCGGTATGGTTATCGCCCTGGTTTTCGCTATGGTGATGAATTTCTTCAGCTATTGGTATTCCGACAAGGTTGTACTAAAACTCTACCGAGCTCGAGAAATCCAGGAGCAGGAACACCCGCGCCTGTATCGAGTAGTGAAACGAGTAACCACGACAGCGATGATACCGATGCCGAAAGTTTGTATCGTACCGAGCAAGGCTCCAAATGCCTTTGCCACCGGACGTAACATGAACCATGCCGCGGTCGCTGTTACCGAGGGTATGCTGGAGATTCTGAATGAAGAAGAGCTTGAGGGTGTGATTGGTCACGAAGTGGCTCATATCCTCAATAAAGATATGCTAATAGGCACGATCGCAGCAACTTTCGCCGGCGCTATCGGCATCCTGGCGAGCATCGCCCGCTGGGGAGCGATATTCGGCGGCTACGGCCGGAGCGATGAACGCAACGGCGGCGCGATCGGTCTTTTAGCCGCAGCTATCGTAGCGCCACTCATGGCGATGGTTATCCAGATGGCTATCTCGCGACAGCGGGAATACAAAGCCGACCGCGTCAGCGGTCTTATGACCGGCAAACCGCTCGCGCTCGCCTCGGCTCTGGAAAAACTTCATCGTTCCCCCAACCGACGAGCTTTCGCGGGTAACCGGGCAACGGCGAATCTTATGATCGTCAATCCACTCTCGGGACGCGGTATTGCTTCCTGGTTCTCGACCCACCCGCCGCTCGAAAAACGCATTGAGAGACTTCAAGAACTGGCCAAGGAGGCCCCGTACCAGAGCTATGTCAGATAACTTATCGGACGACCCCTCAGACTTTCCTGAACGAATCAAGGGAGTGAGGCCCTGATGGACAACGCTCCCTTGATTCAGATCGTAGCGATCCTGTTGTTGATCTGCGCCAACGGCTTCTTTGCCATGTCGGAGTTTTCCATCATTGCCAGTCGGCGCTCGCGGCTTCGGCAACAGGCGGAAGACGGCCGTCCCGGGGCCGAAGCGGCCGAGAAACTCAACCGCAAACCGGATGAATTCCTGGCCACGATTCAAATAGGCATTACTCTGGTCGGAACGCTGGCCGGTGTAACGGGCGGCGCTACAATCGTGGAATGGCTCCGGAAAATACTCACCGTCAGTTCGATCCCGGCCGTAGCAGGTGCGGCCAAATCGCTTTCGGTGGTGATCGTAACAATCCTGATAACGGTCTCGACCGTGACACTCGGGGAACTGGTGCCGAAATATATCGCACTTTCCAATCCCGAGCGTTATGCCCGCTGGATCGCCCGACCGATCACGATTTTTACCCAGATCAGCCTGATTTTTGCCCGACTGCTCAGCGCCGTATCCAATTTCATTCTCAAGATTCTCGGGGTGAAACACAATCCGGCACGCTCTGCGGTATCCGAAGACGAAATCAACCTGATGATCTTCGAAGGACGCGAAAAGGGTGTGTTCGATGAGACCGAGGAACGACTGATAAAATCGGTGTTCGATTTCGCCGACTCACCGGTCAGCCGCGCCATGACCCCCCGTACCGATGTGGTCGGGATCGACATCGCCCTCGAACCGGCCCAGATGTTGCGGAAAGTGGTCGAAAACGGCTATAGCCGCTATCCGGTTTATCAGGACACGATCGACAACGTTGTCGGTATTTTGTATGCCAAAGACCTGCTGGAGCAGGAGCTCAACACATCGGCTATCGTAATGGCCGATCTGATCCGCAAGCCAACCTTCGTGCCGGAATCGATGCCTCTTTCGGCGCTGCTGTCCAAATTCCGAAGACATAAAGGGCGAGTCGCGATCGTCCTGGATGAATTCGGAGGCACGGCCGGAATAGTCTGCCTGCAGGATATTATCGAGGAACTGGTGGGTGAAATACAGGACGAGGACGACAAAGACCCGCCCGAGTTGGTCAAACATTCCGACAACGTTGCCTATGCCGACGGCTCGGTCTGGCCGGGAGCAATCAATGAGTTAATGCACTGCCGTCTGCCCGAGGCGGACCATGATACTTTAGCGGGACTGATTATCGAGACTATGGGACGTCTGCCGGAGAAAGGGGACTCGATAGTTATCGCCGACATGAACATCACCGTGCTGGTATTGGAGCATCGCCGGGTGGCGCGACTCAAACTGGAACGAATCAACAAAAGCAACGACAACGGCGCCAACGGGAAAGGCAACGGCCGTTCATGAGAAGTTTTTTCAACGCCCCGATGCGCTGGTTACGCAGTCTTTACGACTGGGTGCTGAGCTGGGGTAAGAGTCGCTACGGCCTTCCGGCGCTGTTTCTTTTATCGTTAGCGGAGGCATCCTTCTTCCCCGTTCCGCCCGATGCCCTGCTGATCGCTCTCTGCATGGGGTCTCATACCCGCTGGAAACGATTCGCGCTGGTTTGTTCTATCGGCTCGATTATCGGCGGCGTGATCGGGTATTTGATTGGATTACTGGCGTTCGATTTGATCGGTGAATGGATGCTTAATATCACCGCCTCCATCTCCGGCACCGATCCGCAGCAGTTGCTCGACACCGCTCGTTACTGGTTTAACGAAAAACAGGTGATGGGCATGCACGTAGGCGCCTGGGCGGTTGGGATTGCGGGCTTTACACCGATCCCCTACAAAGTATTTACGATCGCAGCCGGTTTCTTCGAAATGGCTTTTATCCCGTTCCTGGTCGCCTCGGCCATTAGTCGCTCGCTCAGATTCTTCGTGGTGGGGGGGATTATCGGGTTGCTTTACAAACGCTACGGCGACCGGATTCAGGATTTTATCGACAAGTATTTCAACCTCTTGGCGCTGGCTTTCGTGGTTTTACTGGTGCTGGGATTTGTCGCAATAGGTTCGATGGGTGGGGAGTAATTACTCCGACCTCTTTATTTTCTTGACTAAATCTCGATAATCCGTATAATAGGCGGCGTTCGAACCATTCGAACGCACATAACAATGACCCCATCGTCCAGTGGCCTAGGACGGCGCCCTTTCACGGCGCAAACACGGGTTCGACTCCCGTTGGGGTCATTTTATTTTTGCAACATCCTGCTTTTTTAGGGGATTCCAAGTTGTGATGCCTTACAGGCTTGCCTTAAAGGCTAGATCAATATATCATGGAAAACAATTGTATGTACTTACCTGCTGAAGAGGATACCTTGACATGAGACTAATGACCATTGCGCTGACCCTGATAACAGCGACTATTCTTATTATGTCCGCCTGTGGCGACAGCGACAAATCAAGCAATCCCGTCATAACTAAGGATTTCAAAACCGGTGATCCGTCCGAGTACGATGTGGAGAGTAGCTCACCGATAACGGTCCGGGACAGCATCAGCGGCTTTGACTTCGAATTTCCCGAAGGCGGATACGGCAGCCTGACCGTGGCCCCGATCACCTCCGGCCCGACAGCTCCTTATGCCGGTGAGGGTTTTAGCATCAGCTACAGCGGCGCCAATCGTGTCATGGTTCATATTCCGAAAGAAGATGCCTATTGCGTGCTGCTGATGGGCTACGGGACATCGTACGGCAGCCGTGATGATCGCGACGAGGACGACTGGCGCGCGCTGGCCGAGACGGGCTCAACCGACGATGAGGCCGTATTCGAATTGCTCCTGCCGGTCATTTCTCTTACCGGGCGGCAGTCAACTTCAGCCGCCGACCATGACGGTTTCACTTATCATTGGATATCAAAAATACCCTCCGGCAGCAGTGATGCCGTAAAGCTGGAAGCGATTAAGACACAGGCCAACGAGTTTATCTGGCATTATCTCGATTCCCTGCCGGCATCGATTAAGACCGCCGCAATCAGTGAGGTCAACAGCCGACTGACGCCGACTTTTTATGCCGACGATAATTACTACATTGGCTTCACCCGGCGCATTGTCGTGGGGAACTCGACCACCCCGATGATCGGTCTCATTCCCGGCGCCAGCGCTAATACCATCGCTCACGAGGTGGGTCATTACATGAACCATGTGCTGGTGGGCGACGCCGTCTATCTTCAGATCGAGAATTCCGCTCCTGACAATCACGGTGTGGGTGATTCGCATTACTTGAGAACGACCATCGCCGAAGATATGGCCTACTTTGCGCAGTATTTCCTGATCGGGAACGTCAATTCGGCCGATGTTACCGAGCCCGGCCTGTTCCTGCGCGGCAAAGACCCGGAACTGACCGATTATCCAAGCCTCGAAGGATTCGCCGCCTGTCTCCTGGCGCGGCTGAATTCGACCGCCACGACCATCAGGGACGTGGAGAACACTTCGGTTCAGCGTGATTTTCCGGTCGTGGGAGCCGGCTTCCCCGACCTGTTCGGGATTATTGATCGCGGCGCCGTCAATGTCGACCAACTACGCGACCACGTGAAGGAATATCTGGCGAGCACTGGGCAGGCGGCCAAGTATCCGGTGGTGCTGGAACGAGTGGGCTGGCATTATCTGGCCAAGGCGAAGATCGTTAACGAGAACGGCGACCCGGTGGTCAACGCCGATGTCAAATGCGTCTGCAAGGTCGGCTCGACCGAATACTTCACGCGCACCGAGAACGGCTATACCGACAACCAGGGGCAGACGTCCTATATCGAGGTATTCCCCGACAGTTCCTATCTGCGGGTGGAATACAACGGCGCATCGCATGATATCCAGATATACATCGATCCCGACGGACCCACTCACGTAGCGCTCGATCTGGGCGAGTTGGAAGTCAGTACGTTCGACTTGAGTCAATTCGTCTATTTCCATATCGGCGGCTGTGTAAATGCCAAGTTGCTTCAGCACCAGGAAGGTCATGATGACACCGAGTACTGGACCGATCTGTATTTTAACGCCGGTTCCTATATTAAAGGAAGTTTCACCGGTAACGTGTTTACGGCAGTCTGGGATACCGCGATCTACGCCAATCCGGTGAACGACAGCGGCCGGGCAGAGATTGAAATCAACGTACAGTCCCAGAGTCTGGTCGGCGTCCAGACGGATTGGATCGATCCGGCCTCGGGCGATGCGACCAAGCGGGAGTACAGCCTTCAGGTTGCTGCCATTCCGACCATCAAATGGACCGACTTAGACATGACATTCGAGATAACGGGCGAGAATACTTGCCTCTTCCTGAACGGGTTTAGCTATCGGACCTACAACGATCCGGGGTATTACTGGGTGGAGATGACCGACTACGAGTGCAACGAGGAGTCTTTTATTCGAGTAACCGTGTACGCGTATTGAGGTATCGGGAGAGTGATGGGAGTTCATCCGAAAGGAGTGTTGAAAAACCTCTATCGCGGCGGAGACAAGCCCCGCCGCTACGCGTTAAAGAGCCCCTAACCTCGCGTAGCGGGCGGCCTTGTGTCGCCCGCATTACAGACGTGTTCTGACGATTGTTTGGGCGTATGGCTTTTTCAGCAGTCCCTTTCGCGGGAAAGGCGTGAAACGGGTCGTTGGTTTCGAAGCAGTGATTATAGCGCAGGATCGCGGGGATCCTGCGCTACGTAGACGCGGCGGGTATCAGGTGTCGAAATCCTGTGCTCCACCCCTCGGGTGGGATTCGCGAAGCGAAGTTTCGACAATACCTGTCTACTTGAATGCGCAGGTTCAAAGACGGACCTGAGCTACGGCATTATAATTCGAATTTCCCACCCGAGGGGTGGGGCACCTTTGTCCGAAGCTTTCAGATACCCCACCCGTGGACAGGGTATCTCTATCTCACCTTGTCCGTCACGTTTTCGAAATCATACGGATAACTGAACGGGGACCAGAAGACCGAATCCGGCAACAGCGGATAGTCGGTCCCAAAGTAGCAATTACAGACCAGGCGGAACGAGTTGACCGGCGACAAAGAGGGACGCAAAACCGCCGAGTCGACGCCGGGGATCAACAACGCGTTCAGAATCGACAGCCGCTCGTTCAAATCGGTCAGCTTCGACAGATTAAACTGGGTGCGGCTGCCGGGTCCGTGGTCCCCCTGCACCAGCACCACCGGCGGCCGTTCGCCGTAATTCGCCAGGAGCGAGGCGATGGTCGTCTGCAAGCACCCGGTGATGTATTCGATCTGGTCGCGATAGCCAACCACGTATTCCTCGCCCGCCCCGCCAAAAAGTTCGAACGCGGAGCAGTCGGCCAGGTTGAAGGGACGCTCCGGCTCAATCTTCTTCCCCGTCCGGTCGTAAACGAACGGGGGATGCGGGGCAATGAAGTGAGCAAACACCAATTTGGGACGCGGGCCGGGACGACAGTCGGCGAGGCTCTTCAGGGTGAATTCTATCCGTCGGCGATGCAGGTCGTACTGCGAGTAGCGGTTCGGGAAAAGATACGGCAGCGGCGTCGTAGACAAGAGCAAATTCTCGAACTCGTTAACCGATTGGTTCGGATGCAGAAAGCGGTCGGCCGAAGGCAGATCGGTGTACTCCGTGCCGGTCTGGAACGACCAAATTTCGTACCCCTGCTCCCGCAGGAATTCGAACAGACGGTTTTTAGGAAAACGCTCGAGCAACTCGGTGCGATCACGCTCAAGCCGCCACAGGTTAAAAAGGCTTTGCAAATAGTCCAGGTTCAACGACGAAGTCATGGAAAGCAGCGTCTGGCAGTAGTTGGAGCAGGCGGAATCGGCCACATAAAAGCCCTGACTCCGCAAAAATGCGATAAAATCCGTGTTGTCGTAATCATAAATATCGGACAGGATATCGGACCGGCCGTAGCCATCGGGAATGATGTAGTAGATATCGGGACGCTCATGGTTCTGTGAGGTCGCGGCTATGGGGGATGTCAGTAGAGTTACTTCAGAGCGCGACAACATTGACCAACCAATAGCTGCCACCTGCCAGACGACCAGAACCACCGCGGCTAAATTGAGCGCTCCGGTGACCGGTACGAACGAACGGCGAGAACGCCACAGATAGAGCCATAACAAGCCCAGCCCTGCGGATAACAGCCCTCCGGCCAAAACGGGAGCCGACAGAAACCAAAAGCGCTCGGGCAACAGGCAGACCAGATATCCGAAGCTGAAAAACGCCAGGACCAGCGCCGACAACCCCATACCGAGCCGGTGCGGTTCGATTCGGAGCGCACGAAAGACGACTGTCATTATCAGTATCACACCCGTAACTCCCAAAAGCGGCGACAGGGTGCGCGAGAGAGCCATCTCCCCCATATTCTGCGCGGTCAAAAAGAGAATCGGCCAGAGACCGAAGAGAAAGGGATGAATCACCCGCTGCGACAGCACCGGTCATTACCTCCGTTCCAACAAGTACATGATGCGTTGGGTGTTGCAAATACGGTTCGATTCACGAATCAGATAATAGTGTGCGAACGCTTTCTCGAATCCGGTCCGGTTGTAATCGGTAAAGATGTCCACGCGTGAAGTCAGCAATCTTTGCACCTGTGGATCCGATTTAGGAACGAACTCGATCAGCAGCCAATGTCCGAGCCGGGAAAAAGACTCGGCGATCCAATCCAGCGGCAGGTTGTTGCCGATAGCCAGATGATGCACCAGGGCCAGAGCCATAATCAGGTCGGCGGGGCCGCGTTCACGAAGCGACTGACGTTCACGATTGTCCCAGCCGAGACCGGGACTGGGATTGGTCAAATCGAGCACCAGCGGCAGCAAGGTACGACAGCCGTTAGTGTGGCATTGGCGATACGCTTTGTCGACCGCCTGAGGATCGAGATCGAAAGCTATCGTTTGAATCCCCTGTTCAGCCGCGAGAGCGGAATAACGACCGTCGTTGGCCCCCAGATCCCAGACGGAGTGCGGCTTAACCTGATCGAGCACCTGTCGAACCAGTTGCTTTTTATGGGCCGTTGCCTCCGCGGCGTAACCATCGACAGCGTAATAATCGGTCCATACACCGCGCGTCTGACCGGGCACAAGCCCAGTGACCGCGGATTCGAGGGAGTCTATCAAACCCAGCATGGCATTTCGGCTGAATTTGACGCTTTTTCCCGTAAGGTCCCTCCCGGTGTAGCGCTGTTGTGAACGGCTGTGCAGCACGAGGTGAGTTAAAAGTGAGGGCTTCATTCGCGCTCGCAACGGCAACATCGACACGGCCAAATCGAGCGGGAGGCCGTCGATATTACTCCGCAGCAGGGTAATGAGACGAGGATCAAGAAAGCTCATTAGCGCCAGCGGCGCGAGAAAATGACGACAGAACTGGCTGTAAGCTACCCAGGGTTCTTTTTCTTCATAGCATTCGAAAGACAGGGTGTCGATCAACACCGGAACACCGTTGATAAACTGGACGTTGAAGGCGGAGGCATCCTTAAGCGACATACCGAATTGGAGTGCTGTTCGCTGGATGTTGAGCGTCAGCAAAGCGGCATCTTTGAGCTGACTGAAACTCCACTCGTAGGGATAAGAAATGAACGGAACCGGCTCGGGTTCGATAACGCGATAGACCTGTTCGGGCAGTATTTCATCAATCTCGACTGACTTATGCTCAACAAGCCGGTTATCCGAGATCAGGGATTGATACAGCCCGGACTCCATCAACAGGTCATAATGCGAGCGATAACTCCGGTTGATACGACGAAGAATCCGGCCTTGCCGACGGAATACCTGACCGGCAGGATCACGGAACGATGAAGGCTCAGCCGGATCAGGTCCGGTCGGTGTCCGTACGGTGCGCTGCGGTTCGGGCATGATTGAACCTGGAACGAAGATCCTTCCAGTACGACTTGATTACATACGCCGCACCGAGAAGACCGGCCACTATCGACTGAAAAACGAAGCTGCCGGTAGAGGGATCAAGATAAGCGTGAGCATCCTGGTAAAACCATACCAGGAGTAATCCCGTCAACACTAATGTTTTGAATATGCACATCATGGCAAGGCATTCGTCCTTCGAATGGTTCTTCAGGGATTTCCGGTTTCGCAGACAGATTCATCTCCGAAAACCGATAGTTATGTCTTGGCGGTTGAAGTAGCTCGCCTTAACAGAAGCATGAAAATGGAATTATTCTGTACGGCAGTCAACTCTCTATACTAAGGACGTGAAACTTGTGCGGTTGTTGCATCATCCGGGCAAAAAAAAGAATCTCCAACTCGGTTTTTTTTACTGAACATGGGCCGCACCTCGGGCCATACAAAGTCGCCCGCTACGCGAGGTTAAGGCACTCTATCGCAGCCCGGGGGCTTGTCTCCCGGGCGATTAGATTCATGCCGAGCTTTTTCAACAATCTCCTATGGGGGAGCGCCATGGGTCCGACAGGGACATCGGCCTCTCGGTAATGACGGCAGTTGGATCGAAAAAGGGAGGGGGTTACTTGCCTCGGGCCGGTATAACTGTTATTATGCCCGACGAATTGGAGTGGTACGGTCGCTCCATGAATAGATAATTCTGGAATATATAACGGGATCAATCCCAATAAAGACGCATCGTCCAACGATGCAGAGGTTCAAGATGAGTAATTTCCGCGTACCGATTCCCCAAAATGAGCCGGTATTAAGCTATATCCCCGGCTCACCGGAGCATACTGCTCTGCAGCAGGCGCTCAAAACGCTGAAAGAAAACCCGATCGATATCCCGATGGTTATCGGGGGCAAAGAAGTCACGACCGGAACCAGGATCGATATCACCGCCCCGCACAATCATTCCCTGAAGCTCGGTTCATACTACCAGGGCTCCGCGGATGAAGTGAAGCAGGCCGTGGACTCGGCCGTCGAAGCCCAGAAAGCTTGGGAACAGGTTCCCTGGCAACATCGCGCCGCGATCTTTCTCAAAGCAGCCGATCTGCTGACCGGTCCGTACCGGTACATCGTTAACGCCGCGACTATGCTGGCGCATTCGAAAAACGCCTTCCAGGCTGAAATCGACGCGATCTGCGAACTGGCCGACTTCTGGCGCTTCAACGCCTTCTACATGCAGCAGATTTACGAGGTGCAGCCGGAATCGGTCCGAGGTATCTGGGACCGGATGGACCATCGGCCGCTGGAAGGTTTCGTCTTTGCCGTGACACCGTTTAACTTCGTCTCGATCAACGGCAATCTGCCCACCGCACCGGCCATGCTCGGCAACGTGGCAGTCTGGAAACCGGCCTCGACTGCCTGTTACACCTCACATTTCGTGATGAAGATTCTCTGCGAAGCGGGTCTTCCGGCCGGCGTGATCAACATGATATTCGCGCGTGGTTCGGCTATCGGCGACACCGTGCTCAAGAACAAGCATCTGGCCGGAATTCATTTCACCGGCTCGACGGCGGTGTTCCAGAACATGTGGAAAGTGGTCGGTGAGAATATCGCCAACTATCGGGCCTATCCGCGTATCGTCGGTGAGACCGGCGGCAAGGATTTCATTTTCGCGCACAGCTCGGCCGTGCCGGACGAGGTAGCCACGGCGATCACACGCGGTTCGTTCGAGTTCCAGGGACAGAAATGCTCGGCGGCCTCACGTTGTTATATTCCCAAGTCGATCTGGCCTCAGGTCAAGACTACGCTGTTGAAGCAGGTCGGTGAGTTGAAAATGGGTGACCCCGAGGATAATAGCAACTTCGTCAACGCCGTGATCGACGAGGCGGCTTTCGATTCTATCTCCGCTTACATTGACCATGCCAAACAGGCCGACAGCGATGAGATAATCGCCGGCGGTAATTACGACAAGTCAAAGGGTTATTTCATCGAGCCGACCGTGATCCTCACGACCGATCCCCACTCCAAGACCATGGAGGAGGAGATATTCGGCCCGGTGGTAACGATTTACGTTTATGAGGATGATGAATTCGCCAAGACGCTGCATCTGTGCGATCAAACCTCGCCTTATGCTTTGACCGGGGCGGTGTTCGCGATAGATCGCAAAGCGGTCGAGCTGGCGGAGCGGACTCTTCGCCATGCCGCGGGTAATTTCTACATCAACGACAAACCGACCGGCGCGGTAGTCGGCCAACAGCCGTTCGGCGGCGGTCGCGCCTCCGGCACCAACGATAAAGCCGGCGGCATTCAGAACATGCTGCGCTGGGCCTCACCGAGGTCGATCAAAGAAACGTTCGTCCCGCCTCGGGACTATCGCTATCCGTTCCTAGGTTAGACGATCATTCCGTTAAAAGCGAAAGGGCTGCCACATCCTGTGACAGCCCTTTTTTTCGCGCCGTTATTTAACGGCTTCAGTCACGACAGCGGCGACTCCTTTGATCACGCGCCTGCCGCCGCCACCGGTCAAATCGCAACGAGCTACTGAAACTGAAGTCTTTTATTCCGTCGGAAACATGGTTGTAACCCAGCAAACCAGATCGGCTATGTCAATGTCCCCGTTATAATCACAATCGGCGGTCCAGATATAGAACGGAGGCGGACCACCTGCGAACATATAAGATACCAGATAGACCAGATCGGAGATGTCCAGAACTGAGCCGTCATCATTGAAATCACCGTATATGCCCTCTACATCAATTGAAAGAGAACCATTACGGATGATTAAAGCCATCGTATCGACAACAGGCACATAGGAAGTATCAACCGCGATAGAATCACATCCGATACCACCCGGATACCATATCGTCTGCATCCAGTCAAGACAATCATCACCCGACCAGGCGTTACAAACGAAGCAGTTGCTGTCGACCACCTGCTCCGGCATTATCCCAATACAATTACCAAGGTTGTCGGTGAAACAGATATTGCTGGGAGTATCTAGTATTCTGAGAGTGACCGTGCGCTCGGTCAGGGTATCGGGGATATCAAAAACATTCAGGACCAAATAAAAGAGCACTCCGCCTTCTTGCACATATATGCCGGGTGTTACCGGCGGAGGGAACAGATCAGCCAAGCCAACTATTTTCAGATCAAACCCATAAGCACCCAGAGATTGAGTCGAAACTAATTCCCAACCGCTAATAAGGGTTCCGGCGGTATCGATCGCTCCTCCCATAACGACATTGGTGTCAATAGTGTACCAATCCCATTCACCGGTATGTATAAAATCCCAATTTGAATCCTCAGGAACCATAACCGAGTCGACACAGAGTTCCTCCTGCCAATCCAGACATTGCCAGTAGGTCGTGTCGTCAACGAGAATCGAGTCGCCACAGGAATCTCCATACCATACGGAGCATTGCCAGTAGTTCGTGTCAACGACAGCCACATCAGTCAAGGCAAACTGGGCAATATCGGGGCGATCCATCTGAATCCAGAGATCGAATCCCACAACAGTGTCGGTAAAATTGGACATATAAACCGGAATGCGAACACCCAACTGACCTGAGACAGCGTTAGTATCGCCGACATCAATAATCAACTCAGTGAATTGTGCCGCAACCGGAACAGACAGGAACAACCAAAGAACAGCCGCGACAGCCGTTACACACAGCGATGATCGAAGAAAGTGCTTAAAGGACATAACTTACCTCCTGTTAAAATAGCACAAGGTACGATTAATCCTTTAGAAATGACTCAATATGACAGGTCTATAAAATAGTAATTCGGCTTCAATAGAAGTAGGATCGATCGGAAACCTCCTAGTGAAAGCAATATACCTGTTCTGATACACACGTCAAGCAGTTTCGTGACGGCTCCGATCAATCGACGATAACATGATCCATGTTGGCAATCGCCTCGCGGACCTTCTCTCCCTGTTGTTCGAACCCCGGTTTTCCGGCCAGGGCGAACATGGCGCGTTTATAATCCTCGACTCCCGGCTGGATGAACGGATTATGCCCGGCCAGATATCCGGACAAAGCCACCGACCGTTCCATCAGGAAATAGAACTGCCCGAAATTGAAAGCGTTGCGGCGCGGGATCTCGATGGTCATGTTCGGCACCCCACCGAGGAAATGAGCGTAAGCGGGGCCGTCGATCACAAGTTGGTTGACGGCATTCATATCGAGACCGGCCCGGCAGAGATATTCGAGGCCGTCGGCATCCTCGGGATCGGATGGAATAGCTTCTTGTTGTTCGGGATCGCGAAGACGGAGGAACGTTTCGATCATGAGGCGCGGTCCCTGTTGAACCATCTGGCCGTTGGCGTGAAGTTTCTCGGAGTACATCGACGGCGAAACCCACAGACCGTACCCCCGATGCCCCTCGCTTTCAGGGAAAAGTTGTTCCATCCAGCGTGTGAGCTGATAAAGAGCGGTCGAGTTCGTGGCCACTACCTCGATCCGCTTTCCCTTCTCGAAAGACAGATGCCGCACGGCGGCATGGAGCATGGCCGGATTAGCCCAGAATTCATCGGTGTCGGTGCGTTGTTTCATAGCCCGGAAACCGGCCACGAACTCCCGGATATCGACTCCGGCAACCGCCAGGCCGAGCAGACCGACATCGGTCAGCACCGAAAAACGGCCGCCGACATTGTCCGGGACAACGAAAGTCCGATAGCCTTTTTGTTCGCTCAGCTTCCGCAGCGCACCTTTGACGCGATCGGTGGTGGCGATAATGAATTCGGAGGCGCGATCGCCGAGTGATTCTTCCAACAGCTTACGAACAATCCTAAAAGCGATAGCGGTCTCGGTGGTGGTGCCCGATTTGGAGATGACGTTTACGCCGATCCGTTTGCCCTCGATTAAGTTGAGAGTGTCAACGAACATGTCGGGATCGACATTCTGCCCGAGGAAATATATCTCCGGTCGGTTGTTTCGTTTCGAGCGAGGCAGTTGGTTGGCATAAGTATGACCGAGAGCTTTGATCGTGGCCTCGATCCCCAGGTAAGAGCCACCGATACCGAGCGACAGGAAAACATCGACCTTACCGGCCAGTTCATCGGCCGCCTCTTGCACGGCGTCAAGATGACCGTCGGTGAGTTCTTCGGGAAGAGACAGCCAGCCGAGCATCGGGGTGTCTTTATCCAGACAATCCCCCTCGGCATCGTTGAGTTTGCGATGTTGCTCGATAACTCGCGGTGCGAGACGGTCGAGTTCATCGCACGAGATGAACGGCTCGTTCTCCAGGGCGTTGACGATATAGGTCAGATCGAGCTTCAGGCGGTTGTCGTTTTGAAACTCGGCCGAGTCATAATTTTTTCCGGTCATGATTCTGCGACTGCCTCTCCCCGTCCTACTACCACCACACCTGGCGGCCGGTAGTACGGTCAATAGTGAATATCCGTTCCGACTTGTCGGATTCCTTTTTTCTGAGCCAGAGCAATGCCCCCTCCGGAACATTGTCGAACTGCACCCGGCCCTCATAAGCGGTCTGAGTTCCCAACGGCTGCCAGTCATCCTGCCAATAGAACAACTCGTATTCGACCGAGTCCTCGAGCGGTTTCTCTTCGGCGCCGCGCGTTGAGGCCACCCAGCTCCGTTCGGTGATATTTTTGAGCGTCACGGTCGTCAGCGAATCGGTATCGGCAATGAACATATCGATACCGGCCGAATGCGGCACCAGCGGCGGACCGGCGGGTACAACTTCCTCGTTGAGATAGAGCACCGGGAGCAGGATAACATCGGGGCCGACATCCTTGAATACGGCAACCGTGGCGTCAGTCAGACGTTCAATCCGGGCCCAGTCGATCGGCCGCCAGGAACCTGAGTTAAAAACACAAAGGTAGGCAATACCGACCGAGTCCGGAACCGGCTCGGGAAACGATACGATTACCTGGCGTGCCTCAACGTAATCCGCCGTGACATCTTTATAGTTTTTGCCGGCCAGCCAACGCGGGAGTTCTTCTTGTGGCTGGTCAACGAATACCAGATCCTCCGGCTGCGCGGCGTACATTTTTCGGTATGCCTTGGCCAGTTTATGGGCAAGGTTATACTCGCCGGGGTTGGCCTCGGCTCCCATGAACGGAACCACCTCACCGCTCGGCAGCACAATGGCATTCCAGGCATGGTTGTTGCCGGTGGTGGCCCAATGCGGGGTGTAATCGGAGGTGACCGGGATGCCGTTGGCACGTAGAGCGAAAATAGTCAAATTGGTCATATCCTCACAGCGGCCTAACTTGCTCTCCATCATCTCCGACAAACCCTGATCGGTCGGGTGAAAATAGTAACGCGGGTCGAACTTGAACCAGGAACGAATATCGTTGTTAATGAGCGCGGCCGCCTCGACCGGATCGGTTGAATCCTGCATGGCCGAGGCAAGAGTATCGAACATTTTCATGAACGGCGGCCGCCATGATTCGAGCGGTTCGTTACTGCCGCGATAAGGCAGCACGAAATCACGAAATATCTCCCAGGAATAAGTGCTTGCCCAGGGTCGGTTGCGCCAGGCTTTGAAGGCCAGGTCGATATGCTCGATCAGAAAATCCGCCTTGATTTGCTCCAGGTCGTCGAATTTTTCTTTGCGGGCATAGTCCAGTTCGCCGCGTTTGGATTCGATCGTATTGCAATAGGCTTCGAGACTGTCGTAGGTCGGAAAAGTCAGCGGATCGAGATCGACCTCGGTTCCGGAGGTATCATGGAGGTAGTAAGTGACATAGCAATGGCCATCCATATTGGAAATGAGAAACTCAGCTGCTTCGAGTTTGAGTGAGTCACCGAGTGAACGGTAATGATCCAGCACCTGTTCCAGTTCGGCGCGATTATCACCAGCCTTTTCGAGAGCTTCCTCGAGACTGTCGCTGAACGCGACCGAGCCAAGCAGCACAATTGCCGCAACGACAAATATAAGTCCTGTTGAACGCATCTTGGGGTGTCCTTATTATCGTTTTGTTTCCAATAAACTAGGGCGCGAAAGTACACAAGGCAACCTGAATTTGTCTTGCTTTTGTGAATGATTCGAGGCCGGGTGAGGGAAAATTCAGGACACGGACAAGCAAGAGCGGAGCGACCGAAGTCGCTCCGCTTCTCGTTGAAGTAGTTACAAATGACCAAGGGCCCCTATGGGCATTGGAGATCGGGACCACCCTGGAACATGAATGTCACCAGATAAACCAAATCGGCAATATCTCCGGCAGTGCCGTCGTTGTTGACATCGAATGAATTGAGATTCTCCGGAGCCGGACCTCCGGCGAACATCCAACTGACATAAAATACGAGATCGGAGATATCGGGGCCGGTCCCGTCGTTGTTGGCATCGCCGCAAAGATAAGCGGCGGCAATCGAAACCGTCAAACCGCTTTCCCCGGTCGCACCGACCGCATCGGTCACCAGCGCGGTAAAGGTGATATCACCGGCAACGATCGGCGTACCGGACAACAGACCGGACGCATCAAGAGACAAACCGGTGCCGCTGAGGTCACCGTTTTTATCCGAGAAAACCAGTTCCCCGGTACCGCCGTCGGCAAGCAAGGTCTCACCGTAAGCCTCCCCTTCTCTTCCGCCGGGAAGGGTTGTCGTCGTCACACCGGGAACCGAGTTGATCGTAATGGAAAGTTGCTGATCGTCGGCGGAACCGGTGGAATCGGAAACGGTGGCAACGAAGTTGACCGTGCCTGATGATGAAGGTGAACCGGTGATACTGCCGCCGGCAGAAAGCGTCAGCCCGTAAACCGGCAGATTATTATTGCGGTCGGTCCAGGTCAGCGACCCGGTACCGCCGGCGGCGGTCAACGTCTGAGAATAAGCCACGCCCTCGGTCCATTCCGGCAGAGAAGTACTGGTGATAAGAACAGCCGAGTTGATCGTGCACCCGAGCAGCTTCTCATCGGTCTGGCTGGCTTCATCAGTAACCATGGCCGTAAACGACACCGCACCGGCAGTGCTCGGTGTACCCGTAAGTAAACCGGAGGGATCAAGCGTCAGCCCGGAGCCGGAGAGATCACCGTACTTGTCGCTGAAACTGACAGCGCCGGTTCCCCCGCTGGATTCGAGCAGGAATGAGTATGCCTGTCCCACGGTCCAATCGGGCAGCGTTTCGGTAGTGATGTGCGGGATTACATCCTCACACTCATAAGCGAATACTTCGAGATTGTCGATATTCCAACCGCAGTATTGCCAGGAAGCGTCAGTCGTTCCCATAGTGAAGCGGATGTAGACGTTCGCCTGCTCGTCGGCATAAGCAGAAATATCGAATTCCTGAAGCACCCATTCGTCGTCCGATATGGTTTCCTCGTTGGTCCATAACTGCGTCCAACTGGTTCCGTTGGTGCTTATACGAAGATAAGCATGATCGTACGAGGACTGCTCGACTCCGAGCCAGCGATAAAAACGGAGCTTGGTGCCGACCAGTCCGGAGCAGTCTATGGTCGGTGAAGTAAGATGTCGTTCCGACAGGCTGTTTTCGTAGTCGCCGTCGAGGTTGTACCCCATAACGCTTAAGCCCTCGTAGGCTGACGATGGGTCGGGATTACCGTATTGCCCTCCGCCGCCGGTCGGAGCACCGCGCTCCCAGAGGCCGGTGGTAGTCCAGCCCAGATCCGTTTCGAATCCGTCAGAAAACGCCGTGACCTGAGCCGTGGCAACGAAAGTCACGTAGGGGTCCGAAGAACTACCGTCGTAATAAATCCCCTCGTTCAATTCTTCGGCGCTGAAATAATAACGGATCGAGCTGTAGCACGATGCTGCCGGCAGTTCGGCAAGATACTCATTCGGCGCCGTCTCGGTCATGTAAGCGCTGGTGTAGGAAGAACCGTCGACGGAATAATAAATCTGCCCACTGCCGCTGACAGGGATGCCGTCGTAGAGTGATCCCACGTTGACGGCAAAGCTGTAACTTTGCTCGGGAGGAACGATCTCTGGAAGGCCCTCGGGATATTCGAATTGCACCGCCGGGAGCGGACCGAGAGTCTGCGATACGGTGTAGCAGGTTGCCAGACCGGCTTGAACAATCCGCTTCAAATAGTCGAAATTGCAATAAACCGTACTGTCATGCGAGGTATGGTAATAATCCGAGAAGATATACTCGATAGGGAAAGTAACCGTCCACCCCTCCTGGCTGAACGGATAATGATCGGAAGCGGCAATGTTGCCGGCAAGATGACCGGTGATGCCTACCAACGAATCGGACAGTTGATTGAAAAGAACCGAAAGTCCTGTTTCATCGCCGTGGTAAACGGTCACATCGGAATCATTGTCGATGTTGGCGATCATATCCATGTTGAACATGTACACGATATTATCTTCCCGAGCCGCCGCTTCCTCGGCATAGTGATATGAACCGAGAAGTCCCTCTTCTTCGGCATCGAAAAGGATGAACTTGATCGTCATGTCGGTTTCGAGATCATAGAGCACGCGAGCCATCTCCATGACACCAACCGTACCGGAACCGTTGTCGTCGGCTCCCGGAGAGGAGATCACGGCATCGCGATGAGCACCGATAATCACCTCGTGATCCGGGAAACGGCTCCCCGTCTTGATCGCCACCACGTTGTAACACTCGGTCTGAGCACCGGAGATCGACGTCATGAAAGTATCTATCACGATCGAGTCATAACCGAAATCGGTCAGTTTACCGGCTATCCAGTCGCGGCTTACTTTATTGGAGTCGGTTCCGGCATAACGGCGATAGAAAGCCTGTAAACGATGCAAATAGGAATAAAGTGAATCCTGACTGATCAAACTGATCAATGAATCCAGACTGATATCGCGAGAATCCATCGCCAATTTGTCGAGATAAGGCATCGCTTCCGGACGGTATTCGATTTTGATACTGCCGGGGTGAATTCTGCTAAGTTGCGGTTGCTCGGCCTGAATCGAGGGATTATCGAGATCGACGCGGTAGAGTCGAAAGTTGCCGGCCTCGAACAGGAGCGGATAACGATCGACATTGGCGCGATCGAGACGGTTGTCAAGGGCCAGTTGATCGACCGTCACCCCGGAAGCGACATGGTCGCTCTTAAGACCGGAACGGTCGAGAAGAACCGAGGACTTATCGTCGGTCAGAACGAGATAACCGCTACTGAGACGAGCCAGCGGGGTGGCTCCGGTAGCATTCAGCGCGGCGGCATCTTCGGCGCTGCCGACTTCGATAAAATAAAGATCATCCGCCTGTACCAGCGGTGTCAGGGATATCAGGGCAACGAACAGCAGTAGCACTCTCTTCATGGTTGGTCATCCTCTGTGTCGAACGGTGATTGAAGCATTGCGAAACGTACGGATATCAGCCCTGCTTACTCCCGGTTGTTTTGTCGACGTTTTCTCTCCATTCTTAACGACATTACCAGTCAGCAGGAACCGTTGAAGTATACAGCGCGATCAACGCCTGAGCGTTGGCCAATAATCGCGCTCGATTGTCTATGATAAAATAGCTCAGAAGTCCTTTTTTGTCAATCAAACAACCAGGGCCGGACCGATCCGGATCGGGCAGTTATTAGTTGTTCGATACCGACCGAGTCATTTTCTTCGAATTGATTTATTATCCCGTCGTATTAAGAGACGACACTAAGCATAGAGGGAGATCAAAATTATGGGTGCAGAGAATAAAGATCTTTGGGTGGCCATTATTTTTGCGGCTGTCGGAGCCGGTATTATTTTACTCGGGTTCACGACACTGCGCCAATACCGCATCATCAAAGACACACCACGTTCCAAGGTGCGGGCTATCGCCATGGGCCTGGTGGAAATCCACGGCAAGGTGGCCGCTTATCTGGAACAGTTCATCAAAGCTCCCTTCTCCGGCGTGGATTGTCTTTTTTACAAATACGAGATTGAAGAATACCGCAAGGAATCGGGCAAAAACAAATCGACATACACCTGGAAATCGGTTGGAAGCGGCCAGAAGGGAGCACGTTTTCTGGCTGTCGATGAGACCGGTGAGGTACTGGTCGATCCAACGGGAGTCGAGGCAGAGCTTTCCAAATCGAGACGGTACTACCAAAGCGGTAAGATGTTCAGCGGTTCACTTAAATCACTGATAAACCTGATCAAAGCGTTAAAAGATTTCGACGCCGACAAATTCGACGCTCTGGCTGACCTTGACCGTTCGCAGTTGACCCAGGTGTCGAGCCAGTCGCACGCCTGGTCCGCTCATCCGGGAGATCGACGCTATATCGAATACTACATCGATCCGGGCGATAACCTGTTCCTGATCGGAACTGCCGCCAACGAAAGCGAGGCTCCGAACAACATCATCATCAAAAAAGGGAAGAACGAAAAGATATTCATTCTTTCGGATCACGAGGAAAAGCGGATCGTGAAGGAGCTTCTGAAGAAATTCTGGATTGCCGTCATTGCCGGCATGATTTTCTTTTTGGTCGGAGTCTATATGATCCTGAAAGCAACGAACTCATTGTGAGGAAGGCGGAAATATGGGCACGGTTTTAATAGTAGGTCTGATTGCCGTCGCGGCGATTTTCATCGGTTGGTTTATCGGCATTTACAACAGTCTCGTTCGGCTGAAGAACAATATCAAGAAGGCCTGGAGTAATATCGACGTTCTCCTCAAGCAGCGGCATGACGAGTTGTCAAAGCTGCTCGATACGGTCAAGGGATACATGAAATACGAGGAACGGGTGCTTAAGGAAGTGACGGAGGCCCGCACCGCCTTCCTCAACGCCGGGTCGGTGGCCGACAAAGCCCAGGCCTCGAATATGATGACCGGAGCGCTGAAGTCGCTGTTTGCCGTTGCGGAAAATTATCCCGAATTGAAGGCTAATCAGAATTTCATTCAGTTTCAAAGTCGAATCAGCGAGTTGGAGAATCAAATCGCCGATCGCCGTGAATTCTACAACGACAGCGTCAATACCTTTAACATCCGCATCGAACAGATTCCGGATATGTTCATCGCTCGCATGCTCGGGTATACGTCAAAGGAGTTGTTCCAGGTAGCCGAAACGGACAAACAGGACATCAAAATCGACTTCGATTGATGTCAAAACGCAAAAGCTGATCAATCCGGCTGACATAAAAACAGATATTTCCAGAGGCTTTGGAAACCGGGTTAAGTCCTTTCTTAGAGAGTTACAAACACTCCGGGCATAGGGATCATTTCTTTTTTGCCTACTGTAGCAGCCCTATTATTAAGCCCCGTTCTCCCGGCGATAAAAATTTGACTGAAACGGTCCGGGCTCCGATAATAGCGATGTATGCGAAACTCCCGCACCATGCTCGTCGCAGCCGGATTCACCATCCTGCTGATTATCGCCGTCAACCTGGCCTGGTGGCTGTTCTATGACCGCACCGAACAGCTTCTTGACCAACAGTTGTCGCGCCGCCTGCAGGCGGTGGCCGGTACGGCGGCGGCCCAGTTGTCCCCGGAACAGATCGGGACGCTGATCGACGATGATTTTACGGCATACACTCGGACACTCGACCTGCTCGAATCGGCCCGACAGGCTGATTCCCTCTCGGAGTTGTTCGTCCTGGATCCTGGTTATCGAGTGCTTGTCTCGACGGCCTTTGATGCCGACAGTGTCTATTTTCTCGCGCCGCTTAACGGACCTTATATCGACAGCGTCTTTTTTGCCGACCATCCCCGAGCTCTCACCACTCCCTCCTATCGTACCGGTAAGCTCTACCTTAAAACTGCCTTCGCGCCCTTGTTCGATCCGGACGGCACGGTCGCGGCGGTATTGGGAGTCGAGGCCAATGTCGACTATTTCGATGCCCTCTCCGACCTGCGACGCAACCTCTGGTATTCAACGATAATCTCGGTTGTGGCCGGGCTCCTGTTCGGATTGCTTTTCATCCTTACCCAGAAACGGCTCAATTCCATGCAGCAGCGCCTGGTTATGAACGAAACCCACGCCTACCTCGGACGTATGGTGGCGGTGGTTGCTCATGAAATACGAAATCCGCTCATGATCATTCGCGCTTCAGCCGAACGGCTCCGAAAAAAGACTGATTCCGAAGAGGCCGGTTTCGTGGTCGAGGAAGTCGATCGCCTTAACGGCCTGGTCAACGGTTATTTGGATTTCGCCCGTGGCGACGATCGCGATTTTCTTGACGGCTCGCCCGAGCCCATGGATCTGATTCCGTTCATCGCCAACGTAAAGAAGCATCTCGAAGACAAGTTCGGTCCCGGAACAATTGAATGGATAGAGCCCTCAACGGAGAAATCGATCAGCTTCCAAGGTCACCCCGGAGCGCTTCGCCAGGTGTTGTTGAATCTGCTGATTAACGGCGCCGAGGCCTGCCTTGAAGCCGGTAAACCGATCCGGCTCGGACTAACGGGAGCTACTGACGGTGACCGGATAAAACTCGAAATCTCGGATCGCGGCCCGGGATTGAGTAAAAAAGACTTGAAACTGATCGGTGATCCGTTTTACACCACCAAGCAGCACGGATCCGGTCTCGGGCTCTTTTTGAGTCGAAAAATCGTTGAACAGATGGGCGGAAGTATTGATATTGACAGCCAACCGGATCACGGCACCACAGTGACCCTGAATCTACCGAAACGCGGAAACGGATAAGTATGGCCAACATTCTCGTTGTCGATGATGAACCTAAAATGACCTCGCTGATTTGCGGGCAGCTCGAAGATGCCGGGCACACTGTCACGACCTGTACGGAATCACCCAAGGCATTGGAGTTGATCGAGAAACATAGCTTTGATATCGTGATTACCGACTTATCCATGCCCAGGATCTCCGGTATGGAAATCCTTACGGCGGCTTTAGGTTCAGGAGCGGAAGTGATCATGATGACCGCCTACGGTACCGCTGAAACCGCCGTTGCCGCCATGAAAAAGGGTGCTGCCGACTATCTGTTGAAACCGTTTTCGCTCGATGAACTGGAACTGACGGTCACCGATCTGGTCAAAAAACAGCACAGCCAGGCCCTGGCTAAACATTTTCAGGAAGCCGATGCGGACATTTACAGTGATTTTATCGGTAATTCCGAGGCTTCCCGGCAAGTCAAATCTCTTCTGGCCAGGGTGGCTTCATCGGATGCCACCGTCCTCTTGACCGGACGTAGCGGCACCGGCAAAGAACTGGCGGCTCGGATGCTGCATTCATTGTCGCCGCGTAAGGACAAACCGTTCATCGCCGTAAACTGCGCCGCCTTAACCGAGACCCTGCTCGAGTCGGAATTGTTCGGACATGAAAAAGGCTCTTTCACCGGAGCGGATGCTCGCAAACGAGGTCGTTTCGAATTGGCTGAAGGGGGTACGATTTTCCTCGATGAAATCGGCGAAACCTCACCCGGCATGCAGTCCAAACTTCTGCGCGTTCTCGAAGAACGACAGTTATTCCGTGTCGGCGGTGTCGACCCGGTAAAAATCGATGTCCGCGTCGTTGCTGCCACCAACCGCAACCTCAAAGAAGAAATCACCAAAGGCGGCTTCCGTGAGGATTTGTTTTATCGCCTGAACGTCTTCCCTATTCGAATGCCTGATCTCTCCGAACGCCGGGAGGATATTATTCCGATAGCGGAGCATTTCCTAAGCCGGTTTGGCTACCGTCAATATCAACTCGACGGACCGGTTGAACAGCTATTGTTAGCCTACGACTGGCCGGGTAATATCCGGGAGTTGCGCAACGTTATCGAGCGCGCCACCATTTTGGCCGGAGGAGAACCGTTGGCAACCGATGATTTCTCGCTGGAAATCGATGAAGCTCCCCTTATCTCGGATCCTGGTGTGAGTGTGGATTCATCGGCCGGACTCGAGGACGCCGAAAAACAGATGATTCTGGATGCCCTCAAGCAAGCTGACGGCAATAAAACCGAAGCAGCCAGATTGTTGCGTATCAGCCGGCGAAGGCTCTACAGCCGTATGAAAATACACGGAATTCAGCCGTAGCGAGCCGATAGGGGCACGTTTATGTACCAGTCGGTACACTCTATCGAGGAACAGACCAGGATAAACGCCCAAGGAAGACATGTAAGATATTATGTAAGAAGAGATTATAGCTGACATGCAATACTTCGGCACACGACTTGATGTATATCGCTCCAGAGATAGACAAGGAGCATAGAAGATGATTAAGAAATTAACGATATTCCTGACGACCATTACCCTGATACTATCAGCAAGTGTGGCTACAGCCCAGACGGGAAACAATCAACAGATGGCTGACCGAGCCCGAAGTCAGATGGACCAGGCGCAACAGGTAATTGAGCGGGCCCAGGAGGCGGTGCAATCTTCACATTCTCCGTTGGCTGAAGTTGCCCTGCAGCAGGCAATGAATCTGATGGATCAGGCTCATCAATCTTACCAGAATCGCAATTATGTACTGGCTCATCAGCTTTCTCAAAAAGCCATGGAACGAGCACAGCAGGCTATCGCCGCCGCTCGGCAGACCGAAGAAAACAGCAACTCGGTGCTCAACAAGCTGGAGCAGGTGGAGCAGCTCATGGAGCGAGTAAACGATGCCGTTGATGATGATTCCGGTCCGGGATTGACAACTCTGGTTGAATCGGCTCGCACCAATTTAGATCGAGCCTGGGAGTTTTATCGCTCGAACCAGCTTCGCGCCGCCTGGAAGATGGCCAATCAGGTTGAGAGCACCCTGCGCAAGATATTCCGTGCGGCTGAGACTCAAGGCAACGTACAAAGCCGCTACGAACACCGACTGGAAACGACAAAGCAGATCATGGAACGAGCTGAAGCCATTGTCGCGAACTGTGAATCTGAAAACGCTCAGCAGTTAATGCAGCAGGCGAAAGACGCTGTACATCAGGCTGAGGAACTGGGACAGGCTTCGCGTTATGGCGCAGCCCTCAAGGCCATGCAGCAGGCACGCAGCATGACCGAACAAGCGATTCGTAACTGCCAGGGTGGAGTTGATCTTAACACCCGCCTGGAAAGACTCACGTCCCAACTGAGTAGATTGCGTGAGCAGATTTCAACCGACGATGCTCCTGCCAATCAGTTCATCCAGACAGTTTCCGAGCAATTGCAACTGGCCCGTGAAATGATCAACCAGGATAATGAAACCGCCGCCACAGCCGCCCTGAGAGCAGCCCAACTGTCGCTCCGGCAATTGGAAAGGTATCTGAATTCCGGTGAGATTTGATTCTCTTGGATCCTCGGCAAAACGCACAGGACTGCTGACGGTTGTCCTGTCTTCATTATACATCTCGACTCTGCCCGGTCGTACAACGGCCGGGCAGTTGGACATTCGGGTGGGAACCGGCTATGAATTCCTGTCCCAGGAGTTTTTTCTCGACTCGGCCGCTTTAGCCGGTGAGGATTCACTGTTGACCAATTGGTCTCTCACCAACACCTATCTTGATGATTTTAAGGTAAAACTGATGCTCGCTTACATTCCCGACGAGGAACGCCTGAGTCAGTTTACAGCCACTTATGAGCAGTCTGCCGATTTCATCAGAAGCCGAATCAACGCCGATTTCAAAACCGCCGCTTATGGCCAACGTCTCACCCTTGAAGGCGAACTGGAAGGTAAAGCCCGCTATCGAGGTGATGTCGAGGTCGGTGATGAGTATCTGCAAGGTTTCGGACGGGCGCGCCTGTATCAACCGATTAACGGAAATTTGACCTTACGAATGGACTTGAAAGCCGACGGCGTTAAATTCGATCAGCCTGCTACCTACATTTACAACTACTGGCGAGTCGGTGGTTCTATCGGACTGGAGAAGTCGTTCGAGTCGTTTTCCTTTGCCGATGTGAACCTCTTTATACAGTCCCGTCTCGTACCTGACAGCACCGATCTGGCCTACCTCAATCTCGGTCTTGAGGGAGCTTACTACGGCTTCTACAACGGTGGTGATTTGTATCTGCTGGCCCGGCTGGAGCACAAAAACTACAACCAACCGGATCATAAGGACGACCATTATCGGATCGGATTGGACGGTCGTAATAAAACCGGACTTGGTCAGGGGTGGTTTACCTCTCAACAGGTCAATCTGGAACTGGTGATGTACAATCCTGATGACCCGGTCAACTACGACTACACCCGGCTTGAAACCCGCCTGGGACTGGGCCTTGAACATCGCGGCCTGACCGTTTCCCTGGGGCCGGAATTGGAGCGTCTCGCTGAAGAAAAAACTGACATGGTAAGCGGTGAAGATTATTGGGAATACGGCGGAGGGGTGGAAATCGACTTATTGAGCCGCGAGACTTTGATTTCAGCCGATGCCTTCTGGGGGCTGCGCAACAACAACCAGACGTATGAACTGGAAAACGACCTGTCGATCCAGACAGATTTTACATACCAGAGGCTGAGTCTTTTGGGAGATGTCAATTTTGCCCGGCATTGGAATTTCAATATCCTGTTCTCGGGCGAATGGGAATGGCACGACCAAGAAGAGGAAAACAGTCGCCTTTTCCTGCTCTCAACCGGTTTCACTTATCAATTCTAGCCCTTTCAAGCATCTTCAATAAACTCTCATAAGCTACAATACTACTCCTCTTTATTGATGGGTCGAGAGGTGATCTGACAACCTGTACTACAACACCTCCAAAGCTCTCCGAGCTTAGCCTAATAAACGATAACGCTACCCATATTAACCGCTTTACCGACAACCCCCATATTAGATGGCGCTATCCACGATCAAGCTGCCATTCACAATCTGACGACATGCATACATTGTGATATAATTCACTAACAGCATTTTCGCCACCGCCTACACGACCTATTATATCTTGTATTTGACATAAAGAACAACGAGTCTTCGATCATTATTGAAAACAGCACGGCAACCTCACTACTAAAAAAACGATCTCTCACCGGTGCTCTGCCCAACGGATTTCAGGCTAGCACTGTTTGTGATTTCATTCACATTCTAAGCTGTTCCGGGCAACTTCAAACAGCTCCCGGTCCGTCCCTGTTACAAGTATGGGAAAACAGCCATATCGTGGACATTGCCAATCTCTGTTACATGATCATACAAGTCACTCGTTGAATCCTCCTGAGGTGTTCTCCGATGAGAGTTCTGGGAGCTCATTCAGTGGTTCCAGACAGCTTTTCACCGGCTTCTTCTATCAATGTTTAGTGGCCTGCAATAGGTATTACTTGTGATATATTTCACTTACTTCATCATAATTAGAGATAATTCTAGCGTCCTCTTCTTGTGACATAATTCACGATATAGCTTCCTGATTACGGACTTGATATCCAATCTATATATATCCATCGGGGGAGTGATTCAGGTCTTCCCTATTGGCCTTTCACAGCACTATCTACAACAGACGGTTTTACCACTCCGAATTTCGTCACCAGGCGGTTTTGCCTTTTTTTTGCCTGCTGT